>Ga0208458_1001422_pt1 | contig 19863 bp, 33 predicted proteins | sample AD_UKC085_MetaG_FD_184432 | JGI IMG/M metagenome (GOLD analysis project Ga0208458, IMG submission 184432) | Active sludge microbial communities of municipal wastewater-treating anaerobic digesters from USA - AD_UKC085_MetaG (SPAdes) (version 2) | ecosystem: Engineered > Bioreactor > Anaerobic >... | reverse complement strand
CCTTCAAGAGAGGAGGTGTTACCGATGGTCTCCAAGGAGGTATTTATGGAAATCATAGCCCTACGGCATCAGGGGTACAGCATACGAAAGATTGCCGATACCCTGGGCATCCATCGCAACACAGTGAAGCGACATCTGGAGAGTGCCGAGTTTCCGCAGTACCATAAGAGTCGGCATCGAGAATCGATCGTGGCGCCGTACCTCCAGACGATCAGAGACTTTCTTGAGGAGGATGATTACCAGGCCACCTGGATTTTTGGACGGATCAGGATGATGGGGTACGCGGGCGGCTACGATACGATCAAGCGCTATGTTCAGCTTATGAAAGAGCAAAAGACCCGTCTGGCCTACACCCGTTTTGAGACGGAACCGGGTCGACAGGCCCAGTTTGACTGGGGCGACTTCCAGATTACCGAACCTGATGGAAGGGTTTCAACGATTTACGCCGCTATGTTGGTTCTGGGGTATTCCAGGGCGATGCACACTGAATATACCGACGTTTGCACTCTGGAAGCCTTCATGGATTCACACATCCGGGCATTCCGTTACTTTGGCGGCGTTCCCCATGAGATCCTTTACGATAACATGAAGCATGTGGTCATCGGAAAAGACAACCATGGGAAACCGATCTTCAACACGGAGTTTCTCTACTTTGCTCATCATTACGGGTTCCAGCCTAAGACTGCACCACCGTATAGTCCCTGGGTGAAAGGAAAGGTAGAGCGTCCCATCGACTATCTTCGTCAGCAGTTTTGGCGAGGCTATACCTTTGATACGACAGAGAAGGCGAATGGGGATGTCGTCTTTTGGTTGGATGAGACGGCCAACCGGAGGCTCCACGGGACCCATCATCGCCCCGTCTGCGAACGATGGCAGGAAGAGATCCCACATCTGCTGCCTCTGCCCGTTTCAGATTACGACACCTCCACCAAAGTCTTTCGCAAGGTCTATCGGGACTGCCAGCTCTCCTATAACGGGAACCGCTACGTGGCGCCTCATCATGCGGTCGGCAAGCGGGTGATGCTCAAAGTCAAACATGGCACCATCCGGATCTTCCACGACCAGGATCTTTTGGCGACGTATCAAGAGCCGCAGGGGAAGCACAATCTCGTTTCCGATCCCCGGTTCTATGAGGATCTCAAACGTGACAAAGAGCAACTGCGCCGCAAATACGGAAAATCGAAAGGTCGCGCCACCCGCGGCTTGGTCAATGGCAGTCTCTGGGTCAACGTGGCGGCAAGGCCGCTGGCAGAGTACGATAAATATGCCCGGGGAGGTGCCTCATGGAACAGCTGACCTATGAGCGCCTCCAAGACAACCTCAAGCGGCTCAAGTTGATCCGGGCCGCCGAAGTGCTCGATACCGTCGCCGCCAGATCCGAGGATGGCAAGGTCTCCTATCTCTCCTTCCTGGACCACTTGCTCGAAGAGGAGGTGGCGGCCAAAGAGAAGAGAAGAATCCAGACAGCCATGAAGATCGCCGGTCTGCCCTTTGCCAAGACCATTGAGGAGTATGACTTCTCCTTCCATCCCCACCTGGACAAGAAGGTCGTCATGGATCTCTTCGATCTGACCTTCCTGCCCAAGCACGAAAACGTCATCTTCCTGGGACCTCCGGGGGTGGGCAAGACCCATCTGGCCATCTCCCTGGCGATCAAGGCCTGCAGCCATGGATTCAAGGTCTACTTCACCACTATGAACACCCTGATCGGCAAGCTCAAGGAGACCCAGAGCAAGGGGAAGGCTTATCTGAGCGCCAGCTTGGTGATTGTCGATGAAGCCGGCTACCTGCCCGTGGACAGCCGGGAAGCCTATCTCTTCTTCCAGTTCATCTCCTATCGCTACGAGAAGAGCTCCACGATCATCACCTCCAACAAAAGCTTCTCCGACTGGCAGGAGCTCTTCGGGGATGCCGTGATTGCCTCGGCCATCCTTGATCGGCTGCTTCACCATTGCCGAGTGGTCAATATCAAGGGCCATAGTTATCGGTTGAAAGAACATGCCTTCAGCAAACAGCAGGTATCGGAAGGGGGTGACACCGTCGCGTCAATGCCTCACTGAAAACAAAATCGGTACCGGGGGTGGTACACTTTTACTTTCCCATAACTGGTACACTTTTAGTTTCCCATTGACATGGTGACGAGCTTCAAGGGGATGACTGTTTCCGTGATGGCCTTCCGGTTGGGGGATTCGGGTGGCGCTGAAACGGGAGGCGACTTCGGCGCGCCGAAGCTGTTTATATATACGATATTATTGCTTTAGAGACCTTTGCACGACTCGGGGATGGATTTTTTCCTTGCCGATGATTTTCCGGGTTTAATTTTGAGTTATTCAAATCTAACATTTTAATATTACTAATGAATGGTTGACTTTTCCTCGGATTTCTGCCATCGTTTCTCCAACGTCACCCCTTCGGAGGACCTATGGGCTACAAGAAAACAGATTCCCGCCTCTCCTTTGCTGACATCGCCCTTTTTAGTTCCCTGGATCGCAACCGCGCCATCCAAAGAATGGAAAAGATCAACAAGGTCGTCAACTGGTCCAAGATCGAACATCTGGTGGTCCGAGGCTATGCCGTCGGCAAGAGTGCGGAAGGGGGCGAAGCCTACCATCCCCTGTTGCTTCTCAAATGCCTGCTTCTGCAGCAGTGGTTTCGCATCGATTCCGATCCCGAGTTGGAGACCCAGATCAACGATCGCATCTCCTTCAAGAAATTCCTGGGCATGCCCATGGATGAACCCTCTCCAGATCACTGCACCTTCTCCCGCTTCAGAAGCCGCTTGCCCAAGGAAACCATGAAAGCCATCAACCATGAACTCCTGTCCCAGTTCGCCTCCCGGGGATTAGCCATCAACGAAGGTATTGCGATCGACGCCCGGCTTGTGCAATCGGCCAGCCATCCCATCAGCGAGGACAAGCTGAGGGAAGAAAGGCTCAAACGAGAAACGCCTAAGGGCAACTTGGATACATTGGGAAAGCCGATGAAGTTCTCCCGCGATATCGATTCCGACTGGACCGTGAGAAATCAGGTCCCTCATTTTGGACTCAAAGAGCATGCCTCCGTCGATACCCGCTACGGCTTTGTCTCGGCCATGGAGATGACCCCGGCCTCGTTCCATGACAGTCCCCACCTTCCCCAATTCTTCCTTCAAATCATCTCCTACCAAAATCAGCCACTTTGCAAAGGTCGCAGATCTTCCTAAGGACCCCGAGTTCGTGGAAATTGCGGACGAGGTTTTTGCCCCAGTAGCCAGCGCCGAGGACGGCGATCTGCTTCATCAATTCCTTGCCCCTTTCAGTCGGTGGAGGTTCAAGCGGCGGCGCGAAGCGGGAGGGAACTTCGGCGCGCCGAAGTGGTTAATCTATACGATATTACTCATTAATCAGCGACGCGTTTCAGATTTTGGATGCCGGTTTTGGCGCCGCAGTCGGGGGATGTGGGGGCGGAAAGGGGGGGGGCAGGATCGGCCGCATTTCCCCCCTTTTCCGCCCCCGATCGGATGATCAGGTGACGCCGGCGCCGCCGCTGGGCCCCTCGGCGAGGGCGTTCATGGCGTCGGAGAGGGCCATGACGGCCTCCTGGAGGGCCATCCGCTCCTCGGGGTTCAGGGCGGCCCAGTCGAGCTTCCCCAGGCGGCCCCGGAGGGCGTCGACGGCGCCGATCAGGTCGGCGGCCTGCTCGGCCGGGAGCTTCTCCGGGCGCTCCTGCTTGGCCTCGGCGCGGATCTCGTCGCTCGTGAGCCCCTTGGCCTTGTACTTCTCGTAGAGGGTGAGCATCCCCCGCTCCTGCTTCTTCCGGGCGATCTCCACCAGGACCCGGCGCGGGCAGGCGGGGTTGACGCGGCACTCGTCGCGGATGGCCGCGGGGAGGCGGTTCAGCGAGAGGATCTCGCTGACCGTCGAGAGCTTCTTGCCCAGGACCTTGCCGACCTGCTCCTGGGTGTAGTTGAGCTCCGTGACGAGACGGCCGGCGGCCTCGGCCTCCTCGATGGCCGTGAGGTTCTGGCGGAGGGAGTTCTCGATGAGGGCGATCTCCTGGGGGCGGTCGTCGTGGATGAAGAGGGCGGGGACCTCGGTGAGGCCCGCGGCCTCGGCGGCCTTCAGGCGCCGCTCGCCGGCGATGAGGAAGACGGCGCCGCCCTCCTCGACGCGGACCAGGACGGGCTGGAGGACGCCCTTGTCCCGGATCGACTGGGTCAGCTCCGCGAGGCCCTCCTCGTCGAAGTACTTGCGGGGCTGGTTGGGGTCCGGTTGGATGTTTCCGATGGGAAGGGTGTACAGCCGGCCCTTCTCGTAAACCGCGGTCGCCGTTTCTTGATCAGCCATGGTGCCCTCCTTCCTTTTTTTCGGACATCGAACGGTGGGGTGGAACAAACGCTAATTCTGGTGCCTGGCACCGGAATTATTCCAGCAGGAAATCGATGAGATAGCGGTGAAGGATGCCGTTTCTCTCGGCGGGAAAGAATCTGTCCATGGAGATGACCATCTTTTCATAGTTGTCTTTGATCTTTTCCAGGTTGCCAAACTCCCTTTCGATGGCCGCTTCGCTACCCAAACCGTAACAGACCTGGATGTATTTCTTTTCATTTTGCTTTTCGGCGATAAAGTCGATCTCCAGTTGATCGATGACGCCGATCGATATTTTGTACCCCCGGGCCTGCAATTCCTTGAAAACGATGTTCTCCAGAAGTCCGTTGATGTCCTCTTCCCTGTACCCGATCAAGCCATGACGGAGTCCAATATCGTTGAGGAAGACTTTGTCGAAAAACTCCAGGAGCCGCTTCCCTTTGATGTCATACCGCGGCGCCTTGTCGATCAGCAGACTCGCTTCGACATAGCTGATATAGTTCAAAATCGTGTCCACTGAGGTCCTGATTCGCTGGGATTTGAAATAATCCGCGATCCTCTTGGCGGTCGTGATGTTGCCGACATTATCGAACAGGTATCTCACCAGCTTGTCGAAGATCGATGCATCCCTGATTTTGTGTCGGGTGATCACGTCCTTGTACAGGATGGTGTTCAATACGGCGTTCAGGTAGCTGAACAGGACATCGTCATTGGCCGGCAACTGATGGATGCCTGGAAGGCCACCGTATCTCAGATAGTTCTTGAATTCATTTTCCGCCTCTGCCGCCGTATCCGTCCGATCCCCCCCGTCCCGCTTCGCGTTGCGAAATGACAGAAATTCACGAAACGTCAGAGGGTAAACGGGGATTTCCACGTACCGCCCGCTGAGCAGCGTGGCCAGCTCCGAGGACAGGAGGCCGGCATTGGAGCCGGAGATCACGACATCTCCCAGGCCGTCCGCCAGAAATGAGGCGACCGCCCTTTCCCAGCCCTCGATCTCCTGAACTTCATCGATCAGAATATACGTTCGGCGGCCGGCGGCGGAGGCGCTTGCTGATGTGGCCGTCGTGGCGGAGGCTCCTCTGGCGGCGCCATTCTTGAAGTAGTCCACGGCGTAACGGTACAGGTCGCGATAGTCTCTGATGGCGTCGAAGACCAGTGACTCTTTGTTGATGTAAAGGATGTTGGCGCCGGAGACGCCGCGGTCGATCAGTCTTTCGATCAGCAGTCGCATGATGACGCTTTTACCGACGCGGCGCATTCCTTTGAGCACCTTCACCACAGGCCGATCGATGAACGCTTCGATAGCGCTCATGTATCGTTCTCTGTCGACAAATGGGGCTATATCGCTTCTTGAATTGTCCATAGTTTCGATCATAGTCGAAGCAAGTAAGATTGTCACGTCATCTTTCGACTACATTTATCGGGGGTCAGGTCTTTAAAATTAGCGTTTTTCAACTTTTTGGGGGTCAGGCCTGGGGGGGCCGGGGGTGTTTAAGTTTCCGCATTGTGGGGGCAGGGGCCTTGTGGGGTCAGGGCTTTAAAATCAGCATTGCTTCGCAACGCTAATTTAAAAGACCTGACCCCACGGAACCGCTAATTTTAAAGACCTGACCCCACGGAACGCTAACTGGGGCATGTCGCCTGTGTGGTTTGGAATCGTTGTATAGCGGCCGGTCGATTTATTATGCCAGATTTCGTGACTTCCCGCTGCCTGGCGCAGGAACGAAAAGCCGAAAACCTTGAGACGTCGCACAATGTCCTGATATGCAAATCCGGACAACTGTCCCATCGTCTATGTCCCTACGATCAAAGGATACTCAAAAGAATCACCGACTGCCCCCAGATTGACGGCCGGGAAGCCTTGCTCTTCTATGAGCTTTCTCGCCACATCCCGTGCGATTTCAAGCGTCTCGGAAACGGTTCTCCCCTGCGCGACCAACCCCTGAATATCATCCGATGTCGCCAAATAAAACCCTTCAGGCAATTTCTCAAGATGTATTTTTATTATTTTTTCCATAACAACAGCTCCTTTAAATCTTTTGGGGGTCAGGTCTTTAAAATTAGCGTTTTGCGGGGGTGTGGGGGGCAATTAATTTTTCGCGACAATAACGGTCGATACGTTCGGCCACATCCAATAGCTTTGGAACATTGGACATGACGTCGGCAAAAAGATCTGCCAGCTTCCCACTGGTATATTCATGAACGATGTCGTTCCTCAGCTCTCGGATCAGTCGGATCTCATCAACGGAATCGATAAGCCCGCGTTTGTGGGCCCGGTTCAGGACATCCAAAAGTGTTCCCTGGTCTTCGAGTTCCACACGGTCGATGCTGCGCAGGACCTTCTGCAGAATGATGTCGACCGTTCGGGCAAACCGGCTGGTAAAGGTCTCGAAAGCGTCAAACTCTTCCTCCAGATATTCTTCCTTGATCCCGATTTCCACACAGATGGAGCAGGACCTTTTCAGCCAACGGAGGGATTCGGAAAGAGTCTCCAGGGATTCGCGAAGAAGCTGTTGGTAATCCCGATTATTCACAGGCGCACCCCCTCTTGCTTGGCAATGCGAACAAAAGCCTCGGATGCGGTTCGTGCCAGGACGATGTCGATTTTTTGCTCGCCCAGTCGATCGTAAAGTTGGAGGCGAATTTTTCTGCGGTCAGCGGCGGTCAATTTGTCGGAGGCAATGAGCAGATCGATGTCGCCTCCGCGTCCACGGTCGTCAGCACGGGAACCGAACAGGTAGATGTCCGCCGCCTGGTCAATACCAAGGACGGTTTCCCGAATGGTTGCGATTTCCTTTTCCGTCAATCTCATTTTGGGGGTCACATTTTGGGGGTCAGGTCTTTAAAATTAGCGTTTGGCGGGGGATGATCCTTTTGCTTCCTTCCCCTGCTTGAAACAATCGGGCAGGGTATAAATGGATTTATACGGTTCTTTGGCTATTTCCGCCTCGCTCATCTCTGTGAAACCTTCTTTCTTCAACATGGAGATGACTGTCCTCTCTCTGTGGCGCCAGGCACCGGAATTTGAATTTTATTACTCAAAATCCTGTTTCGTTCTTCATGGTAAAAAGAGCTTGCAGGTTCATCCTTCAGATAAAGCCCTACGGCGTCTTTGAGATTTGCAACCGCTTGATCAATGGTTTTGCCAAAACTGGATACATCCACATTCAGGCATTGTGAAACAAAATATTTCCCTTCCTGGTAAACAACATACTTGAAATTACGCATAAAACCTCCTGCTTTTCGGGGGTTTTCGGGGGTCAGGTCTTGTATTTTAGCGTTTTGCGGGGGTGGGAGACCACAAACGGATGTTCTCTATAAAATGGCAGAAGGATTCTTTTTCAGAGCTTCAATGAGGACGTTCGTGTCACACAGGACCATTTTCAGCTTACCGCCATGCCTTCTTTCTGATGTCCGAAAGGGAAATATTCCGATCCTTCCATAGGCCAAAAAGCTTCCTCAAATCGGCTTGTTTCGATCTACCAAGCGTTTTTTTCTTCTCTTGCTCAATCTCGATAAAACTGATTTCGTTCAGCACGCTCATTAAAGCGTTCATTTTCGTGTCGTCTTTGACATGGATAACGACTCGCTGCATAACAGTGCCTCACATTTTTTTGGGGTTTTCGGGGGTCAGGTCTTGCATTTTAGCGTTTTGCAACTTTTTGGGGGTCAGGTCCGTGAGGTCACGTGGCTTCCTTTACTCTGTACACATGGGTCGATGCAAAATCGCGTCTACCGTGAATGATGCCGATGACATAAACCTGATCCGATTTAATCTCATAGAGAATCCGATATGAATATATCAATATTTCCCTCATCGTTTCGTCGTCTATTTCAGGCACCTTCCTGCCGATCCACGGGTATGCTTCCAGGATGTTCGCTCTATGGATGATGTCCTGAACCACCTTTTTCGCATAATACCTGGAGTCGGCGGCGATAAAGTCGTGAATTGCCCGCAAGTCGGATTTTGCCGGACCGGCCCAGACTACCAAGACTCGATTTCCTGTTTCAGAGCTTCAACGGATATCGTTTCGCCATTTTCAACAGCTTCTCTGCCCTTCCTGACTTTCTCAACCACGTAGAGCTGGTACATGATGGTGTCGATGTCGGCTGTTTCCGGAAGATGAGAAATTGCCGTCAGAGCTTCCTGCTTCAGGGTATTCATTTCTCAAGCCTCCTGGGTAATTTTGGGGGTCAGGTCTTTAAAATTAGCGTTTTTCAACTTTTGGGGGGTCAGGCTTGGGGGGCCTTGTGACCGCGGCAGGGCTTTGAACAGGCCTTGTGGGGTCAGGGCTTTAAAATCAGTCAACCTTGTGGGGTCAGGGCTTTAAAATCAGCATTGCTTCGCAACGCTAATTTAAAAGACCTGACCCCACGGAACCTGACCTCACGGAACGCTATTTTTTGTCGATAAAATCTTCAACTGAAATGCCCGCCTGCTTCAAGATTGCCCTGAGAGTGCCCTGGGGCATGTCGCCTGTGTGGTTTGGAATCGTTGTATAGCGGCCGGTCGATTTATTATGCCAGATTTCGTGGCTTCCCGCTGCTTGGCGCAGGAACGAAAAGCCGAAAACCTTGAGACGTCGCACAATGTCCTGATATGCAAATCCGGACAACTGTCCCACCGTCTATGTTCCTATGATCAAAGGATACTCAAAAGAATCACCGACTGCCCCCAGATTGACGGCCGGGAAGCCTTGCTCTTCTATGAGCTTTCTCGCCACATCCCGTGCGATTTCAAGCGTCTCGGAAACGGTTCTCCCCTGAGCGACCAACCCCTGAATATCATCCGATGTCGCCAAATAAAACCCTTCAGGCAATTTCTCAAGATGAATTTTTATTATTTTTTCCATAACAACAGATCCTTTAAATCTTTTGGGGGTCAGGCCTTGCATTTTAGCGTTTGGTGGCGTCTTTTTGGCAATCGGCTGGTTGTTTCTTTTCCTGCGTCATACATGGGGGGAGTTTCGACACTTCCGCATACCAAGGCTCTTTCTTCATCTCCTCGGTGACGGGCATAGCGCCTTGGCTTAACAACCATTTTTCCATTTCTTCGGCGTTCATTTTTTTTCTTCGCGCCATTTGTCCCACCTCTCTATGGAGTTTTGGGGGGCAGGCTTGGGGGGGCGTTATATGAGGTGGATGATTTCTTCGTTTGCGGCTGCGCGACTGTGGAAGGGGAATTTTACTAGCAAAATCAATATACTTCGTCGTGTCCGCCAAAATCAATCAGAAGGATTTCGGTTTTGCTTAAAAACCGAAAGATTACTCGACAATCAAAGCTACCGCTGAATGCCCATAGCCCTTCAAGCCTGCCCGTCAATTTATGAGTTCTCAGGCGTGCGTGAAACGGCTCTTTTACAAACATTTCCATAGCATCCCAAAATCTGTCCTTGAGTTCAGCATCGTTCTTTACCTTCTTTCGGTAAGCCCGCTTGAACCCTTGGTCCCAGGATACTTTAATCACCTTCGATGTCCTTGTATAAGTCTTTTACAGTTCCATGCTTAGTCGTTTTTTTCCTGAAGCTGGCCATCGCTGTTTTTGCCCTCTTGGCAATGGCCTCTCTTTTTGCATCTATCAACTGCTTCTTGATCACTTCTGTCGCATATTCCTTATCCTCAAGAGGCAGGTTGATAAATTCCTCGATTAGATTGTTCACCGTTGCTGTGCCCATTCATCTCACCTCTGCATCTCCGTCATTTTCTTGCCTTTCTCTAAATTCTGGCTTTCAGTTCTCGGGGGTCAGGTCTTGCATTTTAGCGTTTGGCGGGGGTGGGAGACCACAAATCTCATTTTGGGGGTCAGTCATTTTGGGGGTCAGGTCTTTAAAATTAGCGTTTTGGAAAATAGGTGGTGAGTAGTGATGGGCCTTACTTACCCGAAGAACCGTTTGTAGTCATCGTGATCGCCTACCCAAAACCACGTAACAGTATCTCCATCGAGCACGCCCAAAGATCGCACACCTAAAGTTATCCTGACTGACCAGATACCTTCCTCGTGATTGATGCATTTAAAGCGCAAGGATGGATGAAATGAGTCTGTAGTCCAGAGCCGGTAGGCCTTTCTCGCACGTCTCCGCGTATCCGGGGCGAGCTTTCTGTATGTCTCCCAGAAAGAAGGCAGCGTATTTGATTTCACAGGTCTTCAACATCCATCGGCGCTGCTTTACCCTGTAATATTTCTTCCCGAGCTTGCCGGGCGGCTGCAATTAGCTTGCTCTGGGAATTCCCAAAGGAATCACTCCACTTGAGTTCGTCTCGGATATCCTCAAGATATTGCTGCATATGCTCCAGGGCGCGCTCCTGCACAGGCTCCGGAAGAGATTCAATCATTTTCATTATCGTAATGCTTGCACTTGTCGGCATAGCGTTATTCTCCTTTCCGTGCATATATGGTTGGGGGTCAGGTCTTGCATTTTAGCGTTTTGCGGGGGATGATCCTTTTGCTTCCTTCCCCTGCTTGAGACAATCGGGCAGGGTATAAATGGATTTATACGGTTCTTTGGCTATTTCCGCCTCGCTCATCTCTGTGAAACCTTCTTTCTTCAACATGGAGATGACTGTCCACTCCCCTCTGCGCCAGGCACCGGAATTTGAATTTTATTACTCAAAATCCTGTTTCGTTAAACCAGATTGGCGGAGTATCGACATAAAAGTCCCATAGGGGATTTCACGTTTTGCAGCAGGAACGATAACCGTGAGGCCGTTACCGTGGAATTTCTTATGGCTGCCAGTTTGGTCAATCTCTACAAAACCGTGTTGACTTAAGACTCTTATGATGTGCCGCGAAGAGTATAACTTAGGCATTTACCTGCGTCTCGCCGATCAAGGCATCACCAACTTCATGGTAAAAAGAGCTTGCAGGTTCATCCTTCAGATAAAGCGCTACGGCGTCTTTGAGATTTGCAACCGCTTGATCAATGGTTTTGCCAAAACTGGATACATCCACATTCAGGCATTGTGAAACAAAATATTTCCCTTCCTGGTAAACAACATACTTGAAATTACGCATAAAACCTCCTGCCTAATCGGGGGTCAGGTCTTTAAAATTAGCGTTTTTCGGAAGGGCGGAGGCGGCAGCAGGGGGTGGCGTACATGCTCAACTACCTTCCTTGACCTTATACACTGGTGGATGCGCCTCCGTATCCCGGCGATGAGCGGAAAGATCCCCGGCTACGCGGTCGAGCTTTGCCGCCACGCTATCGAGCTTGTATTCGAGGCAATCCATCCGTTTGTCCAGCCTCGTTTCCACCCGGTCGAGCTTTGCCGCCACGCTATCGAGCTTGTGTTCGAGGCAATCCATCCGTTTATCCAGCCTCGCGTCCACCCGGTCGATCCTTTCAGACAGCATTTGATGACCCTCGACAACCAGGTCCAACTTGTGCTGAACAGATTCAGCGAAGGTTCCGACATGGCGGGCGATCATGCTATCGATCTTTGCAAAATCACTTTCGTTCATACGGCGGGGGTCAGGTCTTTAAAATTAGCGTTTGGCGGGGGACCACAAACGGATGTTCTCTATAAAAATGAAATCTCTCGTGTTTTCAGTGAATAGCTGAAGATCTCGGCAGAGCGCGGCCGCGGCGATTAAAGCGTCTGGGATCTGCAGCCCGTGGCTTTTCGCGTATCGCTCGATGAGAGTTGCGCCAGTCACGGAAATCTCCTCATCTATTTGAACTATTTGAACAGACGAAAGATGGCGCTTGATTTTCACGAGTTCTGCCTTGTTTCATGCGCCATAGTAAAGCTCCATCACGGTGATCACGCTGATGGCCATCGAATCGAGGCCGATTTCTTCCAAAGACTGAATGGCAGAAGGATTCTTTTTCAGAGCTTCAATGAGGACGTTCGTGTCACACAGGACCATTTTCAGCTTACCGCCATGCCTTCTTTCTGATGTCCGAAAGGGAAATATTCCGATCCTTCCATAGGCCAAAAAGCTTCCTCAAATCGGCTTGTTTCGATCTACCAAGCGTTTTTTTCTTCTCTTGCTCAATCTCGATAAAACTGATTTCGTTCAGCACGCTCATTAAAGCGTTCATTTTCGTGTCGTCTTTGACATGGATAACGACTCGCTGCATAACAGTGCCTCACATTTTTTTGGGGTTTTTCGGGTTTTTTGTTTTGGGGGTCAGGTCTTTAAAATTAGCGTTTCCCTGCATGAAGGGCATTGCAGGTCTTCGGGCGGGCGCTCGCCTCATTCCTTAACTTTGTAAATGTTCTTGTGCACCTCCGTATCGGCGCGATGGGCCTGAAGATCGGCTGCAACAGCGTCGAGCTTCAAGGCCACCTTGTCGAGTTTCGAGGCCACCTTTTCAAGCCTGGAGGCTGTCTCATCGCCTTTGGCCGCAACGGCGTCGAGCTTCAAGGCCACCTTGTCGAGTTTGGCGGCTGTCTCATCACCTTTGGCTGCAACGGCGTCGAGCTTCAAGGCCACCTTGTCGAGCTTGGAGGCTGTCTCATCGCCTTTGGCCGCAACGGCGTCGAGCTTGTGCGTTATGCAATCGATTTTTTGCGTTAATTCTGTCTTTACCCTGTCAATCTTTTCTGAGAGCATTTCGTGGCCCTCGACGACGAGATCCAGTTTGTGCTGAAAATGTTCGGCCTGAATCCCCAACTGATGGCGAAATTCCTCCTTGATTTCGTCCTTGAATGTCGAAATCAACTTCACCAACTGATCGTTGGCTTTGGGGGTCAGGTCTTTAAAATTAGCGTTTTTCAACTTTTTGGGGGTCAGGCCGGGGGGGCACCGTGGGGTGTTTAAGTTTCCGGGGCCTTGTGGGGTCAGTCTCATTGTGGGGTCAGGTTTTTATGCATAAACGAGGCGGCGGCCCTTAGGTTCCGGAATGGAATCACCGCATTCCCTTGCTGTATCCAGCCATAATTGAATAGCATCTTTCGCGCTATTCAATGCCTCTTCATGTGTATTCCCGTGCGCCATACATCCGGGCAACTCGGGAATATCAGCAATAAATACCTGATCTTCCTCGCTCCAGTAAATGATGATCTCATACTTTTCCATTTACAGGTCACCTCCCATCCTATATCTCAGAATGACCGCCCTGACCTGTCGCACCTGATAGGCCTTGGCTTTAGCGTCGTCCCGTTGCATGTTTATCTTCTCCTCGACGCCTTCTTTTCTGAAATTGTGATGACTTCCACGCGTCCTCTCTACAAACCCAAGTCGTAGCAGAAGATTCCGCAAATCATCAAACGATATATTCGCATCAGACGTGCCCCGCAAGACTTGAAAAAGCAACTTTTTGTATTTACCCGCCATTTTTGGGAGGCTTTTTGGGGGTCAGGCACCGCAACTTTCAAGTGCCAGGCACCGGGTGGGGGCACCGGGAGGCACCGGGAGGCACCGGGGGGCATTAAAACCGCTTCGGTAGACCGGCTTGTTTGAGAATGCCATTGGCGGTGTGGCGCGACCTGATTTTTCCATCCACGGGGAATCGAATCTTGGTGAGGGGGCTGTACCAGATTTCGTGATCTCCTTTGCCCTGGCGCTCAATATAGCAATCATTTTCAGAAAGTATTTTTTTGACGATCGGGGCGTAGTCAGCCATTTCGGGACTGGGCTTTGATGACTTCCTGCCATTTTCCAAATAGATGAATGGGAATGTCGATCGTGCCCGGCCCGTCGAGCAGGCCGTTTGCCTCCAGCAACTCAGGAATCATGATCTTCAGCTTTTGCATGAGCTGCTCCATCGTGTCCGCTTCCGTGATCAGACCTGGGACATCATCGCTATAGGCAACCCAGACATGAGCCTTCTCATCCCAGAAAGCTTCAACTTTAATATCTTTGCTTAGCATGTTCTCACCATTAGGAGTTTTGGGGGTCAGGTCTTTAAAATTAGCGTTTTTCAACTTTCAAGTGCCAGGCACCGGGATTCACCGGGATTCTATTTCATCCCATCGTGGCCAGCAGTGCGTCGAGCGCCTCCGCGAAGGCCGGAAGTTCGCGGACCCGATGGAGGGTTATGCCCAAACCGGCTGCCATCGGCGCCACAAGGGCTTCAACATCGTCGTGATCTACAAGGAGGTGTGCCGGCAAAAACTTGCGCTCCCCAAGGGATGCGAGGATGATATCCCTGAAGATCGGCAAGTGTTCTCCTGATTTTTCCAACCGAAACGACAGGATCATGCCGCTCTCCTGATCGACGATCCCGAGGAGGCGGGGAAGATAGGGGCGTTCTTCGCGCTTTTCCCGAATGGGCATGGGGGCATAGCAGTAGCCGATTTCCCAGGTTCCGCGGCATTTTTTCGCTTGGCGGCGGATTCTGGCGATACCGATTTCGTCGATTGGCACATTGAGTTCGGCGGATTCGGCGGGCGATGGATCTTCCCCGGGCGCTGGCAGGATTTCATCATGCCAGCCGTCCTGGCCTTTTTGCGTCCCATACACCCTTACGAGGAGGCTGCCCGACTCGGGATCACCGAGCAGAGCGGTGTTTTGCCGGTATCGGGGTAAAACATCCAGGGCTTGCTCAAGGCATGTGGCCAAGGTCCGCGCCTGGGGCGCCGTGACAAACCAGGGCAGATAACCCGGGAGGTAGTGCCGGAACATGGGCCAGCGATTCTTGCCCCGAAACTTGAGCCCCAGGGAACGGATCACCTCCAGGTCCTCCGGGGCCAGATCGCTGCGATCGTCGAATGACGCCATCAGACACCGCTGATGTTCAAGGACATGCGATCTTTCCTGGAGCTCGCCCGAAAGGAGCTTCAGATAGCCGTTCAGACCTTCGGCACCTTCATAGGCGATCAGGGCGAATACCTCCCCCAGCGCGCCCAGAACGCCGCAGTAATCGATCCTCCCGGTCTCGGGGCACTTCACCCCGAATATCCGATCATCGTCCATCCATTCCCATGGCGCCAGTTGGCGGAAGGACTCCGCCGCCGTATAGAGCCTTCTCCAGTCAGGAGGTTTGGGGGTCAGGTCTTTAAAATTAGCGTTTTTCAACTTTTTGGGGGTCAGGTCCGGGAGTCGCACTGGGAGTTGTTCAACTTTTTGGGGGTCAGGCACCCAGAGTTGAATTTTTCAACTTTCAGGTGCCAGGCACCGAGGATCACGCCGGGGGTCAGATCCGGGATTCGCCGTGAATTGTTCAACTTTCGGGGGTCAGGGCTTGGGGTCACATGGTGGGATCACGGCTTTAAAATCAGCATTGCTTCGCGACGCTAATTTAAAAACCTGACACCACATGGACCCAGACGGTCCGCAGACCTGACCCCACGAAAGTTGAAAAACGCTAATTTTAGCAAACTGAAGTTCCGAAAGAGGCGCAGGACAAGGGGGAAGAGGTACGATGGTTTCGATTGTCCGGGGCAACTCCCTGATATAATTGAGAAAGGTCATGCCTTTCTATGGCCATCCGATTGCACCTCTTGCCCCTTGTCCTGCGCAGCCTGCATGTGATTGATTTTTCACGGGCAGTCCTATAGAAGATGTTCCGCCAAGAAAAACCCTATAGGAAGGAATCCTGCCCGTGAAGAATGCCTTTGTGCAACAATTCTCCGAGAATATCAAGTTCAAATACAACTGCTTTGATCGTGTCATCCTTCGGGGGTACATCCTGTGGCTGTTCTTTCCGGCAGGCGTGGTCAAGTTCCTCAGAGCGATGGGTTTCAGGAAACTCTCCAACGGCGTCATGCGCATATTGACCGACCAGTTGAACGCCCATATCCAGAAGGTGGCCCAGGCAAAGGGAATCCCCATTCACTGGTGGCCATCAATGGGAGGCGGCAAGGACGGGGCCAAACAGAAGTTCGTCCAAGAACAATATGCCCAACTCGATCAAGGCAATGGCGACCGCCTGTATTGCATCCTGACGGACAAAGAGCCTGCAAAAACCTTTGTCTGCCGGGAACTCGTCGCCAAAAACGGAAAGAAACACGAGAAAATCTACGACTGCCGAAAGCCGGTGAAGCAGTATTACATCTACTTCCACGATCAGCTTCTGGGTGGGCCATGCTATCTGAAAATCTCATCCTATCTGCCCTTCCAGTGCGAATTCTATTTCAACGGCCACAACGCCATTCAGGTCCATCTGGACAAGCAGGGCGTTCATTACCGCCGCCATGACAACGCTTTCGTAGATGTGGACGATCCGGAAGCCATCCGCAAGGCCGTGGAGTCACTCAACGGAAGAGCCGTTCTCAACAGGGTTGCATACTGGATGAACATCTTTTTCAAGTTCGACAAAGGAAAATACTCCACCTGTTCCAAGTATCTGCATCATGAATGGTACCTCTCGCAGGTGGAAATCTCCTCCAATATCGTGTTTCGATCAGCGCGCTTTTGCACCAGTCTCTTTGAACGGCTCCTGGATAAGTTCCAACGCCTCGGATTGCCCGAAAGCATCGCCCAAATCTTCAGCAGAAGATCACATCGGGGAACCATATCCAATACCTTCTGGAGACTCTACGACAATAATGCCTGCATCAAACACTGGTTCCGTGGCAACTCCATCAAGCAGTACAACAAAACCGGCTCTTTCATCCGCACCGAAACCACCATCAACAACCCCAAATCGCTGGGGCTGCAAAAGCCTGTCCTCTATCTCCAGGCCTGTCTGTGGAAGGGTGTCGAATGCAACAACCGGCTTCTGGACTGCTGCGCAGATGTCGATGTCTCCTCTATCTCCGATCAGGAATGCCACTTCTTCACCAAGCCGGTGATCGACCCGGCAGGACGTCGCGTCAGCGCCCCCGATTTCAGAAAGGACCGCCAAGCTGCTCTGGCCAAAGAACTCCTCAAACCCAAGTACCGGGTCCACGGCTTCAAAACGGCTGATCTGCAAAAAAACCTCTCCGGTCTCTTCCGAAATCCTGCACAAATTCGCTACGAAATGAACAAATTGAAGGCAAGGGGCGTGGTGATAAAAAACAATAACCAGTCATTTTATACAGTTACGAAAAAAGGCTTCTCCTGGCTGTGGCTCGAAATCTGCTCCGCCAACCACTTCAAAAACCCAATGATTTCAAGGACCATGAAAAATGACGTCCTCCAGCTCGCTGCGCAACCCTCACAAATCGAAGAAGCATATGACTCCATCCAACGAGGATTATCCATGTTAACTCAACAACTTGCCATCAATGCTTGATTCCAAAAAAACGCAACTTTTTCTCACGTTTTGGAGGGAAAAAGCTTATCGATCGTACTGGTTCTGATACGCCGTGACAACCGCCATGGGCATGATGCTATCATCAACAATCACCCGAAGCAAGAATGACTTTTCTTCCTCGCAGGAGACAATCGACTGATACGCCTTGAGATTTTCTTTTTCTGTGACGATTTGCTGCGGTGCGGCGAGAACCTGTTCAAGCAGTCGCAGCGGGATGGCGCGCCTGGCCATTTCTTCCCTGACATGACGGGTAAGTCTGAAATTCATGAGCTAAAGCAGTGGAACCACCCGCCCCGCCCGGGCCGCCTCGACGGCGGCGAAAGAGGCGCGGGTGGCGTTGACGATCTCCTCGAAGGGGATCGGTGCCGGGCCGCCCGCCGCCACGGCGGCCACGAAGGCGGCGATCTCCGCCCGGTGTCCCTTGTCCTGCCGCCAGGTCCGGAAGGACCCGAACCCCTTGAAGCCATGCCCCGTCGTGACCCGGAAGTTCTCCATCCGGAGGACCCGGCCGCCGCCGAAGACCTCCAGCGTCTCCTTGGGGTAGCTGCGGGCGCCGTTGGCGAAGTAGTGGACCGTCCCCACCGAGCCGTCGGCGAAGGTCAGGAGGATCGACATCTTGTCCTCCCGGATGGGCGCCGTGCCGCCCACCATCGCCGCCGCGACGCTCGTCACCGGCGCCTCTGCCAGAAAGGCCAGCAGGTCGATGAAGTGGCACCCCTCGCCGATGATCCGCCCGCCGCCCCGTTCCGGGTCCTGGGTCCAGTGGTCCGGCGCAATGAAGCCGGCGTTGACCGTCATCGTCATGGTCAGCGGCTCCGTCCGGCCCGCCAGCAGTTCCCGCATTTTTACCGTGTGGGGGCTGAAGCGCCGGTTGAACCCCGCCATGACCATGGGGGTCAGGTCTTTAAAATTAGCGTTTTCCCCCGCAGCGCCGGAAAACGCTAATTTTAAAGACCTGACCCCATCGAGTTGTTCTTCCGTGATCGCCAGGGGCTTTTCCACGAAGACGTGCTTGCCCGCCGTCAGGGCCTCGCCGACGAAGCGGGCATGAAGGTGGTGCCCCACCAAGACGAAGACGGCGTCGATCGCCGGGTCCGCGAGGATCTCCCGATAGTCGGTGATCGCCTTTCCCGCGCCGAACTTGTGGGCCGCGTGGGCGGCCGCCGCGCCGTTGAGGTCCGCCACCGCCGCCAGCCGTGCCCCTGTCCGCGCCAGCGCCGGCAGGAGGATCGACCGGGCATAGTTCCCCGCCCCGATCACCCCCACTTTCGGGGCTTGATGATCGCCAAGGGAGAAATAGGGGAGCTGTCCCCCTATTTTGCCAGAAAAAATGGTAGCTGTCCCCGATTTTTCTGGGGAAATTGGGGTCTGACCCCAATTTTTGGTCCCTATTTGCTCTTCGTATTCGATCAGGATGCCCAGGGCGGCCGGGTCGTGGAGGACCGCGCCGTACTGCGTCGCCGCCTCCTCCAAGGTGAGCCGGTGGGTGATCAGCTCCTTCACCCGCAGCCGCCCCTCGCGCATCGCTTCCAGGACCGCCTCGAAGTTCCGCTGCTCCGTCCAGCGCACGAAGCCGAAGGGGTAATCCTGGCCCCCCTGCTCGTACCGCTCGTCGTAGCGCCCCGGGCCGTAGGAGCAGGAGACCTGGAAGGTCAGCTCCTTCTTGTAGAAATCGTCGCGCTTGAGGTCCATGTCCACCACGCCCACCAGGATGATTCGCCCCCGTATCCGGCAGGCCTGGGCCGCCTGATGGACAATCTGGTCACCCTTGGCCGATGCGGCGACGAGCGCCCCGTCGACGCCCCGCCCGCCCGTCCAGGCCATCGCCGCCGCCACCGGGTCCGTCCCCCGGCCCAGGTCCACGACCTCGGCCCCGAACCCCTCGGCCAGCCGCAGCCGCGCCGGGCTAACGTCCACGGCCATCACCTGACAGCCGCTGGCCCGCAGGAACTGCACGGCCAGCAGCCCCACCAGCCCGAGGCCGAAGACGACGAACAGCTCCCCCAGCGTCGGCGCCGCCAGTCGCACCCCCTGGAGGGCGATGGCCCCCAGAACCGTGAATGCCGCCTCGTCGTCCGTCACCCCGTCAGGGATCTTCGCACATAAATTTCGGGGTATGCAGACCATCTCGGCGTGGGGCCCGTTGCTCGCCACCCGGTCGCCCACCTGCAAGTCCGTCAGCCCCGGCCCCGCCTCCACCACGACCCCGGCGTTGCAGTAACCCAGCGGCATCGGCTCGTCGAGCTTCCGGAAGACCGCTTCCACCGTGGGCATCAGGCCGTCGGTCCGGATCTTGTCGAGGACCTGCTTCACCTTCCCCGGCTGCTGCCGGGCCTTCTTGATCCAGCCCGCCTTGCCGAAGTCCACGAGCATCCGCTCCGTCCCTG
>Ga0208458_1001413_pt1 | contig 19960 bp, 13 predicted proteins | sample AD_UKC085_MetaG_FD_184432 | JGI IMG/M metagenome (GOLD analysis project Ga0208458, IMG submission 184432) | Active sludge microbial communities of municipal wastewater-treating anaerobic digesters from USA - AD_UKC085_MetaG (SPAdes) (version 2) | ecosystem: Engineered > Bioreactor > Anaerobic >... | reverse complement strand
GTTGACGAACCCGAGCGTCGCTTCGCTCCGAGAAACTGTCCGGCAAACTCCGGAACGCTGTCCGACATCGACCGGAATCCTGTCCGGATCAAATCGGAATCCGTGTCCGATTTCATCGGAATGCGCGCCCGTGGTCGGCGGCGGTCGGTGAGCTTTGGGTTATGCGCCTCAACATCGCGGACATTCGATGGTCGACAATAGATGATGAATCAGTATTGTGAATTGAGTGAATTGGGCTGGGACGACTGGTTTGCGCAGCGGGCAGACTGCAAACCGCCGGATACCGTCGCCCGCGTAGCGGCGGTCGACCGGGACCAACTTCTGCTCGTGGATCAGGACGGGAATTTTCGGGCAAAGTTGGCTGGGCGTTATTTGCACCATCGCCACCTGAGCCAAGAGCTGCCGTGCGTAGGCGACTGGGTTTGTGTGGAAAAGCAGTCTGGCGACGACTTTGGGGTGATCCACGCGCTACTGGAGCGCAGGACTTCTCTGCGCAGGAAATCGGCTGGCACCGTCATGGAGTACCAGATGATTGCAGCGAACGTGGATTACGTGCTCATCGTGCAGTCTTGCCACTTCGATTTCAATCCAAAGCGTTTGGAACGCTATCTCGTCATGGTGATGGAAGGTGGCGCCGAGCCGTACATTCTGTTGACCAAGACGGACTTGGTGAATCCCACAGTGCTGGCTACGCAGTTGGCGGAAATCGAGTCTATCGGTATCACCGTGCCGATCCTGCCTTTGAGTAACGTGACGCGAGACGGCCTCGAGGATGTTAAACGCCTGCTGCAGCCTGGAAAGACCTATTGTTTCGTCGGTTCGTCAGGGGTTGGAAAAAGCACCCTGATCAATCAGTTGGTCGGCCGTGACAGGATGGAAACGAGGTCTGTCAGCTGGACAGGAGAAGGGCGACACACGACCGTTCGTCGTGAGCTGATACGCCTCGACGCTGGCGCGCTGGTCATCGACAACCCGGGAATGCGCGAATTCGGCATCCTCGGAGCCGAAAGCGGCATAGCCAGCAGCTATTCCGGCATCACCGCCTTCGCGTCCCGCTGCCGCTATCAGGACTGTAGCCATACTGGCGAGCCAGGCTGTGCCGTACTCGCGGCCGTACATGCCGGCGAAATCAGCCAGGAATCTCTTGATAGTTTCCTCAAGCTCAAAGAAGAAGCGGCATTCAACGACATGTCCTATGCGGAGAAACGGAAAAAGGATCGAGACTTTGGTCGATACATCAAGTCTGCAAAGAAGGACTTACGGGACAGGTACCGCGCTCACGGCGCATAACCCTGCGCTCAACCGGACCTGCGCGAAAAGCCGCGCAGGCCGGTTAGCTCCCCTCGTTCGGCGGCTAGGCCACGCGACACATCCACAGCAAAGAAAAACACCACGACCAGAAAGGAAAAACATGGGAACTGAATTGTTCGCAAACCTCACAGCAGAAGAAAAGCGAGCGGCACTGGATTTCGACGAGTTTTACCTCCGGAGCATTCTTGACGCTCGCCAAGGCACAGCACATGTCGTTGAGGTCGGATTCTCCAACAAATTCGTAAAGGGGTCGGTCCCGGAAAGCAGGAATGTTGACTGGACGATCACGTCGTCAGGGCGTGGCGGTCGCACCTCAAAGGGCTAAGTTCATGACTTCTGGGACCGCCGCCTCTGCTCCTGGCGTTCCGCATACCAGGCTTCCGTTTCGGCGATGTCCGCATCGATCTTTGGGCGGACGAAAAGCGCGCACTTGAACTCCGGCAGGCAGCGGGCCTTGAACGCCCTCGATGCATATTCCTGCATTCCGGGACCGACCCCTTTACTCCTCCCCAGATGTGAGAATCAGGGATGGATGAGGCGAAAGAACATTTGTTTGTTCGAGCAGGGCACTGTCAGGCTCTTGCTCGACCCGTCATCGGCAATGCCACATCCACTGTAGCCGCTTGGCAGCCACGCCGATGTGTGCAAACCGGCCGTCTCCTGCAGCGACCAACCGGGGGAGACGGACGGCCACGCAACTCGCACGTGCGCGCCCACACGGGCGATGGTTAGATTCGGGCTGCCGGCGGGCGGCGGGTAGGAGGAAGTGTTCTTCAGCACGGTCACTGTGCCGTCCCGGAAATTGGGGCAAACCAAGTCCGGTTTGCCGTCGTTGTCGAGATCGGCGGCGACGACATTTGGAATCCTGCCGGCGGCGAGTGTGTCGCAGAAGGAGAAAACACCAAGACCATTGTTCGTTAACACAGTCAGTGTACTGCCATCTCCATTGGCAGTATTCGCGCAGATCAGGTCAATGGAGCCGTCGCCGTTGAAATCCGCCGGCGCGACGGTGGAAGGGTGCTCCCCCACAGACAGCGTCGCATTGAAACCGAAGACTCCGCTGCCGTTGTTGGTCAACACCGTCATCGTGGCATTGCCCCAGTTCACGGACACAAGGTCTGTGCTGCCGTCACCGTCAAAATCCGCCGCCATGACGCAGTTGGGATAGGTCCCTACGGGCAGCGTGGCGCTGAAGCCAAGCGTGCCGGCTGGGTTGTTCGTGTATATCGTCAGGGAGTGCGATTCTCTGTTTGCCGCCGCTACATCCGTACGACCGTCGCCGTTGAAATCAGCTACCGCAACGGACAACGGTTCAGCTCCGACCGCCAGCGTTGCATGGTAGCTGAAGGTCCCGTTCCCGTTGCCTGTCAGCACAGTCAGGTTGTTCCCGCCGGCGTTTGCCACGATCAGGTCCAGATGACAATCATCATTCACATACGCGGACCGGACAAAAGTCGGCCGGTTGCCGGCGGAGACTGTGCTGCTGCAAACAAAACCGCTGGGGCCGTTCGTCAGGATGGTGAGGTTATTGTCCGTCTGATTCACAGAAACCAGGTCCACTCGCCCGTCGTTATTGACATCCGCACTGATCACACAACAAGGTCCACGGCCGACATCCAGCGTGGTGTGGCTGCTGAAGCCGCCCGTTCCGTTATTGATAAGCAGCGCAAGAGTGCTGCCCCACCCGCCTGGATCCCCTGGAATGCCCCACCGGAAACCATAGTGTGGAACGACCAAGTCCAGTTTGCCGTCGCCATTGGCATCCATCACGGCAACGTGCGGCGGCCCAGTGTCCTCGTCTCCGACGGCAAACGTGCTGGATGTGAACGTTGTCACTTGTGCGTTTCCACTATGGAACATACACAGGAATGCCAATGCGAGCGCATGGAGAGGCATCCGCGCGAACGCGCTGCCGACTAGGGTTCTCAGCATCTTTGTATCAACCCCACTGCCACGTTGTGTCTTCGTATTCATTTTGGTCTCCGTTGGTCTTGTCCCCTGAGTTCAAGATGGTCTCGCCAATGATTTGTCGAGCCCAACTCGGCAATCTTGGAGTCTGCCGAGCCAGTGAGCTCCGAACGATAGATATCTCCATCCGAAGCAGAGATAAAGAACATGATCACTTCAGACGGTCGAGTCATCTGGGTCGGCGAAACAACGTCCATCCTCGCGCGACGACAAGCCACCAAGCACACCGCTTGGTCGACAGGCCGAAGACTCGTGCCAGCAACCACCCCTCCAGGAGTCCGAGCAGCGCGTTGCCTAGGAATAGGTGAAATGCTGTACCCCAGACCAACGGAGTCCCCACGTCGGCCGACGCCGATACCGGCCACAATGCTGTGACGAGTACGGCGAGGCGGAGGATACGACTACGGTTCATTCGTCGAACAGCGTTAACGAACGTCAACTTGGGCGGTTTATCCGGAACGTCTTATGAACGTTCGCTTTGACGGGACTCACGGGGGCAATAGAGCATTCTGCGCTTGGCGAGTCAAGGATACAGTTGCTTGTTGCGCAACGGTTAAAGAGGCAAGACCGGCTCTGCGCGGCCAGGGGCTGCGGTTCGGATAAACCTCCCGATTTGTCGGTTTATCCGGCGATTCACAAGCATCCGGCCATTACCCCCACAACATCAGCTGGTTAGAAGGATATGACGATTCGTCTTGGGATTAGGTATTCGCAATCAATTCAGCCAGAGGCACTTGGTCAAATGCGTTGACGCTCAGAATCTGTAGGATTTGGGACAGGCACAGGTCGATGTGGAGTTCCTTGCGGATGATCGCCACCAGGACGTAGACACAAATGGCGATCCAGACCTGGGTCTTGAGGGCGTTGTCGCTGGTGCCCAAGAAGTGTTTGATTCGCGGGTTCTGCTTGATCCACTTGAAGAACAATTCGACTCGCCAGCGTAACATGTAGAGTTGGGCGATGACTTCCGCTGGTAGATCAAAGTTATTCGTCAGGAACACGAGGACCTTGCCGTCTTCGGGGTCCCGAAAGGTGACCCGGCGAAGGCGATCAGGGTAATGAGCCGCGCTTTGAGGATTGAGAGGATGGCAGATTTTTCGCGCCGCTGCGTCGGGTGCTCAACACCTTGAGCTTCACCACCAGGGGGTCACGATGTCCCCAGCCCTTCCCAGATTCCCTCCTGTTTTGGCTGGTGTTCGTGGACACACGGCCTAAAATCTCTGGCCAATGCGCTGTCGATAAAGCGGTGCTGATCAACCTGAAGCGGAGCACGAGAGTATGCAAGAGCGATGGCTGTCAGTTGATGAAATTGTGGCGCATCTCGGCGTCAATCCAGGCACTATTTGCAAATGGATCGAGCGGAAGAAGTTGCCCGCGCATAAGGTCTGGCGACTGTGGAAGTTTCTGGCATCAGAGGTTGAGCAATGGGTCAAGGGTGAGCGGGCGGCGGCGGATGTCACCACGGACAAGCCTGACACCTTCACAAAACTGAAACAGCCGCAGCGCTGAACCACCCTGCATGCACCACGCCACCGCCACCTGCTACCTGCTTATCCGGAGAAGCCGAGTCCTTCTGGACGAGGATGGTCTTCAAATAGGGTCATGGACCGATTCCACCACCACACAGGAGAAGCAACCCCGCCAGCGTTTGGTGCTCCCAGGAATCATCAAACCGCTGGTTGCTTATCCATTTTCCCAGAAGGGAAGAACGCCATGACCGACGTGTCCTTTCCTCAGCTCCTCGACACCATCCGCGCCACCCAGGGTGGATATTACAAACTCACCATCCTCGCTGGCAGCGCGCGCGCGGGCAAAACCGACTTGCTCAAACAGGTCGCCGCCCAGCTTGACCTGCCCCTCATCAATTTGAGCCTGCACCTAAGCCAACGTTTGCTCAGCCAGAACCGCCGCCAGCGGGTGCTCAATGCGGAGGATGTTGCAACCGAAGTGATTGACGAAAACTACAAATCCGGCCTGTGCCTGGATAATACCGAACTCCTGTTCGACTCCACGCTGCAGCTGAACCCGCTGGGTTTTCTTCAAGGCGTTTCGCGCAATCGCCTCATCGTGGCGACATGGAATGGCATCCTCGCCGGTGGCAAGTTGCGCTTCGGTCACACCGGCCATCCCGATTTTTTCCGCCAGCCCGTGAACGGCTATCCCGTTGTTTCCGTTGCTGAGGACAAACTCCAACTGCATTTCACCACATGGAATATAGCAAACTGATCCAGTTCCAACCGATTGAATCGGTCATCGAACTGCGCCAGGCAAACAAGAGCGCCAAGGCGCGCGAGCTTGTCTCGACCTATGTGATTTCCGATGACATGGCCGACCGGCTTTGCGACCTGGTCTTTCCCCAGCTTCAATACTCCAAGCCGCATGACAATCACGGTCTGCTCATCGTGGGCAACTACGGCACGGGTAAATCACATTTGATGTCTGTCATTTCCAGCCTCGCGGAAAACGAGGAGTTCATTGCATTGTTGACTAATGACAAGGTCCGCAAAGCCGCCCCCGTCATTGCGGGCAAATTCAAAGTCATCCGGCTGGAGATTGGCTCAACCGAAATGTCTTTGCGCGACATCATCACCGGACACCTGGAGGAAAAGCTGGCCGAGTGGGGTGTGACTTTTCAGTTCCCGGCTGCCAATAAAGTCCGCGAAAACAAAACTTCCTTGGAAGCCATGATGGCCGCCTTCCACGAGAAATTCCCCAATCATGGTCTGCTGCTCGTCGTGGACGAACTGCTCGACTACCTGCGCAGTCGCCGCGACCAGCCGTTGATTCTCGATCTCGGTTTCCTCCGGGAGATTGGCGAGGTCTGCAAGGAACTCCGCTTCCGCTTCATGGCCGGTGTGCAGGAAGCCATCTTCGACAGCGGGCGGTTCGCGCATGTCGCCGACGCCATCAGCCGCGTCAAAGACCGCTTCCAGCAGGTGAAGATTGCCACCACCGACGTCAAGTTCGTCGTGTCCCATCGCCTGTTGCATAAGACCCCGAAGCAAATCGCAGCCATCCGCGAGTATCTCACCCCGTTTGCCAAGTTTTACAGCAACATGACCGAGCGGATGGACGACTACGCCTCGTTGTTCCCGATTCATCCTGACTACATCGAGACTTTCGAGCGCATCCCAATTGTCGAAAAACGTGGCGTCCTGCAAATCATTTCCTTTGCCATCAAGGAACTCGTCGGCCAACCCGTGCCGACTGACCGGCCCGGTGTCATCGCCTTTGACGGCTATTGGAAGGCGCTCAAGGACAATGCCGCCCACCGGGCGTTGCCGGAGGTGAAAGGCATCATCGAATGCAGCACCACCCTCGAAGACAAAGTCCAGAGCGCTTTTCCCAAAAAGACCTACAAGCAGATGGCCATTCGGATCATCGAAGGACTTTCCGTCCATCGCCTGACCACCGGCGATGCCCCCATCGGCCTGACACCGGAGGAACTCCGGGACAAGCTCTGCCTTTACCATCCCGGCGCGGCGGAAATGGGAGGCGACCCTGCCGACGATTTGCTGTCACTTATCGAAAACACGCTCCGCGAGATTCACAAAACCGTCAGCGGCCAGTTCATTTCCTCCAACAAGGACAATCGCCAGTACTTCCTCGACCTCAAGAAGACTGACGACTACGACGCACTCGTCGAGAAACGCAGCGAAACTCTCAGCGACGATGTCCTTGATCGCTATTACTACGACGCGCTCCGCCAGGTGCTCGAATGCACCGACATCCCCACCCATATTACCGGCTTCCAAATCTGGCAGCATGAAATCGAATGGCAGGACCGCAAGGCGGGTCGGCTCGGCTATTTGTTTTTTGGCGCTCCCAACGACCGCTCGACGGCTGTTCCCACCCGCGAGTTCTATCTCTACTTCATCCAGCCGTTCGACAAACCGGATTACACGGACGAGAAGCGGCAGGACGAAGTGTTTTTCCGGCTCACGGGCAAGGATGAGCAGTTCACCCAGAGTTTGAGGCTCTATGCCGCCGCGCTGGAACTCGGTTCGATTTCGTCGGGCATCAAGAAACAGACGTACGAAAAGAAGGCTCTCCAGCACCTCGCCGACCTCACCAAGTGGTTGCGCGAGAATATTTTCAAGGCGGTGGAAATCACCTATCAGGGTTCGCGCAAAAAGTTTGTGGAATGGCTCAAGGTCGCCGGCGCGGGCGGCTCGCTGAATATCCGCGACGCTGTGAACGCCGTCGCCTCGAAATGCCTCGCGGAACATTTCTCCAATTGCGCTCCGGAGTATCCGCACTTTTCCGCGCTCGTGACTTACGGGCAGGGCGGCAACGCCCAGCAGGCCGCGCAGGAAGCGTTGCGCGGTGTGGCGCAGCCCAACCGCACTAAGCAAGCCAATGCGGTGCTCGATGCCTTGGAGCTTCTCGACGGCGACAAAATCGACCCCTCGAAATCCCGCTACGCCAAACACATCTTATCCATCCTCAAATCCAAAGGGCAGGGTCAGGTCGTCAACCGCCCAGAAATCATCACGACGCTGGAGCCAGGCATTGAGTTCATGTTACCGGATAAATACCGCCTTGAACCCATCTGGGTCAGTGTCACTTTGGCCGCGCTCGTCTATAACGGCGACGGAGTGCTCGCCATCCCTGGGACGAAATTCGACGCCACCAGTCTTGCCAGTCTCGCCGGTACTCCTGTGGCTGATCTCCAGAACTTCAAGCACCTTGAACGCCCCAAAGATTGGAATATTCCCAGCCTCAAGGCGCTGTTCGAGTTGATGGATTTGTCCCCCGGTCAGGCCGTGATGGTGACGCAGAACAGCGTCGAGGCCGTCCAACAGTTGCACAAGGCCATCAACGAGCGGGTTGAGAAACTCGTCCGTGCAAACCAGCAGCTTGCCAGAGGCATCCCGTTCTGGGGCCTAAACCTCCTCAGCGAGCCGGAGGTTGAAAAAATCTCCGCCCAACTCGTCAAGGCCAAAGAGTTTCTCGAAAGCCTCCAAGCCTACAACACGCCCGGCAAGCTCAAGAACTTCAAGTACGACGCCGATGACATCAAGGGCTACCAGGCCACGTTCGGGCGACTGAAGGAACTCGAACAGCTTCAGGCGTACTGCGGTGAGCTTGCGCAGTTCACCCAATACCTGTCCGCCGCCGAGGCCATCCTGCCGGAAAATCATCCGTGGGTTGCGGAAAGTAAACAGAAGCGAACCGAGTTGCTCACCGAAATCCGCAAGCCCGCCCAGCGCGAGTCCGAATCCTTCAAGGCAGACGCCTTGAAGCAGTTAAAAAAACTCAAAGCCGGCTACATCAAGGTCTATCTCGGTCTCTACGCCAAAGCCCGGCTCAACCTCACGCAGGACAAGGAAAAGAAGGACCTGCTCCAGGATTACCGGCTCAAGCATCTGCGCCGGCTCGCCACAGTCAATTCCATCAATTCCGTCCAGCTTACCGAGTTCGACAACCAGATCGGCAAGCTACGCACTGGCACGGTGCTGACCGAAAAAGACCTGGAAAGCGATCCAAAGTCGCCCGACGGTTTCTGGCCAGGCATGGAGGACACCAGCGTGTCTTCTGAGGCGCGGCTCGCCAGTCTGAAAGCCGACTTGGAAAAAATCCACAAGAGTTGGACCAAGAATCTCCTTAAAGACCTTGATGATCCCGTCATCCAGGGCAATTTCGAGCTGCTCAAAACAGAGCAGAAGAAATTGCTCAAAGACTTCATGGCGGCCAAGGAATTACCCGATGAAATCTCGCAAGAGTTTCTCACAGCCGTCCAACAGGCACTGTCCGGCCTGGCCAAGTTGACCGTGCGGCTCGATGATTTGAAGAAAGCATTATTCCCCGATGGCAGCCCGGCCACGCCCGCCGAGTTCAAAGAACGCTTTGGGGATTATCTTGAAAAAATCCTCAAAGGCCGCGACGCCAGCAAGGTCCGCCTCGTGATTGAGTAAGGTCATGGTGAAGTAACCAAGCCCGAGAATGCAATTCCTCCACAGTTCTGATTGGCAAATCGGGATGAAGGCCGAATCGGTCGGCCGCACGGCCGAGCGCGTCCGTGAGGAGCGACTGGAGGCTGCAAAACGAGTGGTCCAAGCCGCTCGGGACAATGGGGCTGAGATGGTCTTCTTGTCTGGCGACGTGTTCGAGGACAACGCGGTGGACCGCCTGCTCGTTCGCAAAGTAGGCGAAATCCTCCGTGCGTTCCCCGGTCCGGTTTACATCATTCCCGGCAACCACGACCCCCTCGTGCCCGGCTCCGTGTGGGAGCACAGCGTCTGGAAGGATGCGGCCAACATTACAGTTCTCAGCAAATCCGAGCCTGTCGAACTGGATCAGTGCATTCTCTTTCCTTGTCCGCTGCACGAGAAATACTCGACGAAGAATCCAACGGCATGGATAGACGCCAAGAATGTCACCAAGCCAGCGATTGGGCTGGCTCACGGGAACGTTGAGGGGATTCCCAATGGAGAACCTGATTATCCGATTCCTCGGGACGCTGCCAACCGACTGGGCCTGGACTACTTGGCGCTCGGTCATTGGCATTCGTTTGCCCGCTATGACACGGGCGACGGTGTTTGTCGCATGGCCTACGCGGGCACTCACGAAACGACCAAATTTGGAGAACGAGACAGCGGCAATGTGGTTGTTGTGGAAATTGCCCATCACGGGACACCACCAAAACTGACACCCGTCAAAACGGGCCGGCTTGATTGGCGCACGGTCGAACGGACGGTTGATCAACCTCAATCGCTGGAAGCCGTCATAGAAGAACTCGGCAGGCTCGATCCACCGGATGCCACGCTGGTTCGTGTTATCATCGGAGGTGTTCTGTTTCCGGAAGACCGCCATGCCTTGGTTCGCATCGAAGAACTTCTCGCCAGCCGGTTCCTTTTCGGCTCGCTCGACACAAGCGCCCTCATTCCGGCCCCGGATGGTGAGGGTTGGATTGAGTCTCTGGCGTCCGGTTCTTTTCGTGAGGCTGCAGTCAAGCTGCGTTCCCAAGCGGCTCAATCAGCCAATCCTGCTGAACGTGCCGTGGCCACTCATGCCCTTCTCCAACTTTTCGAACTCTACGAAAGGAGCCGCGCATGATTCTTCACAGCCTGAGCGTGGCCAACTGGCGGAGTCTGCTCAACCCGGTGGAATTGGGACCATTCAGCGACCGGCTCAATGTCATCCATGCGCCCAACGGCACCGGCAAGTCGTCCCTGTTCGAGGCGATGCGCCGGGCATTGTTTGATGCACACCACGTTTCCGGCGAGGAGATTGGAGCAGTCCGCCCGTGGGGACGATCCTTGGCACCACAGGTCAAGGTGGAATTCACCCAGTCGGGCGTCCGTTATCGGGTGGAGAAGACTTTTCTCGACGGAGCGTCCGCACGCTTGTTTCGATTTGAGGAGGGAAAGTTCCGCCCGTTGGCTGACAGTCGGAATGCCGACAGCAAGTTGCGAGAGATTATTGCAGCGTCAGATGCGCCCGGTCGCGGGCTTTCCAAACACGAACACTGGGGGCTGTCTGAAGTCTTGTGGGCGCCGCAAGGGGCTCTTCACCTGGATTCGCTTTCTTCGAGTGTCACCGAGAATCTCCGCGCCGCGCTCGGCGTTCAATTGACCGGCGAGAGAGGCAGCCGCCTGGAAGAGTTGCTCGAAGAACGCTATCAAACCTATTTCACCAAGGGCGGCAAGCCACGCACGGGAAAGCAGGCTGCCCCAATTCTCGCATTGGAGTCAGCCCACGCCGCCGCCGTAGTCGAACGCCAGCAGCAACTCGAACAGCAGCAACGATTCGAGGAGACAAGCCGCGCGGTCGAAGACGCTCGCCAGAAACGCGGCCAAGCCAGAATCGAGGCTAACGCGCTTCGCGATACGGTCGCTCAAACCAGTAAACAGGCCGAAACCTATCAGCAGCTTCAAAGTGAACTGGAGCAGAAACGGCTGACGGAACAAGCCGCCAAGGACCGCTTTGATGCTATCGGAAAATCCCTGGAACTGATTGGCCATACCCGCGAGGAAATCACCGAGCTCGAAGCCAAGATTAGCAACAGCGGAACACTGGTGACAGAACTCGCAACCGAGTTGAACAACACCGCTAAGGCGGCTGAAGACGCTCGCCGAAAGCGGGATGAGTCACGCCGCCAGCGGTCTTCCTTGGTTCAAAGCACGGCTGCGGTCGAGGATGCCCAGGCATTTGTTGAGGATAACAAGGCTCATCAGGCGCTCGCCGTACGGATCGAAAAGTTGCGTCGTTTCGAGGCGGACTTGAGACAGAGTAAGGAAAAGCGGACGGCTTTGGTTGCTCCGGACGACAAGACCATCCAGGCAGTGCGGAAGCATCTGACGGCCCTTGAAAAGGCACAAGCCGCTCTGCGGGCATCCCTGATTCACCTGACCGTCAAACCTGACAAGAAAACCAAAATTCACCAACGGTCGCCCAATGAATCACAAACGGTGGCCGCTGGAAAGGCAGCCACGTTTTCGGGCTCTCCGGAAGTCACCATCGAGATAGAAGGTTTTGGAACCATTCACGCATCCGGCCCTGAAGGCGATGCTGAGGCAAATGCAGAAGCGCTGCGTGAAGCCGGGAGCAAGCTCACCAAACTCACCCAACCCTACGGAACGCAAGACCCGGACCGACTGCAACTTCTGCGCGAGCAAGCCGAGGAGCTTGACCGGAACATCAGACAACTGGAGGAACAGATTTCGGAAGTGCTGGACGAAGACAGTGCAGACGACCTCAATCAGCGAGCCGCCGAGCTTGACGCCCGCATTCGCGAACGGCTGGGACGATTCCCGACTTGGGAAAAGCAGCCGCCCACTGTCAGCGACCTGAAATCCGCTCTGGAGAAACAGCGCAAGACGATTGAGGCAACCATCGAGACAGCAGAGGACGAATATGACAAAGCGCAGTTTGCCGCCCGGGCGGTTGAAAAACGTCATGGCAAAGCAGATGAAGAGTTAAAGAACGCGCGCCTCAATCTTGAAGCAGCGCAGGAACGTCTGAAGGACCTGACCAAGGACGGCCAGTCCGATGCGGCGCGGGCGAGCGCTCGCCAGGAAGCCCTAATGGCGTGGGAAGCTGCCAAGACAAGAGCCAAGGAATGCGAGGCCAAACTCAACGAAATCCCCGGTGATCCGCAGAAGGACCTGCAAAAACTCGGACGGCAGCTCAAGGCGTTGGAAGAGGCGGAAACCCAGGCTCGCGACGAGGAGAATCAAGCGGAAGGTCGATTGCAAACCCTGGCTGCCGAGGGCGTCTACTCGAAACTGGCTGCTTGTGAAGAAACATTGGCCGATCTCAAGTCTCGCATTCAGCGCGAGCGACTCCGCATGGATGCCACCAAGCTGCTTTACGACACCGTCACATCCTGCAAGGCCGCGATCGTGGCGGCCGTGGCAGCACCGGTCGAGCGCACGGCCACGCACATGCTCAATCGCATCGCGGGTCCCCGTTTGGGCACCGTTCGCTTGACCGAGAACTTCGTGCCTGTGGGCGTTCGGCCGGAAATTGCCCCTGAACCGGTGGAACTGACCAACCTGTCCGGGGGCGAGCAGGAACAACTCTTTCTCATTATTCGCCTTGCGCTCGGGCAGGTGCTGGCCAAAGAAGAGCGCCAACTCGTTGTGCTCGACGACGTGCTTAATGCGACTGATACAGGCCGTCTCGCCCGCGTGCTGAACCTCTTGGAGGAATGTGCTGACCGCCTTCAAATCGTGATTTTAACCTGCCACCCCGAACGTTATCGGGGGCTGGACGAAGCAAAGTTCTTCGACCTGCAACCTCTCTGTAACTGAATCGCTTTTTGTGCCCAACAAAGACCGCGACGCCGCCAAAGTGCGGTTGGTGATTGAGTAAAACGCCATGACGCCGACAACATCATGCAAGGCAGGCACGCCGGTCCAAATCTGGCATCGCTCTTGCACACATTTTTGTCGTTGCCGTAGCGGCCACGTTGTGGCACATTTGGGTCTGGAAATTTTAATCCGCTACGCCAGTAGGCTGGCAAAAAACGTTGCCCACAGGCCCGCAAGGGTCTGTGGGCTTCTCCTTTCCCCATTATGAAAAAAACCGCACTGCTCATTGACGGTGGCTGGTTCAGCAAGGGGCTGGGCAAAATTCTGAGACTGCCCAACCGTTGGCCCAACGCCGCTCAGGTCGTCAAAAACGCCCGCGCCGTCCTCGAAGCCGACGAGGAATTGTTTCGCATCTTCTACTACGACTGCGAGCCATTTGACCGCGAAGTGACCAATCCGGTGGACGGCTCAAAAGTGGATTACAAGCTCATGCCCGCCTATTCCGCCCGCAAACAATTTTTCTTCGATCTTGGCCAGACCGGCTACGTCGCGCTGCGTCGCGGTGAGCTCAAGGCGCGCGGCTGGGAATACAGTGCCAGCTACCGCAAGGCGTTGTTGGCTGGCGGGGCGGGAGGCGCTCCGGCGATTGCGCCCACCGCCAAGGATGTTTATCCGAACCTCGAGCAGAAAGGCGTGGACATGCGCATCGGTATTGATGTTGCCACCCTCTCGCTAAAACGAGTGGTGGACCGCATCATCTTGTTCTCCGGCGACACCGACATGATCCCGGCTATGAAGCTGGCCCGCCGCGAAGGCTTGCAGGTCTTCGTCGTCAAACTCAATCCCTGGCCGCTCAAACACACCCTCATTGAAGACAGCGACGGTGTTCGCCTGCTCACTCCCACGCCATGAGCCAATCCAATCTCAATCTCTCCGCTAAAGCAGCCGGGCCGGTGGAATGTCTCGGCCAGAAATTTCCCAACGACGCGGCGCGGCGCGAGCACTTCCTGAAATTGCTGGCGCAGAAGTTGAAAGACCCGGAGTTTCGCAAGATTGAGGGCTTCCCCATCGGCAAGGACGAGGACATCCTCGCGCTGTCCGATCCGCCGTATTACACCGCCTGCCCGAATCCGTGGTTGGCGGATTTCGTGAAAAGCTACGGCACGCCCTACGACCCAAAACAGTCTTACCATCGTGAGCCGTTTGCTACTGACGTAAAAGAAAATAAACATCATCCCATCTACAACGCACACACCTACCATACCAAAGTCCCGCACCGCGCTATAATGCGCTACATCCTCCATTACACTGAGCCAGGAGACTTGATCCTTGACGCGTTTGCTGGAACTGGAATGACCGGCGTTGCGGCTCAACTATGTGGTGACCGAGCGGAAGTGCAGGCACTCGGTTACCGCGTGAAAGATGATGGCACAATTCTTAACGAGGAGGGGAAACCTATTTCCAAACTCGGTGTACGACGTGCAATTCTCAACGACCTTGGCCCGTCTGCGAGTTTCTTGTCCCAGTGCCACAACTACGGAGCACAGTGCGCGGATTTCGCGGCAGTGGCCTCTACAGCGATGCAACAAATCGAGCAAGACTTTGGTTGGATGTTCCAAACCCTTCATTGCCCGAAAGAAAAGGACATCGCAGCTGCTGTTGACGTGATAAAGAAGAAAGGTGAGCACAAACCACACCTTGGCCCATTGGCCGGGACGATAAACTATACGATATGGTCCGAGGTATTCGTTTGTTCGCAATGCGGGGTTGATGTGGTGTTTTGGGATGCTGCCGTTGACACAGATAACGGTCTTGTTCGTGATTCCTTCCCATGTCCGCACTGCGATGCTCGATTGACTAAGCGTAGCTTGGATCAGTCATTTGCTTCCAGACTCGATTCCGCTCTTAACACAGTTACGAAACAAGCCAAAAGTGTTCCGGTGCTCATTAATTACACATACGGTGGCCGTACCTACGACAAGAAGCCCGACCGTGCAGATCACGCGTTGGCAGAAAAAACAGAAGCACAACGTATTTCCCATTGGTTTCCCTCTGAAAGAATGCCGGAAGGTATAGAAACCAGACGCAACGATTCGGGGGGGATCACACATTTTCATCATTTTTACACCATGCGTAACCTTGCGGTGTTCGCTGCTGGATGGGCGACATTACCATCTACACACAAATGGATTGTAACGGGTTGTTTGCATAGGGGCTCAAAACAACATCAGATCGCAATTACCAGGATTGGTGGCGAAAAAGAGGGTTGTGGCGGGGCAACCGCCGGTCATCGCCGAGGCACGCTCTACGTTCCGTCAAATCAAGTTGAAATGAATGGCATCTTCTTAATGCGCAACCGTGCAGATGCTATAGCCAAAGGCATTGCTTCAATGCCACGTACAGAAGCCGTCGTTGTGTCCACACAATCTGCGAGTTCAATGGAATTATTACCAGAATCGCTTGACTACTTCTTTTTCGATCCTCCGTTTGGAGCTAACATCGCTTATTCAGAATTGAACTCCACCACAGAAGCGTGGATTCGAGTGTTTACCAATAAAAAGCCTGAAGCAATCGAAGATCGTGCCCAGAACAAAGACATTCAATCCTATAAGACTCTGATTTCAAGTTGCTTCACAACTGTTTATCGCGCTTTGAAGCCGGGGCGTTGGATGACAGTTGAGTTTTCCAATACACAAGCAGCGATTTGGAATGCCATCCAAACTGCCCTGCAAGAAGCTGGATTCGTTGTAGCAAATGTTTCTGCACTGAACAAAGGACGTGGCGGACTAATGGCAATCGTTGGCGTTACAGCGGTGAAGCAAGATTTAGTCATCTCTGCTTACAAGCCAAACGGCGGCTTGGAGGATCGTTTCGCCAAACGTGGCGCGACAGAGGCAGGCGCTTGGGATTTTGTTCGCACCCACATGCGTAATCTACCGGTGGTCAAAGCCAAGGGTGGTCAAATGGAAGTGATTGCTGAGCGCGACCCCCGCATACTTTATGATCGGATGGTGGCGTTCTACGTTGCCCACTCCACTCCCGTGCCACTCAGTTCTGCTGAGTTTCAGGCTGCTTTGCCTGAGCATTTTGTCGAGCGTGATGGCATGTGGTTTTTGCCGGACCAGGTCCCCGAGTATGACAAGAAACGGGCGCAGGTGGAAAACATTGGGCAGTTGGCCATCTTCGTCGAAGATGAGCGCAGCGCCATCAATTGGCTGCGGAACTTCCTTAAGAATCGTCCATCTACCTCGCAGGACATCCAACCGGAGTTCATGCAGCAACTCAGCGCCAGTTGGAAAAAATGGGAAGCGCGGCCGGAAATGAGCGCACTGCTCGATCAGAATTTTCTCTGCTACGACGGCGCGGGCGACGTGCCCAGCCAGATTCACGCCTACCTGTCCACGCAGTTCAAGGAATTGCGCAACCTGGCCAAGGATGCCCCGGCATTGAAGGCAAAAGCCAAGAACCGCTGGTATGTTCCCGACCCGAAGAAGAACGTGGACGTGGAAACGCTCCGCAACAAACGGTTGCTGGAAGAATTTTGGTCCTACCTGCCGGAAGGCTACACACCGCCCGCGCTCTCGGCCAACAAGGGGCAGACCTTGCCCGGCCTGACCGTGCCGCGCCCCAAGATTCCCAAAGGCAAGAAGCTCAAGGAACTTCGCACCGAAGCCGTTCGGGTCGGCTTCAAGCACTGCTATCAGCGGAAGGATTACACCACCATTCTGGTCGTGGCAGAAATGATTCCCGACAGCGTGCTGAACGAAGACGAGCAATTGCAGATGATTTACGACACCGCCGTCACGCGCAGCGGCGGAGGAGAATGAAATTGAAGCACAGATAACACAGATGGGCACAGATGAATCAGCCGAGTATCCGCGCAAGGAACTAAGTCACGCCATCATTGGCGCGGCGATGAAGGTGCTGAATGTGTTGAAGCCCGGTCTGGATGAGAAACTTTACGAGAAGGCGATGGTCATCGAGTTGCACAAGCGCGGACACAAGGTTGACCAGCAAGAGCAGTTTCCCGTTTTTTACGGCGGTCAGGAAATCGGCAAGCTGATTCCCGACCTCATTGTGGACGACGCGGTGATCGTTGATCCCAAAGTTGTCACCGCGTTCAATGAGACGCACATCGCGCAGATGATCGGTTATCTCGCCATCACCGGTCTGCGGCTGGCGCTGCTGCTGAATTTCAAGCACGCCAAGTTGGAGTGGAAGCGCGTCGTGGGGTGAGGTTATGAACCACGGATTTGACAAATTGGCACAGATCCCAGCGGATGGCAGCCCGCCGTCTGCATTGCCTTTATCTGTGTATATCTGTGTCATCTGTGGTTAAAAATGAAAGTTTAAGTGTCATCTGTGGTTTACAACTCAGGCCAATGGCTTTGGAGCATCGAACACCGGCAGCCCTGCAAGGTGGTCGAAGTCTCGCGCCTTTGGGATGACGCCACCTATCACGTCTGGTTGCCGGCCACGGAAAGTGTCGTTCGCGCCACACCCGACCGGCTCAAACCGCTTGACGCCGCCGAAGCCGGCCACCCGCCGCGCATCCGCTACGTCCTTTACGCCGCCCGCATCGCCAATCTGTTGAGCGAAGACGTGTTGCTCGCGCCCGCCAGCGCCAGTGTCATTCCACTGCCGCACCAGTTGAAGGCGTTGCGTCGCGCCGTCTCGCAGGATCGCGTCCGCTTTCTGCTCGCCGATGAAGTTGGCCTGGGCAAGACCATCGAGGCCGGCCTTATCATGCGCGAACTCAAGTTGCGCGGCTTGGCCCGGCGCATCCTTATCATCGCGCCCAAGGGACTTGTCACCCAATGGATCGCCGAAATGCAGACGCACTTCGGCGAGGAATTTCGCTTCTTCGCGCCCGCCGAGTTTTCCGGCTACCGCCGCATCAATCCGCACGACAACGTCTGGCGGGCGTTCGACCAGGTCGTGTGCTCGCTCGACTCGGTCAAGCCGATGGAATCGCGCCAAGGCTGGTCGCGCGACGACATCAACGAGTTCAACAAGGAACGGTTCGAGGATTTAATCACGGCGGGCTGGGATTTGATCGTCGTGGACGAATCACACCGCATTGGCGGCAGTTCCGAACAAGTGGCGCGGTATCAGTTGGGGCGCGGCCTGTCGGAAGCCAGCCCGTATTTCCTGCTCCTGTCCGCCACGCCGCATCAGGGCAAAAGCGATGCGTTCCACCGGCTCGTGTCGCTGCTGGACAAGAACGCCTTCCCCGAACCCGGCAGCGTCACCCGCGAGCGCGTGCATCCCTACGTCATCCGCACCGAGAAGCGGCAGGCCATTGACGCCGATGGCAACCCGCTGTTCAAGCCGCGCATCACCAAGCTCGTCGGCGTGAGTTGGGACGGCCACGCCGACCAGAAGCAACTTTACGAGGCAGTCACGGAATATGTCCGCGAAGGCTACAATCAGGCCATGCGGGAGAAGAAAGCCTACGTCGGCTTTTTGATGATCCTGATGCAACGGCTCGTCACCAGTTCCACCCGCGCCATCATCACCACGTTGGAAAAACGGCTCACCGCGCTGCAAGCGCCGGGCGAACAGCTCACCATGCTCCCGCTCATGGTGGAGGATGAATGGAACGAACTCGACGGGCAGGATCAGCTTGAATCGTTGCTCAAGACCAAACTCGCCGCGCTGAAAAACGAGCGCGCCGAAGTCGAGTTGTTACTCACCGCCGCCCGCAAGGTGGAAGCGCGCGGCCCGGACGCCAAGGCGGAGGCGCTGCTCGAATGGATTTACAAGTTCCAGAAAGAGGAAGGCGATCCCGACGTGAAGTTGCTCGTCTTCACCGAGTTCGTTCCCACCCAACAAATGCTTGCGGAGTTTCTCGGCAATCGCGGCATCGCAGTCGCGTGCCTCAACGGCAGCATGAGCATGGAAGAGCGCCAGCAGGTGCAGCAGGCGTTTGCCAAGGATGCCCGCATCCTCATTTCCACCGATGCCGGCGGCGAAGGCTTGAACCTCCAGTTCTGCCACATCGTCGTCAATTTCGACATCCCTTGGAATCCCATGCGAATCGAGCAGCGCATTGGCCGCGTGGATCGTATCGGCCAGAAGTGCGTTGTCCGCGCCATCAATTTCCTGTTCGCCGACAGTGTCGAGTTCCGCGTCCGCGACGTGCTGGAGGACAAGCTTGCCGTCATCCTCGAAGAATTTGGCGTGGACAAGACCAGCGACGTGCTCGATTCCGCCGAGGCCGCGCACCTGTTCGACAATCTCTATGTCGAGGCGTTGCTCCATCCCGACCGCATCACGCAGACCGTCGAGCAGGTCGCGGAAACCATCAAGGCCCGCGCCAGCGACGCCCAATCCAAAAATACCATGCTCGCCAATGGCGACGCGCTCTCGCCCGACGAGGCAAAAGCCACCCTGAATCAGCCGTTGGCCGAGTGGGTCGAACGCATGACGGAGAATTACCTCGATGCTTTCGGCGGCAAGTATGAGGCGGAGTTGGATTGCCTTCGCATCCAGTGGCCCGGCGAGACGCAGATGCACCGCTACGCGCTACCCACCCGCACCGGCACGCCGCCGCCCAAAACGGAATTGCTCCGGCTCGATCATCCCAAAGTGCGCGGCATCCTCTCGCGCCTGCCCCGCTTCGTGCCCGGGATGCCCGTTCCCTCGCTCCGTTTCCCGTCGCTGCCGGCTAATCTCAGCGGCGTCTGGTCGCTGTGGGAAATCAGCATCATCACCCAGGACCGCCAGCGCCGCCGGATGTCGCCCCTGTTCGTGCATGACGATGGCCGGATGCTCGCGCCGACGGCCCGCTTCCTATGGGTGAGGTGGACCCCAAGTGTTGGACCACGGAATCGAGAGTTTAAGTTAGGCTTTCCGGAGTCGCTGAGATCGTTGTTGTTGTCTTCTGTTCCGTTCTTTTCGATCCAGTTGGAGAAGAGAAA
>Ga0208458_1001411_pt1 | contig 19962 bp, 19 predicted proteins | sample AD_UKC085_MetaG_FD_184432 | JGI IMG/M metagenome (GOLD analysis project Ga0208458, IMG submission 184432) | Active sludge microbial communities of municipal wastewater-treating anaerobic digesters from USA - AD_UKC085_MetaG (SPAdes) (version 2) | ecosystem: Engineered > Bioreactor > Anaerobic >... | reverse complement strand
TAAGCGGGTTGTTGCGGGTTCTCCGTCAAAGGTGCGCTTTTTCGGCGGAAGGCTATATTTGTTTGAGCGTGAGCTTGATCTTCTTGAATATGATACTTCTGAGAATATCGCCGATGTGTATTATGAAAAAAATACGAATATTCTATATCCTGTATATATTTCTTCGCATGATCCGCTTTTAAAACAGAGAGATGATGTCTATGAAATCAAAAAAAACGAGCTATTAATTTGCGCGGATAACCGTAGTTTCTCGGGTATTTCAGTTATTCCGGCAGGCGAGTATCTTGTAGTAAGAGGCGCGGTCTTTTCTCCGGTAATCGGAAGGATCTTCAAAACAGCGGTTTTGAAGCATATTTTTCTTTAAATTAACGATTTCTTGTATTACGGTAATTTAACATATATGAAACATTTGAGCCGGTCTTTTCGTTTGCCGAGGGCAGTTTGATTTGTTTTCTTGGTTAAAATGTCCTTAAAAACGGCTTTTTGACTACATCTGCAATTTTTTTTTAGGAGAAATAGATGGAAGAGCTTTTTCCTGAGAACCAGGGACTCTATGACAGAGCGAATGAACATGACAACTGCGGTATCGGTTTTGTTGCCGATATTAAAGGAAGAAAGTCAAACGACATAGTACAGCGCGGACTCGAAGTGCTTGCGCGCATGGAACACAGAGGCGCAGAGAGCGCTGATAATAAGACCGGAGACGGTGCTGGAATTCTGATGCAGATTCCGCATAAGTTTTTTGCGGAAAAAATTAAAGATCTTCCTTCCGAGGGAGAATACGGTGCGGGACTTGTTTTTCTTCCGCGCGATAAATCAGACTGCGACAAGGTGAAAGCCGAGTTTGAAAAAATAGTTTCAGCTGAAGGTCAGAAAATAATCACATGGCGCGATGTTCCCGTTATCGATTCGTGCATTGGTGAAATCGCTAAAAGAAGCGAGCCGAAAATTGAACAGGTGTTTATTTCAGGCACACAGAAACAGGATCAGAACCGTCTTGAAAGAAAACTTTATATTATAAGAAAACTTTCAGAATCAACAATCAGAAATTCTTCGATAAATAATAAAGCTGATTTTTATATTCCGAGTCTTTCGTCTAAAACGATAGTTTACAAGGGAATGCTCATGCCGGATCAGGTTAAGCAGTATTTCCCTGATCTTTCTGAATCATCTTTCGAAAGTGCGATGTCGCTCGTGCATTCAAGATTCAGTACAAACACTTTCCCTTCATGGGATCTTGCACAGCCGTTTAGAATGCTTGCTCATAACGGTGAAATAAACACTGTAAAAGGAAACCGTCTCTGGATGAGCGCTCGCGAATCGATGCTTGCTTCAGAAGAGTTCGGTGCAGATATAAAAAAAATACTTCCTGTAATCGAACCTAACAAGAGTGACTCGGCGTCTTTTGATAACGCGCTTGAACTTCTTGTTATGACAGGGCGTTCGCTTCCGCACGCGCTGATGATGCTTATTCCTGAAAGCTGGAATGAAAAGAATCCAATAGATGAAAAGCTTAAATCATTTTATGAATATCATGCGACATTCATGGAGCCGTGGGACGGACCTGCGTCAATGGTATTCTGCGACGGAAGATTTGTCGGCGGAACACTGGATAGAAACGGACTGCGTCCTTCACGTTATATCATAACTAAAAACGACATGATAGTGATGGGTTCCGAAGTCGGGGTTCAGGATTTCGCTCCGGAGGAAATAGCGTATAAAGGCAGACTTATGCCCGGAAAAATCCTTCTCGTTGATACGGTTGAAGGCAGAATTATTCCGGATGCGGAAGTTAAGGACAAAATCGCATCTCAGAAGCCTTATGCGGAGTGGGTTGCGAAAAACAGAACTGATCTTAAGAGCATTAAAGGTGAAGAAGTTTCTGCGTCCATTGAAGATGCAAAGCTTGTAGAACTTGAGAATGTTTTTTCATACAATAGAGAGGACATCGAGACACTTCTTGTTCCGATGATAGAATCCGGAATGGAGCCTACAAGTTCCATGGGAACTGATACTCCAATTGCCGTTTTCTCGGATAAACCGCAGAAGATGTTTAACTACTTCAAACAGGTTTTCGCGCAGGTAACGAATCCTCCTATCGATTCGATAAGAGAAGAACTCGTAATGACTCTTACAAGCTTCATCGGTTCTCACAAGAATCTTGTTGAAGAAACTGAAGATCATTGCAAACGAATTAAGTTCCTTAATCCTCTTTTCTCTAATTCTGATGTAAAGAAAATTGCGGGATTAAACAACGCTGACTATAAGACAACTGTTATTGATATCACTTTCGATGTTGCCGGCGGTGGAAAAGCTCTTGCTGAGGGTTTTGACAGAATCTGCGCTGAAGCGGACAAGGCTATCGATTCAGGTTCTACAGTACTCGTTCTTTCCGACAGAAAATATTCCAAAGACAAGGCTCCGATTCCGTCGCTTGCCGCGGTCGGTGCAGTTCATCACCATCTAATAAAAAACGGAAAACGCCTCAAGGCCGGACTTATTCTTGAGTCTGCAGAGCCTCGTGAAGTTCATCATTTCGCGCTTCTTTTCGCATACGGCGCTGATGCCATTAATCCATACGGAGCTCTTGCCGTAATTGATTCGATCGTAAAAAACAAAAAATGTAAGGGCATTGATAATTATAAAGATGCTGAAAAGAATTTCATGAAAGCCATCAACAAGGCTATTCTGAAAGTCCTTTCAAAGATGGGAACTTCTACTTTAAGAAGTTACCGCGGAGCTCAGATTTTTGAAGCTGTCGGAATAGGCAAAGATCTGGTTGACAGATGCTTTGAGGGAACTGTTTCCAAGATAGAAGGTATCGGCATCAATGAACTGGCTGAAGAAGTGGAAAGAGTTCATACGAAAGCTTATGAAGCGGCGAATCCTCTACTTGAAAGCGAAGGTGTTTACCGTTATAGAAAAGGCGGAGAAAACCACGCGTGGAATCCTGAATCGATTTATCTTCTTCAGTGGGCGACACGTTCAAATGATTATAAAAAGTTCAAGGAATTCTCGGCTAAGGCTGATGCGCTGAACCGCAAACCTCATGTAATAAGAGGTATGTTTGATTTCAAAAAAGTTTCTCCTATCGATATAAAAGAAGTAGAACCTGTTGAAGAAATCATGAAGCGTTTTACAACCGGTGCGATGAGTTTCGGTTCGATAAGCGCAAATGTTCACGAAGCTATAGCCGTTGCAATGAACTCAATAAAAGGAAGAAGCAACTCGGGAGAAGGCGGAGAAGATCCTAAAAGATTTATCCCTAACGCTGACGGAACTTCAGCCCGAAGCGCTATCAAGCAGGTAGCATCCGGACGTTTCGGTGTTACGAGCAACTATCTTGCCAATGCTGATGAAATTCAGATCAAGATCGCTCAGGGAGCGAAACCGGGCGAGGGCGGACAGCTTCCGGGTCACAAGGTTGATGAGATCATTGCGAAAACCAGAAATTCAACTCCGGGCGTAACTCTGATTTCACCTCCGCCTCACCATGATATTTATTCGATCGAGGATCTTGCATAGCTGATATTCGATCTTAAAAACGCGAATCCGAATGCGAGAATAAGCGTTAAGCTTGTTTCCGAAACAGGTGTCGGAACGATTGCGGCAGGTGTTTCAAAAGCCCATGCCGACAACATTCTGATAAGCGGTTATGACGGCGGAACCGGTGCGAGCCCGCAGAGTTCAATTAAACATGCAGGTATGCCGTGGGAAGTAGGTCTTGCTGAAACTCATCAGACTCTTGTTCTTAATGATCTCCGCGGTCGTGTGAGACTTCAGACTGACGGACAGATGAGGACTGGGCGCGACATAGTAATCGGCGGTCTTCTCGGCGCGGAAGAGTTCGGTTTCGGTACGACGACTCTTATCGTAATGGGTTGCATTATGATGAGAAAATGTCATCTTAATACATGTCCTGTCGGAATAGCGACTCAGGATCCGAGACTCAGAAAAAGATTCGCAGGAAAGCCTGAGCATCTTATTAATTATTTCAGATTTCTCGCTGAGGAAGTTCGTGAAGTGATGGCTTCTCTCGGAATCAGAAAGTTCAACGATCTTATCGGCAGAACTGATCTTCTTGAAGTTGCACCGAACAGCCACTGGAAAGCTAAGAGCGCGAATCCGTCGCTTCTTCTTCACAGACCGGCGGAAGCTGATAAATATGCGACTTATTGCGTACAGGATCAGATTCACAAGATTGATGCGATTCTTGACAGAACTCTTATAGAGAAATCTAAAAATGCCATTGAAAAGAAAGAAAAAGTTTCGTTCTCTGTTCCGGTAAAAAACACCGACAGAACGGCCGGAGCTATGCTTTCATACGAAATATCAAAACGCTACGGAGATGACGGTCTTCCTGAAGGAACACTTTCTGTTGATTTCAACGGAAGCGCCGGTCAGAGTTTCGGGGCGTTCCTTGCGAAGGGCGTGACTTTCAGACTCAACGGAGACGCGAACGATTATCTCGGAAAAGGTCTTTCCGGAGGAAAGATCGTAGTTGTTCCGCCTAAGGGTTCAACATTCAAGCCTGAAGAAAACATCATCATCGGAAATACGGTTCTTTACGGAGCTACTGCCGGTGAGGTTTACGTGCGCGGTGTTGCAGGTGAGCGTTTCTGCGTTCGTAACAGCGGAGCATTGGCTGTAATCGAAGGAACTGGAGACCACTGTGCTGAATACATGACAGGCGGTTATCTTGTAGTTCTCGGCAAAGTCGGAAGAAACTTCGGAGCCGGAATGAGCGGCGGTATAGCTTATGTGTATGATGTTGACGGAAATTTTGATTATTTCTGCAACAAGGGAATGGTTGAACTTTCGAAACTCGACAATGACGAAGATGTTTCCAGAGTTAAATCCATGATACAGAAACATATTGATAATACTGATTCCGAACACGCTAAAAACATTCTTTCAAACTGGTCATCAACTCAGCCTAAGTTCATCAAAGTAATGCCGGTTGAATACAAACGTGCACTTGAAGAAATGAAACTTAAGGAACTTGACAAGAAACTTGAAGGAATAATCGAAGAAGAAGAGATCGGAGGTAAAGCATAATGGGTGATCCTACAGGCTTTCTCAAAAATAACAGAAAAGTTGCCGGTTACAGACCGGTTGAACAGAGAATAAATGATTATAGCGAAGTGGAGCTTCAGCTTTCGGAAGACGAAAGAAAACTTCAGGCTTCGAGATGTATGGACTGCGGTGTTCCTTTCTGCCATTGGTCGTGCCCGGTTTCCAACATCATGCCGGAATGGCAGGACAGAATTTTCAAGGGAGAATGGAAAGAAGCATGGGAGCTTCTTCAGGAAACCAATAATTTTCCTGAGTTTACAGGACGCGTTTGCCCGGCTCTTTGCGAAGCATCATGCGTGCTTGCTCTCAATGACGAAGCCGTTACTATCAGACAGAACGAGCTTGCGGTAATTGAAAAGGCTTTTGAGCTCGGTCTTGTTAAAGCGAATCCGCCTAAAACGAGAAGCGGAAAAAAAGTTGCAGTTATCGGCGGAGGTCCAGCAGGACTTGCCGCAGCTGATCAGTTAAACAAAGCCGGTCACATGGTTACATTGTTTGAAGGCACTGACAGAGTCGGCGGATATTTGAGATACGGTATTCCTGATTTTAAACTCGAGAAAAGCTTTATCGACCGCCGTCTCGATATAATGAAAGAAGAAGGCGTTGTTTTTAAAACCAATTCATATGTCGGACGTGACGTAAAGATCAATGACATCATGAAAGAGTATGACGCCGTTTGTATTACAATCGGTGCGCGTGAAGCGAGAGATCTTCCGATTGAAGGAAGAGAGCTTTCAGGAATTCATCAGGCGCTTGATTATCTCACTCAGCAGAATAAAACCTGCGCGGGTGACAAAGTATGCCAGGATTCTCTAATTGCCGCTCTTGATAAAAACGTCCTCGTAATCGGAGGCGGTGATACCGGTTCAGACTGTGTCGGAACTGCTAACCGTCAGGGTGCGAGAAAGGTTACTCAGATAGAACTTCTTCCGATGCCGTCAAAGACAAGAACTGATTCTGAGCCATGGCCTCTCTGGCCGAGACTTCACAAAACTTCGAGTTCTCATGAAGAAGGCTGTGAAAGACTCTGGTGCATCAGCTCTAAGAAATTCATCGGCGAAAACGGAAAAGTGAAGAAAGTTCTCGCATGCAAAGTAGAGTGGGTGAATGAAAACGGAAGATTCAATATGAAGGAAGTTCCGGGCAGTGAATTTGAGATCGAAGCTGATCTTGTTCTTCTTGCGATGGGATTCGTTCATGTGGTTCAGAAGGATTTCGTTAACGAGCTCGGACTCAAGCTTGACGCCCGCGGAAATATTGACACAGGCGCTGATTTTAAAACAAGCGTTGACAAGGTTTTTGCAGCAGGTGACGCGAACAGAGGTGCTTCTCTTGTAGTTTACGCTATAAGTGAAGGACGAGGAGCTGCGAACGCTATAAATGAGTTTTTGTCTAAGTGATAACATAAGTTTTTAGATTACGAAAAAGCCCGCGAAGTATCGCGGGCTTTTTTTATAAGGTTGGCACCTTATAAATCCCTATTTCCGAGTATCGGAATACAAACAAAGACTTCGTCTTTGGAATCTTTTTTTGCATGGATCATGCAATAATTTCAAAGGGCGTTCCACGCCCTTTACCCGGTTTTGTCCGGTCACCGGACTTGTACAAAAGGTGCTGTTCTACCGAGGGTCGGTATGCCACACAAGGCTTCGCCTTAAGTATTCGTTACTTGCATGGAGTCATGCATTACACAAAAGGTGTTTCACACCTTTTAAATCCGTTTGTCCATTTCTTTTGCTGTGCCCAAAAGAAATGGACGAAAGAAAAGGGCACCGCTGCGCGGAGCTTGTCGCGACAGAACTTTCGCGCATTACTCCGTAATGACTGCGAAAGTCTGCGCTTATTTGGTGTCCGACTTCGTCGGACGTCTGAATGGCTTTCTTCTCTCATTCATTCCTTTCTGAAGCAGTAAAATCATGACAGAAAGCCCTCTCCCGGGATGGACGATCTTTATTGGCTTCGCCAATCATGTACTTTATTCTGGGAGAGGGCGATCCGGAGGCTGGGTGAGGGCATGTAGTTCTTCATATGTCATATGGTTTATTTTGGGTTTGACATACTTGATAATCTTTTGTATTAAGATTTTAATGATCATGTGGCTGTGATGTTTTACGGATTGCGTATATATGTAGTTATATGCAATGCCGAGTTACCATTTTCATTTTATATCATAAGATGCGGATACTTATATTGAGGTACATATGCAGAGTCGAGTTTATGAACCATATTATACAAATAGTTGGGCTTTGGTCATTGGTATAGACAAATATATTAATGCGTCTCCACTAAGTTATGCAGTCAGTGATGCAAAGTCTATTTCTTAAATGCTTGAGAAAAATTTCAAATTTCCTCGAGAAAATATAATTACTATTTACAACGAAGAAGCAACAAGAGATAAAATATTATCAATATTTTGTACATTTAAAAATAGAACTGAAGAAAATGATAGATTTTTCTTTTTTTATGCTGGTCATGGCTATACAGAAACTGGACATAGGGGGGAAATAGGCTTTTTAGTGCCTCATGAAGGAAATGTTGAAGACTTATCAACATTGGTAAGATGGAGTATTCTTACTCAGAATGCAGAATTATTGCCTGCTAAACATGTTCTATATATTATGGATGCCTGCTATGGAGGACTTGCTATAACACGTAATCTTCGACCGGGTTCATTGCGCTTTTTAAATGATATGATACAAAGATTCTCAAGACAGGTTCTTACAGCGGGGAAAGCAGATGAAGTCGTTTCTGATAGTGGAGGACCTATAGCAAATCATTCAGTTTTTACAGGTCATCTAATACAAGCGCTCGAATCAAAAGCATATTCAAGTGATGGTATTTTAACCGCAAATGGCGTAATGGCATATGTCTATGAAAAGGTGTCTAAAGATTATATTTCAAATCAAACACCACATTATGGCTTTTTAGAAGGAGATGGAGATTTTATATTTGATGGGCCAAATATTTTAAATAATCAAACAGTTGTGGAAATTGAAAAAGATGTATTATATGAAATACCAGCAATTTCAACTGATAATAATATAACTGATAATCGAAATATTGTTGATATAGTAAAAGAATATCTTTCAGAAAAAAAATATTCAATTAAGTTACATGATTTAATAACAGAAAAGTTAAGAGAAGCACATTCATTATTTTCAGGTGATAATTTTGATTACAACAATCGAGAGACTAAAAAAGAGATATTTGTTGAAAGAATTAAATATTATGAGTCAATTATTAATGATATTAAACAATTGACATCATGTCTTTCTTATTGGGGGACAACCGAGAGTATTGCTTTAGTAACAAAGATATTTTCAAGAATTACAGATCACTTATTACCTTTAGGAGGAGTAACCCTGTGGCTTGATTTGAGATGGTATCCTTCATTGTTAACATTTTATTCAGCTGGAATTTCTGCGATTGCTGCAAATAAATATGATTATTTATATTCAATTATGTATAATAATATCATTTCAACAAAGCCAATTAATGGTAAAAATCCATATGTATTAGCTTTGTATTATGAAATTAATGATTCAATAAGTGCATTTAAACTGATTCCTGGATATGAGAAGAATTTTGTACCAATGAGTGAATATTTATACAAAACATTGCAGTCGTCATTGGATGACCACTTTTATCTTGGGAAAGATTACGATAATTATTTTGATTACTTTGAAATATTTTTTGCTTTGGTCTTTGCTGATATACTATATAAAGAAGATGATTACTTTTTTGCACACGTTGGAAGATTCACTTGGAAATATAAACGTTCATTTGGTGGTAATAACAATTTACAAAACATGATATCAGAAGCTGAAAAACAAAAAAATAATTGGGAGCCACTAAAGTATGGTTTTTTTAATGGCAGCTATGATAGATTTAAAATAGTAAGTGACAAATATATTTCTTGGATTTCTTCATTTGCGTGGCATTAAAATATTATTTCTGATAATTAACTCGGCACTGCATATAACAGCGGCTACAACGCTGCGTTCCGCCCTTCGCTCACGCTCCGCTCCGTGCTCGATCTCCGGAACATTTGTTCCTGTTGGTCGTCAATTTCTGGTATGCTGTAATATTATGTAAAATGCTCTAAATCAAAGGAGAACAATATGAGAATTAAATATATGCAATTGCTAAAACACGATTTTTTGACATTCATATATGTCATATTTCCGGTTGTATCTGTTTTGATGTCAGTATTTCTTGTAGTATTTGGATTCTTGCCAAGCAGACGGGGACATGAATATATTGATGCTGACGCACTGCCGGTATTTATTGGATTATCTATAGCAGTATTAATGGTTTTTCTGCCACTTTTAATACTGAGAATTAGGAGATTTAAGAGTATCTTGCGAAATGGGATAAAAATAAAAGGAAAAATTGTAAATATCTATTTTCATAAAGATAGAGGAAAAATTACATTCCAATATAGAATTAACAATGAGAATATTATAAAGTCAATGATGATCATGAAATCTAAAGTTACTGAATCTATCATGATAAATGATGAAGTAGATGTATATGTTGATAAAAGCAGTAAAATGAAAGCTCTGATTGTAAAATTGTATACATAGAAATTAAGATTTGCAAATGGTATGTAGCTTTTAATTAACGCCCTGTTTTGTAATGATTGCGTTTAGGGTGGTATGAGAAATATTTAACATATGATTGCTGAAGAAGAATTTATTGCTAGTAAAGAGGTGATTTATTCTTCAAAATATAATTAACCGAAATTTGCAGATCCATCCTGTTCTCATGTCATCGTTCACAGTCTTAGGTTTACTACATTATTATTAGGAGATTTTATGAATAAAATATTTCTACTTTTGTCAATGTCTCTCTCGCTTTTTGGTTATAGTTTTTCTCAATCAATAAGTGAGTATCAAGGTGAAATTAGATACGTTTTTGTTGATGTCGCCAGAGTTCGAGTTAAACCTCAAATTGATTCAAAAATTCAGGATGCCTTACCCGTCGGTCACAAAATTATTATCGTTGAGAAAACGGATGAAAGTTATAAGTTAAACGGGTTTAATGATTATTGGTATAAAGTCAAATACGAACAAAACAATCAATTAAAACAAGGGTATATTTGGGGAGGTTTATTATCTCAAAAAAGTGAGAATTATAATAATAATTTATTAATATTAGGTATATTCAGTTTTAAGGAAAACGAAGGATTTATATCTGGTGTTAAATTAATTTCGAAACAAAAGGTTATTTCAAATGTGTCATTCGTTATTAATTATTTCGCCAAACCTTCAGAAATTCCAAACTTGAAAATGAGTCTTTTTGATAATTTGGGCTATAAATCAATTCAAAATGTTATCAAGGTGTCTCTGAGTTCAGAAATATTATCAATGTCTTCTTACGAGAATAACAATAGAAATATTATAATTATAAATAATAATCAGTTATCCTTAATGGCTGTAGAAAATTTTAGCGGTGAAGGCGGTCTCGGTTCAAGTTATGAAAGATATATTTTTCCAAAAGAAAAAGGCGGAGTGGAAAACTTTATTATTTATCGCAATATAATTAAAAAATTTAGTGAAGAAAAAAATAAAGATATCACGATAAAAAATGAAACTATCAGATATGTTTTGGAGAATAATACATTAGTTAAAAGAAAATGATACTATCTGTACAATGATGCTATTTACCTGACACATTTCTCCAAAAATAACCGGCTGAATTATTCGCCGTCATCAGTTTTAATTCAGTCAGCATAAAACTTTCGTCGTGAATGGTTCATAATTATGCAAACTTTGTTAACATTTTACAGTTCTCCGACAAGTTTTATTAAATTATGGTTTCTTCTTACAGCTTTGGTTTGTACATTGGTGTTGGTGGTCATGGTTTTCTCTCCTTAACATAGGTTGTAGTAAAATCATTTAAAATCTCAAAAAAATTATGACTACATCTATTTTGAGTGGACTGTCAGGTGAATACTGTCATAATACAGTAAATGCATTGAGACTTTTAAAATGTCTTAGTAATGAAAAAACCTTTTTTTAGATTATAATTTAGAGAGGAATAAATGTATAAAATTAGTGGTATCTCATTTATTGTTCATTTTGTGCTTAGTTTGATTTTAGGAATAATTTTAATTGTAAACAAGACTAATTCTGAAAATATGTTAAGAGGCATATCTTTAATAAATATAATATTATTTCTGATGGTTGTTGCTGCAATTATAATGTTCTTGGGACTTGTGAAATTTTCAAGATTCAGCAAAAGAAAAACTTTTATATTTTCAACTATTTTATTCATGCTTATTACCGTCTTTCAGAAACTGTATTATCTATTTTATATAAACTATTATGAGACTTTGAGTGTTAGGTTCATTCTTGAAATAAATTTTATCGGCGCAATATTTTGCTTATTTTTTTCAATAATGTTATTAAAAACAAATAAAGTATTATCAAGGAATTTTATAAAAGTAGCCGCTATAATCGGAATTATCGCTAGCGCTTTGAATCTAACTTTTATTTTTGCTATCATCGGTACTATGCTTTTAGGTGTGTTTTATATTTTATTGGGTGTTATGCTTCTTGAATTGGATATTAACAAAACAAATAATTCTGAAATGAATTAATGTGTTCGTCTAACAGGTCTATTTAATTATTGTTATAAAATAATATTTTACTTGAAAGCCGTGACGGTAATGTTGCGATCTGCCCTCGAAAGATGAATCTGTTTAAACTATAAAAGAAGCATTTTGTTTTCGCAGGATTATACTTACGCTTTTTTTGTAAATGATACGGGCGTCCTTTTGTCCTAGGTCTTTGCCATGCGTCTTCAAGCTTATAATGATTTTCTGTTGACTTTCCGTGTGATTGTTTAAAATAATTTTCTGAATGTTTTGAGTAATATTACTATCTTTTTTCAAAGTGTGAGGGAATATGAGAATTATAATATTTTTAGCATTTCTTGTTAGTGTTAGTGCATTATATTCGGACTTTGGTCCAATTGTTCCCATTTCCGGCGGTAATGTGAAAATGATTAAAAATGACGATGTTCAGATGTCAGATGAAATTATCATTTTTCATTTATACCGCGATCATTATACAGTCGAAGTTAATTATACCTTTGTCAATGAAGGAAAATCACAGGAAGTAATAATGGGCTTTCCTAACTCCGAAGGAAGATGGAATACTCAGTCTATAATGAATTTTAAAGCGTATGAAAATGATAAGGAATTAGTTGTTTTTAGGAAAAATGATTCTGAAAAAAAGGTAGATAAAGAGAATATGGAAGAGCAAAAATACTATGAATGCTCAAAAATATTTTTTAAAGAAGGTGAAAAGAAAGCGATAAAAAATACTTACGAACAGGTGTATGAAGCTGACTATGATTCAACATATATGGCGGTAAATTATATTCTCAAAACCGGCAGTTATTGGAAAAACAATATAAAATCAATTAAAGTATTTGCATATTTCGAAAATATAACACCGGAAGATTTGCAGAAAAGATTTATTTATTTTACCGGTGATTCATTGAAAAGCGGAGGTGAAGTTGCATATAATTTTGAAATTACACCGAATAAGTATAAATTTGATAATAATATTTTATCGATGAATTTAACTGATGTTGAACCGGATTTTGACATAAGAATATCATTTTCGGCTCTTTTTTATCATAATGCAGAAGCTTCATCTGAATTAAAAAGTAAGAATGAACAATATGCTGCAAAAAATGTTATTGATAACAATCTGTCAACTGCATGGGTCGAGGGGGTTAGCGGATCAGGAATCAATGAAAATATCAAAATAGATTTTGCGCCTTACACTGCTGGTGGCAAAATTGAAGGTTCGACTCTTATAAATAAGATCGGTATAATTAATGGCTATTCAAAAGATAAAGATACATTTAAATCAAATAATCGAGTTAAGAAAATAAGAATTTCGTATTACTCCAGTTTAGGTCTTGAAGAAGATAAGACTCGTGAATTGCTTGAAAATGATAAAATTCTCGGCAGTTCGGGAATTCAAAGCAATAATAATCATGATCCGCGTCTGAATGAAGTAATTCTCGGTGATTACTTATTAGAAGACAAAATGGAAATGCAATATATTCAACTCAATGAGCCTTTGTTGGCTTCATATATTAAGATAACAATTCTCGATGTATATAAAGGTGACAAGTTTGATGATACATGTATTTCTGAGGTGAAAGTAATAACTGAGAAAAAAAATAATAAATTAAAATGAGATGAGTCTTTTCCGCCTTTGATAATCTCCGCATCTTTCGGGCAGACTTTCTATAGTATTAACTTAATAATTATGCTGCATGAATTCTTCAATGAGCCGCCTTGTGCGGCTTTCTTTGTTTTCGGTCGCAGGTTTTCTTTTTCGACATCCTTCATTTATTCTCCGATAAGAAAATTTGGTTATCGGAGAGACCTTTTGGATTGTCAGAGAACCAATTCGGATTATATAAGAGACGATTCAGAATGTTTGTCATCTGAATTCGATTTTATAAAATGATAAGCCGACTTTCAGCGATTCGAAGTAAACGGAAAGAAATAAATGAGAGAATTAACCATTAAAACGTCCGACGAAGTCGGACACAACTCGGGCGACCGCAGCATTCGGCAAAGCCGGTGCGAGGAATTCGCCCGACAAGAGCCAGGAGTGGGATCTCAAAGGGATGAGGAGCGGCGACTGAGCTCCTCGTCCCTTTGAATATTATTGCATGATCCATGCAGACAAAGAATTCATAAGGCGAAGCCTTATGTTGTATTTTGACACTCGAAACAAACGATGCGAAACGCCCTTTAAAGCATGTCCTGCTTAAGGATAAACCTTTATCAAAGGAGAGAGGCTGGGAGAGAGGATTCGAGAGAGTCAAATTATTTTGTAAATAGGCTTTTCCCCATAAAAGATTCAGGCATCCTTTCGTCCCCGGTCTTCACCCGGCGTCTTCAGGTTTTAAATGTTTTCATGTTGACTTGGCATGTGTTTGACCGTCTAAAATACTTTTCTAAGAGTAAGGCAATTTGTCTGGAAGGCTGTGCGATCCGCGCAATTTTTTGGTGTATAGCTTTAAGATAATAAAATTTAGAGGTTTGAAAAATGAGGGATTTGTTAAAAACATTAATTAAAGCAGGTATACCTTTCGGCTGCGTTATGGGTCTTCTCTTCGGAATAATAGGCGGATTGTTAATAGGAGTGATCAGCGGAATTATTAGCGGATTATTTTTCGGTCTGATTCTGGGTGCGTTTATGGAATGGCAGAAGAAAAAGTTTAACAAGCAGGGTCTTGAAATTACCGGCGGAAAACCGATTGTTTATAGCGGGGGAGCAAACCATTTTCAGGGGAGTGAAGGTGTCGGCGGATGGATGTTTCTGACAGATGATGAACTTATTTTCAAGTCGCATTCATTTAATTTTCAGAATCATAAGACTGTTATTTTACTTTCGCAGATAGATAAAGTTGTCGGAAGAAAATCTCTCGGTATCATTCCTAACGGACTGCTGATAGTTCAAAAAAACGGTCAGTCTGATAAATTTGTAGTAAATAACAGAAAGAACTGGCTTGAAAAAATCAGGGAATTACAGTCGAAATAGTAGTTCACTGAATTTTGTAAGCGTGTTGATTTGCATGTAATTCTGTGTTTGAATAATTGATCGACAATGAATATAAAAAGATTATTTTATATGCATAAGGTGATTGTATGAGAACAACTATTGATTTGCCGGAAAATTTAGTAAATGAAGCTATGAAGCTTACTAATATACATACAAAAACTGATGTTATTAAAGAAGCGCTTTTGAATTTAATTCAAAGAGAGAAGGTTAAGAATATTAAAAAGTTTTCCGGAAAAATCGATTTGGATATTGATCTGGACAGATTAAGAAAAAGATGAATTTAACATTGATAAGTACTTTCATATTATGTCTAAGCATCATAAATTTAAGTTATATTAACATATCGGCTGTTCGGTTTAACAAATGTGCCGAATATTTCTTGACGGACGTAGATGTAAGCAAAATACAATATCGGACAGAATTTTTAAATCATGATATAATACCGCATATCCGGTATTATATTGCAGCAAGGAGATAGTATGGCTTCATCCAAACCGATCATAAGCCAGATAAACTGGTTGTCATTAATACCTCAAATAATTGTTTTTTGTCTGATTTTAAGTATTTTTCATCTCCTGCGGGCTGATGATGCTTTTTTATTTAGTGCTGTTACTTACTTCTGTTTAACTTTTCTATTGAAGCTAATGATTCCGATTAATCATAGAAAAGGGATTAAATATTTTAAATCCGGTAATTATGAAAAGGCGGTTCTTGAATTCGGGAAGAGCCGTCAATTCTTCACTAGGCACAGATGGATTGATAAATACAGATCTCTTTTTCTCTTATCTTCAAGCCGGATATCGTATCTTGAAATGGCGATGATTAATGCTGCATTCTGTTACAGCCAAAACGGAGACGGGAAAAAATCAAAAGAGCTTTATGAGGAAACTCTTCTGATGTTTCCTGACAGTCAGATTGCTTTATCTGCGTTAAAGTTGTATGAGTCCGCACAAAACATTAAGAAAGATTAAGGCAAAGCCGGTTAAAGTTATATATTCTTCACCCGCTAATTAAAGAGATCCATTATATCATCGCCTGTAAGCGACTTGAAGAAAGAAGCTTCTTCAGTAATCAAATCATTGACCAGCGTGCGTTTTTTATCCTGAAGCTGCATAATTTTTTCTTCAATCGTATCCTTAGCGATCATCCGGAAGGATGTAACTTTTTTTGTCTGTCCAATACGGTGGGCTCTGTCTATCGCCTGTGCTTCCAGTGCGGGGTTCCACCACGGATCAAATAATATTACGCAGTCTGCCGCGGTAAGACTAATTCCGCCGTTACCTGATCCAAATTTTTCTAAAATGGTTCTTCTGATAATAAAATCATAGTCTCATAACTAAAAGAAAAAAAGTTTGAATTTGTTATCTGTATGGAGAATAATTTCTTTTGTGAGAAATATTGCCGAATTTCCGGTAATGAGATGCCGCCATTGCTAATGCATTATGAAAAATATGTATTAATTAAGGATTGATGCAGTATGGCAAAATATGTAGACGGATTTGTGATTCTGGTTCCAAAAGATAAGACTGCGGGTTATAAAAAAATGGCGGAAAGCGGGCGTGATTTGTGGATGAAGCATGGTGCCGTTGCGTATTACGAATGCCTCGGTGACGATCTTGCCGCTCAGGAAATGGGCGGAGAAAAAGCCCGGGAATTTCCCGAAATGACCGGGGCGAACGGCGAACAGGATGTTTGGTTTTCTTTTATCATTTTTAATTCGAAAGCGCATCGTGATGAGGTTAACGCACGTGTTATGGAAGAAATGAAAGAGTTAGCGGTCGAATATAAGAATGAACCGATGCCATTTGATATGAAGCAGATGGCTTATGGCGGTTTTCAGGTTGAAGTCGAAGGTTAAGTATAGTTATAATTAGAGTTGCAATGCGGGGTATGCTGAATTGAATGAACACAGATATCTAAATTGACGGCCGTGATGCTGTGCTCTCTTCCGGCTGCAGCACAAAATAATACCTTGTAAAATAAAACATTATGAAAAAATTAGTTTTTATATTTATCATTCTTGCAGCTTGCGGGACTATTTTTCCGTCAGAATCGTATATGTTGAAAGTAATAAAATTCCATGAAACCTATTATGCCGAATGGGGAATGAAAGGTGAAGAAGAATACGAAGACCGGTATGACGGGATTGAGTGTGAGATTTATTTTAAAGGTTCTTTGCTCGGCACGATAACTTTAGTTCAGCATTGGTTTAAGAAAAATAGAATACCTTATCCGAAAATCGGAGAATGCTTTGCGGTTGAAAAGTTTAATCATAAATCGTATTACATTCCAGGGGATGGATATAATATAGAGTTTTCAGAATTAAAAATATTATCAAATAAATGTCCAAGATGATTTCTTTTATGATATAATCGTTAGTGGTAGAGATAAATAGAATTACTCCGAAAAATAATAATTAATCCTCCGAATGATTTAAGAGCATAAATCATTTTTTTTGAGTGAGCGCAGTTGAATTGCGGATATTGTGAAGAGCTGTTAGCACTATGGAATGTTGATTGATTTTAGTCTAATATGTGAATATATTCTTCTTGTTTTTTTCATAATATGTATTACTTTGTCTTACAGGGTGACGAAAATGAATCAATCTCTTACGATTAGAATTTCAGACGATATGCGCCGTGATCTTGATGACTTAAGTAAATTTGAAAATAAACCTGTTAGCGATTTGGTAAGGGAATCGTTACAAAAATATTTGGCAGTACAGAAATTCAGAAAATTGCGCAATGCTGTTTTACCATTTGCTGAATCAGAAGGCGTTTTGACTGATGAAGATGTTTTTAATAATCTAAAATGAAAATAATAACTGACAGCAATGTTATCGTTGCCGCATTTTCCTCGCATGGTCTATGTAAGTCTCTTTTTGAATTTCTGATTGAAAATCATACTATCGTTATTAGTGAATATATTCTTCAAGAGGTTGATCGCATCTTCATAAAGAAGTTCAAGATGCCGAAAGACAAAGTTGATGAAATCCTATTGTTCTTGCGTGAAACAACATTAATATCGGATTACATTATTCCCTTTAAACAGATTTCCCGGGATGTTAATGATGATCCTATTCTCGGCATTTGCGAAAAGCAAAATGTTGACTTTATTTTGACCGGTGATAAGGATTTGCTGGTATTGAAGAAATATAAAAATGTAAGAATTGTTTCTCCAAGAGAAATATGGTCAATTTTCAAAAAATAGATTAATGGATTTAATTTAATGAAATTAAAAATAACTCTGATCATTTTCATCATGCTTTGTATTAATTCTGTTTTTTCTGCGTGTAGTTCTATCGACATCAAATATATTCAGGCGGATAAATATGTCAGCATCATAGAGACTGATATGGGAAATTGGATGTTGATGCTGTCTGGAAAGCAGGATGTTGTTTTTGATGAAGAATACATAAATGAAGTATCGGAATTTCCCGCAGTGTTTGATTATGCTTATGTTGAATATCGTTACTGTGATCGATTTGCTGTTTATAAAAAGCGGGTTATAACTTTCAGCGATCGGGTTAACGATAAGCGAAAATCAAATATCAGACTTTCGAAATATTATGAAAAAGACGGCAATTTTAAAATGATATTTCAAGACGGCAGTATTATTGAACTTGATATCAGTGACCTGAAAAAGCAGCCGCGATAAAAGGTCATGCTTTGAAAGGACTGCTGAATGTTTTCCGGATTCTTCCTGAATATAAAAATATTGTTGCTGAAATTACGGAAGAATTTACTATTCATAAAAAAGCAGTTGTATCTAAAACAGCAAAATCATTAGTTCAGACCATTCCGTCAGTCTCATGAATATCAACTGATAATTTACAATCACTCACGGAGGACTCCATGCGCAACAGGCTTATATATGTAGATAACCTGCGATCATTTGTTATTTTTCTTGTAGTCGTTATGCACTCTAATGTCATATACAGCGGCATGGGAAGATGGTATTATACAGAAACTAATTTCACCGATCTGGATGTTGTTTCGCGTACGGTATTTGGTTTGTTCGGTTCTTTTGCTCTGGCGTGGTTCATGGGTTTTTTGTTTTTTATTTCGGGATATTTCGCGGCTAAATCTCTCAAAAAAAAAGGAAATCCGGCTTTTATCAAAGAGCGTTTATTCAGGCTGGGAATTCCTCTTTTGTTCTATGTTTTTACGATAAATCCGCTGATGATATATTTCTTTATTAAACATAACGGTCTATATTTATACGAATTTATGAGTTTTACTGACTTCTACTACGATATGTTAAAAGGAATGTCCTTTGTTGAAGGCACGGGACCTCTGTGGTTTGTGGAAGCATTGCTGATATTTTGTGTGTTATATGTCATAGTCCGGAAAATCTTTCCGGCAACCAAAGAAATAACAAAAACTGTTCCATCTTACAGAAAAATCATTCTTCTTTCTGTTCTGACAGCTGCAGCATCTTTTGCTATAAGACTCGTTTGCCCGATGGGTACAGCATATGGGAACCTTCAGTTAGGGTTTTTCGCGTCATATATAGTTCTTTTTTTTCTAGGAACAAATTCAGCAGAAAAAAAATGGTTCGAAAAAATTGTTTCGGATAAAAATATAATATATTTGAAACTTTCTTTTTTCGCGGGTATCCCTGCTTGGGCATTACTGATGATTTTCGGAGGAGCTCTTTCGGGAGATATGCCAATAGGCGGAGGTTTTTATTGGCAGACTGCTGTATATGCCTTATGGGAATCGTTCATTGCTTTCATGATGACAATAGGACTCATCGCGTTTTTTGGTAAAAAATTCCATAGGGAAAGCAGACTGTCGCGTTTTGTTTCTCAAAATTCTTTCGGAGTTTATATATTTCATTCCCCCATCATTACTGGAATCGCAATTCTTTGTTCCGGAATAGCCTTGCCGATGCTTGCAAAGCACTTCATTGTTTTTCCCGTTTCATACATACTGTCGCTGGCAGTATCTTTTGTTCTTAGGAAAATTCCGTATCTCGCCAGGATTACGGCGTAAGCTGCAATTGTGATTGAAATTATGGTTTATTATATCTTGACAGTTGAACAATAAACTTAAGATTTGTGATGTTCTCAGGGTGAGGTGAAATTCCTCTCCGGCGGTAAGCGTTTAACGTAAGCCCGCGAGCTTTTATAGCTGATCCGGTGCGATTCCGGAGCCGACGGTAAAGTCCGGATGAAAGAGAAAATATACTTCTGCATTCCCCTGAGCGCTTGATATTTAATCAGGAGCTTTTTATGCTTAGTCAATTCGGAAATTCAAAAGAGAGGGTTGAGCGCGCGATT
>Ga0208458_1001410_pt1 | contig 19964 bp, 6 predicted proteins | sample AD_UKC085_MetaG_FD_184432 | JGI IMG/M metagenome (GOLD analysis project Ga0208458, IMG submission 184432) | Active sludge microbial communities of municipal wastewater-treating anaerobic digesters from USA - AD_UKC085_MetaG (SPAdes) (version 2) | ecosystem: Engineered > Bioreactor > Anaerobic >... | reverse complement strand
ATCTCTACCGAATTCCAAAACATGAAATCCCAGGCTGGGGATGATCCTAATCATACATTTCCTCTCAGAGATGTGGATATACAATTTACAGTTAAACAGAAAAAAGGAACAACAGAAGAATCCAAAGGGTCGCTTTCTTATGGTCAGTTGATGAGGGAGGCTTATCCCGGCGCCGTCTATTACTATGCGACAAAGCCTCATCGCGTGTATCGTATAAGTCCTCATAGACGGCTTGTCGAAGTTCGCTATGAAAAGAGGTACACCACTAAACCAATCATGATGCCCACGTTGATCTTTCCAAATTTCACGGTGGGCAACGTATTTGGCGCTAAGAAACATGGAGATCTCATCATAGCTGAATGCAATCTTCAAGTCCGAGAAGCAATCCTCGGTTATAAAGAGAGAAGAGGTCCGAACGAAATCACTTACAATTATCCTCTTGAGGCCAGTGTCGGTATTTTTTTCGATCAGCCAAGATTCACTAGAAATTTCTTTACAACAGGCGTTGTTTTTTCCCATCCAGCCTTTAACCTTGCCAATGTCAGAAACGACACCATCGCAAATTATCTATTTGAAACATTTCTTATGGTCATTCCGTTTGAGCGTCGAGACTTGCAGTATGGTACGGACAAACACAGATTGCAGCTAGGGCCTATCAATACTGATGATCGTTTTGTATGTGTCTATGATCAGACATATGGCAGTTTGAGACTTTCTGGTCGCATCATGGAAACGCATACTCTTAATCAGATGGTGTCTCGATTAGAAGCAATCATGGCAATGGAAATGAAGGATGGAACTTTAGAAAAAAATTCAATGACGGCAACGGCCTTAACGCAAATACTGGAATCCCTCTCACAAAGAGAAACACCATTATCGCTAGACTCCGCTGTGATACCTCTGCCTGATAGCGAACGCTTTATTAAAGTGATTAAACCCGGTTCCAAAGGATTGGATATCAAAAAAGACAATGAAGAATTTTTCGTTGAAGCAGTATTTTACAGTCCTGTAATGCAGGGGATTGGTTATCGAGGAAAACACAACTCGGATGGCCGTGCCGAAAGGTCTGGTGTAGCCATATCCATCCCATACGCATCTTTAACAGAAATACCAGGCGAGTCCCAATTTGCTTTTTACGATTTAGAGACAGGTGAATTAAAAGAGCTTACAGCTTGACGAGTAAAGCGCGATCACAGAGATCATCAAGGGGAGACGATTGAACACTAGCCTCATCACAAACCTGCCCCGTCGCACCCGCTTTGAGGAAATATTCACAAACCTCATTCCTCAAACCCAAGGATTGGACATTGTTACATCCGACATTGATGTAACGGCATTCCTGCCGTATGCGTCACAATGGAATGGCATCCAAAAGACACGGATCATTATCGGGCATCCCGCAACAACATCTTCACGAAAGGATCTATCCGACCATATCTGGGATTATAACGAATCCACGATCGAATTCGCTAAAATGGTGACGGACGATCTGACCGCTCTGGAAACTGTCAGGAATCTGATACAAACCGGTCGCATCGAGATTCGCGCCTATCAGAAAGACCGCCTTCGCGCCGCAGCCTACCTTTTCAAAGCCTCTCAGAACGGCAATACCGGTTTTGTGGGGTCCAGCGATTTCACGGAAGAAGGTTTGAAATATCCTATCGAGATCAATGCCCAGCTCGATGCGGAACAGTGCCGACATTTGGCGGAACTCTTTGAAACTCTCTTCAAAGCTTCTTATGACATCAGCCCGGAAATCGTCCGGCAGATCGATCGTCATACGCATAATTTTACGCCCCATGACGTCTATTTGAAGTCGCTTTACGAATATTTCCGTGGGCGTGAGATCACGACCGGTGTCTGGGAGCAACAGCACTCTGTTGTCTATCGTATCCTCAGCGAATATCAGAAAGACGCCTACCGCCAGCTTTTGCGAATCGCCCACCGCTATGAAGGAGCGCTCCTTTGTGACGGCGTCGGTTTGGGCAAGACCTTCGTTGCCTTAATGCTCATCGAGCGTATGGTTCATGAGCGCAAACGGGTGGCTGTGATCGTTCCTAAATCCACACGTGAAGCCGTCTGGGAAGTCTTGATCCGCCGCCTCATTCCAACAGCCAGGGGCGTATTCGGCAGCCAGATTGTGGTTTACAACCACACGGATCTGCTTCGCGGCGCATCCAAAGACCGCGATTTCGCCGCAGAGATGGAAGAAATCCGCAAACAGAGCGACGTGATCGTTGTGGACGAGGCCCACAGCTTCCGTAATCTCTCCTCTCAGCGCAACCAAAAACTCTTTGATTTGACGGAAAACAAGCTTGTCTTCCTGCTCACGGCCACGCCAATCAACAACAGCCTCTTTGACCTCCAGCACCTCATGGAATTTTTCACCCGCCGCAACGATGCCCGGTTTGCTCATCTGGGCATCAACAGCATCCGAGGGCATTTGATCCTCAAAGAACAGGCCATAGATGCCAAAATGGGTGTGGCCTTGGCCGAGGAGGAAGAAAACAACGACGTCATTACCCCTGATTATGATGTGGCGGAGGCGGAAAGAATCCTTCAGGACGATACCCTATTCCGGGAAGTTGTGGTGCAGCGAAGCCGCTCCTACGTCAAAAAGCGTGAACAGTCCCATACTGCACAACTTCTTTTCCCAATGCGTCAACCCCCAACAGTGGCCGCCTATTCCTTGAAATCCACATACGGTGGGCTTCTTAAAAACATCCGGACGGTTTTCGATCGTGATGATCCCCAATTGAAGCTTCCGATCTACTATCCCCGTGCCTATGCCAGGAAGCCGGCGGAATCGTCCGAGGACCGTAAGGAAGAGAATCGTCAACGCCAGATCGTCGGCCTGATCCGCACCACGATGCTCAAGCGGTTTGAGAGTTCATGGAAGGCCTTTCAATATACCTGCGAAGATCTGCTTCTGAAGCTGCTTGCCGCCCTGAACAGCCTCGATCCCGCCCGTTACGATAAATGGCGAGAAAGCAATGCCTTGCTATTTTATGCCGTGGAAAAGCACATGAAAGAGCGTTACGATTCCCCGGCAGACGCAGAGGAAACCGAAGAGGATGACCTGATCGACCTGTATGCCGACAGCGTCCCCATTCTGGACAAGCGCCTCTTCAAGATCAAAGAAATGCTGAACGACATTGAAAAGGATCTGAATTTACTTGTGACTTTCCTGACCCATCTCGACGGATTGTCCGCCGCTTCTGATACCAAGATCCAGAAATTGATTGACCTTTTAAGTTACGATCCTCTCATGAGTTGCCATAAGGTCATCATCTTCACGGAATTTCGTGACACAGCCCGTTATCTCTTCAGCACCCTGCAGGAAAAGGGAATAAAGCACCTATTTGAAATCGACAGCAGTACCAAGGCGGACCGCCTGGAGATCATCCGCCGTCTGGCCCCCTTTTACAACTATGACACGGAAGAAAAACACAAGAAGGCATTGGCCAATCCAATCCGGGTTCTGATCTCCACGGACATCCTCGCCGAGGGCCTTAATCTCCAGGATGCCTTCCTCATGGTCAACTACGACCTGCACTGGAACCCTGTCCGGCTGATGCAGCGCATTGGCCGTATTGATCGGCGTATGAATCTGGAGACGGAGGCCCAAATCAAGGAAGCCCGGCCAGTAGAGAAAGACCTCCGGGGCAAGGCCTGGTTCTGGAACTTTCTCCCGCCCGATGAATTGAACGATCTGCTCAGCCTTTATCGAAGGGTATCCCACAAGGTGTTGCGCATCTCAGAAACTACCGGTCTGGAGGGAGAACAGCTTCTCACGCCCGAAGACCACTTCAACACGCTGAAGAACTTTAACGAGGCCTATGAAGGCAAGGTAAGCACCGAGGAACAGCTCCGTTTGCTTTTGAATGAAGCGCTCAAAGATAACCCTGGGCTGGAGGAGACGCTGCAGACCATGCCAGGCCGAATCTTTTCCGCTAAGGATTCGCCATTCCAATCAACGGGCATCTTTGCTTGTTACCGCTTCCCCTCGCCGAACAACAAATCCAATGCAGAAAACTTAGGGGAGTTAAAATGGTATTTCCTTCCTGACCATGCAACTGTGCCCATAACTTCCCTTGAGGAAATCGACAAATTCATTGTATCTGAAAAGAATACTCCGTGGAAAAGCGGGCACCCCATTCAAGAACGGCGAGAGCGCCTCAAGCTGATCGAGCAGCATATCAAGACACAGGAACTGCGCATAAGGAAAACGACAACCATGGCGCAGGTTGCCGGCGACAAGGACGTGACCAATCGACTCCAGCTTGTCGCCTGGATGGATATTTCATAGAGAAAGGGGGCTTATGGCAAAGAATAATCAGCCTGCAATGCAACCTGTTCCTCGGGAAGCCATTGCGGATGTCCGTGATGAGTCAGACTTCGTCGAATTGCTCCGCCGGGAATTATCCTGGCCGATACCGGAACGGCTGGAGCGGCTGGACGAGGTCGTCATTCCTCTCGATCTTCAGCAGGACTTTGGCTTTCCCGCCGGGGAAGATCGGATTCGCATCTCCCGACTGTTCAATCTCTCGGAGGATCAGCCCTGGGGTATTTTCCTCTTCGAATTTAAAACAAAACGACCTTACCTGACCCACCTGCGGAGGCTGCTCCGCGTACTCAGTTCCCGGCGGACCCTGCGCGCCGGAGATCCCATCTGGAATCGCAGTGACCTGTTGTTCATCTGCACCCGCGACTGGAAGGAATATCATTTTGTCCACTTTGCCGGTGAGAAGCCCGAAAGCGCCGTTATCAGTTCCTTCGGCTGGACGGGGCCGGAAGATCCCTTTCTGTACACGCTCTGCAAACACAACCTTCCCCAACTTCGCCTTCCTGAGGCCGATGCGGCCGGCGCAGTTGATCCTGAAATATGGCGAAGCCAATGGTCGGACGCCTTCAGCATCAAGCCCGTGACCGATGAATTCTACAGCACTCTCAAAGAGGTTTTTGACGCTGTTCAGGCCGGAGTCAGGGGCCTAAAGGGAGAGAACCGGCGGTTCTTTGCCGAACTGCTCGTGAACCGACTGATCTTTCTGAAATTCGTGGAGAAAAAAGGATGGCTTGCCGGCGATAGGGATTATCTTTACAACCGCTTCAAACAGCATGGCCGCAAGAACTACTGGCGGAATTTTCTTTTCCACTTTTTCTTTGAGGGCCTCAATACAGAACCAGGGCAACGATCTGCTAACGTTGAGGCACTGCTCGGCGACGTCCCCTTCCTGAATGCGGAACTCTTCGCTAAATCGGACAAATGGGACGATGAAACGGTAGAAGTGGTGAACAATGTCTTCGATTTGCTTTTTGACAAGCTGCTCAATCCTTACAACTTCACGGTCTGCGAAACCAGCCCGCTGGACGTAGAGGTAGCCTTCAACCAGGATCTGCTCGGCTACGGATATGAAGAACTGATTGCGGATCAGCATGGCCAGGGAGCCTATTACACCCATCCTACTGAAGTCAACCTCATGTGCCGAGAGAGCCTTCGGGCCTACCTGGAAGCGCGTTGCCCTGATGTGGATAAAGAGACCATCGGCAAGCTTGTTTATGGTGAGCTGAATGCAGACGGATCTGCTATTCATCTGTCTCATCGAGATCTCCTGGCACTCTATGAAGCGCTTCATGATGTAACCGTTGTCGATCCCGCCCTGGGTTCAGGTACATTCCCCGTTGCAATGATGAAGCATCTCTTTTTATGCCTAACCACCTTGGGAAACATTCTGAAAGGTGTGGCAGCCTTTCAGACAAAGATCAAGTCGCATGAACTGACAGATCCAGCCGATGCCTTTCAACTGAAACTGCACATCATCGAAAAGAGCCTCTATGGATGCGATATTGATTACTTCGCTGTTCAGATTGCCAAGCTTCGCTTCTGGATCGAGCTTATGGTCAACTGCGATGAGCCATCCGCATTGCCCAATTTTGACTTCAAGCTGGTCGTAGGCGATGCCCTTGTTAGCGTCGTCGGCACTACGCCGGAAGGGAAACCAATTGCGCTGGAAAATATCCTGGGTCACCCGACTAAAGGCCAGAATTCTCTCAACAAGATTTATGTGGACCAATATGCCGAGTTGAAAAAAAAATATTTTGCCGTCAAGGACAGTGGTGAATGTGATGAATTAAGGGCGCGAATCGAAGAGGCAAAGGAACAACTCCTGATCAACCTGGGAATCAGCATTCCAAAATCCAGGAGAACGGACAAGCATGTCCTCTGGCAGATTGACTTTGCCGAAATCTTCTCAGGAGAGAATCCAGGATTTGACATTGCGATCGCCAATCCGCCGTATTTAAGACAAGAGTTAATAGATAAGGCATTTATTGCATTTGACATCACCGTGACAAAGATGATTCTGCGGACATTGTATCAGAGGATTTTAACTGAGGATGTTGATGGAAAGGCAGATATTTTCATTTACTTCTTCTTTAGAAGTCTTATGCTCCTAAGGCAAGATAGGGGTGTGCAGTGTTTTATCTGTTCTACCTCGTGGATGGATGATGATTTCGGAGCGTCGCTGCAAAAGTATTTAAGTAAGAATTGTTCTGTCGGGCACGTCTTTGAAAACCAAGAAAAACGCTCTTTTGAATCTGCCGATATAAACGCTGCAATTAGCATATTTACACACACGACGGAGAACAGTGAAGATGCAAAATTTAATTTTGTTTCATTTGGCAAAACTGACGTGCCGGCCCCATTTTGTGACATTAATAGCTCAGGTAGTATTAATAATAAATTCTATAAGAGAGCTCAAGTGGCGAAGAATGAGCTCTTCCCTCAATTAGGTAAGCACAATGTACTAATAAAGAATGGAAAATGGGGGACGCGTTTCTTACGAATGCCTTTATGCTTGAAAAAACTTATAGATCTTAACAAAGAGAAATTTGTATTTCTCGGCGATCTCTGCGCCTTTGAATACGGCTCGAAACCAGGTATCGTAGAGTTCTTTATTCTCGATAAGGAAAAGATTAAGTATTACGGAATTGAAGAACAATTTATTCATCCGATAATTACGTCTACACGGGAGATAGAAAATCTGACTATTGAAAAAAGGAAGATTAGTAAATTCGTTTTTTCTTGTGCTCACTCAAAATCATTTCTGCGTAACAATAAATTGAGAGGTGCATTAAGTTACATTGAATGGGGCGAGGCCCAAGTATCAGTCAAGGGAGCATCTCATACTGTCGCCGGTATACCATGGCCAGAAGTTAACTCTGTTTCAACTAATAAGCCTTATTGGTATTCTGTAAGATTAAAAAAGCCTGGGCACTTTGTTGTGCCTGCCTTAATTAGAGAAAGATTTTTTTATGCACAGAATAGACATCGTTTATTTGATACAAATATGTTTTATCACGGTACTTTTGATGACGAGAAGGATGTCGCATTATCATGTGCTATTCTTAATTCTACTATCACGTATTTTGTTACAGAGGTATATGGTCGGTTAAATATTGGAGGTCGGTTAAATTTATATGGAACCGAGTATCTTCAATTGCCAATATTATCACCAAAAAAAGTTGATATACTGAGTATAAATAAGATCTTGGAAGCTTATGACGCACTTTCAATAAAAAACGTTATGCCGATAACCGAAGAGATAAAAAAAGAAGAACGTAAAGCACTCGATATGGAGATCATTAAAGGCTTCAATCTCCATAAAGCTGTAAGTATCGAAGTGATTTATGAATCTCTTTGCGAGATGGTTTTCAAGAGAATTCAAAGAGAAACATCTGAGGGTAATTAACGCCATGAGAGAACCGTTTCTAAATTCAAAAGATGCAGAAAAATGGTTTTTAGAATCTCTTAGGATTAGAGGGTACGAAATCAAAGAAATCAGAGATCTAAGAATAAGAAGCGGTGGAGGAAAAATTATCACACAGAAATTAGCAGTTACCACTAGCTCAGAAGTCTTTCAAATTGCTTTTTGGTCCAAGCTCTACCAATTGATAGATACAGCTGACTTAAGAGAAGATTTTGCGAAAGAACGAGATATAAAACTTAAATCAGTCTTACGATCATTTGGCTACGGTAATATTGACGTACTGGGAATTCAGATGTCTGCAATACTGCAACTGATTGGCTTGGAAACAGAAGGCTTATTTGCTCATCTCGTTTTTTTAGTCAAAGATGGTCGAACATTTTGGTGTAAAGCAAGGGATTTTTATAATTTTGTTACGCGCTATGATTCTTTCCTCATTCACGCACCTACGTATGGCGGCGAATTCTGCATAGTGCCCATAGGCTGGTTGTTAAAATGGGATGATCCTATTATTGCCCATCCGATAATCGCATAGGAGGTGTTTTGAAAGCAATCGGGATAGATTTTGGTACAGGCAATTCGGTTCTTGCTGAGTGGCAAGGCACAAAAACAGTACTCTTCGATCAGATTGGAGATAATGGCGCGGTCTGTTCAGATATTGTTGTTGAGGACTCCGATAAGATTCTGGCTGACCCGGCGCTCGTATATGAAAAGCTACCGAAAAATAGGAAGCTTGAAACCGCCGTAAAACGAAGGTTACTTGAAGCTCTTGAAAATGTAGATGGAGCAACTGTTGAGTACCTGATGTCATGTGCGGCTGCCCGCCTGAAATACGTCTTTGATGCCTTCAGTGCACAAAGCGAAGAAAAGGTAGTGAAAACCGTATTGACCTGTCCGGCGAATACAGGCCAGGCCTATCGCAATGTCCTCATGGAAATCGGTAAGCAAATTGGATTGCCGGCAGTGGACATCGTGGATGAACCGACAGCCGCCGCCGTGCATCACGGGCTGAACGAGGTCGCAAAGAAAAATGAGCGCTGGATGGTGGTCGATTGGGGTTGTGGAACTTTTGACGTATCACTGATCCAGCGGGAAAAGGGCAAAGCGGATCTTCGGGTGGTCTGCGTCAAGGGGGATAATCAACTGGGCGGCTATGACATGGACAGGCTGCTTGGGGATCATCTAGCCGAAAAATACAAAATACCTTCTGATGATCTGAATTTCTACGAAGTGGAATCTCTCAAGAAAGAGCTCAGTGACAACAAAAACCTTGAGACAGCGTTAAAGCTCAAATCCGGCAAAAACATCCAGGTAAAATATGCCCGCGAGGAACTTGAAGGCCTTGTTCAGCCCCTTCTCAATCGTGCAAAGGCCCTGATCGATGAAGCATTGAAATCTGTCGGCTGGAGTGATGTGGATTGCGTGATTGCCACCGGCGGTCCTATCTTGATGCCCTGTGTTCGCGCCATACTGTGTGAAGCCACCGGTTATGATGAAAGTGAGATTCTGTGCAAAGAGCCCCTGACAAGCGTGGCTCTTGGTGCGGCGAGACTCGCGGAAGTGAAGAGACGGGGTGGGCTGGTTGTCACGAATAAGGTTGCGAAATCCATCGGGGTGCGTGTCAAGGAAGACAGCAATGATGATGCCTATCATGTAATCATCTCACGTGGCGAGGATCGCCCGGTACGCCGGGATGTCAAACTCACGACAAGCATCGATCTTCAAGACATCATTCAGGTCGAGATTCGTGAAGGGGACAACATGGCCAGCGCCGTTGCCAATTCGCTTCTCGCGCGGTTGAACGCCGTTGTCCGTCCGGACAATAAAGGCGCTGTGCAATTACGTCTGCAGATTGCCTTGGGAGATGCTGGCGGCATGGAAGCATACGTGGAACCGGTTGGCGACGCCAATACGGTGCGTGAGGTCCAGGCTGTCGGGGTTCGCATTGAAAAGGATCAACGGGAAACGGCAACCGGTGAGTTGCGCACAGATGACCCCCTTTCAGAATTCAAGGATCAAATCCTCGATCGCGAAGCCGACCCTGACACAGCAAGGCAAATCTATGAACGGCTAAAGATTAAGTATCACCCTGACCGTCAGCCGGAGAAGCGTGATTACTGGAATGAACGCCTTGCCGCTCTCGATGAGGCATTCAACCGATATCTGGAGGAAGTGGAGCGGCGGATGCGGGCGTCCAGTGTCCCTGATCTTCCCTGGGACAAAACCGATGAGCTGTCCAAGATCATAGTGGATGAAGTACTGGCTCAGCGCCTCACTCATTGCCTGGCTAATGAAATCGGAACCGTGGAGCAAAAGAATTTGATGCCGGGATTGTTGAAACGTTTTCCGGACTATCGGCGCGTTCTGGCTTCTTACCTTTCCGCCGTGAAGAGGAATCCCATTTTACAGAAGATGCTAAGCGAAGACGACCGTCCCCACGTCGGCCTGGTGGTTCTTCTCCAGAATTTACCGGGGAAACCCATCCGCGAGCGTCATGAGGTATTAAAGGCGGCATACCGTGTCAGCACGGATAAAGTAAGGGCTATGATTGCCGATCCCAAACTCGATCTGGAGGCGCTGTATCAAGAAGTCCCCAAAGTGGCCGAGGCGGCTGTGAATCCCCTGACAGGGAAACCAGTGGGTCAATCTGCAAATGCCAAATTGGATTTGAAATTCGAATATAAGGGCGGAAATACTCATATAGGCGGCAATACCTTCCCAGTGAAAGAACAGATCAAGCAGGTGGCGCAAACCGCCGGTTCGAGAGCAAAATGGGATGGTAAAAATAAACTGTGGGTCATAGAAGGTAAAAAAATAACCGAAAAAGACTTTCAATAATGCATGATATAGTCGTCAGTGATGAATTTCTAAATGCCCTCGATGCCCTGCCCGTCGATCTGAAAGAGCGAGCGCTTCAGAAAATTGGGCTCCTTGCCGAAAATCCGGCCCATCCTTCCCTCAATGCCCATAAACTGAACCGTGCCCCCGGCAAATGGGAATGCTATATCACCGACAATCATCGCCTTATCTTCGAACCTGGCGGCGATGAAATCCGCCTTTGGAAGATCGGCGACCACACAGTTGTGGATAGGGTCCACCTTCTGTCCTTTTCACCTCATACATCCTTCCGCCGGATAGATTCAGAACCACCTCAGGTAAGTGAAGCACGGTTGTTCGAGATTCCAGAGGAATGGCTGAAGCAACGGGCGGAAACTGGCGTGAATCCATTTGCCCTCCTACCAACGGCGCATCTGCGAGTGCTGGGGGTACCGTCCCATCTGGTACGTGCTGTCCGGGCGGCCCCGTCGGTGGAAGAAATCGGATCGATACCGGGCCTACCCAAGCATACGATCGAATGGCTGCTGGAACTGGTTACGAATCCGGCACTGAACGGCGTGCTGTTTGATACGGGAAGGCTGATCTTCCGCACAACCCTGGATCGGTTGCAGGGCTACTGTGAGGGAAAGATCAAACGGCTCATGCTGAATTTGGAACCAGAGCAGAAGGTTTATGTAGATCGTCTCATCGAAGGCTCTTTCCTTCTTCGGGGATGCGCCGGCTCGGGTAAAACAACGGTGTCCATCTACCGGGCGATAAGGTTTGCGGAAACAGGAGGACGTGTCCTCTTTCTGACTTTCAACCGGACTTTGGCCGTGGCAGCCCGGACGCTGATTGCAGAGTTGATCGGGCCGATACCGACCAATTTGGAAGTGATCCATATCGACGCCTGGCTCGTCCGCTTTCTCAGGGAACGCGACCATAAGATCAAGATTATATCCAATGCCGATCAGCGCAACCTCTTCCTGGACGTGATCAAATTTGTTCAAAAGCATCAAAGTTCCTATGTTTTTGACATGCCCTGGTATTTCTTCCGCGACGAGATCAGTCGTGTGATCAAGGGTAATGGCCTGAAGAAGGAGGATGAGTACCTGGCCATCCCCCGATACGGAAGAAAAACGGCCTTGAAACGGAAGGCGCGCTCTATCACTTGGGCGGTATATGAGGCCTATCAGCAGGGTTTGAAGAGCCGCGATGTGATCGACTGGCAGGATGTAAGCCTTTTGGCCTATCGAGAGCTGTTCCGGAATCCCTTGGCCGCGCCTTATGATCATGTCGTTGTGGATGAGGCGCAGGACCTGACGGCCATGCAGGTGCGCATCGCCCAGCGGATGATGAAAGGGTCAGGCGACACAGAGGTAAGAAGCATCTTTCTTGTCGGAGACGTCGCTCAAACACTGTATTCTCGGGGTTTTGCCTGGAAGCAGGCCGGTCTTCAGCTTCAGGGGAAAAGCGCCAGCATCCGACGGAATTTCCGCAACACGTGCCAAATCGCCGAAACCGCCGCCGCCCTCAATTCCTATAACCGTATTGTCCGGTTGGCGGAAGACTATGTGGATCCGCAATTCACCCATCGCCAAGGGCCATGGCCGATCGTCCTCCAGTGCGATATCACCTCGAGGGAGGTGAAGGCGGTCAGCGAAAAGATCCTGAGCCTGGTGGGCGACAATCGCTTCCGGCTGGCCGATTTTGCCGTGGTCTGCCCGACCGTGAATCTATGCGACATCTTTCTTGAAGGCCTGAAACGCGTTGACATTCCTGCCATCGTTCACACCCAAGAACAGTTCGACATCCTGGAAGAACAGGTTAAAGTGTTAACCATCCACTCGGCAAAGGGGCTGGAGTTTCCCGTCGTGTTTCTTGCGGGACTGCATGAGGGCACTCTACCGCAACGCAGAAAACCGATGGATGACGAGGAAGCAAACATCGCTCTTGAGAGGGATCGGACCCTCATGTACGTGGGTATGACCAGAGCGGCAGAGGCCCTCTATCTGGTGACGTCAGAGGAGTCGCCTTCGCCCTTTCTTTCAGAAATCAAAAAAATGACTCGCCTTGAGACATTCAAAGGGGGAAAAACAGATGGCTGATATATTGAACATCCTGATCGATTTGCTGCCGGAGTTTGATCTGCCCGAACCGGAAGCGAACTATTTATTGAAGGCTGCTGACCGACACATTGAACTTCTAATGGCCTTTCGGGATCAAAAGATAGGAATACGGAAAGGCGGCGCGCTCGACACTACGATGGTTGGCGGCTGGACCGTATGGGAATGCGATTCCGCAGAGCGCGCCCGCGTTGTGTGCGCCGCAATAGCCAAGACAATAGGGATCGAACCCAGTGTGTTGCGCCTTGATTTCAGTCGCGTGGCAAAACTGTTGGCGGCGCAACAATTCGAGTCGGCTCGGGATGAATTGGATGCCCTTCAAGAGAAAATACAAATGGGTCACCCGGATTGGGAAAAATGCGAGGACTACCGGAAAAAGATCCGAATGGCTGCCAGGGGGGCAAAAACGACAGACAGTGCAACCAATGCACCAGTGATACCACAGATTTCTTTTGTTGTGTTGCTTAAAACAGACGCCGAGCGCATTTTGCTATCGGATATTCAGGATTTCAATATACTAGGGCTTTTTTCTCCGCAGGATGAATCTCTAAGCACCGTCGACGCTGTTTGGTTGGCCCAGATTAGAGGCGGAAAGGCAACGGTTTGGGCAACCTGCCTGGAAGGCAACCCGGCCTATGCAAATGATCCGTCCTGGGAAACGGTCGGCAGCGAAGTGGAACTGTTGCAGACGATGCTGGCAAAGATCGGTGCCGCCGGAACTTTTGTATGGGAAGCCGTGGGCCATCTGACGCTGCTGCAGCGCTGGCACCGAAGGGCGATCGGCATGCCGCTGCCCGCGGAATTAAATTTCATCGATCTTCAGGCAATCTGTCGGGTGTCCTTTCCCATGGCTCACCGGACAGATCTGGCAGAGTCTCTGTGCAAGCAGCTAGGAATTTCTTTTACAGACGAAATGGGCAATGGCGGCCCTTTGGCCGCGATGGCAGTTCTCCTGCAGAAGTGCGGAGCAACTTTAAGAGCTTTGCCTGAGGAACAGCGTGAGGCATTGCGCACGGTATTGGGTTTCAAGCTTCCTGATCGGGAAGTCGGCAACTTGCTTGGCCTTGAGGCGGGTTTGTTTCTGAATGCTGCCGTCCCTACTGAGTGGCTCGATTATTTCCTGCCGCCGTGTAAGGCACCTGGTTTTCAGGGATACCTGGATCTTCTGATCCGTCATTACCAAAAACTACCGCCCCCCATCCAAAAGAGCATAGGAACTCGGAAGGCACACACACTCGATGTCATGGATTTCTTCAAGAAGGGTGGCCTCCTTGAAAGGGCCGCTACGTTCGACTATCGGGAACGGGTGGATCAGATTGCCTTTAGCCGTAAGATTGATGATGCCCTAACAGATGAACTGCCCTATCTTCTGGAAGCGGGAACGGGGATAGGCAAAACCGTCGGCTATCTTGTGCCGGTATTGCTCGGTAATCAGCGGGCCTTCGTTTCCACCCATACAAAACCCCTTCAGGATCAGGCCTGGTCAAAAGACATCCCCCTGATCTTAAAAGCTTTCACCTTGGCGGGAATCGAAAGAAGCGTCAGCATCATCAAGGGAAAGGGGAATTACGTCTGCCTGCAGACGGTGGCTGATTGGCTTGCCGAACCCGGCGAAATCCTCAGAACGACGGAAGACCAATTTTTTCTGGCGGCCCTGCTGAATTGGCTGCTCATAACGGAAACAGGCTGGTTGAGTGAAATTGAACATTTGGGAAGCTGGCGCTTGCGGGCATTATTAGGAAGAGATCAAGCGCCGCCGAAACTTCAGGAAGCTTGGGCTGACATCGACCCACATGCCAAGGCGCGTGAGGCTGTCGGCAAGGCGGATCTGGTGGTGGCCAATCACAGCTATGTGTTTGCCGTAGCCAATGCCGTGGATACCAGCAAGCATGATGTGGACGTCCTGATCCTGGATGAGGCGCATAACATCGATGAGGTGGTCACAGAAGTTTTGACCTTGCACTTCAGGCCCTGGGCGTTAATGCATGAAGTGGATTCGGTTATCAAAAGGGATGATAAGGGGAAGGTTCAGGGTCTTTACCGGGCGCTCCTGCATCACCCACAAATAGACGACTATGAAGAACTGAAGAAATTCAGGAATCGGATCGAGAGCACCGAAAAGCACCTTCACGAATGGTGTCAGAGCGCCCGCGTGCGTTTGGGTGACATGCTTTGCGATATCAGGGATTTCGACCCCGATCTGCCCCTGGCCTTTCCCCTGGATCAATTCTGGATTTCCTCATTGCATGAGGCCGCCAAGTCTTTACATGATCATTTGACTTCCTTGGCGAACGCCATCCATCAATTGCTGGGGCAATTGCCGAATATCAAGGGCCTGAAGAAGCGGATTTCCGGATCGCTCCTGGCCCTGGAAGAACATCTGAATGAAAACGCCGAAGCCCTTAACGATCTGTTCGAGACCCGGAACGATGCGGTTCATTGGGGTGAGGCCCGCGTGCGGGTGGATGCCCATGGCCGGCTTGCCGAAGAGGAAGGCATTACTGCCTGGACAACGGAGTTGCACAGCACGCCGCTCGATATTGCCGGATGGTTGAAAGGTACCGTCAATGTCCTTTATAAACATCGGATATATGTATCGGCCACTTTGAGCGTAGGCGGCGAGTTCAAATCTATTATTGAGCGTTTCGGTCTGGAGGCGGAGCATGACAGGCTGCAACCGGTGACCGGCATATACCCCTCTCCCTTTGACTTTCGGAAACAGGCGCTGCTGGCGGTTCCCCATGACATGCGTCTGCCTGATCCGGTTCTTCGGGTCGATCCTCTTTATATCGAGCAGCAGAGTGATCATATTGCCGAGTTGGCAACGGTGTCGGAAGGAAGGATGATGGTTCTTTTTACCTCCAATCTTATGATGAGGGAAATGCTTCCCCGCTTGCAATCCCGGCTGCAACCAAAAGGGATATTGGTCCTGTCACAGACGGATGCGGGCCGCTCCGCCCTGATCGACCGTCTCCGCGAGGCGCCACGCAAGGGTGAAAAAATGGTTTTGTTGGGACTCCGCGCTTTTTGGGAGGGGGTGGATATTACCGGAGAGGCACTCTCAGTCCTGGTCGTCTCGAAATTACCCTTCGACTATCACGGCCATCCCGTTTATCAGGCCAAGAAACGTTTTTATGAGGCACAAGGCTTCGATCGAGATTACTTCCGGGAGCGGGTCGTGCCGAATGTCTTTTTGCACCTGCGACAAATGTATGGCCGTTTGATCCGCAGCGAAGCGGATCGGGGCGCAACGGTGATCACAGATCCAAGGATTTATACGAAACAATACGGCAAGCATTTACTGCAGCGACTTCCGGAAACAACCACCGTCATCGATAAAAGCCCTGTGGTAGTGGATGCGGTACGCCGTTTCCTCGATGGGGAGGACGTTCAATCCTCGTATGTCTGGGGCGAACTGCCCATAACGATTCTGGATCTTTCTCCGGAACAGAAGCACATCGTGGAAAGCCCGTCCAAACGCATCATTGTGCGGGCCGCCGCCGGATCAGGAAAAACACATGTGCTCATTTCACGTATTGTTCGCGTGGTCGAGGCGGTGCTGGCCAAACCGGAAGACATCCTTGCCCTGACCTTTACCAATAAGGCCATGAATGTCATGTACGACCGCCTGGAACAGACATTGGGCGGCGACAAGTCTTACCCAATGCATCGCAACGTCATGACCTATCATAAGCTGGCTATGCGCATCATTCGGCAAGACAATCTCCAACAAGGAGCCGAGACGGAATTCATCGATGAAAAGAATCCGGAAATTCAGGAAGGGCTTTTTCAACAGGCCAGGGCGGAAGCGGGTCTCACGGAAGAGTCTCTTATCAGTGAAGACGCGAGGACGTTGATCGCCTACGCCCAAAATGGTTTGGTGAATGAGTCGGAGTTGTTAGAGAAAGTTCCGGAATGGGAGAAATCAGCACCCACCCTTGCCAAATTCGCGAAGTTCTTTTTGGCCTATGTCCGTTTACTGCGGGAGCGCAACTTGATTGACTACGGGGAGGCGATTGTCCGTGCCGTCCGAATACTCCGGGACCCTGAACAGGCCAAGCGCTGGAACAATCGGTTCAAGTGGATTTTCTGTGACGAATATCAAGACACGTCCCCGGCGCAGGCAACCCTACTTCAACTTCTTGCCCAGCAAGCTCATCTATTCGTGGTAGGAGACAATGCCCAATCTATCTATTCATGGCAGGGCTCCGATCCGGACAACCTGCGACGTTTTGAACTGGATTTTCCCAATACGGCCACCTTCAACCTGTCCAAGAATTACCGCTGCTTCCCCAAGCTGGTCCGGATGTCGGCGCGCTTTTTGGATCGCTGCGGCCATAACTACGGCATCCGCATGGAATACGATCAGAAACGCTCCACGGAAGATCAGAACGTGTATTACCTCCATAATGAATCGGACCATACAGAGGCGGAGGCCATTGCTAAACTGGCCGGAGAAGGACTGGCGCTGGAAATTCCCGGCGATCCGCCGCCCGCGGCCACCGTCGGCATCCTCGCCCGGAAATGGAACCTGCTGGATACCCTGGAAAGGGAGCTGATCAAGCAGGGAATACCATACAAATTTGAAGGCGAAACGGCAAGAGGCATTACAGCAGGCGGAGGCATCAGGCAAATCATCACGCGGGCTGTCGATCTTTGCAAACAGAGCAAGGGCGAGCAAGAATTCGGCGACACCAGTGAAGGGAAGATCATCCAGAAGCTGCGCAAAGGTGAGATATCAAAAGCGCCTGTGCTACTTCAAGCGATCCGGGCCTCTATGCCCGGTGAAGACCTTACCGCGACAGAATCGTACGAATTTTATCGACTGACTCAAATTTTGGAGGACCAGCCCTTAGACAATCTGGTGCGATTGTTCGATACGAACGAGAAATCTGCCAAAGTTGTCCTTTCAACCGTCCACAGCCAGAAGGGGGAAGAATTCGATACGGTCATCGTCATTGGCCTTGAGGAGGGGAATTCACCCCATGAGCATCCCAAGAGTCATCAGGGGCTTATTGGATGGCGGAAAATCGTCCAGGCGCTCAGCCACGCTACTTGGCGTACCCCCCTGACAGACCTCGACCTGCAACGTCTTTACGATGAGGAAGAACGGCGCATCTTCTACGTGGCCATGACGCGGGCAAAGCACAATCTCGTGGTGTCCAGGGCGAAGAATAGAAATTTATTCGGAAAATCCAAGAACTATGACAAATCGGCATTCCTGGCTTTGGCCCACGATCCGAAACTTGTGCGTGAGACGAGCAATGCATACGATGTCTCATTGACGACACCTGCTAAATACAAGCCGGATGAAGGATATCGGTCCGACGGTCGCGTCTATCAGACAGATTGCGGCATTCTTGTCAGATCAAAATCAGAGATGCTTTTGGCTAATGAATTTACGAAACGGGGGATCTTTTTTGAGTATGAGGAACCTCAAGAAGGGATTCCCGACGCCTTGCCAGATTTCATCTTTCCTGATTATGGCCAGGTAATTCTTGAACACCTTGGGCTATTGGAAGATCACACTTATCTTGAGCGCTGGGAAAAGAAGGCTACTGAATACGAAAAGAGCGGTGTCCGTTATTTCAGAACCAGCGAGGATGAAATAAAAAATCTCCCGGCAACAGTAGACCGGCTCCATGAACAGATGAAGACATGGACAGAGTCGCAATGTGGGGCAGGCCGCGTTGTGGGAATCGATATCATAGAACGCCTACGCCGCGATAGCGACCTCCGGATCGGAAAGGCCATCGGTTCCTTTGAACAGGGTGTATTTGAGGTAATGGAGACTTCCGACAATCCCGTCATCGCCATATCTGTTCGGGCGGATAGTCTAAAGAGACCCTTTGTTTTTAGCCCACCGTCTATCGAGAAAATAATTATTCCTAGTGTTGATGATCTGGATTGTGAAGAGACAAATATGATAGGTCTATGTGTAGTCTTGTTAAAAACAAAAAAAGTTGAACGGTAAAGAAATTAATTTCATACTATCATGAATTTATACCTTGTTCGTGTTTTAGATAATTACAACACACAGCGAAAACCAGACATGAAAAAATATTATGGTTAAAACAAGCACTTCCCATCCGCTGCGGATTGATGAAGTCAAAGCGCCCAATGGCGGCGGCATTATCGGGATGACCTTGTGCCCCGGCAAGAAAATAGTCAGCGCTATCTCCGGTGTGTGGGATCGTGATCTGGATATGGATCTGCAAACGATCCAGGCGTGGGGTGCGCGGGCGCTAGTGAATCTGATGGAAGAGCATGAGTATGATCTTCTGCGGGTTCCGGATTATGTGGAAAAGGTTCGTTCCTGTCCGATGGAATATTTTCATCTGCCGATTGTCGATGTTCACCCTCCCGACAAGCGGTTTCTTCATCTTTGGGAAAGCGCCGGGCCGAAGCTGCGGCAAATTCTGCTGGACGGCGGAAAAATCCTGATCCACTGCCGCGGCGGCATTGGCCGGACAGGCACAGTGGCGGCCCAATTGCTGGTGGAACTGGGCATGCCCCATAAGGATGCCATCAGGGCGGTGCGTGCCGCCCGTCATGGAACCATCGAAACACGCGATCAGGAACGGTATGTTTATACCTGCCGCCCGGTTAACGAACGGTTGAGCGTCGAACATTTTGCGGGCTGCCTTTTGGGCGGGGCTGCAGGCGATGCGCTGGGCGCCGCTGTCGAGTTTGATTCCATCGGGACCATCCGCAAGCAATACGGTGAAAACGGAATTGAACATTACGCGCCCTGTTACGGCCGGAAAGGCGCGATCACGGACGACACGCAGATGACGCTCTTCACGGCGGAAGGTCTTTTACGTGCCTGGTGCCGCAAACAGCAGGTAACCAAGCCGGTATCCTATGATGAAATGCTGCATCGCGCCTATCTTCGCTGGCTTGCCACCCAGGGGGTGAAATCGGCAAATGAAGATTTTCAGGCGGCGCAGGATGGATGGCTGTTGACGGTTGGCGATCTGCGCCATCGACGGGCGCCGGGCAATACCTGCCTATCCGCGCTGCAAAGCGCCAGGATGGGAACGCCGGAAAAACCGATCAATAACAGCAAGGGGTGCGGCGGCGTCATGCGGGCCGCGCCGGTCGGTTTGTTCGCGGCCAAGGCTTTGCAAGCTGCCGATCCTTCCGGCAGCGAATGGAAAGCAACCTTTGATCTGGGCTGCCGGGCCGCTGCGATTACCCACGGCCACCCTTCGGGTTATCTGCCTGCGGGATGCCTGGCGACGATCATCTATGG
>Ga0208458_1001405_pt1 | contig 20000 bp, 9 predicted proteins | sample AD_UKC085_MetaG_FD_184432 | JGI IMG/M metagenome (GOLD analysis project Ga0208458, IMG submission 184432) | Active sludge microbial communities of municipal wastewater-treating anaerobic digesters from USA - AD_UKC085_MetaG (SPAdes) (version 2) | ecosystem: Engineered > Bioreactor > Anaerobic >... | reverse complement strand
CGCCCCGGACCGGCGCCGCCCTGGCGCTTCGAGGCCCGGCCCGACCGCCGAGGCGATCACCCGAGGCCTTGGCCCGACCCCGAGGCCGCCGGCGATCATGGCCGGTTGGCGATCCGCCGCGAAGGCCGACCCTGGCCCGAGGCCCGACCGACGGGAAGGCGGTCCGCGACGGTAACGCCCGGCGCCCGTCGTTGTGACCCTGGCCAGCGAGGCGATCACCGGACCGCGAGGCTGTGACTCCCGACCGGACGCCGGCGAAGTGGCAAAGACACCCTGGCTGGCGAGGCCCGCCGCTTCTCATTTTCACCCGGACTTGTGGCCAAGGGCGGCGGATTTGCACCCTGAAAGACTGGCCAAGAAGTGGCCAAGAAGCCCGACCGCCGCCGCGACAAGTGGCCAAGAAGTGGCCAAGACGCGCTTGGGATTGTCGGTCGGATTCTTCGTAACCCCTTGCTGCTGAAGTGGTGCCCCGGCTAGGACTCGAACCTAGGACCAATTGATTAAGAGTCAACTGCTCTACCAACTGAGCTACCGAGGCAACCATTTGCCGCCAAACAGCTTACGAACCGACAATTCCTTCGTTGTATACCGCCATTGCGTATCGAGTTATCTCGTCCGCGCTTATGACAACCAACGGTATCCAACCGGCGGACTCACCGAATCCGCGAAGGACGGATAAAGAAACAGATGTATCCTCCGATGGCAAGTGGAAACCTGCGCGAGCCGACGGCGCAACGTTGATCCTGCCATAGGCCGGGTCACTCATTCGCTGGCGCAGCCAGGGGCACAAGTCCGGCCAGGCCAAGCCGACGTCACGGTTCATGTGGCTCTTGACGCCGGTGGGCATCTGTTCCGCTGCGATAACGTGCGGACGGTCGGCCGTCGGGGCACTTGGTGATCTCCTGGGCCGGTCGCACCGTGGCCGCGCGGGCGTCAGCCACACCGAAGGTCAGCATAGCCCAGCACCACCGTCAGCCTCGACGAGGGTTTTCCCACCTTGGCGAACCTGATCGCGCAGGGCCTCCAGCTCGCCGCCAGGGCTGACATGGATGAAGCACACCTTGTCCGCAATGGCGGCGACGACCTCGTTCCGACGTTTGGCGAGATCGGCGGTCACGCGCCGATGCTTGGCGCTGAGTAGAATCTATTTCGGCGAGCGTCGCAAATTGTATCAGACCCGCCTGTAAACCCTCCAAGTGGTCGTCTTTGGATTTCTGGTCCAGTTGGATCGTGATGTTGTCGTACAGGCGCATCGCTCGTGCGACCGCCTCCTTGCACTTCGCCAAAGCCTCCGTCGTTTCACCAGTCGCCAACCGTTGCATCAAAGTTTTCAAGGCTTCCCAACTTTGGAACATCTCGGCTCCGGCATCCGGTAGCGAGCCGCTGTCCGCCGGATAGCCGGGTCATTCGGAATCTCAATCAACTTGAGCGCCTCCGCTCGTCCGGTGGTTTCACCCCGGTACACAACTTTGAAGCCTCCGCTTGCCAGTTCATTGACTAGGGTTCCCCCATACTGACTGAGTTTTCAGGGTAGATCTTCAATGTTTACAGGGGTTTTATGGTAGTAATGTGTTGTCTCTAATAGTCGCATATTATTCTTGCCCTCCGCCCTTCAATCCGTCAATCTGCCCTCGACATGTTCATCAAACGCAACCGCGCGCGGTTGGCAGGCAAGACCTACCAGTCCATTCTGCTGGACCAAGGCAAGCGGGTCCCCGCCAAGCGCCCGCCGGGCCGGCCACGGGCGGACAGTGCGCCGCCCAAGTCGGTCGTGGTCCATGAAACCTTAGCCAATCTCTCGCGCCTACCGGCCAAGCTCATCGAAGTGATCGAGGCGTTCTGCAAGGATGCGCAGGCGAACCTGGGCCCGGTGCCCGCGGTCTGCGGGAGCCGGGCGCACCCGAACTCTGATGGCTGCTACCCAAAGTCAGAAGCGTTCGGCGTAACTCACTCACCGACCGCAGTCTTGGTCGCCCCCCCATGCAATGTGGCACGCGGACGGAGGAGAACCTTGACCGCCTCCTTCGAGAAGTGGGCATCACTGGCCTTGCTGGACCACACAAAGGCTTCACCTGGCTGCAAACGAGCAAGTTGTTCCGGGGTCAACCCGAGTAGGGCAGCGTTCGCCTTCTGGATATGCTTTAGCCACGCCGGCGAGTTGAATCGGTGCAGGAGGATCTGCGATGACAGTTCAATCAACGCCACGGGCACCGACGGCGGGTCTTGGCTGGCTACCAAGATGCTTGTGCCTTTATGGCGCATTTCTCGAACCACGCTCACCAGCCCATCCACCAAATCTGGGTTCCCAATGTATTTGTGGGCCTCGTCGAACACGACCAACTTGTTGAAGGATTGCCCTTGGAACGTGGCGTCCGCGAAGAGCTGAAGCAGCACCACAAAAAGACCGAGAGCTTCGTCCTTCTCGATAAACTCGTCCCGAAGATCGACGATCACCAGCCGGCCAGGCCGAATCACTTCGCCCAACCGCGCACTATCGTCAATATAGTCCTCCGCCAAGTCGAGACGCATGGAGGCCAGTTCCTTCAAGTTGTCTGGGAGTCCTGCGTGATCCAGGGCGGCGCGGAGTGCCGCGATGGTCAGGTCGTGACGCAATGAGCGCATCATCTGGTTCAGCTTCCGGATGTAGGTCGCCTGGTTTCCCACAGCCCCCATCAGGAAACGCCAGTGACCCGCCTGCAATTCGCCCGAAGCGAACTTGAGCGGGAGCACCTCAACATGGGGGTATTCGGCCCGCCGGGCTTCCAGTTTGCCGGCAGGGACCAGAAGCAAGATATCATCGAGACGAGCCGGAAGCGCATGATAATCCGTTGCGAGTTTCTCCACTTCGCGAGCATCGTCGTTTGGGCGATTCATCGAAGTGAACTCCGGCTTGTAGTCCTGCGTCTGGCTGTAGTGGAACACCACTGTTGCCAAAGGACGCGGAAGGCAGTTCAAGCCCGGCAACGGTAGGCACGCCATCTCGATGATGGACCCCAAAGTGTAGCTCTTGCCACCCCCCTGCACCCCGAAAAGGCTTACGGCGTGGGTCTGGTTGAGGTCCAAAGCAACCGTCCTTCCCATCACCTTGCCGAGAACGCCGAACTGCGGGGACGGACCAGTCGCCCCAAGCAAAACATCAACCACCGGCGCTTGGCCAGATTGCTCAGCAGGCTGGTCCGCCACTGGGGACGGTCTGTTCGGCTCCGGGGCCGGCGCAGGGACAGGCGGCTGCGGTTTTTGACTCGGAGCCACGGCTGCCACGCTCGGTTGTGGCGCCACCGGCGCCGGGGTTTCGAGTTTCTGAACGGGCTCCATGCGAGGCTGTAGCGGAGCAACTGGAGTCCGGGCCTCAGTGGTGGGCTCTGGCAACAGCAATTCCTTTGAAGCCGCCCCGAGAGTCTCCCAGGACACGGTTCGATCCCGTTTTTCCGGGATGAACGCAGCCCGCTCCACCTTCGGCAACTGGCCTGCCAACCGCTGCATGGTCGTGGTTTCTTCCACGCGCCGAGCATCTGGAGCCGCCGCTTGTGGCCGCGTTTCTTCCTCAATCGGCGTGGCCGGCAAGGCGCCAAGAAGCGTCCGAATGAGATCCACTCCGATGCGATGGAACTCGACTCCGCTCTCCTCGATGAATTCCTCGGTGCCTTCTTTGTCGAAGTCGAAGACAAGCGCGCTTCGAGTAAACCGCAACGTGTAGCCGCTCTCCATTGTTCTGAGGAGGAATTTGGCCTCTTCGCTGGCTTCAGGCGAAAGGAGGTTGAGGCGTCGCGCGCGGTCAATGTAGAACTCAAGCAGATTGATGAATTCCTGCGTCTTGATTACGCGGTCCGCGCGATCAACGGCACCATCCTTGGCGGGGTCGAAGTGGTGTCGCAGCGCACGCTCGCTTTGCCGAATCTGCTCGACGATTGACTGCTTCAATTGGCTAAGGCCACCCAAACTTCCAGCCGTTCGATAGCATGTTACTTCAACCAAACTACACGTAAGAACTCGGCTCTTGGCATCGAAGTCGAACAACCCGAGATCGGTCCGCCGAAGACTGATTTCATCTTGCAGTTCATCCGTTTTAGCGCGCAGTGCCCGATACAAGTCAAGATGCGCGTCCAACGGCACCACGGCCTGATCTCGGAAGGCGTCCTGGAATTCCAGGAACAACTTCGCCAACGCCAAGCCGAGCGCTTCCGCCCGGTGCGTGGGCGACGAAGCCAGCTTCAATGCCAATCGGCCGGAAAGCGCCCGCAGTTCGCCGAGAAGTGCGTGCGCACGATCCTTGAATGGGGCCAAACCATGGTCCTCCAGAACCCGCTCAAAAAGAACACGGATTTCCGTTTGGGACCGTGACGTGATGACGACGCGCCGACCGCTGTTCGCTGACAGGTCCGGGCTGTGGTCAATCAAATACTCCGGCCGTCGGCTGGCCGGATGATGGTCGAAGAACTCGATGCCGAGACTCCTATCGATGGTGAACACCCAGTCGCTGACATCATGCACTTGATGCAGCAGCGCTTTCTGGTCGGCCTCCAGGGCCAGCGTTGAGACGGGGCGCATTACCAATCCAGTTTGACCAGTCCCCACAGCCGCCGCCGCGGTGGAGATGACCTCCGCCAACTTGGCCAGCAGCGTCGGAAATTCATTGGCTTCCGGAATCGGGCTGGCATGTCCATGTCGAGGCCGCCGGTGCCAGGCAACGAGCTCGGCATCTTCGATATAGTTGACCGCGAAATCCTGCAACAACCCATGCACCGGTGCGCTTTCGTCTTCCTGCCGGGGCGGCTTAGCGCATACGGTTTGAGCCGGAAAAACATCGAACAGCAGGCTGAGATGCGCTGGGAATTCGGAAGCCCTACTGCGGAACTCGGCAACGTCGCGAACCGAGAAAGTGAGCTTCGGCGCCAAGTGACTGCCTGTCGGTGTCGCAAAAGCATCGGCTTCAACAACGGTCAGCGTGCTACTTGGGGTGATCAGTTCATTCAGGTCCTCGCCGGCTCCAGGAGCATCAGGATCTGGCACGAACAGCCGAAGGTTGTAGCGCAGGTCGCGGAGGTCCGATTCCTTTTGCAGTTCCAGAAGCATCTCGGCCAGGAGCCGACCCCGCCCTGCGTTGAAGCAGTTCAGGACCAGCGTGTGGACGTAAGGATGCTGAACGAGGTATCGCCGGACGCGGTCGGCGAGGAACCGGCCATTCAAGGTGAAGCTGCCTACGTTCGGCTCTGGAAGCCCAAGCGCAGTGCAAAGCTCGGCCATCAAACCCCGCGGATCGATTTCTGCCGGCGAGGCATATACCGTCCAGAACGGATGAAGGTTGTCTATCGCCGACAACAATTGCCCAGAGCCGAGGGGAAATACCGTCGGGAAATTGACCAGGCTGAGTCTTTCCAACAGGGAGTCTCGTGTGGGGATCAGATATTCCCTCGGCGCTTGGATTGACTTGTCCAACCAGTGGCGCGCCACCGTCAGCCAGGTCGCCAGCCAGAGCAACCGCAGTGGATGCGTTGGGCCGACCATCAATCCAGAGCGGTGTCCGCCCCGATGATCTGCGATGTCAAGGCGCGTTGTGTCGAGGACCAGCAATTTCTGAAGTCGGGCGATGGCCTGCGGCTGCTGGTCTGGAGGAGCAGCCTCGGCCAACCGAAGACCCTGCGAGAGCACGCTCAGGTATCGCTCCGCATACGCCGCGATCTGGTCTCTCAACAGGAATAGGTCTGCTGCTTGGACAATCTGCTGATCGTCGCCTCGCAGTCTGGCAAACAAACTACGACGCTCTGCGCGAAACTCCTCAACCTCCGGCAAGGCGGGCCAACCAGACGCGTCGTTGAAGACATCGGCGCTTTGTGACGCAGAGACGGCCAACCGCCAGGAAAGCGGGTCGTCCGGAGAAGCGAGAATCCTCTGCTCCAGAACCTTCAGGACCCGTGACACAGGCACATGGACCAATCCCTCACCAGCGAACTTAAACTCCAGCAACTCAACCTTCCCCTTGCTGTCATCCCCGTCCACCCAAGCGCGATGCGTGCAAGCGACTCCGTTGGGATCGTGCTCATCGCTGACCGCCTTAAACCAGAAATGCACCAGAGCGTGGTTGAAGCTTGGAAACTTGGGCACCGCTCGTTGCGGCACCTCCACCTCGACGTCGTCGGCTTTGACGACGAAGAACAGATCGCTTTCATTAAGCGCCTGCCCACCCTCAGCGTCGCCAACCAACGGTATCGGTCGCCCCTCCGCATCGACGATGGGAATAGGATCGCCCTCCGCAGTGCAGGGAAGCACACGCACGAAGTGCCAGCCGTCTTCCCAATCTACTGCCCCGAGTTTGCCGAAGCTCACCGAGGCATCGCGGCGCCCCCCCGTCCACGTTTTCTTCCTTTTGGTGAATGCTGTTGGGCCACTCTCTCGCGACACGACTTGCAGCCGAAAATGGTCCACTCCGGGGATACTTTCCGGCGCGGGGTCGCACCGAAACCTCACCTTGAAACTCTTTGGACCGCTCTTCCCAATCACTAACACTTGCTGTCCGATCAATTGCCGCAGGCGTGGTTCGGTTTCAGTTTCCTCGATGACCGGCAGCCCAAGTTCTATCACTTCCACTCGCAACTCTCGCGTAAAGCCCGCGCCATCTTCGAACATCCATTTGTCAAAGGACAGAGGCCACAGCGCCTTTTCGATGACAATTCGGCGGGTCCACGCCAATGGATCTTCCAGTCCAGTCTCGCAAAGGAAGTCGCTCAGCTTTCCGCGAAAGGCAGGTTCCTTCAGCCTCAGCTCTAGCACCCGGCCACGCTCGGACTTAGTCGAGAACGTCAACTTGTCCACGCAGTCCAGGTTCTTTGTCAGTCGATGGGGCACGCTGGCTGCATCGTCAAGGATATGGAAATCAGGAATCAAACCTAGTTCGCAAAGCGAGGCTCCCACGACTTCTGCATCCGGGCCGTTGAGCCGGATGCTGAGAAGGAATCGGACGGCAGCCACGGCATCGGCCCAGCGCCATTTGCGCTCCTCGATCAACCGCAAGAGTTCTGTCACCGAGGCCCGCAGATTCTCAGGCAGTTGTTCGGTGAGACGCTGCCGAAGACGTGGGTAAGCGTCGGCAACCGACACCTGCTCGAAGGTCGCTTCGGCGAAGGAATCCTCCGCCGCCGTGCGAAGGTCGTTTGGGACAAACACCAGCAAAGGCGGTCGTTGTTCGCCCTCGGAGGGCGGATTGCGCAACTCGACAAGTTTGCTGCTGGTGATCAACAGCGGGTCGTCTTGCCGGGCTTCGCGCGCCAACACGTGAACATGCGCGCTCGAACCCAAGGCCGTCCGCAGGTTCCGTGCGGCTTCCAGCATGACGGCGCTGTCCAGGTCGCCAACCCTCATACAGTGGCCCGGCTGCCGGGACATGATGACTTCCCGCAGCCGCTCCTCCACAACCAGCCGCAACTGCTCGTTCAAATCTTGGTCTGTTACACGTCGGAACTCCTGGCTCATGCAGCACCTCCAGCCGGAACTGCCGGCTCAGCCCCGATTCGATACCGGGGCGTTACATGCTGCGTCACGTAAGCGTCCGAGAGATCCTGGAAGAATCCAATCTCGCGCAGCTTATTCTTGAAGGCTGCCTTGTTTTGCCGCAGCGCTTCGCGGTCGGCAATGGATGGCTCGCCGAAGCCCTCTCCGATCGGCAACGCATCAATGTAAAGTCCATACCGATCCCGCAGGAACGCCAGCAACCGGTCTATTTGGATTTCTTCGGAGAAATAGCGACCGCTGCCTGCATCGTAGCGCAGGACCGCGAGTTGCAGGAGGACCTCCAGCAGACGGCTGTCCAGAATGAACCGGCGGGGTGCCCGTGCTGAACGCGCCTGGGCGAGCAAAGCACCGGGGCGGTTTTTCAGTAGCAGCGCGTCCAGAGCCTTCACGATGAAACTCCGTTGAAAATCGCCGCGCAGCGCCATCAGGCACTCGATGTAGGTGTTCAACTGGTCCAGCCCCAGCCTCAGGGTCGCCTGAATCTCGGGGTCCAGCGTGTCGTCCTCGCCGGCCATGTCCTCTTTCAAGCTGAGCAAGCGCGCACCAAAATACTGTTCACGATCCACCGTGTGACAGTCGTCCAGAAGACGCAACACCTGGGACACGCTGAGCGCGCGGTTCGCACCACCCTGCAAGCGTCCAAATTGGAGCATGTGCTGCGCGAACTCATCCATCTTCTTCGTCAGGAAATAGGCCCTGACAAAGGTCGGAATTCGCCGGTAGTGCAGTTCAGCGCTGGTTTCAGCCAATTCACTGATGCGAGTGCCCGGTTGGTTCTGGACATCGAGGAAAAGCCCGATCAGGTAAGGACAGTCCCCATTCGGCTTTTCCTCTGCGCCCGGACGCATGGGACACTTGGCGGCTTCACAGGTAGGTTCCAGCCCCTTCCGCCGGACCAGCTCAGGAACGAGCTTGAACAGCCGCAAGTGATAAAGCGCTAAATGAAACGCGAGGAGGATCTTCAGATATTCCACCATCACCGTGCGTGGAATCTTCGCCTGGTATTGCAGCAGTCGCAGGATGTCGTCGGCCAGCAAGTCGGCAGCCCCAACGCACAACGGAGGCGTGACCTCACGTGACCCGGCTTTCGGCGCATCGGTGGACACGTCTTCCGGCGTGAGGCTCAGCAAAGCTTGCGTTTCGACATCGACGACGACGTTGGGGTCTTCCTTGCCAGTGTTTGGGTCAATGCGCTGGAAAAAGAACGACTTCAGGCGGTCAAGCGCGCGCCGGCCGATACCGCCGCGAGCGTGCCAAAGGGATTCGTAAATGTGCTGCGCGGCCCCGTAGTCGCGGCAGTGGTAAGGATTGCGGAAGCGATAGGTGTTGCCGTGAAGCGGTCGCGGAGCAGCAACCTTCTGGTTCTCCCCCTTGCCACGATGAACCAGATCAAGCAGGTGCGTTTCCAACCAGCCACGGGCCACTTCCTGGAATTTAGCGAAGTCCTTGAACTTCTCCGGCTGGCTGAGGAAGTGACCCAGGAATGTGTCGATGGTTTTGGTGTTGTCCGCCAGCCGGCTCTCGTGCCCGAGGTGAGCAACCCGCGCAAACAGCCCCGTCATGACCCGGTCCATTTCCAAGGTTTTGAAGTCCAGCATGCTGATTTTCGGCAGCCGGAAATGTTTGTCTCTGCTCTTAAGCGCCATAGGTCGTTGGTTCCTCCGAAAGACGCATGGCCAGGTGACCCTCCGGATAGCGTGTGACCGAGTAGAACTCGTGGCCGGTGGGCGTGAGCAGGACTTCCTGATACGGAGCCGAGCCCAGGATGTTCTTGAACACCGTCAGACTGAGGTAATATCCCTGCATCTCATCCACGGTAGGCCGATAGCCCTGATTCAGGCGGTCGAGCATCTCGAACACATCCAGGTTGAGCACCAACTCGGCTTGCAGGTCCGTGTCGTCGCTGTAGTGCAACAGCATCGCGGTCGGGGCATGCTCCAGGTAGGGCGACGCTTGCGCCGGTTCCTGCGGGAGCAACTGGAATCCCTGTGCCGGAAACACTCGGTAGCTCCTCACGGTTGCCGCTTCGACCTGCCGCACTTGCAGCGCCAACTTCCCTTTGAGCCGCCGACTGTCGAGAATGCCCTCTCCGCGATTGATGGCCCGAATGATGTCTTTGGCGGCTGTTTGCGGATCAGGTTTCTCCGTCAGCAGCTTGAGAAGTTTCGACGCCGCACCGTAGGGAATCAGGTTCTTCCAGGAATCATCGCGCGCCTCGAAGAAGTGGCGACGCCGGAGCATTGCCACATACTCACGATGCCGCTCGAAACGCTTCTGGTTCGCGTGGGTGGTGACTTCCTTTGGCAGCGCATCGTAAATCGCCAGCATCAATTCCCGGTCGTAACGCCCGCGCGGGCTGAAATCCAGCAGCATCGGGGCGGGGTCAGGTGGATGGAAATCGAAGGAGCGATCCAGTCTGGGGTCGCTCGTCCGACCCACGTCCACCTGGCTTAGAAGAAGCAGCAATCGGTCGCGCTGTTCGGCCCCTATGCCCGCCCAACTGTTGAAGTAGAATCCACGGGCGATTTCCTCCCGGTCGCCCCGCTCGTATAGCGCATGAATTTCATCGCAATGCCGGGTGCCCGCAATCGTGAAGGCCAGCGCCGACCGCAAATCGCGCAGCGTGATGTGCAGCCGGCCTCGCAAAGTGACCAGCCGATACAACAAGTTGAGCCGTTCCAGCACCTGCGGACCGGCAGTCGGATTGGCCAGCGTCTGCGCATTGTGATGCACGTAGCAACGATCCCGCAGATCGCAGTTACGGCATGGCGCCCAGAACTTCGGTTCGACCAACCGTTTGACTAGACGCTCCAGGATGGATGGCACCCCGTCCGCCGCCGCCACCACACTGCGCAGGTTCAGGTTGACGACCGCCACCCCGTCTTCCGGTGTGCCCGTGCGCAAGCCGCGTTGCACGATTTGCTTCAACCGCAGAAAGGCGCTGCCGAACTGTTCGAGGAAATCAACCAGTCGGCCCTCGTTGATGGCGATCAGTCGGGTTTCATTCTTCGGCCACGCGCCTGTATCGGCGCCGGCGAAGGGCGCAAAGAACTGTCGGAGAACCTCGTCGTTGATTTTGTCTCCCTCATCCTGGCTGCCGTCGTAGTTCGTCTGAAACTGCCGACCGGCCAGTTCGAAGCGCGTGCCGTTGCCCGTGCCGTAAGGCGTGACCATCGCGCCCCGGCTGCGAGCCTCGCTCTCCACTTGCTGAATGAACGCCGTCTTGCCATCCCCGGCGTTGCCGCTGATCAGAATCAACCGAAACTCACCGTTCAGCGTGGCTGGTTGCAGCGCACGGTCGAGCGCGGTCGGCACGTAAATCAAACGTCCCATCGCATCCAGGCCCCGCGTGCCGGCATTGGTTCGTCGGCTCTGGCTGTAAAGTGTCAGCAGGTAGGAGACAAACGGATTCGTATTCGGCTTTTGCTCACCGGCAGGCGCGAGCGCTTGGACGCTTTGCGTGCTGATCTGCTGTTCCTTGGCCGGGTTTGGCGCGCGCAAGCTGCCCAGGGCGCGGAGCGCTTGGGCCAACTCGGCGGCGCTGCCGAAGCGTTCAGCCCGGCGCGGCGCCACGGCTTTCGCCAGCACTCCCGCGAATCCAGGGGCCAGGTCCTCGAATCCAGTAATCTCACGCGGATCGCGCGACTGCTTATCCTTGGGCGGCGTCTTCTCGTCAGGCCAGGGATACTCGCCAGTCACAGCTTCGTATAGCGTCACGCCCAAGGCGTAAATGTCCCGGTCCATCCGCTCTGCCTCGGATTGGTCAGCCTCCAAGTCGAGGTCCGGCGGGAGGTAACGGCGTGTGCCGCCGCCACGCGCGAAGAAGTCTCCAGCCCTCATGGACACATTGAAGTCCACGATTCTCACCGCCTTGCTGGTCCACATCAGATTCGCCGGCTTGATGTCACCATGCGTCACGCGATGACGGTGCAGGTGCCCCAGCGCTTCTGCCACGCCGATGCCCATCTGATGCGCCTCAGCCACGGAAATCTTCTTGTCGTTGATGAGGTCGCCAACGTTCGCGCCCTCGACGAATTCCATCACCAGGAAGGGCACGCGGTCGCCTTCCAGGAAATCGCCGTCATACACCTTCACCACGCCCGGATGCTCCGGCAGGTTCGCCAGCGTGCGATACTCCTGCTTCATCCGCTCCGCGACGGAACTCCGATCCACCGTGATGATTTTGAGCGCCCGCGTCACGTCGCCAAACGTATCAATGACTTTATAGACGCGCCCGAAGCCGCCTTTGCCCAACGCCGCTTCCACCTGATATTTGCTCTTCAGCAACACACCCGGCTGGAGATTTGCGTAATCCAACGGCGTGCCTGGCGGCGGCGGTTCCGGCTCGGACTCCGAGGTCAGGGCTGGCGGCGGAGCGAACAGGGCATCGAAGCCCGACAAGGCTGCCGCTGCCGTGGGCCTTTCCGTCGGCGTGAAACGGCAAAGCGATTCCAGCCAGGCATCGAACTCGCCCGGCAATCCACCAACCAAGGACGAAACCTTCTCTGGGAAAACCTGCGTCGCCGCCAATGCCTCGTCGAGCTTGTCGAACGTCGGCTTGCCCGTGAACAACTCGTAGAGCGTCGCCCCGGCGGCATACACGTCCGAGGCCGCGCTGCTCTTGAGCGCGTCATCCTTCAGTTCCGGCGCGAGGTAGGCCGGTTCAACGACCTCTGGAATCTCATGCGCCAGCGTCCGCTCGCGAGGCGGGCCGGGCCGGGCAAAATCGAAATCGAGCAGGCGCGTCTGGCCGTCGCGTCCCACCACGACCGTGGCGGGTGAGATGGCGCGATGCAGGACGCCGCTGGCATGGCAATGCACCAGCGCCGACAACAGGTCACGCGTGACCCGCAGCTTCTGGTCCATCGTCAGTTGCAGACCCGGCTTGGTCAGATGCACGCGGAGCGATGAGCCTGGCGCGTCGTTCAACACCAGCACGTAGGCGTCGTCCCGCTCCGTCGGAAAGAAGTCGCGCGCTGCCGGGATGGCCGGATGCGGCGGCAGCCGCGTCAGCGCTTGGTAGGCATTGGCAATCCGCTCCCGCTGCGCTGCCCGCTCTTCCGCCGGGAGGTATGGATCGGCGCGATAGACGCGGACTATGACCCGCTCCGGGCTGGAAGCGTAGGCGTTGCGGGCGCGGTATTCCGTGTAGAAGTCGTTTCCCGTCAGCCGCTCCTCGCACTGCCAGGACCGGCCCAGCAGCGGCAACCCCTGTTGCGGACGCGCCTTGCCGGTGAGCGTGGAGAGAATGTGACCCAAGTGCGGCGCGGTGGGCGCCGGCGGCGGCGTGCGTTGCGGCAAGAGCGAGGCATCGGTGAACGACCGCTCGCAGCCGGCCAGCTTCCAGGTGTTGTCCCGGTCGCGCCCTTCCGGGTCGCGCAAGACGGCGTCCGGCGCGGTGAGCAGGACCACGGCTTCCACCCAGACGTGCCGTAAGGCGGCGTGGGGCGGCGCGGCGGCAGCGGACAGCACTCCGTGCAATTGCCGCGTATGTTGTCGCAACTTGGCCAGCGGCGACGCGAACGGTGGACGGCCCTCCGGATGCCACTTGCCGCCGGCCACGTGGATTTCGCCGTAGGTGGACTTCACATCCACGAGGTAGACCGCGTGTGGCGCCACCACCGCCACGTCAATCTCGAACCACTGCCCGTCATCACTGCGCAGCTCGAAGTTGTGGATGACGCGGTAATCACCCGGCAGATGGTCGCGCAGATACCCAATGGCCTCCCGCTCGGGGTCGTTCGCTGGTTGGCCAATGTGGATGACTTGGGCCATAGCAGTCACTTCGCCGCGTGTTCGATGGCCCTCACCAGCTTCGAGTCAGCTTCCTCTTCCAACTCGTCGGCCCGGTCCCAGCATTCGCGAGCTCGGTGGGCAAGCTCAGCAACCTGGGCACGAATCGGCTTGTCTGGCCAAGGAATCTCCACCGACGCGATGCGGCCGGCGTCAAGATGCGGAATCGAAGACCCCGCCGCCTCGCGTTTGAGCAGGCAGATGCCGTGTTCACTCGACAGAGCGGCAAAAATGTAGCCGGCTTCTGCCTCATCATGCGGAACAAGGCGCACCATGTTGTTCGTGCAGGCAAAGCCTTCCAGCGTGCGACCGACCATCACTCCTCGCCCAATGAGACCGTATCGTTGACCAGCTTCGTGAAGCACAATCATTCCGTTCTCAAGCAAGAGCCGGTTTTCACGCGCAACGCCGCGCATCAGATATTGGCTGCTGGTTGGCTTGATGCAGAACACGTCGGCCCCGGTGATGTATGGGTATCCCTGTGCCGGGTCATCAGCGTAAAGTCGCTTGAAAATGGTCGGAATAAACACCTCGGCCACCGCTCCGAGTGATTTTGATTGCCACCAGCGGCCGGCTGCGTCGAAGGCTGCACGAGCTTCGGCGCATGGCGCAATGAAGTAGCTGCTGTCCATTCTCTGTGTCATCTGCGTTGAAGTAGCTGACCCAAGATGAGGAGTTGGATACTTATTCAGCACCTTCAAGTCTGGAAGCCGGCAAAGTCGGACAAATGCGGCTACCGCTTCACGCTTGAGTTGACTCGCCTTCGTCCGCAACTCCGCCGCTTCCTCGACGAGGGCGTGGATTTCCTGTTCCAAGGCATCGTCAAGACGTGGGACTGACAACTCAGCAATGTGAAGCGGTTCAAGGTGCTGAATGATGGCGCCGTAAGTGCCAGACACGAGGAGTGGCACGCCGAATTTGCTGCTTAGGTATGCGTAGAGGTAGCCAGAAGGAATCTTCTCCGGGTCGGCAACCACCTTGAGCACGTCCTGGCTCGACCAGATTCCTTTCATGTCCTGCCTTGCGTAGGCCATCTTGCCGATAGTGCCAGAACATGAAATCAGCACCATGCCGGGCTGGAGTTCGAGATGGCGCAACTTTGTCCCATGAGCGTCACGCCTGCTCAGCATTGGCAGGTTCGACAAGTCCGCGAGTTGCATCGAACTACCCGTCATGAACGGAACGCCATGCTCCGCCGACTCCACATAGTTGCGGACGAACTGTGGCCCATTGTAGATGCCACCGTCAAAGCCTTTGGTAAGCGTGTGGAGCGGGTCCTTTCGGAGCGGGAGTTTTTCGAGCAGGATTTTGGTTTCGAGCGCGCCGCCGAGGTAGGGGGAGCAATCAAGCCGGTAGCCGTAGCCCTCCATCCACGAACTGCGAATGACGGCGGTTCTCACTACTCTCACGCCTCCCTTCGCTTGGGAAACCACTGCTGGAGTGTGTCGCGCAGTCGAAGGAAGGCAACGTCCCTGCACCCCTTCAAGCTGATGGTTGAACTGATTTCGTTGAAGATGCCGGACGCGGGTCCGCTCTGGCAGTGATGCGACAGCGCCTCGACCAAGCCCTTCGGATTCGCAGGTTTGAGTTGGTCCGTGGGCCAAGCCGGCGGCAATTGAGCGAGTGGATTGGCAGGAACAAAGCGGTGCTTCTTCTTCTCCCTGTCCAAGCGCAATGCCTGCGCCGCGAGGAACTGCCAAAGCTCGCCATCCGTGCCGGAGAACTCGAAGGCCTCCGCCACATGCGGGTTGCGCTGCCAAATCCAGGCTTCGAGTTCTGGTCGAATCAGGATGACTTCGAATCGCTCCCGCTGCCAGAGAGCACGGCTCTGCACCAAGCCTTCGATATCGGACACAATCTGTTCGGCGGGAGGCGCCCCCTCCCATGCTTCGTCCAGAATCAACAGGGCGTGCTGGAAATTATTGCGCTCGGCCAAGAGAACCGTATGCGGGTCGGTCCACATTCCCGGATCGTGAGCGGGATGCACCCGGATGTCCTGTTCTGGATTGAAGCTGACACCGTCTAGCTCGATAGGGCCACAACCCAGGGAGGTGTGGAATTTCTTGCGCTCAAAGAAGCCGCGGAGTGTGCCGGCGCACTCGCTGTCCGCCACGAAGAGGAGGAGCGGTTTCATCCGAGCACCCCCGCTGCGAGAAGCGTCCCAAGGTTGACGGATTCCTTCCACTCGGTCAGCGCCGGATGCTGGTCGCCGCGCACCGCAGTCGCCGCCCCTTTCGGGTCGAGGCTCATGCAGACAATCTGCGACGGCTGGCACCGGGCCAGGACGAGCGGCGAATGCGACGAGACGAAAACCTGCGAGCCGTGGACGGTTTGAAGCGCTTCCAGCAGGATTTCGATTCCCTTCGGATGGACTCCATCCTCCGGCTCTTCGTAGGTCAGCAGAGCCGGTGTTGACGGCAGGAACGAGAGAATGGTGAGCGCCAAAATTGTGAGCGTTCCATCCGACAGCCCGGACGACGGCACCACAGCCCCGTTGCGATAGTGAAGCCGCAGGTAAGCGTGCTTGTCGTCGTCGCGAACGAACGGCTCGATTCGGACCAAGCCGGGCAAGGCCAGGCGCGCGAGGCGTTCCCATCGCTCGAAAGCACGACTGCGCGTGAGTTTTGCTTTCGATTTGGCTTGTTCCGCGTCGGTTGGCTTTTCCAGGTCTTTTGCCAGCCACGCCAAGGTCGAGGCATCGCGCACGACGACTGGTTGCTGAATGCGCGGTTGCGGGTCGCGGAGGGCCGCGAACGAGGGCTGGTAGGCGCAGGCGAAGTTGGTCAGCAGGTCGCGCAGCCAGAGGGATGCGCCATAGCGGCTCCGGTCGGCGAAGACGTTGGCAAAGGCTGGCTCCGTGACTGGGAAACCGTATTCGTTGCGCGGGCCACGCGCCTCACCCTCGGGCCTGAACGTGACTTTGCCGCCTCGCGGACGGCGCAGCACCGGCACAATCTGCCGGGAACCAGGGGAGACCCATTCACCCAGAAGTCCGCTCGGAGCGCGTTTCCGCGTATCGGCCCCCTCGGAAAGGAGCAGTAGGTATTCCTGTCCGATTTGCAGCGCTTCGTTGAACAACTCGAACTCGATTTCGTAGCGAATGCGCGAGAACCAGCGGTCGCGCTTTTCTCGCAGGGCCTTCACTGCGCGTCCGCTGTCGCTGAACTTGCGCTTCTCCAAGCGTTTCGCCTGCTTGTCCACGAGTTCGGCAATGATGGATTCGGGCAAGCGAGCTTCCACCGCCATGATGAAATTGTTGCCGGCGCGCGTGTAGATGAGATCCCGCGCGTAGTCCGTGCGCTGGCGCGGATGCGATGGAGTCTCCTTGAAGAAGGCTTTCTCGATGCTCCGCGCCGCGAGCATTTCCCCGAGGACAATCGGAATGTCCAGGAGGGTGGTTTTGCCTGCTCCATTTGGGCCGACGAAAACTTGAAACCGGTCGAGGGCTAGATCGAGCCGCTCAAAGCAGCGGTAACGGTAGGCTTCGATTCGCGTAATCATGCGCCTGGCTCCTGGTTCTTGGCGCGGAACGCCTCGTAGGCGTCGCCGATGGCCGGGAAGTCATCGTCAATCTCGGGCTCGATGATCTTCCGTTGCCGGGTTTCGTAGTTGCCGTTGGTCTTGACCCGTTCCTCGTAAATGCGGGTGACCATCTTCTCCGTGCCGTCGGGGTTGCGCTTGTGCAGCGGGTTGCCGCGCCGGTCCACGCCAGCCTTTTCCGCCACCGCCATGAAGATGGGATATTCCTTCACATGTCCCTGCGCCTCGGCGTCCATCTCGGTCTCGGTCTTCTTCTTGAGAAACAACAGGCTGGTGAGAATGCCGACGTTGGCCTCCACGATGAAGGCTTCCACCGGCACTTCCACGCAGGCCAGCACCCAGCAGTTCCGCAGAATCCAGCGGCGGATGTATTCGTCGCCCGGATTGCCGAGGATACCGTTGGGCAAGACGATGCCCATGCGCCCACCGGGCTTCAACCAGCGGATGGACTGCTCAATGAACAGGATTTCTGGCGCGACCGCATTCTGCGTGGTGGTTTGCTCCATCCACTGGCCGTCGTCGGTGCGCGTCCAGCGGCGAGCGAGTTGGTGATTCTGGAGAATGGCCGGCTCCGTGATGGGAATTTCGGAACCGAACGGCGGATTCGTCATCAGCACATCCACGGAACCGAACGGAACATGCTTCTTGGCAAGTTCATTACCCGGCAGATGGCCGTGCGGAAACGCCAGCGAATCCATGTGGAAGATGTTTCCCTCGATGTTCGCGGCCATGAGCACGTTCATGGTGCTGGCGCGCACCAGGAACGGATCAAAGTCCGCACCGAAGACCTTCGTGCGCGCGTAATCGCGCAGTCGGTCGAGAATGGAGTCCTGTGTTTTCTCGCCGAGTTCGCGTTTGTATTCGGCACGGAACCGGCGGAGTTGATGCGCGAGCGTGGCCACAAGGAACCCGCCCGTGCCATCCGCAGGGTCGAACACCTTCTCGTTTTCCTTCGGGTCAAGGATGCGAACGACCAGATTCACCGCCCGGCGCGGAGTGAAATACTGGCCCCGGTCGCCGCGAAGATTCGCGCCGACGATTTCCTGATAGGCGGCCCCTTTCGCGTCCACGTCCGACCGTGAGAAGTTGTAGCGGGCCAACTCCATGACCATGTAGGCCAGGGCACGGTTGGAGAGCGTGATTTCGTCCGAATCACGGAACAGGCCATAGTGCCGCTTCGTCGCCTTGAACAGTTCGTCAATGCGGGTGCGAATTTTCATCCGCCCCTCTTCCGTGAACGGCTCGCTGGCCAAGGCGAAGAACTTGCGGGCAGGGCCACGGTTCGCCCGCTCGTCATACATCTTGGCGAAAATGAGGTAGAGGAATTGCCAAAAGGCGGCGTCCTTGGGCATGCCCTCGTTACCGTGGATGAAATTGTGGCAACGCTGGAATGCTCGGCGCAGGGCGTTTTCGTCGCCGGGGCGGACGTAGGTTTCCGCATGGACGTCCGGCGTGCTCATGGTGCCGTCCGCCATCGGCCAGTCCCCGTGCGGCGCAAACCGGACTTCAAATCGGCGCTTTTCCTTGCGCAGGAAGAACCGCTCCAGGCCGTTGGTCCACAACCCCCACTCGCACCCTTCGGCAGCGGTCATAACGCCCTGAAGTTCCTCCAAATCCTTCTCCGCCTGCGCGAAGTCGCGAATCTTCACCACCGAGCGCTTGCCGACGTTGGGAAACGGGCGGCAGATGACCGCGCGGCGCAGGGTCTCGATTACATGCTCCTTGCCGGCGTCAAAAATCGCGATGTCCACGCGCTTCCGCTTGCCCTCGACCTTCACCGGGAAGTCGGCCTCCATTGCCTCCGGGGCGATCTGGTATTCAAAGATGAGCTGCCGGGCGACCTCTTGGCGGACCCGTTCCTTCTCCGTCTCCTTCACTGGTTGCCCGGTGATGAAGTCGGTCATCATGCCCTCTGCCAAGGCAGGGGCTTCTGGAACAGTTTCCGTATTTGACGGTTTTTTGCCCATGCCGACGGAGAGAATGGGCTAAACGGCTAGATTTTGCGAACCAGAAAACGACAACTTTCGCCAAGGTTCACATTTGCCCCTCCAAAAAGCGCCTAGCGCATGCCCCGTCCAGAGGTCTCCATTGGAGATTGGTTTAGCCTTTACGAAAACATCGCCAAGTCATCCAACTGCCCGGGGTGGCGCGTCGAGGGATCAAGTCTCTTGTCCAGTGCGTGTCACTGTCATCCGGCCATGGCGAGTAGGATCTGCTGGATCCTCTTCCAAATAGGGATGATGGAGCTGGAAGGAGGTGTGAGCGATTTGAGCGCGATTTTGGCATTTCGCGAAGCAGGTTCCCTGCCAAACTCTCGAAATGCATATTGGAAGAAACGTCTTCGCTCAAGTCATGGCCTGAGTTCATCCCGAGCAGTTCCGCCGTTGTGTCGTCCGTTACCGCGGTGACTACAAGGTTCTGAGTTTCTCTTGTTGGGAGCAGTTCCTGGCGATGTCCTTCGCTCAGATAACCTTGAGAATCAGGCCGCCAGGGCAGCGGGTCGAACAAAACAGGGCAACTTTCTCGCCGCGCAGGAGCGCGGGATTACCGAGGGCCGCACCGGATCGCCGCATTGATTTTGCCACGGCAGCGCAGATCAATCTGAACGCCGACGAGTTGGAGGGACGATTCGCAGCTCATAAAGCCTCTCGCTCGTTCAAAAGGTCCTGCCGGTCAATGGACCTCACGCCTCCAATTGACATTTTGGCGATAATTTCGCCGTTCTGGGGGAATCAGAGATAGCCTAATGCTTCGGCCTGCAATTGCACGGCGACCTGCGCCGCGCTGATCTGGAGCGCCTCCTCCAGGAAGCCTCCCACCCCCTGATCAATGGCCGCGAGGACTCGCAACGCACCTCCGTTGAAGCGGCTTGTCTTGCGGGGAAGGTCTTTAGCCCCAAAAGAACGCAAAGCCGACACGTTCACTTCTTTGTGGTCCTTGTGTTCTTTCGCGGCTGGAAACGGGTCAGTAGGGTACAGTCGGCTATTGGTGTCTGCGGGGTAGAGGGTTTAGCGCGTAGTCGAGTGGAGCTTGCGGGCCTTCGAGACAGGGCTGTTTCCGGAGGTCGCAGCCGGTCACTCTCCGGGATCAATCTGTGTTCCGTCCTGAATCGGTGTGGAGTCCGTCCCTCACAGATTCGGGGCGGAACACAGATTGCCCGG
>Ga0208458_1001395_pt1 | contig 20134 bp, 18 predicted proteins | sample AD_UKC085_MetaG_FD_184432 | JGI IMG/M metagenome (GOLD analysis project Ga0208458, IMG submission 184432) | Active sludge microbial communities of municipal wastewater-treating anaerobic digesters from USA - AD_UKC085_MetaG (SPAdes) (version 2) | ecosystem: Engineered > Bioreactor > Anaerobic >... | reverse complement strand
ATGAAGGAAATATGGCAATTGGACTGATTGGTATTTTTGCGGCAATTATATTAAGTTGGATTAAAATGCCGATTATTATAGTTGTAATAGGCGCAATAGTAACTGATATGGCTCTTTATATGATTATGTAGTCAGTAAGGACTGGAAAATAGGATCGACAGCAAACATTTTATTATCTTATGAATTCCCATAATAATATAAAAAAGACTGCCAAAAAAATCGGCAGTATTTTATCACAGAAAACAGGATATGAACTTGAACAACCGGATAAAACAGGAATCTATCAAAATAGCGGAAGCGATCTCTCCGGTATGGCTTGCCGTAAAAAATAACGTGACCGTCGAAACAAGTTATGAGATAATATAATTCCTGCGTACAATAAGCGCAGGCAACTAATTTTGATTCTTAAAACAGCTTCAATGAGTATACACAATTTTATATATTATTGAAGCTTCATAGTATTTAAACACGCTATATATTAAATGCTGTTTGTCATTTGGGAATATTCCTTCAAAAAAAACACCCATATAGTACCATTGGCATATATAGGTGGTTCTTTTTATATGTTTCGGCCTTTCAATATTTCTACCTTTTTATTAGCAACTTGGAAACTTATTTATAATTTTATCTACTCATTATCATAAGCAGCATAACTTTCAGCAGCCATAGGTAAGCTACCCTTTGTGTCAAAATCATAAGCTGCAGGTTCTGGCTCTTGTTCTGCAAATGATGTAGAACCGCCGATGCCGAAGTACTTCTCAAAAAATGCCTTAAGCTTATCAATAACACCCTGCTTTTTCTTGGCTCTGCCGCCGCCGCCAAATCGGGATACAGGAGGCATAAGCTTATCAATGTCAGTCCCTAAAGTCTTTATTTCACCATCACGGAATGCATTCTCAAGAAATTTGCGAGTATCTTCCGGCTTCAGTTTTTCTTCTTTGATAATTGCTTGAAGCTCTTCTTCACGCTGGTTTACAACGTAATCGTGCCACTCGCTCATTATATCATCCGCATCATTGATACCTGAAATAAATGTTTCAATTAATTGTTTCTTGCTGCGGAGTTCCGGGCTTGCATCAATTGCCTTCTTGATAGTAATCAAAACTTCCTTGTCCTCGCAGTGGGTGTCATGGTACTTCTTAACAAGCATCAGGATATAGTCAATATTGATTTCTATCTGCTTGATCAGTTCTACTTCAAACACAATATCATCAATAATATCCGTGCTTTCTCCTGCCTCGCGCCTTTTTTTCCACTCGTCACGCAAATCCTGATATCTGCCGAGATAATCCTGCAGGTCACGTTCGGTAATCAATTCCTTGCCTTGGAATTCATCAAAGGATACCAGCAGATTTCGCATGCGAAGGATTGCACCAAACAGAGCAATAAAATCCTTCTGGTTTTGCTCCCCGATAATCTTTGGATCTGTCAGCGGGAACTTCTCGCTTAGCTCCTCCATCATATCCGCATATCCGGGGATTGCTTTATCATATGCAGATATATATCCATAATAATAATCCTTAAAGCTTTGGAGAAGAACAATTCCTCCGGCATTCTTATCGCCAAAAAGAGAAATGGCACTATCCACACGCTTTTGCAGATTTCTGAAACATACTATATTTCCGAAAGTCTTTATAGAATTCAAAATACGGTTGGTTCTGGAAAAAGCCTGAATCAAGCCATGCATCTTCAGATTTTTGTCCACCCACAGGGTATTCATTGTTGTTGCATCAAAGCCTGTGAGGAACATATTTACTACAATGAGCAAATCCAGTTCCTTGTTCTTCACACGCAGGGATACATCCTTGTAGTAATTCTGGAATTTGTCACTGGATGTATCATAGTTGGTGTGGAACATTTCATTATAGTCTTGGATAGCTGATTCAAGAAAATCACGGGAGTTTTGGTCAAGGGCAGAAGTGTCCTCTGAATTTTCCTCGTCCAATATACCGTCCGTTTCTTCCTCATTTGCCCCATAGCTGAATATAATAGCCACACGCAGTTTCCTTGTTGGTTCGGCAGCCATCTGCTTTTGGAATTCCTGGTAATACAGCTTTGCCATTGGAACGGATGAAACGGCAAAAATGGAATTAAAGCCGCTGACACGCTGTTTCTGTTTGATTTCCTCCACAGCACCTCTTTCATTAGAGGCGACTTCCGAAATATTTGTAAGGGAATTGAATATGTATTTCTTATCTCCACGGTAGGTTTTCTGGTCAAAATGCTCCAGAATATACTTCGTGACAAGAGTAATACGCTGGGGTGCCATCATTGCCTTTTCCCGGTTGATGTCCCACACCATTTCGTCATCAATCTCTTCGTCAGTATCCATTGTCTTGATATAATCCACACGGAAAGGAAGTACATTCTTGTCATTGATGGCATCCACAATGGTATAGGTATGGAGCTGGTCGCCGAAGGTCTGTCCGGTGGTAAAAAACTGCGGATTTTTCGCAGCACCGGAATTGGCAGCAAAAATCGGTGTCCCCGTAAAGCCGAACAGATGATACTTTTTGAAATTCTTGACAATAGCCGTATGCATATCCCCAAACTGGCTGCGGTGGCATTCATCAAAAATAATCACAACGTGTTTGCCATAAACTTCATGGCCGCTGTATTTCTTTATGAATGAAGCCAGCTTCTGAATAGTAGTGATGATAATCGTTGCATTTGGATTTTCCAATTGCTTTTTTAATATAGCAGTAGAAGTATTGCTGTTGGCAGCACCCTTTTCAAACCGGTCATATTCCTTCATTGTCTGATAGTCCAAATCCTTTCGGTCTACCACAAACAGCACCTTATCAATATATGGGAGCAGGGAAGCCTGCCTTGCTGTCTTAAAGGAAGTCAGTGTCTTACCCGAACCCGTTGTGTGCCATATATATCCGCCTCCGGCAACACTTCCGTATTTTTTATAGTTATTAGCAATTTCAATTCTATTTAAAATTCGCTCTGTGGCAGTAATCTGATATGGGCGCATAATCATAAGCATGTTTTCTGATGTAAAGATGCAATACCTGGTCAAGACATTAAGCAAAGAGTGCTTTGCAAAAAATGTCTTTGTGAAATCAATCAAGTCTGGTATCACACGGTTATTGGCATCTGCCCAAAAGCAGGTGAATTCAAAGCTGTTGCTTGTCTTACCCTTTTTAGCCTTTCCAGAATTTGAATCCTTGATTGCGTTGAAACGGGTACTGTTGGAATAGTACTTGGTATTCGTGCCATTTGAGATAACAAAAATCTGCACATATTCAAACAGACCGCAGCCTGCCCAAAATGAATCCCGCTGATAGCGGTCAATCTGATTGAATGCTTCCCTTATGGCAACTCCTCGGCGTTTGAGTTCAATATGCACCAATGGAAGACCATTCACAAGCACTGTCACATCATAGCGGTTGTCATATTTCGCACCGTCTTCTTTCCCTAACACATACTGATTTATGACCTGCAGACTGTTGTTGTGGATGTTCTTCTTATCAATAAGGGTGATGTTCTTGGATGTGCCATCATCACGCTTTAGCACCTGTACAAAGTCTTCCTGTATCTTGCGTGTCTTCTCCACAATATGTTCATTTGGGTTCGCAACAGCATTTAAAAAGAATTGCTTCCATTCCGTATCGGAAAAGTGATAGTGATTGAGTTCCTCCAGTTTACTGCGGAGGTTTGCAATCAAGTCCTTTTCCGTATGGATTTTTAAGTTTTCATAGCCCTGCTCACAAAGCAGACGAATGAGCTCCTTTTCCAGCGCAGCCTCGCTCTGGTAGCTGTCTGAGCGTGCCTTGACAGGTTCATATTCCGTAACAACTGTATTTTCATTTGTCGCGGCAACAATATTAAAATATGGCATAGCATCCGCCTCCTTCCTATGAGAGTTCTTTGAATGTTAGTAATTTATCACGGTAGTATTCGTACTGCTTTTGACGGGCTTCAATTTCTGCAGGAAGTCCTGTGGATATGTCATTGCACAATGTGTCGAATCTATCCAAAACATCTACAATTCTTAATTGTTCATCAATAGATGGTATTTGAATTTCAATGTCTTTAAGAACTGCGACTGATGCAACATTCTTTATTGCCCCACCTCTTGCATTAGAGTTCAACTGTGCAGCTATATAATCCTCAAAGCAATATTTTAAAAATCTATTATCAACACCTTCTTTAGGAGTCAATTTTAATAATGCCTGATTGATTATTCCTTCAGGGGCATCATCTGGAATGATAGCAATTTCACCCATTGTTCCTGAACAACTCATGATTAAGTCACCGGGCTTTACTTCAAATCTTCTCATTTCTTTGAATTTCTGTTCATCCACAAAATATCTGAATTGAAATTTCCCATAGATAGCGTGTTGTTGTTCATAAACGGCATAACCATCTCTTGTGAAAATTTCCTTTTTTAAGCTCCCACCAAAAGGACCTCTTACAAAATCGCAAACTTCTCCAAGCGTTTTAGTCTCTGCTAATTTGCTCGAACGTAGAATTTCACTCCTATAATATTCATGCTGTTTTTTTCTCGCTATAAGCTCTGCTGTAAGCTCTGCTGTAAGCTCTGCTGTAAGCTCAGTGAAATTATCCAGAATACGGATAATTTCACTCTGCACTGGCAGCGGTGGGAGGGGGATACGAATTGCTTTAAAATCTCCTCCCGTTAGTTTTGGAATATTGCCATGAATCAGAGGCGTTACATTTACAGTCTGAATAAAATGGAACAAATACCTCAACATAACACCGTCAATTTCTTCAACAATATGGGCATGATTATTTACCCAAATCTTGCCCTCTGCCCATGTGACAACAGGTGTTCCGGATTTTGTAATTACACTGCCATCTTCTCCAATCAACACAAAAGTACCATCGAAAATGTAGTCTGAAACATAATCTTGGACGCCGTTTGCACCATAATATGGATATTCACCAGCTTCTCTTGCAGACTTCGTAACTGGTTTACGCCTATTATCTAAGATATTGCAGCATTTTTCCAATGGACGGTATTCTACACCATCCGGGCAAAGCTCTTTTATCAAATCATCAAGTTTGCTCATCATTTTTCTCCATTTTTACTATATGACTGTTTAATCAATCCAAGGATATAGTCAAAATCAGAATCATCTTTCAAATAGACACGATAGTCGCCGTTTCCCCAATGACCGATATTTGAAACATCATCTGTTATCTCTTCCGGATCATTCAATTCACCCTTACGCATATTGATGAATATCTTCAAGGCATGCTTCTGAACTTCAACATCAGCAAAATTTTTGGGGGCCTTAAATGCGATATAGAGCTTTTTCGGTTCCACTATTACACCCTCAAGTGTAGTGAGATTTTCACGCAACTTATAATAAAGTTCTGTTATGCCAGAGTCAGCTTTACTTAGAAATGAATCCTCTGTATAAGCAAGACTATTCTCAACCTCGGCAGCTATTTTTTCATCAATTACCTCATGTCCTTCTGGAGTCAACCTATGTAGCCTGTCCGTGGTGCCACTAATAGCGGCTATCGTTTCAAGTATGGCGTAAGCATCATCGGCAGTCATAGCATAAAACTCTTTCTTACGTTTCTTTCCGTCAAATGTTTCAATAGCACGGAGATTCGGATTGATACTATCTATCATATTATGAATAGCAATGTCCTTGAGTCGTTTATTTACATCGTAGACAGCGTACACCCTAAATGCATAAGGAATACATTCACTTCGATTTAGTTCCTTTAGTCGTTTGTTGATATCATCAGCATATCCAATCTTCACATATTCTGGAAAGCTCGGATTCGTGAGTATGTAAATGACTCCGGTTGGTTTTTCTGGCTTCATGCTTCCACCTCTATTTCTTCGATGATGTTGCGAATGGCTTCACGCAGTTCATTTTCACGCATAACAATTTCTTCAATTTCTGCATTCAGCTTTACAATATCCACCCTTTCACGGGTGTCCTCTGCTTCCACATAGGTAGATACTGAAAGGTTATAATCATTCTCTGCGATTTCTTCATAGCTTGCCAGATGGGAGAAATGTTTCACTTCCTCACGTTTTGCAAAGATATCAACAATTCGCTCAATATTCTTTGGTGTTGTAGATGATAAAATGGAATTGACAGAAAACGACAAATAAGATTTGACAGTTTTACTGTCAAAATAGATAACTCCAATGTATAATTATTGAAGATTATGCAAAGGAGGACATGGACATTGAAAACTGAAGAAGGATGGGAAATGTATATTAACATTAAACAGCTAAAAGAAAAAGGGTTTAGCAAAACAAAGATAGCAGAAATGTTAGGCATAAGCAGACCAACGGTAATAAAATACGCAAGTATGGATGCTAAAGAATATGAAAATGAAATAATATCTCAACAAAAAAGGAGAAAAAAACCTGATGTTTACAGAGATGAGATAATTTCTTGGATTAAGCAGTATCCTTCAATATCAGCAGCACAAATATTTGATTGGCTAGAAGAAAGAAAAGGAGATGTGAACTTTAACGAAACAACACTGAGAAGTTATGTTAGAGAAATAAGGGAGGAATATAACATATTAAAGGTTCCTGTAATAAGGCAATATCAAGCGACAGATGATCCTCCTATGGGCAAACAGGTACAAATAGATTTTGGAACAAAGAAGGTGTTTAATTCAGAGGGAACAGAAATAGCAATTTATGTTATGTGCTTTGTTTTATCAAACTCAAGATATAAATATTGTGAATGGCAAGCAAGGCCATTTAACACAAAAGATATAATACGAATTCATGAAAATGCATTTGAATTCTTTGGCGGATATACTATGGAGGCAGTTTATGACCAAGATCATTTGATACTTGTAAGTGAAAATAAAGGAGATTTGATATATACAAAAGAATTCGCAGCGTATCTGCAAAAGCGAAAATTTTCAGTCTACATGTGCAGGAAAGCTGATCCGGAAAGTAAGGGACGGATTGAAAAAGTAGTGGATTATGTAAAAGATAATTTTGCAAGTAACAGGATATTTTTAGGAATAGACAGATGGAATGAAGATTGTCTTAAGTGGCTTAAAAGGAGGGGAAATGGAAAGGTACATCAAACAACAAGAAAAATACCGGCTGAAGTATTTAATGATGAGAGAAAATACTTACAACCGGTCACAGAAAAATTAATTTCTGAAAATCGTATATTAAGTGTAACATATCAAGTAAGAAAAGACAATACTGTTCCAATTAAAGGAAACAGATATTCCGTTCCGATTGGTACTTACAAAGGTCCGTATACTTATGTAAGTGTCAACATAATCGGCAACAAGTTATTAATTTATGATATAGAAACAAAAGCAGAAATTGCAAAACATGAAATCCCTGAAACAAAAGGGAATCTAATAAAAAACAACAATCATAAAAGAGATAAGAGCCAAAAAATCAATACTTGGATTAACTCACTATCGGAAAAGTTTGCAGACGCACAAAAGGCTAAAATATTTTTAGATGAAATACATAAAGACAAGCCCAGATATATGAGGGATCAATTAATGCTGATAGAAGAAATATTGAAAATAGCAGATAAAACCGTAACTGAAAAGGCTCTGGAGTTTTGTGTAAATAATCGATTAAACAGTGCTTTAGATTTTAAGGATGCGGTAAAGCATTATTCTAAGATTACAGTAGGAAAAATAAATGCTGCAGAACCATTAACAGGACTTACGGAAGGTGTATCTTTAAAAATAGGAATAAAGCCAAAAGTAAGAGAGTTATCTGACTATGTAAAAATTATCAATGAAAACATCAGAGAAAATTGAGGTGAAAATGCATATGGAAAATTCGATTAGTATGCTAAAAACATTAAATATGAATCATGCAATAATTGCATTAGGTAAAGTCACTGAAAAATCAATAGAAGATTCCTATTCATGCGAAAAGTTTTTAGAAGAAATATTAAAAGAAGAAATTCAAGGAAGAGAAAAAAGGAAATATGAAAAAAGACTGAAACTAGCATATTTTCCTGAATATAAGACATTGGACGAATTTAATTTAGACGAACAAGTAACATTAAGCAAAAAACAATTTAATCAGCTCAAGGAATTATCTTGGTTGGAAAGAGGGTTTAATCTAATATTTTTGGGGGCTCCAGGCGTTGGAAAATCTCATATGGCAGTTGGGCTCGGCATAGAAGCATTGAATAATGGATACAAAGTAAGGTTTGTTACAATGGCTGATTTGATTCACTTATTGAAAACCCAAGAAATTTCAACAAGATCAAGAAATGAAATAAAAAGAATTATTGACAGTGATTTAGTAATAATTGATGACTTAATGTTTATAGCCATGGAAAAAAATGAAGCTAATATGTTTTTTCAATTAATTAATAAATTATATGGCCAGACTTCTTTAATAATTACTTCAAATAAGGGACCTGAGGATTGGGGCGAGTTAATAGGAGATCCGGCAATTACGACTGCAATATTAGACAGGCTAATACATAAGTGTGAGATTATCAATATCCAAGATAATGACAGCTATAGGATGAAACATCGAGAAAAAATCTTTAAGTAAGATATAAAAACGATGGACTTAGAGCCGGCAGCCGCCATGTGAATCTTCAGTCGGGCTACGCCCTCCTTCAGATTCACATGGCGGTATATCGCAAGTTATATTCATAAATAATTTAAATTTATTCATCTTATGAAGTTTGTAACTGTAAAAAATTATTTGTCAAAAATCGTAAAAAATTATTTGACATTCACAGCTAAGGCTTGAAGTATTGAAAAACAAATAAGATACTGCCGTAGAGCAGGAAAGATAACAAAATAAATTGAACCAGCAAAATAAGTTAGTAAAAAAGTAGGCTGAAATAAGCACAGGATTTAAAGCGTACCATATAAAAGGGCTGTCCAAACCCCCTGTAGGTAGAAGAATTAAAGTAATTCCTATGGTTTCGATAAAAACAAAAGCTGAGTCCACCTTTGAATTAATGTCATATCTTTTGTATACATTCACAACAATTCTTGAAGTTACAAATAAGACAGCTATTATCCCAAGCTTTATCAGCTTGTCCGAAGGATAATTCATATAGTATACGATTGAAGTAAGAATCCATGATAAATACCTGTAAGTATTCAATAATTTAACTTCTTCAATATTCAAATAGTCTATTTTGGGAAACAATCTATACATGATAACCTGCCTGATATTGTTTGATTTTATTGTAAGACATTAGCTAAGAATAATCAATTAAAAATTGTTGTATGATATCATATTATGTCGAAACCGCATATTCTCTTCATCTAAAGGTAAGGGAACACCTCTTGTAGGACGGGGCATACCTTCCTGGCAAGTAATCAATAAGACCGGTCATGCAGGAATGTTCCTGCTGGGATAGTCTTCCCGCATGGGTGCATGTTACAAAAATATTATTTCGAAAATTTTCGAAATAGGTATTGACAGTTATTTTCTTATTTAGTATATTCTATTTAGAAATAATTCGAAATAGAAAGAGGTGATACTGTGGGATTTGCAGAAACATTTAAAGCGCTTTCTGACCCGGTAAGAAGAGAAATATTATTAATGCTGAGAGAAGGGAAAATGTCCGCAGGAGAAATAGCAGAAAAGTTTGATATGTCCCCTGCTACAATTTCATATCACTTGTCGCAGCTTAAAAAAGCAGGACTGTTGTTTGAAACTAAGTATAAAAATTACATTTATTACGAAATCAATGTTACAGTATTTGAAGAATTAATGTTGTGGTTCACACAGTTTGGAGGTATTGAAAATGAAAATTAAGGTAGACAAATTATTGATAATAAGTACTCTTATTTGTTTGCTTCCTATAATATTGTCATTGATTGTGTATGATAAACTGCCTGACACAATGCCCATCCACTGGGACATAGAAGGCAACCCTGACGGCTACGGTTCTAAAGCCTTTGCTGCCATATGGCTTCCCTTAATGATGGCAGGCTTGAATTTAATTACCCATTTTGGATTGAATACTGATCCCAAAAAAGCAAATTCCTCAAAAATTTTAAAGCTTATCGGAAAACTGACCATACCTTTCCTTTCTCTTACTTTGCTGCCAATAACCATATTTGCCGGTTTGGGATACGAAATAGCCATTGAAAGAATTGTACCGGCTTTTGTCGGGTTGTTATTTATAATAGTTGGGAATTACTTGCCTAAGAGCAAACAAAACTATACTGTTGGGATAAAACTGCCATGGACTTTGGATAATGAAACAAATTGGAACAAAACACACCGTCTGGCAGGATATTTGTGGATTATAGGGGGTGTAGTGATGTTTGTTAACAGTTTTCTGCAGATATACTGGACACCTGTATTCTTTATAATAATAGGGAGCATGGTTTTTATACCGGCTCTTTACTCCTATATTCTGTACAGAAATGGAAATTAAAGGTGTGGGGACACACCTTAATGGCGGATAGTCTATGAGGTATGCATTGAGGAATGTCCCCAATAGGAGAATACAGCTTAAATACTACTAAAGTAGTATAAAAAAATATCATTTTGAGTGATGTTAAGTTTTAAAAATTAAACTATAATTAAATTATCATTAGATAACTCTAAGGGGGAGTTGTTTAAAAATAATTATTTGACAATCTTATCATTCAACAGAGCTGCAAATGTCTATCTCTTCTAAGCAGCTCTGTTTTATTGGTTAAAAAAAGTGGCTGAGCCACTTTTTTATTTCGCTTGATACATTCCCTTGCTTTCCATATACTTGAATATAGCTTCACCATGCTGCTGTTCTTCCTTTTGAATATGGTTTAAGATACTTCTTACCTGGGGATCTCTAAATTCAAATATTGCCGTATCATATGCACCTGATACATATTTTTCAGTCATGAGCATATCTGTGCAAAGGTCCTTGTCGGAATTATTGTAGCCTGAACTTCCCTGCTGGGGCTGGAATGACTGCCCGCCCGACTTCATCTGCCAGCTCTGCTGACCACCTGACTGCTGGCTGACCGACTGCTTGCTGCTTGATTGACCACCGGGCTGGCTGCTTGACTGGCCGCCGGACTTCATCTGCCAACTCTGCTGACCCCCTGACTGCTGGCTCCCGGACTGCTTGCTGCCGGATTGACTCACTGACGGCATCTGACCCTTTAAAAACTGGTCAATTGTGTTGTAATGCTCCTGCTCCTTCTGCCCGTTTTGCTGGAAAATGCTTTTCAGTTCCTGACATGATGCCATTCCGGCATAGTTTGTGTACTTTTGAACACAAATTTCTTCCTGGGATTTTTGATCTTCTAAAAAAAATCGTTCTTTAGTTGTAAAATTCATTCGAACACCTCCGATTATATTATTTTCAAAATACCAAAATATATCCCTAAATAATTAAGTTAATTCAGTTATATAATTAAAAAAATTGCAGAATAAACTGCAACTTACCGCAAATAAAAAAAGCGCTGATTTTTATTTTAATCAGCGCCTTCTGGATTATAATCCTTATTATTTTGCTTTGTCTTTTTCCATTGCCCAGAATTCTTTTGTCAGCCTGAATACTACCGGGCTCAGCATCAGGACACCTATCAAGTTCGGGAATGCCATCAGAGCATTTAATGTGTCTGCCAAATCCCATACAAATGTAAGTCCGCCTATAGATCCTACTACAACTGCTACAACCCATAATATTCTGTATGCCATTATCGGTTTTGTTCCAAGCAAGTATTCAACACATCTTTCACCGTAGTATTCCCAGCCTATAATTGTTGAATATGCAAACAATATAAGACCGACACTTACTATGTACTTGCCTATTCCCGGAAGACCTACATCAAATGCAGTTGCAGAAAGAACCGCTCCGCTTTGTCCATTATCCCAAACACCGGAAACCAAAATAACAAGAGCAGTAATAGAGCAGATTACAATTGTATCCATAAATACTTCGAATACTCCCCACAATCCCTGACGAACCGGGTGGTCTGTAGTTGCAGCGGCGTGTGCTATAGGAGCGCTTCCTAAGCCTGCTTCGTTTGAGAAAATACCACGTGCAACACCGTAACGGACTGCCTGCATCATAGTTGAGCCTGCAAAACCTCCTACTGCAGCTGTTCCTGTGAATGCCTGACCGAAAATCATTGAAAAAGCATTAGGCAGTTTGCCGGCATTAGCTATAATCACCCAAAGACCGCCGACTATATAAACTGCTGCCATAAAGGGAACCAATTTTTCGGTGAAGGCACCGATTCTCTTAATACCGCCTATTATAACAACTGCTGTTATTACGGCTAATATTATACCTGTAATGATAGGACTTACACCAAATGTACCTTCCATTGCAAAGGCAACTGAGTTTGATTGAACCATACAGCCTATACCAAAGGATGCTAAGGCACCGAATATTGCAAACACAACGCCTAACCATTTCCAGTTCTTACCCAGACCGTTTGTAATGGAATACATGGGACCGCCTACAAAACGGCCGTCTGGAGTTTTTTCCCTGTAGTTTACAGCCAGAACAACTTCTGCAAATTTTGTAGTCATACCCATAACTGCAGCAAGCCACATCCAAAATACCGCTCCAGGGCCTCCAAGAGCTATTGCTGTAGCAACTCCGGCGATGTTACCTGTTCCGACTGTTGCTGCAAGAGCTGTGGCAACTGCCTGGAATGCCGTAACTTCACCCTCTCCTTTATGTTCTTTTGTGAACATTTTAAATAAGGTGTTTTTTAGAACGTAGCCTAATTTAGTAATTGAGAAAAATCCAGTCATAGCTGATAAATAAGTTCCGGTTCCAATAATTAAAACTATAATTAGTGGCCCCCATACAATACCGTTAACCGTGCTGTTGATTTTCATCAGTGTTTCCAAACAAATCCCTCCATTTCGGATAATATGATAAACGTTTACAACTTTTAGCATTTGAGTATATAAAAGATTTCTGAATAGAAGTTAAATATAAAAAGTTGAAACGTTTTCAATAAATATTATATAGGATTTAACAAAATAATTCAACAAAAATTATTACATTTCTTTGTTATATTTTTTTCATAATTGCTTAACTATTTTGAGATAGACTATATCTGAAACTTATAAGCAGGTCTATAATCAAAAATTCTGCTTAAAGACAATAAAAGGGGGTATTAATATATTATAGATCAAACAGGAGGAAAAAGGATAATATGAAAATATATGATTTTACAGTTAAAGATATGGACAATAAGGATGTGTCCCTGTCAAATTACATGGGAAAGGTATTGCTTGTAATAAACGGTGCAACAGGCTGTGGCTTTACACCTCAATATGACGGACTTCAAAAGCTATATGACAAGTATGCCCCCGAAGGGTTTGAAATTTTGGACTTCCCAAGCAACCAGTTCCTTGAGCAGGCTCCCGGTACAAATGATGAAATAGCAAATTTTTGCAGATTAAATTTCGGAACGGAATTTAAACAATTTTCAAAAATAGAAGTTAACGGTCCCAATGAAGACCCCTTGTACAAATATTTAAAAACAACTGCTGAAGAATTCAGAAACCAGGGAAGTGTTGATTTTTACAGCAGGGTTAAAAAATACACTCCCGATATAAAAGAAAATGATATCAGATGGAATTTTACTAAATTCCTCATAGACAGAGAAGGAAATGTCATTGCAAGATTTGCACCGAACATCACTGCTGAAGAAATAGACGGGCATATAGCAAGCTTGCTTCGAAATGAAGAAATTGAAATTGTATGCCACCCGGACTTTTCACAGGGCTGCATATAGAGACTACAGCATTGACTAAAAAAGCGCTGAGCTAATCAGCGCTTTTTTGAAAGTTCGGGAAGACCATCAAAAAAAAAGAGCTATTGCTCTTGTATTGTAATTTTTCCATCCTTCATTGTAATTATTCTTTGTGCTATTTCATCTGCAAATGCATTGTCATGGGTGACAATGATTATTGAGATACCTTCCGAAGACAAATACCTGATTATTTTTGATATCTGTCCTCTTGTTTGTTCATCTAAGGCAGATGTGGGCTCATCAAAGCACAATACTGAAGGATTAAGCATGCATGCCCTGGCTATTGCCACACGCTGCTGCTGGCCTCCCGATAGCTGAAAGGGATAGCTGTCTTCTTTTCCTTCAAGTTCAAGACTTTTTAAAAGCTCCAGAGCCCTTTTTCTAATATTGTCAGGACTGTCATTTTTAAGAAAGACCGGTGCTTCCATCAAGTTTTCCATTACACTCATATGAGGAAACAAATTGAAATCCTGGAATACCAGTCCGATTTCCTGCCGTATTGCCTGCAGCTCGCCCTTTTGAGCATACTTTATCTGGCTGTTTTCTTCCCTGCACAAATACATATTATTTATTTTAATTGACCCCTTGTCTGGAGTTTCCAGCGATGTGAGGCATCTTAAGAGGGTTGTTTTGCCTTCGCCGGATTTGCCCCTGATACATACAATTTCACCTTTATTTACAGAAAAGGAGATATCATGGAAGACCATACTTTTGCCGAAGCTTTTGCTTAAATTTTCTACTGTTAAAACCATAAATATTCTCCTATCTGTAGTAATCGTACCTGTTTTCGATTTTATCAAGCACTTTTGTCAGAATTGCAATTATAACCAGGTATACAAGCCCAATATAGATGTAGGGGCTGAAAGCTGCATAAACATTTGATACTGACCTTGCAGCCTTTAAAATGTCACTGGAGCCTAAAATATATACCAGGGATGTATCTTTTACCAATGTAATTACTTCATTTCCGATTGAGGGCATAACATTTTTTATGACCTGAGGAAGAATAATTTTCATAAAGGTATGGGTTTTGCTTAAGCCCAGAACCAAGGATGCTTCATGCTGGCCAATATCTATGGAATTAATTCCTCCTCTGAAAATCTCTGCAAAATAAGCAGTATAATTTAAAACAAAAGCAATGACTATAGCCTGTCCTCTGCTGAAGGGATAACCAATCAAGGGCACCCGGTAGTATCCGAAGAATATGAACATAAGCTGCAATAATAGGGGAGTACCCCTCATTATATAAATGTAAATTCCGGTAATTTTTGAAATTATTTTATTTTTTGACATCCTAAGCTTTGCAACCACTATGGCTAAAGGAAGGGACATAATCAGGGTAAGAGCAAACACTCCCAAGGTTACCTTCAGCCCTTCCGTAGCCATAGGTACAAGCATGGTCAATACTTTTGATTCCATGGTATCCCTTTAATTTTCAGCAAACCATTTTTCATAAATCTCATCATAGGTTCCGTCACTTTTCATTTCGTCCATTGCATCATTTATTTTTTTCAATAATTCCGTATCGTCTTTTCTTAGGCCTATACCGTATTCTTCATCACCAAAGTCTTCTTCCAGCACTTTGTATTTTTCCTCACCTGCCTGCTTCATGTAATATCTTGCGTTAACCTCATCTACCACTAGCGCATCTGAACGTCCTGATTCCAAGTCGCTGAACGCTTCGTTGTTTGTGGCAAACTCAACCAGCTCTCCAAATGAGGCGGCTACATCAGGTTCAGCGTTTATTGCATCCAGGGCGCTTGATTCGGCCTGCACGGTAACATTTTTACCTGCCAGGTCAGCCTTTGTAACAATATCCGAGTCAGCCATTGTTACTATTATTTGGCTGTTTTCCAGATAAGGTTTGGTAAATGCTACTTTTTCCTGTCTTTCGGCAGTTATTGTGTAGCCGTTCCAGATTAAATCAATATTTCCTCCGTTTAATTCAGTTTCCTTCATAGACCAGTCAATAGGCTGGAACTTCATTGTTACACCGATTCTTTCAGCAACTTCATTTGCCAGGTCCACATCAAATCCTACCAAATTTCCTTTTTCATCTCTGAAACCCATAGGTGCAAATGTGTCATCAAGTCCCATGACTAATTCTTCAGTTTCCTTTTGTGCTTCCTGAGCACATCCGGCAGCCATTACTGCTATTAAAACTAATAATACTGCTGCTAAAATTGATTTCAATACACTTTTTTTCATTTTTCTTCTCCTTATTTAATTAATATTATTATAAACGCAGGCTCCATCATAAATATTTTTCTCACTTTGGGTTCGTATATGTTGGAGCGCAGTCTCCGTTCACCAATTTATCTATTTGGGGACATTCCTCTGACTGCAAAGACTATCCCTCCGGTAGAGGTATGTCCCCATACCTTGAACGTCGCATAAACCGGGAACTCGTTGAGTTTGACCTGCCAGCCGTCTGTTATTCGCAATGGCTAGAAAACATGTGGTTCGCAGGCTTCATCACCAATTTGTTCATTCCCTCTGGTCATGCAAATTGGGATTGCGCTGCGTAAGACTTACCAACAATTTCTTTTCACTTCGGTCAAATAAATTGGGTCAAGTCTATAAAAAAACTCTCGTCCTAGGATATCCTAGAGGACGAGAGAAATTCACGTGGTTCCACCTCTTTTTGCTGATACTTCACAGCATCAGCCTCATTAAGTACTATCATACTCTTGCCCTGTAACGGTGGCATTTCCGAATAAGACTACTCTATTTCATCCATTTGCTCAAAGGTGTGTTCAATATAGGTTTTTATGCATTTCCACCTGCCATGCATTCTCTATTAAAAACTTGTATATCTACTATTCCTTGTCACAGCATTTATCATTTAAAATACATTAACATAAATTTTTATAATTGTAAAGAGCTATTTTCAAATTTTTTTCAGCTAAAATTCTTATTTACATACATCGTGGAATTCCGGGTGGTTTTCAAACCAATCTTTGGCATAGGAGCATGTTGACACTGCTTTCATATTATTTTCTCTTAAATATACAGCCAGTTCCCTGACTAATTTATCTGCGATGCCTTGCCCTCTCAGGATTCGGTTTACATAAGTATGGTTTATGTTAACCTTATCCTTTGATATAAGTGGAAAAGTTACTTCAGCAACACATTCTCCCTTTTCATTTTCTAAATATATTTTGTCTTTTTCATATTTAAAGTCCATAGTACCTCCGGATTAAATCTAATCCTAATTTTTCAGCATTCTTATAGAACACACCTTCTGCTTTGGGATAGTCTTTAATGGTCGAAGGAATGTCCCCAATAGAATATTTTAGCATGTAAGATGCTTGAATCTTATTAAATCAAACAATATATTAATTAATCCATCTTGTCAACGCAAATATTAATTTGTTTACAGCCTTTATAAGAGGGTATAAGAATAAAGGATGATAATTTATACTGCATTCGAATGTTTGTAACAAATGTTACGGAAATGATTTTTGAAATGCATTAATATTAAGTCAATAAATAAATTAAAAAAGTCGAAAGGGGAACAATATGAGTACACAGGAAAACTTGATGTTTTGCTGGCAGTGTCAGGAGACTGCAGGCAATAAAGGCTGCACAAAGGCGGGGGTATGCGGGAAAAAACCTGATACGGCAGGATTACAGGACTTGTTAATCTATACATCAAAGGGACTGTCTGAAGTAACCACTAAATTAAGAAATGAAGGAAAAGAAGTATCAGCAGATGTTGATCACTTAATAACTTTAAATCTATTTACAACTATTACAAATGCAAACTTTGACAATGATGTTTTTAAAGACAGAATTAAAATGACTTTAAAAGTTAAAGCCGATTTGACAGAAAAATTGTCAAATAAAGAAGGATTGTCGGAAGCAGCACTATGGACGGGTGATGCAGATGAGTTTGAAGTAAAAGCAAGTTCAACCGAAGTGGGCGTTTTATCCACAGCCAATGAAGATGTAAGAAGCTTAAGAGAACTTATAACCTACGGGTTAAAGGGTATGTCGGCGTATATGAAGCATGCAAATGTACTTGGCTATGATGACAAAGATGTAAATATATTTATGCAAGCCACACTGGCAAAACTGCTTGATGATTCATTGACAGTTGATGAACTGGTTGCCTTGACACTGGAAACAGGAAAATTCGGCGTAAGCGGAATGGCACTGTTAGATAGGGCAAATACAAGCACTTACGGAAACCCGGAAATCACAAAGGTAAATATCGGAGTAGGAAAAAACCCGGGCATCTTAATTTCAGGCCATGACTTGGGAGACCTGGAGCAATTGTTGAAACAAACAGAAGGTACAGGAGTGGATGTTTACACTCACTCAGAGATGCTGCCGGCTCACTACTATCCGCACTTGAAGAAATATAAACATTTGGCAGGCAACTACGGAAATGCCTGGTGGAAACAAAAAGAAGAATTTGAATCATTCAACGGACCTATTCTCATGACTACAAACTGTATTGTGCCTCCAAAGGACAGCTATAAGGACAGATTGTTTACAACCGGCTCAGCAGGATATCCGGGATGCAGGCATATTGAAGGAACTTTCGGTTCAGAAAAAGATTTCTCTGAAATTATAGAATTAGCTAAAAAATGTCAGGCTCCAACGGAAATCGAAACAGGCGAAATAGTGGGTGGATTTGCGCACGAGCAGGTATTTGCAGTAGCTGACAAGGTTGTCGAAGCAGTTAAATCAGGAGCAATCAAGAAGTTCTTCGTAATGGCAGGCTGCGATGGAAGAGCCAAATCAAGGAATTACTATACAGACTTTGCAGCCGCCTTGCCAAAAGACACGGTTATTTTAACAGCGGGCTGTGCAAAATATAAATACAACAAGCTAAATTTAGGAGATATAGGAGGAATACCGAGAGTTCTTGATGCAGGTCAGTGCAATGACTCATATTCCCTCGCCTTAATTGCTTTAAAATTAAAAGAGGTATTTGAGCTTGAAGATATAAATGATCTTCCATTAGCATTCAATATTGCATGGTATGAGCAAAAAGCAGTTATAGTATTGCTGGCTCTCCTATATTTAGGAGTAAAAAATATTCATTTGGGACCAACATTGCCTGCATTCCTATCACCGAATGTTGCTAATGTGCTGGTTGAAAACTTTGGCATAGCAGGAATCGGTACTGTAGAAGACGACATAAAGCTCTTTTTGAGGGACTCAACAGTAACTGCTTAAATGAATTTAAATTAATAGATTGGAAATGATAGGAGTATAGGAGGTTAATATGGCAAAAAAAGTAACAAAGGACATGTATATTGGAGAAGTATTACAGATAGACCCAGGTTTGGCAGGACTATTGATGGAAGCAGGAATGCACTGTCTCGGATGTCCGTCATCACAAATGGAATCGCTTGAAGATGCAGCAATGGTGCATGGTTTCAATGCAGATGAGCTTGTTAACAAGTTAAATGCTTATTTAAGCTCAGCAAAATAAATTTAACATAAGAGAGCATGCCGGCATGCTCTCTTATTAAGAAAGCAGTTCGGGGATAGTTACCTTAAAGGTTTGTCCCCATACCGTTAAAACCCCTTGATGAAGCAATAGAAGTTACAAATATTCACGGGTGGATTCAGGAAAGAGTTTCACAAGAACTATTACAGCTTAAGAGATGAGTTTATAAAAGGAAGAAAAATTTCTTTTTAAGGCGGCTGAAGAAAAAGGAACTCAAAAATACTATCTGGACCTCCTAAGAAAATTAGAAGAAAAATATCAATAGGAGGAGCACATGGAAAAATGCAATTGCAACGGCCACAGCTGCAGCCATGGATATTGTATAGATAATATTCCCATTTTTGTGGACTTGCCCTTTGAAGTAAAACAAAGCATTATGGAATCATCCGATCATAAGGTTTATAAAAAAGGCGAGATGATATTCAGCCCTGGAGATTGCTTTGATTACTTATTCGTAGTTAATAAAGGAAGAGTTAAGTTATCGAAAATCTCTGTCATGGGCAAGGAACAAATACTAAAAATTCTTGAAGTCGGAGATTTCGCCGGTGAACTAGCCCTCTTTAAAGATACTGTGATGACTAATTTTGCTGAAGCTATGGAAAAAACTGAAATCTGCATAATAAAAAATGAAAAAATTCATGAAATTATAGTGCAAAGGCCTGAAATCGCCCTTAAGTTTCTGGAAAAATACACTGAAAGAATTCAACAGTCGGAGGAGATTATAGAGCAGATAGGCCTTAGGGAAGTGGAACAAAGGATTGCCAATTACCTGGTTTCAGAAGTAGAAAAAAACAATATTAAAGGCAAGAATAAGGAATATGTAATAAACCTGCCGGTAACCAAAAGCGTCTTGTCTTCCATGCTGGGAACAACAAAAGAAACCCTCAGCCGGAAACTATCTCTCCTGCAGGATGGAGGTCTTATAAGGCTTGAAGGTCAAAGAAAAATTATTATTACAGATAT
>Ga0208458_1001394_pt1 | contig 20138 bp, 15 predicted proteins | sample AD_UKC085_MetaG_FD_184432 | JGI IMG/M metagenome (GOLD analysis project Ga0208458, IMG submission 184432) | Active sludge microbial communities of municipal wastewater-treating anaerobic digesters from USA - AD_UKC085_MetaG (SPAdes) (version 2) | ecosystem: Engineered > Bioreactor > Anaerobic >... | reverse complement strand
CGGCTCGCTGGTCGGTCCGCCCCTCGGTGTGCTCGTAGCGGCGGGCGTTACACAACTGATCCGCCTCCGCATCCAGCAGACCGTTGAGCGTCTGCTCCACCGTCGAACGCACCATCTCCCCGAGATGGTGTTCAATCTGGGCCTCATCGATTCTAATGACCTGACTCAAGTTCTTCTCCGCGCTGGCCGATGTACTGTTCTGCATCATTACGTCCTTTCTCTGAGCGAGTGGTTTCTTTTTGACCTATCCACCATCGACCAGAGAAAGGACTCTATTCACGTCCCAGTACAATGTGCGAAAGATATCCTACGTCATCTGAAGGAGTCCGGCCAGACAATGTTCTCAAGAGAACGAAATACGTGCCCAAAACGAACAGAAGGGTTACACAGAAGATGCCGGATGCTATTACGGAGTCTCTAATCCGATGAGGTGTGTGAGTTCTTGCTCCAGCTCTTCCGGACGACAGTCTGCTCGAAGTATTCCTTGACGATCGATAATAAGACAACGCGGTATCGTGCTGATCCCCGTTGCCTGGTACCACAGCTCACGAGCAGGGGGCTCGTTTGGAGCCATGACTTGTGGCCAAGGCATCGATAGAGATTTGACAGCGTTCGCCATTGTGCGTTCGTCAAGATCAAGATTGACGCTGACTATCTCCAGGTCCTGGGGATGCCATTTGGCATGTAATTCCTTCATTCTTGGTATCTTCTTTATACAGGACCAACACCAGGTCGCCCAAAAATCTACCAGCAACACTTTTCCCCGAAATGTCTTCGAATCTATGACTTGGCCTTCAACTGAGGTTAACGCAAAATCATAAGGCAGTCCAAGCATTGGAAAAGGCAGAACGTCGACGCCCAATTCGTTGGCCCGTTGCGTCGCCATCCGGGAAATGCGCAGCGCCGTGGCAGATTCCTCCTCGACCTCGACGACAAACCAGACGTCTACAGGGCGACGCTCGATCGTGAATGTAAGCGAGGTCTGCCTGGCCAGGTTAGCCAAGACCTTGTTCACTGTGGCCATTCGATCCTCATCCATCATCTCCGCATGATGAGAATCCCGATGGAGGGCCCATGGAATTCTCGCTTGATCATCTTCATTTCCTCCTTTTCGCGTTTCATCCACGACGCGAAAGTCGAGCCAGTTATCTACCGTTCGTAGAAATCTGCTCAAATCGCCACTTCCCATACCCGTACTTTGATCCAGAAGGATGTCGCCGTAAACATGAACCCTACTATCATCATACGTACCCGTTGGAGGACGGAAGTGGAATTGTCCCCGGGCCACGATGACCTCCCGATCTACTTGGCGACAAACAAAGCATACTTGCCGATCGAAGTCCTCTTTAAGAATCTCTTCGAGCGCATGTAATTTGTCCTCCAGAGAAGCACCCTTTCGCAGAATCCAATCACCGGGTATGTCGAGTTCGAGCAGATTCTTCGGGCCTTCGAAGTCGGAGACCGTCAATCCAAGAGTATGCACCAAAACCTCTCCAAGTGGCCGACTACCACTGGTTCTTTCCTCTCCCCAAAGGTGCGATGCACCGTCCCACTGAAAGGTGATATTGTCTGGTGGCTTGGGAAGTGCTCTGCCCGTACGTGAAAACTCTTCGATGTAATACCTTTCGCGTTCAGGAATGAAAGGGGGGGCAACACGACGCAGAACCTCATCGTTCTCAAGGCGATATACTTCGTCAAATCGCTTCCGCCAGTCCGCGGCTGCCTCCTGAGCCCGTGCCATAGGAAGAACGCAGATCATCATGAGAGCGAGCATGCTTGCCGCTGTGGCTGCCCCGACGCGCGGTCCGCTGTCCGCACCGCGTTTGAAGCAGCCAAGGCAGGCTGTCAGCCAATTCGCCCTTTCGAAGCATCCGGGCTGGCCCGGATTCGTTGAGTCGTATCTGCCTGAGTATCGTTTCACGATGTCCACCCGTGTTTGTCGATACTCCATCGTTCTCTCCCTCTAGCTTTCAACCACGGTGACGTCCCAACAGATTTCACACAACCAATATCAACGGTACCAGGCGGAAGGCGCCGGCCCTCTCTCGGGTTGTTGTGGGGCTCTTGAGCGACAGGGTGTGCTGAATCTGGCCCTTCGGCATCAATACACTTCCGTTCACAAGCTCCTTCCCGAATCTCAGACTCTTTCTACCACACACATTGCAGATGTCAAGGGGTCCCAAAGAGCTTTGCCGCCGACGATTACCGCAAGTAGTTGTGGCAAAAGACCTTAAATGCTGATTCACCCCGCAGGATTGGATGGGCGGTACGAATCCGGCGGCAGGCCCTGACCTGCCCCCGGATTATGTACCAGTTGTGAGTAGAGGATTGTCAACTGTTTCTGTCCTGTTTGGCGAAGGCGCAGGCCCCGCCGAAGCCGGAGCCGCAGCCAAACAGGCGGCGGCGAACGCCGCCGGCGTCGCATAGCCCAGGGAACTGTGCGGGCGGACGAGCCGTGCCCATCTGGATAATCATGTACAACAAGATCCATGTCTTCATGTTTTCAATGTTCTCTCCACGCAAAGCGTAGCACTTTGTGGGGTTGCGAATTCCGTTTTGTCTGAAACCATCCCCATGGGCTGGCCCAAGAAATTGATCGCGCTGTGGAGGATCCAGAGAACTGGTAATCCTAAGAAACCACTTATGCTCCGTGGGAGAAAATGAAGCATCAGCACAAAGATCAAATTCAAGGACACGCGCATACCCATCAGCCAACCATAATCGCGGAGTTTCTCCCGCTTGGTATCATCCGGAGGAACGCGCCAGATATGACCTCCTCTGTAGATCAAGCGCTGGTGGTGCAACAGCAGAAACGGAATCACATTCCCCAGCAGGCCCAGAATCACTCCGGTCCATGGATTCAAGCGCAGCATGGATTCAAAGCTCGGGTTGATAAGGCATGTCCAGATGCCGCTGAAGAACCCTTCCTCCATGCCGGTCAAACAGACGATCATGCGGTCAGACAAGCCCCATTTGCGGTATTGGTCATACATGAAAGTGAAGATACGGCCCATGCCCTTTGTGACTTTTCCGACAAGTCGGATCACATAGCGTGTTGCCCCAATGAAAGGACGCGCTATGATCGCCATAGATCTCACGACAGGACTGAGTACTCGTTTCAATACACTCCATAGTTCGATGAGAGGGATAATCAATCGACCCAGTAGTCCAGCCAGGCCCCAGAGTCTCTTGCCCAGAGAGCAAATCCCGCTGACGAAGGCCATCACGGCATCATGGCAGACAGCCGAAGCTGTATCCCGCATGAATCGCATGTTTTCCTTACGGGTCGCAAGCCAACTTTGACGCGGCAACTCATAGGTCTCATGCGTCTCTTCCGCAGGTTCACTTTTCTCCCGCATGGACACCTCAATGAGTTCCTCCTTCTGGAGCCTCGTCACAACAGGCGTCTCGTCGTACAATGGGTAATCTCTGTAATGGCCGAGACGCAAGTTACTGACATACACTCTTAACCTGTCCCAACGGCCTTCGATTTCAACCGCAGGGATGGCAAAATCCTTGGGAGGCGTGAGCTCCACGCCTCTCGGGTCAGTCACGTTTTCAAAGGCAAGACTGCCTCTATTTCTGAAAATGGCATATCCCGTGTAGATTTTGGCGCCGTAAATCATGCAGACGGAATTGCTGTGCAACCATGCCCAGTATTCATTCCTTTCCAACAAGCCCGGCATGTGACTCAAAAGAATTAAAGTAAAAAAGATCCCCTCTGCCTCCAGGAAGGAAGATATTTCAGCGTCAAAATGGCGATTGCGAAAACCTGTGCCAACAAACTCTTTGACGACCGGATCGTTCTTCTGGCACTGTTCATAATCCGCCAAGCGCTCCTTGGGGAATCCACCGTGGAAAGCATACATTCCGTCACAAACCAGCCCCAATGGGCAATCATCAACAAAGCGGATGTAGTGATGCCCCCAACATGGGCCAAATCGCTCTTTCAATGCAAGCCAATAGAGCGAATGCTGATGAATGTTCCATTTTGCCGCACCGCGATAGATGCAGTCATCATGATTGCCCAAGATCCAATACACGTGATCCGGATTCTCTATCTTGAGGTCCATCACCAGGTCAAGAATGGTCATGGTTGCTCTCATATCAGCCAGTTTGCGCATGATCTGAGCTTCTTTCTTCCTCAGAAATGCTTTGTTCTGGCCTGCCTTGGTCCGGATATAGTTTTGCTGTACAAGCGTGTATTCACTGTGAACGTCGTAGTGCACAACATCCCCATTGAAGAGAAGCACAGCTTCACCTCTCTGTACTTTCTCCAGCACGGACAATGGAAATCCACCGATCGCAATGGTTGTACCGGGAAGGAACTGGGCCCTATGCCTAAGGATGAATTCCACATTATCCCAACAGGCATGCACATCGCCAATCACATGGATTTCCACATGGTTGGGCAAGCTGCGCAAATCCACATAATTTCCCTGTTGATATGTGGCGTTGTGGACGGCTCTGTTGAACCGCTCGAATTTTCTATGGAAGAATTCCTGTGCCTTATTGCTCTGTTCAGGCAAATCATAAGCTCGCCCGGTCTGGATATCCTCTTGGGCCGCTTCGATGTCCGCATTCGCAGATTCAATTGCCGCCTTCCTGGGCGTGTAGATCTCGTCAATAACAGCATCCGCATCATCCCACTCGTCGGGAATGCTATCCGTTTCCGCTGCAACATACTCCTTTTCAGGGAGCAGAGCATCCCAGAGGTGATCCTGCGTCAGCTTCACAGCCTGATAATGAGATGCTCCACAAGCTTCCAGCAGCTCGTGAAACAGGATTTCCTCAAGCATATGAAGCCCCAGATACGGCCTTTCCACATACAATGTGCCCTCGACAATATAGGCGCCAAAAGTCGTTTTGGGGGCATGGATGAGGCGGTATCTCTTGAGGTTCTGCAGGATCCTGTGCGTCGGATCTTCAGGAAGATCCTCCACGTCGCCTTTTTCAACGAGCTTCCGTAAAGCCCTCTTCAGGATCGGCAAAACCCAGTACAGGGATTTCTGCATGCGCGATTGCAGATGCTCTTCCATTGGATAAATCCGCAACTCCGCATACGCATTGTTGACCAGCTGCCGAATCTGATTGTCACTGTAGATCCCGGTACCCCCTTGCGAAAAGGCCTCAACCGAATCTGTCGCGAATCTTTCGAGTCCTTGAGCCCGGAGGCGTGTTGCACCCGTCAGGAAGGCGGTCTGATACTGGGAGACTCTCGTGTGTCTTTGTTCCCCGATCCAGACAGATTTCAGGTCCCCAATCGGGGTGGTGACTGATACGAAATTTGACTCTGCCACCATCAGCCTGCCACCGACTTCATGTGTCAGCCTCCGAGAGAGGAGGACATCCACTGACCTTCCCACCTGATCCTGGCCCACTCCGTATGCGCGTCTTGAGCTGTCGCTGTTCTGGGGCTGACGAAGCGTGGCGGAGTCAGGCCCAGAACAACTCATCGCGAACGCCGCCGGGCTCATATAGCCCAGCGAACTGTGCGGCCAGTAGTGATTGTAATCCATTTGCCAGTGACCTGCCCCCCGAAATCTGGTCCAGTCTGCAGTGAGAATATGATCGAATGATTGGGTGCATTACTGACCTGCCCTACGGACGGTGGGCAGGTCAGGGGTCTTCCTGGTCTGTCGTCTCCTTGACGCGCAGATGCCCACCTACTATTCTCTCATTCATGGTTTCGCATGTGTTTGTGTCTTTGAAGTCCGGCAGACGCGAGCGTACCTGTGGATTGTGGAGGCAGCCATGAGGAAAGTGGCATTTGTTGCGTTGGGGCTTCTGATCCCTCTGTCGGTCGCCATCGCGCAGCCCGGTCCATCCAGTCTTCCTGAAGATGCCAGAGCCCAACGCGAGGTCCGGATGGCGTGGTGGCGGCAAGCACGGTTCGGCATGTTTATTCATTGGGGACCAGTGAGCCTGACCGGGCTGGAGATCAGCTGGTCACGCGCCAATTCGAATCCCAAGTGTCCTAACAAGGGCCCGACACCGGTGAAGGTCTATGACCGCCTTTATCAGCGTTTCAATCCGGTCCAGTTTGACGCGTCGGAGTGGGTGGACACCGCCCGCACCGCGGGCATGAAATACATGGTGCTGACGGCAAAGCACTGCGATGGCTTTCTGCTATGGCATTCCCAGACGGATGGCTACAACATCGCAAACACTCCGTTTCAGCGTGACGTCTGCCAGGAGTTGGCGAAAGCCGCGCATGAAGAAGGGATGAGGCTGGGCTGGTATTTCTCCCCGATGGACTGGCGCGATCCGGATTTCCGTACGGAGCGCAATGCGACGTTTCTGGTTCGGATGCAGAAGCAGGTAAAGGAGCTGCTGGGCAACCACGGACGCATTGATCTGCTCTGGTTCGATTGGGATGGCCAGGAACCCCTCTATGACCAGCCCGGCACGTACGCGATTGTGCGGAGTATGCAGCCGGAGATTATTATCAACAATCGCCTCGACCTTGGTGTCGGCAACAACGACAACCAGATCCTCAGCGGGAATGCCGACTACTACACCCCGGAACAGCGGATCGGCCAGTACGACGACCAACGCCCCTGGGAGACCTGCATGACGCTCGGCACGCAGTGGTCGTGGAAGCCGGACGACACCATCAAGTCGGCCAAGGAAGTCATCCATATTCTCGCTCGCACCGTTGGCGGCGATGGGAACCTGCTGCTCAACGTGGGTCCGATGCCGGACGGACGGATAGAACCGCGGCAGGTCGAGGTGCTCCGGGAGGTCGGGTCGTGGCTGGAAAGAAATGGGGAGAGCATCTACGGCACGCGCGGCGGACCATTCAAACCCACTTCGTCGCTGGTCAGCACCCGCAAGGGGAACATCATCTACGTCCATGTGCTGCAGTGGGACAACGAAAGGCTCGCGCTGCCACCGCTACCCAAGAAGATCATCAAGAGCCAGTTGCTCGCAGGCGGCACGGCGTCCGTGGTTCAGACGGATTCCGGTATGACGTTGACGGTTCCCCACCCGGATTCACGCCGCATTGACACAATCGTCAAGCTGACGCTGGACGGCCCGGCGGATGAGATCCCACCGCTGGATGTGGCTGGTTCCGGCGGCGCCTTGCCTGAGAAGAAACCGGCCCTTCATGGTTCCACCGGCACTTGGATGGCCCTCACTTGGCCGCGCCTGCCAGCCCCTATTCTGACATTCTTTTCCGCTCCGATACATTAGGTGCAAGGCAGAGGCGCTGGTATAATAGTATCGTACGGCTCGGTGGCATGGCCGAACGGGGTCAGAAGGGAGCCAGGTCCCGGGAGTGACTCGCCATGGGAACGAAGAGAGCTTTCACCCTGATTGAGCTGCTTGTCGTCATCTCCATCATCGCCCTGTTGATGGCCATTTTGATGCCCGCCTTGATGAGGGCCAAGGAGTTGGGCAAACGGATGGTCTGCAGCAATCATGTCCGGAGCCTGGGCTTGGCCAATGTCGTGTACGCGGAGGAATCGGACGGCTGGTATGTGCCCATCATCTACCGCCCGCAGGGCAGTGGCAGCACCAGCCAGATCGGCTGGCCCTCCAACCAGCTCTTTCGAAAACTGCTGGGCTACAAGGCCAAGCAGGGCGAGGGGGAGAGCGACTGGCACTCCCCGAAGGAGTTCCGCTGCCCCAGCGATCTGGTCGGCATGCAGGAACGCCCGGATCGACTCTACAGCAACTTCCTCAGCTATGGTACCAACATCACGGACTGGTACTACTCGGATTGGTATGCCTTCGGCTATGCCGGCCACAAGAACACGACTGTGCCCACACCCGGCAGCAAGCTCTTCTTCAGCGAGAGCAATGACTGGTGGTTCTGGTGGAAGGGGGCGAACTACGTCCAGGGCTGGGACGTCCTGGGCCAGGACACCATCATGCCTTACAAGGACGTCGGCTGTGACGGCCCCACGCTCTACCGGCACAGCGAGGGGGTCAACCTGGCCTTCTACGATGGCCACGTCGAGTACCGGAAGAAGGATAAGGTCTGGAGCCAGGAGGCATGGGACGCTGGCAGCCCCGGCATGTGGTCCACCTTCAGACACTGGCCTCCGACGGACGCCGAGCAGAAGCACTTGCCGCACCCCTGATGGCTCCCGGCCTCATTCCATCGGATCTCTTCGAACGGTGGGCAGTCCAAAGACGAGCATGCCACCTCCGCCAGCTAAGCAGGCAGATTCGAGGCCGAAATCCAGCAGACGCTCCATGTGTCGCTCTCCCTGCGGAACACGGGGTCTTGGAATCATGACTGACTATTGAAAGCGGGGTTCGGTGAGAGCGGAGACAGGGCAGGGTGCGCCTGTCAGGCGGCCCTGGAACCGCCCTGCAAGTGAGACAGCGGCATTGAGCGAGTTCAGATTCTCCGGCACGGGGCCTCCTCCAAGGCTTCACAAAACGATGCAAGCGAAGCCAATTCCGCGTACAGTATAGCCTCGCAAGGGGCAAAACGCGAGATCGGAACTCCGGGACGTGAGTGCCTATGCCCCAGAGCAATAGGCCGGTTTCCATGATCGTCCCACCGGCGCCTGACAGGTACAGGCAGGTTCTTCTACGATTCCTGATATGCTACTATCGAGGTGAGCGGCGTGGCGGTACAATCAACCAGAATCCCACGTGTGTATCCATCTCCGAGAACTTCCAGAGTTGAATCTCGTCGGCGGCAAACAGGACCTGCATGCCGTCGATTCTCACGGGGGCCAGCTTCATCTCGTGAACCCCCTCGCCCTGTGCCAGCGGGCCCTTGTGAAAGCTCAGGCCGCCCTGGTTGACATAGATCCAGATGGTAGGATTCTCCTGCATTGGGAAGTCCCAGCCCCCGGCGGTCATCTCGCCGGCGATGATGTCATAGTCCCCGTCCTCGTCGGCATCGGTCACCTCGAGGCTGTGGGGGGCGTAGAGTCCCTTATCGAGGCGATGCGTCTGCCATAGCTTCGTGGGGTCGGCCCCGCGTTTGAAGATCGCCAGCCGCGCCTCGGGAATCTCCGCCTCGGTGACCACGATCTCTGCCACCCCGTCGCCATCCATATCCTGGACCTTGGGTTTGACCATCCCCGCCCACTGGTTCTCCTGCCATTTTCCATAGCGGTAGAATGACCAGTTGCCCCTGCGCGGATCCTGCGGCGTGCGGATCCAGAACATACCGCTGACGATGTCGTCGCGTCCGTCGCCATCGATGTCGGCGATCTCCATGCCGGACTGCATATCGCTCGGGAAGCGGCCGATCGCGTGGATCAGCCATTCGGCCTCGGGATCGCGGGGAACCTCGGCAAAATACACTTGACGACGCGATACGTTGTAGACGACGCCCCGGACCCGCTCCTCGCCTACCTGGACCTCCAACGGCTGGATGTCATGCGGGGCCGCCCACTCGACGATGTCCATACGTGCGAACGTGTGTATCCGGAATTGGCCCCGACCTTCCACCTCGTCGAACCAGACCAGTTCATGCTGTCGGGGGGTCCCTCCATGCCCTTCCGGCCCACGACTGGTCACGATCTCGTCGACGCCGTCCCCATCCACATCCCAAGCACAACCGCCGTTGTTATACCGCCAGTCTTCCTGCCGCGGATAGACTTCCCGCATCGCCCCATTCTTCGCCAAAGGCCACTGGAGAAGGCGGTCGCCCCAGGCCACAATGTAGGAGTTCCTCTCGGCGCCTTTGCGATAGACGGCATTCGCCAGGTGTTCCGGACCGAGTCGCGAAAGCGTGAAGAGCCGGGAAGTGATTCCTCCCTGGGCCTCATTGGACTGGTTCGAAGGGAACGTTGACCCCGGAGAGGACTGACCCAAGGCGCATGAAACCACAATCAGAAGCCCCATGCAAACATGCCTGAATCGCCCCAAGCATCCCGGTTGGACGCGTCCCATAGCAAGCTCCTTCCACATCTACGAATGTCGATGCATTCCAGGTTGGCCCCTGAAACTAAACCAGTTCCCACCGATTCTACGAATACCAGGATAATGCCTTGCCTCGTTGGATTTCAAGCCCGACACCGTCATCGCAATGCCTGTCACTGACCGGCTGAGGGATACCCATAGCCGCCAGAACGGCTGGGGGCTGCTCCGCGAACGGCTCAAGAACGTGACCAAGCCGGAGGCACTGTGGCTGTTCGTGTTCAGTCGCTGCCGGCAGTTCATCTGGACGGCGCCAGTTCTGCCCCCCGACAAGATCGATAGGGATGACGTGGACATCGCCGCCGAGGACTATGTAGGCGAGACGGAGGATTGGTTCTTGACAGGTACACCCTGTACCACACTTGTCAAGCTCTGCATTTGTGGCTATTCTCATCCTCTGGTAACATCAGGACCATTGAAAGGTCGTGTCCGTGTGCCGGTCCGGCCGGGAGAAACTTGGAGGAATTATGAGCGCCAAGATGTTCTTGCGCACCGCGGTGCTGACCGCCATCCTGATTGCACCGACAACGGTCTTCGCGAATGACCCGGCGTCGAATCATCTCCGCATTGGTTGGGCCACGGTGGACATTACACCCGACCAGCCCGTGGTGCTGCGCGGGCAATTCCACGCCCGTGTCTCGGAGGGCATTCTGGACCGCGTGACCGCCACCGCGTTGGCGCTGGAGGCGGTCGAGAAGGGGGCCACGAGAGATTGGGCCGTCCTGGTCAGTTGCGACCTGGTAGCCATCGGCGATCAACTGCGCGATCGGGTTCGAGAGCACGTTCGCACGAAGCTGCCCGAGCTTGATCCGACGAAGGTGTTCCTCAACGCCACCCATACCCACACAGCCCCCGCCTTCGGCAATCGGTCACAGGATCGTGAGGCTGCTCTCGCCAGAGAATATGGCTGGGACCTTCCGCCCGCGTGGGCGGATTGGGGCATCGAGCTGGCGGCTATGCCGGGCGTTGAGTACCGGGAGTACGCTGCGGTGCGCATCGCCGGGGCGGTGGAGCAGGCGTGGAAGAGCCGCAAGCCCGGCGGCATCGGCTTCGGCTTGGGCTCCGCCGTCGTCGGCCACAATCGGCTTACGGTATACGACTCGGGCCAGTCGCAACTGTACGGGCCCACCGAGCGCCCCGATTTCAGTCACATCGAAGGATACGAGAATCACGGCGTCGGCCTGCTCTTTACCTGGGATCGAGACAAGACGCTGACGGGCGTTGTGATCAACGTCGCCTGTCCGTCGCAGTGCAGCGAGAGTCTGTATCAGGTTAGCGCGGACTTTTGGCACGACACGCGCGAAGAGCTGCGGCGTCGATTAGGCCCGGGTCTTTTTGTATTGCCGCAAGCGTCTGCGGCCGGCGATCAGTCGCCCCATCTGATTGGCCGCGGGAGCACACGCGAAAACGCCGAACAACGGATGGAACGCATCACGGGGCGGAATCGTCGGCAGCAGATCGCGCAGCGCCTGGCCGATGCGGTTGTTTCGGTCCTGCCGCACCTGGAAAAGACCATCGAATGGAGCCCCACGTTCGCCCATCGCGTGGCGCAGGTGGAGCTCATGCGGCGGCAGGTCTCAGCCGAAGACGTGGCCTCGGCGCTGAGCGAGTCGGAGCGCTGGCGGCAACGGTACGAAGAGTTGCGTCGCACCATCGAAGAGCATCCCGAAACCAGGCAAAACAACCGGTGGTACACGGAGATCACGCAGGCGTATCGCAGAACCATGTGGGGGGCAAGCGTACGAGACCGCTTCCAGCTACAGCGGGAGCGTCCCAAGCTCCCCTGCGAGATCCACGTGCTACGCCTGGGCGACTTGGCTATCGCCACCAATCCGTTCGAGTTGTACCTGGATTATGGCGTCCAGATACAGCAGCGCAGCCGAGCGGTGCAGACGTTCGTGGTCCAACTCACGGGAGCCGGCACGTACCTGCCCACACGCCGATCGGTAGCCGGCGGTGCTTACGGTGCGGTTCCCGCGAGCACCGAGATCGGCCCCGAAGGCGGGCGCGAACTGGTCGAGCAAACCCTGGCGTTGATCGAATCGTTGTTTCCCAAACCGTGAGGAGCCAGACTGGCGATCCTGAGGTCCTGGTCGTCCGGGACAGGTGCCGGAGCCGTGGGGGACACTGGGATTCGCCTGAGGTTTGTCTAACCATATGGGGCTGTGGTTCTTCACACGAGGCATTCGAGATAGTAGTGACGCAAGGTTCAGCGGCCGTTCGTTGCCTCCCTTTTCCCGCGGAACAACTGGTTTCGGAATCACGACAGACTGCTTCAGAGCGGGGAAGGGCAGGCAGAGCCGGGGAAGAAAAGGGAGCGAGAGGCTGTAGAGACAGGTGAGGTGGACGCAGACCAAAGGTGGAATGCGAGCCTGCAAAGCGCCAAGGTCTGCCTTTCCACAGTAACGATACGCAGCGGCTGTCGAGGGGAACGGGTTCACGACGGGATTCGGGACAAAGCAGCCCCGATCGTGGGTTGGTAGTCCTGGAATTGGGCCGTGGTTCAGCCCGCCTCTCGCGCCGCCAACATGACGTTGCGGAGCATCACCGGCCGAGTATCGAGGAACCGGCCCTTATCCCAGTCTTTATCGTCAGGCAATCGTTCATCAGAGGTCGATCCACCGCCCCTGCCGGTCGGCAGATCTGTGACATGCACACACAAGTTCGAGGTTGTGCAGAGCATCCTCAGCCTCTAACAGCCTGCCGTTGAGGATAGATCGAGCGTGACGACCGATGACCGCTTGGTATATGTTGCTGACCTGCTCTACTCTGACCGTTTCCGGATCTGTGAAACGATCCAGTTCGAGACGGATGGGGACCGGTTCGCCGGGATGCCCCGACAACTGGAACAGCGTGCCGTAGCCCCGGATCACACCCTTTGTGCCGTAGATCTCGTATCCGAGATTGGTTAACGTTCCGCCAAGACCGCCGCGGGGCCGATTGAACGCCACCTGCGCTGTGCCCTGGACGCCGGTATCCAATCGGAAATGGACAAACGCTCCATTTTCAACGGCAATGTTCAGAGTTCTGGGCGTGTACACGCACGACAGGGATTTCACTGTGCCGTTCAGAAGAAATTCCGCCATGTAGAGGCAATGACTGCCCACATCGCCAACAGGCCCACCGATCTCCAACGGATCGGCGCATCGCCAGGTGGCGGCCTCGTTGGGAGTAGAGCCATAGCAGAACTCCATGTGCAGGGATATGTCATTGACCTCACCGATAGCGCCTGCCGCGACCAGTTCGCGAGCCCGCTGGTTGTACGCGTTCTCCGTCATCATATGGTCCACGGCCAGGCTGACCTGCCGTTGGCGCGCGAGTTGTTGCAGCCTCCGGGCATCGTCCAACGTCGTTGCGATCGGTTTCTCGACAAGGCAATGCTTGCCGGCCTCCATGGCCTTTTGTGCCAGAGGGGCATGGGACCGGTTGTTCGTGGCGATGAACACCGCGTCTACGCCTGGATCTTCGAGAACCGCGTCCACAGAGTCGTACCACCGCAGCCCCAGTCGCGACGCGGCATCCTTGCGTGTGACGTTGGTATCCGTGACGCCCGCCAGGGCAGCGGTTGGATGTCCAGCGAAGCGGCTGCCGTCCATGCCGAAACCTTCTTTAGCGATGCGGTTCTCCGCGATGCCGCCGAAACCAATGATGGCGTATCCTATCTTCCGCATAGCGAGGTCTCCTCTACTGGGCATAGGCCTGGATCACCTTCTTCAAGGCGGCACCGATCTGACGGCAGTCGTCCGCCGTGAACGTCGGGAATGCGAAACAGGTGAAGGTATGGTCCTGGTGCCAGATCGCGTTGGGAACCTCCACGTGACGGTAATCGGCGCTGCGCGGGTCTGTGTATTCCTTCGACTTGAATGGGAACCCGCTCCGTCCGAAGGCGTTGTGCTGTGTGTAAGCCTTCTCCGTATGGCATTGAGGCCAGAAGACTCTCCAGCAGGGCGCCCCCTCGGCCCCGGCGGCCGCGACGAACTCCGTGATGTCGCACCTCATGCTCTCGATGTCCAGCGAGAACGCCATCACGTACCAGCCGTTCTGCCGCTCGGGCGTGTCCACGGGCAGGTACTTGATCTGGGGCAGGTCCTTGACGGCGTCGATAATGATATGGGCGTTGCGCCGCCGGTTGGGCATATTCCACGTGTCCATCCGCTCCAGCTCGGTCAGGCCGATGGCCGACTGCATCTCCGTCATGCGGTAATTCCAGCCCACCATGTTGTGGATGTAAGGCAGCTTCTGTTCCAGCTCCAGCAGGTGCAGCCGCTCCTTGACATCATAGCCGTGATCGCGAAAGCTGCGGGCGTTCCAAGCGAGGTCTTCGTCATCCGTCGTCACCATCCCGCCTTCGCCGCCGGTCGTGAAGGTCTTATTCTGGCAAAAACTACATGCGGCGATATGCCCGAGGGTACCGGTCTTCTTGCCCTTGTAGACACCGCCAAATGCCTCGGCGTTGTCCTCGATGACGAATAGGTCGTGCTTCTTTGCGAACGCCACGATCGGGTCCATATCGCAGACGTTGCCGTAGAGGTGCACCGGCATGATCGCCCGAGTCCGCTCATTGACGAGCTTCTCAGCGGAGGCCACGCTGATGCAGTGATCGTCCAGGTTCACATCGGCGAAACGTGGAATCGCACCCGCCTGCACGATCGAGAAGCTGCTGGCGATGAACGTGTAGCTGGGTACGATCACCTCGTCGCCCGGGCCGATCCCCAGGGCGCTGAGGGCCACGTGCAGGGCAGAGGTCCCGGAGGACGTGCTGATCGCGAACCGGCTGCCCTGCCAGGCGGCGAACTTCTTTTCGAACTCCATGCCCTTGGGGCCGGTCCAATAGTTGACCTTGCCCGAGCGCAGCACCTGCTCGACCGCCTTGATCGCATTCTCATCGAACCGCGGCCACGGGGTCAGCATGTTGGTCACGGCCTTCGGGCCACCGTCGATTGCCAGTTTCTCTGCCATTGCATTCTCCTTTTCCGCTGTTCGAATCGGCCCTGACGGTGGCCTTGGCGCCTCTCTCGCCTCATCCGGTCAAAGGCAGTCTCACGGTCCGGCCGGTCGCGATCGAGCGGTCGATCGCCAGGCAGAGCTCGTGCGACTTGTACGCTTCCTGTATGCCGGCCGCTGCTTCCCGGTCCTCCACAATCGCGGCGGCCAGATCGTCCACCATCCCCTGGAAGGGGTGGTGGGCCACGTCGCCGCTTTCGGCGAAGGTGCTGTTGAACTGCTGCCAGCCCTTCTGACCCGGGAACCACTCCTTCGTATAGAACTTCTCGTTCAGGACCGAGCCCTTGTGGCCGTGGAGAACGATATTGAGAACATAGGGGCACTCGTTTTCGAAGCTGCAACCGGTCTTGCCGATCTTGCCGTTGCGGAATTTGACGACGGCCGCATAGGTCGGCTCGTACTCATAGTCTCTGCGGTGGCCAAACGCACCATACGCGAAGACTTCCTCGACGTCGCCGCCGAAGTAACGCAGCAGATCCACGGCATGACAACCGGCCACGAGGCTGGCGCTGGGCCCGCCTTCCCGGGTGGCAACCCCCCAGCGCCATCCGCTCCACCAGGGGCCGATCTCGTGGTAGTAATCGACCTCTGCATAGTAAAGGTCACCCAGGCCGCCCTTGTCGAGCATGCGGCGGATCGACGCAATGTGCGGGTTCCAACGCAGGACGAAGCCGACCTGGGACTTGACCTTCGCCTTGACCACGGCGTCTCGAACCGCCTGAAGCTCCCGGAGATTCATCGCGATGGGCTTCTCAATAACCACGTGCTTGCCCGCCTCGGCGGCGGCAACGGCCTCCTCGGCATGCAATACATTCGGGGAGCAGATATCGATGACGTCGACGTCATCGCGCCGCACGAGATCGTCGAATGTGTCCATCACTTCGCAGTCCAGGGCCAGATTGTCCTTGGCGGCTTGGGCCGACTGCCTATGCCGCGAGGCCAGCGCCGCAACCCTCATATGGGGATTCTGCCTGTAGGCCTTGATGTGTTCTCCCGCGACCCAGCCGATCCCGAACACGCCGACACCGTACGTCTTCATGGCTGCAACCTCCCATGCATCGGACATCGTGAGTGATGCGTCTGCGCTACAGCCGTCTTGCCCGCACCACGTCAAAAACATCCCCCTTCGGTATCGCGGACGAGACACTCGGGACGATCCGCCTCCCGAACAACATGCGGCCAACGGTGCAAGGCCGCATGTCAGGTATCTTCCGCGGCAGCACCGGGGCAGTCAAGCTCTATCTGGGCGTCTGCTGTTGCTGCCGTACGCTTTGATCGTGACGTCGGTTGCGGCCAAACGGTAGAGAGGCCTGAGACCCACGCGCATCGCACAGCCCGATGTGCGACAAGGCCCAGGGCGGGTCCACCGCGTGAATCATACGCATCATGGTCCATTGGCGTGCGCTGCTGCTCTCCACGGAGCACAGCTGCCCGCGTCAGGCCTTCATGGCGATGATCTTGTCGACGCGTTTCGACAGGTCGGTCAGATAGGCCTCGTCGCCACCGGAGAGCTCCGGCGTCAAGTAGCCACGGTAGCCGATCTCATCCAGCGCCTTGCGGACCTGCGGCCAGTTCACGTCGCCGTCCAGCAGGTTCGTCCACTGAAAGCCCTGACGCTTGAAGTCCTTCAGGTGGATTCTGACGATCCGCTTGCCCACGGTGCGGATCCAATCCTGCGCAAACCCAAACAGGATCATATTGCCGACGTCGATGTAGGCCCGTAGCCACGGATCGTTGAATTCATCCACGTAACGCGCGAACTCCAGCGGACTGAGGAGGAACTTGTTCCAGACGTTCTCGACGGCGATGGTCACCTGCAGTTCCTTCGCCAGCGGCAGCAGTTTTCGGATGTTCTTCTGCGAGCGCTCCCATGCCTCGGCGTAGCCGACTTCGTCGTTCACAACGGCGGGCACCAACAGCACGGCGTCCGCCCCCGCCGCCTTGGCACATCGCAGCGACAGTTCCATGTCCGCCAGGCCCTTGGCCACGTTCTCCGGCTTGGGGTCCGACAACGGTCCGCCCCAGCCGTTGACGACCGAATGGATCGGTACGCCCGCCTGTCTTGCCTGGGCGCCCAACTCCTTTGCAGCGGTGAGGTCCTCCAGGGGCCGATTCAGCTCGATTCCTTCGAAGCCGCACTTTCTCGCCAGCGCGAGCTTTTGTGCGTCGAGCAGATCTTTTGGCAGCATGTTGGATTGCAGCGCCTTGAGCAGTCTGGCCCCCTTGGCTTGCTCCTCGCCCCGGGCCGACGACCCCAGCACGGCAGTTCCTGCCGCCACGGCGGCGTATTTCAGGAAGTCACGACGTTCAACAGTCCGATTCATGGCTGTGTCTCCTCTCAACCAGGATTTCCCATTTGGCTTCATAGATCATGCTCCTTCACGCCACGTGTCCTATGATACCCAAGCACTGCACCCGACCACAATAGTTCCGGGCATCAGTTCTGCCCCGTTCCCATGTCGGAATCCGTAGACCCACTATCCTATTCCTTCTTCGGCATGCCTCCCTCTGCAGCAGTTGCCCTATGGCCGAACCCAATTCTGCCCCCGGCACGATCAGTGGGCGAGGGCAAACGCGACGAGCGACAAGGCCGTGGCCGATGCATGTGAGAGGCTCACTGCGGAAGACCGGAAACACCTCGCAAGCGGGGTAGGCACAACGGAGGCGACGATGGTATGATGTCAAAACACGGCCCGGAGGCATAGCCGGGCGAAGTTGTCTGGGCAACGTCGGATAGAAAACCCCGGCCTTCGGCCGGGGCTCACCGAGACGGAAACCGCACTCGTCCTGGGGGCAACTATGGTGCCTGAGAGCACAGCGTGGCCAAAGGGTGCTCGTCCGATGGGCTTCACGCTCATCGAATTGCTGGTGGTTGTCTCTGTCATTGCCCTTCTCATTGCCCTTCTCATGCCTGCACTGCAAAAAGCGAGAAGAATGGGGCAGGCGGTTGTCTGCCGGTCCCACCTCCAACAGTGGGGACAGGTCTTCCACCTGTATGCCCTCGACAACGAGAGCAGGCTGCCGCAAAGTGTCGAAGGCCGTGGCCTTAGCGCGCAAGAGGCCTATTGGATCGGGGCCACGCTGCCCTATTACAGGGACAAGAAGATACGCTTCTGCCCTGTCACGAGAGTTGTGCGAGATGGCCCCGCAAACAGAAGCCATGGAGGCACTCTGGCCTGCTGGGGTCCTTTCGATCCGGCGACGTCGGGCAACTGGTGGGCCGATTTCGACACGGGCAGCTACGGGCTCAACGAGTGGTGTTCCTCTCCACCGTCCGGCGTCGCGTCGTTCTGGGGATTCCCGTCGGAGAAGGCCTGGCGGACGATTGGCGTGCGCGGGGCCGTCAACGTCCCGATGTTCATGGACTGTGTCTATGTCGATGTCTTTCCCGAGGACGACAACACCCCTCTGCAGGAGGAGCCTCCGCCGTACGAATGGAACAACGCTTGGGGGGACTGGGGATTCGAGGCGATGCGCTTGACCTGCATCGACCGCCACAATGGAGCGATCAACTCGGCGTTTCTGGATGGTTCGGCAGCCTCCGTCCCGCTCCGCGCTCTTTGGAGGCTCAAGTGGCACAAGAGTTACAACACGGACAATCCGATGACCGGCTCCGACGCGGATTGGCCGAAGTGGCTGAGCAGCTTCCGCGACAGGTATTGACGGCGGCCTTCAGAGAAAGCGACATCTTGATTTGTCTGCCCAAATGCATTAGCTTGGGGACTGGTGCGTTCCTTTCTGCCGGCGAACGCAGGGAGGTATGCTCGTATTCACACATGCGCAGCCAGGCAGCGCAGTCGGCGATATGTGGACCTGTTAAGTGGACCTTTTGGGAGGTGGGACAATGAAGACGGGACTGCTTCACCTTGGACTGCTTTTGAGCCTGCTGTGGATGCGTCCAGTTTATGGATTCTCCGAGCCACAGGGAGTTCCCTGGGCAGAGTGGAGATTCACACGTGACTTCGATCCGGCGCACGAGATTCCGACTGACAGGGCATCAGATCCCGCCAGTCTGATTCGTCGCAATCCGACGACGGCTGCGATCCGCATCTCCGCGGGGAAGGCGATCTTCACGCAGACAGGCCCGGATGACTTCCTGCGGGTGGACATCGACGACCTGGTCGAGAACGGAGGGGGTGGCTACACAAACGAGTACACCATGGTCTTTGACCTCAAGGCCATGGATGCCGATTGGCTGCCCGTCTATAACACGGGATATAACAACTATAATGCCGCCGATTTCTGGGTCGCCGCCGATGGGTCCGTCGGTTCGGGCTCTTATTCCGATCCTGGGGTCGTCCCGTTGCAGACATGGGTTCGCCTGGTGGTGGTGCGCAGGCTGGAGGATGGCAGTTGGGTCCGGGATGTCTATGTCGATGGAATGAAGGTGTTTGACAACCTCGGCGCCGAGGGTCTTGACGGCAACAGCAGCCTCTACACGAACGCCCAGCAGGACGAGGGGCAGTTCACGATCCTCTCGGATTCGGATGCCACCGCGTACGCCGGGTGCCAACTGGATAGTTTCGCCTTTGCCGCTGTCGCCCTGTCGGACCACGAGGTCGCAGAACTCGGGGCATACAGGGCCATGGGGATCTTTGGCGTCAAAGAGTTGGCCTCTGAGCCCGCTCCCGCCGATAAGGCAACGGATGTTCTGCGAGACGCCGTTCTGGCCTGGAAGGCAGGTGAGTTCGCGGCGACCCACGATGTGTACTTCGGGACAGCGTTCGACGACGTCAACGACGCGGGCCGGACCAATCCGATGGGTGCGCTGCTCGGCCAGAGTCAGACCGCGACGACGTATGATCCCGCCGGCTTGCTCGGCTTCAGCCAGACATATTACTGGCGCGTCGATGAGGTCAATGCACCGCCGACCAACAGCATCTTCAAGGGTGAGGTCTGGAGCTTCACGACCGAAGCGTTCGCCTACGCAATCGAGACCGTCACCGCGACGAGCAATGGGACCCCGGAAGAGGGCGCCGGGCCGGAGAATACCGTCAACGGGTCGGGACTGGATGCCGACGACCAGCATTCCACCAGGACCACCGACATGTGGCTGGCCACCGCTCCTGCGGATGAGAACCTCTATATCCAGTACGAGTTCGATGGTGTCTATAAGCTCCACGAGATGCTGGTGTGGAACTACAACGCCGAGTTCGAGTTGATTCTCGGTTTCGGGCTCAAGGACGTGGCCGTCGCCTACTCGCAGAACGGGACCGACTGGACCGCCTTGGGCGACGTCG
>Ga0208458_1001377_pt1 | contig 20326 bp, 14 predicted proteins | sample AD_UKC085_MetaG_FD_184432 | JGI IMG/M metagenome (GOLD analysis project Ga0208458, IMG submission 184432) | Active sludge microbial communities of municipal wastewater-treating anaerobic digesters from USA - AD_UKC085_MetaG (SPAdes) (version 2) | ecosystem: Engineered > Bioreactor > Anaerobic >... | reverse complement strand
CTGGCATCATCGTCATCCAGGGTATCGTCGTATGGGTAGGCTGTAGTGTCATCATATTCGCGCTCCACCGGGGCACCGCCATCCTGGGTGCTCCAGTCACCATCGATGATATTTGTATGGCTGCCATCGATGTAGATATCGGGGCCAGCTAAGGCTGTGTAAGTACATTCAATATAAGCATTAACAGCGATATCCCAACTGCCATTCGGGGAGCCATCGAAGGTGATCTGGTTGGGGCCAGGGCCTGGCACCGCCGTGGCAGGGATCGCTGCAGCAGTATCATCCACACAGCCCGTCAGCGCTGTAAATGTAACGCCCTGAGCCAGGGTATCTACAGCGGTGACATCATAGGCGGTTGAATGCCCAGTATTGGTAAACCGTACCGTATAGGTCAGGGTATCACCGGCTTGAACACCGCTGGTTGGAACTACCGATTTTAGCGTCTCAATCCGCGGCTCGATAATGGTGATATTTTCAGGGCCATCAGGCAGGGTGATGGTTGCGCCTGTATTGGGGTTGATGTAGCGAAGTTCAGCCGTGTTGGCTAATACAGCGCCATCGATATTTCCGGGGAAGAGATCAATAACCTGGGCCTGAATGCGGATAATGAAAGCATTGGTATTGGCGAGGTTGTCGTCTGTCGTCACCTGGTCGCCAAACGTAAAGGTGACGTCATCACCGCTGCCGCACACACCGGCACAGGTAAATGCCGGCGCCGGTACAACACCAGCATAATCGGCTGGCAGTAAGCCACCGCTGGCTGCAGTTGTGGTGATCAAACTGTGGCTGACATATTGGAGACCAGCCGGGAGATTATCAAAAACGACCAGACCGCGAGTAGTGCCTTCGGGCAGTGTGGCGAGCAGGTTATAGGTTACAAGATCACCAATTGTGTAGGTCGCCGGGGCGGGTGTAAGCTTGTCGAAAACGGGTACTGCCAGAGTAACACTTGCGTTAGCCTGAACCGCGTAATTATTGGTTGCCAGGGGGGCGGTTACGCCGTCACGTTCTCCGGTTGGTGCACCAGGCGTACCGGGAGTACATGAGCCTGTCGGGTTGGGGCAGGTGCCATTGGGGTCCGGCAGACTGGTATAGGTCAACCGCGCTTGATTGGGGATAGTTTGACCGTTGGGAGCTCCCGCGGCGACACGGGCAGTAATGGTAATGGTAGTAGAATCGCCTGGATTGATTCGCGAAACAATCACATTGACGGTTGGTGCCGCGGAATTATCCGTATAGGTTGCATAGGCCGGTACCGTGACAGCAACGCTTTGCAAAACAAGATTGGGATCAAGGGTATCCACCAGATTCAAATCAAATCCGGCTGCGGCATTGTTGCCATAGGTTGTGCTGTTGTTGGTCGCTACAACTGTGAAGACCACAGTGTCGCCAGCATCGGATGGGGTTGTGGTGGCAGTTTTGGTCAGCACAAAATTCGGTTCAGCCACGCGGGCCGTGATTGTGGCAGAACTGGTATTCAGAGCTCCATTGATATACAAATTAAAGCTGTTGTTCAGCGCTGTGTTGTTTTGATTGCCAATAACATCCATAGCCACGGCATTAAATTCAACCACCAGAAATTCCTGATTGGTATCCCGATCGTTGTTCTGGACTTGACTGAATTTGACATAAAAGTCTGTGCCATTGCCATAGGCGTCATCGTCTGATGGCAGCAGGCGCGAGACAGCATCATCGGGCAGGGAAAAAGTTGGAGTGATGGAGGCCAGCGTTGTTTCATCACCTGCAATCACAGGCAGGCTGGCAATCAAGGGGTTTGATGAGGTGATGCAGTTGGGACCGCCAGAACAGACAAAAGCCGCCCGGGCTGTACCATCATCCAGAAACTGCAATCCGGTCCCAAGAGAATCCATCAAGTATAGATCTGTCATTGTCGTTTCGGCCAGCCTGACTACCAACCGGTAACGGGCAATTTCACCGACGGCAAGACGAACAACACCAACCGGGCTGCCGGTATGGCCTTCTGACGTTTGGATGATGGACTTGGTTGGTGCAGGCGCATAAACGGTTACAGCAGCAGGATCGGTGGCGGTGTAATCGTTCTCTGCGCCGCCGCAATCAGCTGGGTTTCCGGTGCGCTCACACGACAGGGGGTTATAAGGGGATTGAGGTGTACCGACACCCCCCGGCAGGCTGGTCCAGGTCTGGGTGGCGGTATTGGTGATGACCTGTCCCGGGATAACCGTGCCATTGAGGGTGGCCTGGAAAGTTAACGTACTGGTTTGCCCCAGAGCAAAGGTGTCCCAGGTGGCGGTTAGTGTTGGTGCGCCGGCATCGCTGATTGTTGTTGGTGCGAGACCCGCTGTATTGGCGAACGTTCCGGCCACATAGGTCATCTGAGCGGGAACAATATCTGTCCAAACCAAATTAAAGCCGTTAACGTTGCTGGGTGCCTGGTTGCGAACTATGATTGTAAAGGTAATCACATCACCCGCATCGCCAGTTGTCGGGGAGGCATCTTTTTGAACCGTAATGGTGGGTTCAACAATGACGACATCGGGCGCAGAAGCACTGACACTACCGCCATCCCAGATAAAGGTGGCTGCATTATTGCGCGCGACGCCGCGGTTATTGCCGGGAGCGTTAAGAACAACGGCGCGGTAGGTTAATGTAATGGTTTCGGCGGTGGTGTTATCTGTATTTGTGTTTGTAATCGTGTCAAAGTCAAAAATTACCCGCCGGCCCTGATCGGCAGGTGCAGGGCTGCCAACGGGTTCTGGGCCAACAGTGGGGTTTGTGCCAGGGTTACAGGCATTGCTCCAGGCGCCAATGCTGGTGCTGAGTGCCGCCGAGGCCGTTATGCTGGTGCAATCCATAAAGGCCAGGCCGGGGTCTAAAATGTCGCGCAGCGTCACGTTGGATGTTGTACCTTCAGGAATCCGGACAGTCACCTGATAGGTGACAATCTCTCCAATTGCTACGTTGGGATCGGTGGTGAAAGGCTGATTGGTGCCGGTCATCTGCTTGGTGATGGCCGGAGGTGCGATGGTTACAACGGCATCATCTGTCAGGTCTGTGGCAGTGTGATCTGTCCCGCCCTCCAAACCGGCATAGTTGAAGAGCGTGGCGGTGTTGGTCAGGGTCTGGAGCGGCTCAACCGCGGCAGTGAGTTCAAGGTCATACGTCACAACCAGGAGGTTGAGTCCGTTATTCTCATCGTAGGGGGCCAGTGCGCCATTGGCAGGATCCGTCAATTCGAGACCCGTGCCAAAAAGACCGCCGCCCAGATCTGTATAGGACAGTGCGGTTCCAGCGCCGTTGGTCACGCAAAGATTCAGGCCAGACCCTGGGATGGTAAAGCCGGATGGCAGTGTGTCTTTGAAACGCACGTCAAAGGCACCGGTTAGCCCAGAGCCGGTATTTTCTATCACTATGGCAAAGGTGACCCGGTCTGCAGCATCCAAACCGGTGAGGCTGCTATTGATGGGATTGGCCGCCAGGCTGGACGAGCTGATGATCGGGGTAAAGCGCGGGCAGGCGCCGCCGGGTGGCGTGAAGGCGGTTGGCCCCACTGGCAGCGGAGTGAATACCCCGGCCGAGTTATTGGTGGCGACCACACCTTTTGTGATATCAAGAACTGGTTCGGTCAGAATAATTTGTTCAATATCATCATCAACCACAAAGCCATTATTTGTGGAACCTTCACTGGCGCGAGCTTGATTGGTGAGGAACAAACCATCAGCAAAGGGATCACCTTCAACGGTGACAGTGAAGAGAACATCTACTGTTGATGAGGCGCCATTAGTAACATCATAATCGCCATAATCGAAGTGAATACTGTTGGCAGTTGGATCAACCAATATGGTTGGGGTCAGGGCTGATGGCAAAAGGTGGTAAGAATCTGCCGGGCCCAAACAGGCAGCCCCAGCCGCGGGTATGCCACAAACCGTATTATTAAAAGGGCCGCTTACTTCAGCCGCGTCAAACACGGGCAACGGTAAATAATCAATGATATAAAAATCGTAACTGCTCAGGCATGAAAAGCCTGAAATTGGTAGAACTTTAACATTGTCAAAAACATAAAAGCCAAGCACAATATAGGCATGGAACCGCTGCGAATACCGAGCGAAGCAGAGATACGGGCAACGTATCGCGAAGGGGAAGATGCTGTGGTCAAGCTGTTTTATGAAACGCTTGGCAAGCTAGCAGAGCGCCTTCAGCGGCTGGAAGATCAAATCGCCAAGAACAGCGGGAACAGCAGCAAACCGCCATCAAGCGATGGGCTAAAGAAGAAGTCCAAAAGCTTGCGACAGAGAAGCGGCAAGAAAAGCGGCGGGCAGCCCGGTCATGCTGGACATACACTCAAGGCAGTGAGCACTCCGGATCATGTGCAAATCCATCGGGTGAAGCGCTGTTGTCATTGCCAGGCGAACTTGGAAGAAGAGGCAGTGCAGGATTGCGAGAAGCGCCAGGTATTTGATGTACCGCCTGAGAGAATAGAAGTCACGGAGCATCAAGCGGAGATCAAGACCTGTCCAGAATGTCATCAAACCACGGTGGGCGAATTTCCAGTCGGGGTCAGTCAGCCGGTGCAGTATGGCGAACGGATCAAAGCGCAAATGGTGTACTTTCACCAATATCACTTTGTACCTTTGGAACGGACAGCAGAGATCCTGGAAGACTTGTACGGGCAGACGGTGAGCGAAGGGACAATTGTGGAAGCCTGCCAGGAGACAGCCCAGCAAGTGGAGCCGGTCTACCAACTCACGAAGGCTGAACTGACTGAAACGAAAGACACCGGGCATTTCGATGAAACCGGCAGCCGCATAGAAGGCAAGTTGTGGTGGCTGCACGTGGTTTGCACTGGTCTCCTGACCTATTATGCACCCCATCGGAAACGTGGCCGTGAAGCGTTGGATGCGATTGGCATCTTCCCGGTGTTCAAAGGCAAGGCGATGCATGATGGCTATCATTCATACTTTCAGTACGAAGCTGTCATCAATGCACTGTGTAATGCCCATCATCTGCGGGATTTGATCTTCGTGCGAGACCAATATCAGCAACCTTGGGCTGCCGAGATGATCAAACTACTGCTCGAAATCAAAACCGCCGTTGAGCAAGCGCCGCCAGAACAGCAAAGCCTATCGCCAACCCAGTTGGCCGACTTTGAAACCCGCTATGACGCCATCCTGGAGGCAGGCCTGCAAACATGCCCGGCACTGGAACCGCCAGAACCTCTACCCAAGAAACGCGGCAAGCCCAAACAACATCCGGTCAAGAACCTCCTGGATCATCTCCAAGTTCGCAAAACCGAAACACTGGCTTTTATGGTTGATTTTAAGGTGCCGTTTGACAACAACCAGGCGGAACGCGATCTCCGCATGGTCAAATTGAAGCAGAAAATCTCTGGTTGTTTTCGCTCAGAAGGCGGCGCCGAAGCCTTTTGCCGCATCCGTAGCTACATCTCGACTGCCCGCAAAAACGGACAAGGTGTGCTGGATGTGTTGCAAATGGCTTTGACACGATCGCCTTTCGTTCCTCCTATTCTTCAGGCCCGGCTGAGTTCACCAGCCTGAGCAGTTACTAAAAATCTTCAAAATCGCTGTTAGGCAGTGTATATCGCAAACGGAAGGTGACAGAATCGCCGGGCGAAACGCGCACCGGGGTTGGGGCAGGCGTAATGCCATTGAGGGCATAAATACTCTTATCCAGCGTTCCGCGGGCAATGATCACTTCGGCGTGACTGTCGTCATCTTCGGTGTTGCCGTTCCAGACCAGATTGGCAACATTTAGAACGTTTCCGTTAACCACAACATCATTCCACAGGATATCGCCCTGGTCTACGCTGGGATCGCCAGGAAGATAGGTATCTGTAAAGTTTTCTTGAATGATTGTTCGGAAGGTGATTGTACCGACCGATGCGCCGCCATTATAAATAGAACAGTCTGGGTCTCCACCGCCAGTTCCACTGGCTGGGACACATCCCCCTAAAATTTGACCATCCAGGGCGCGGGCGATCAACTCGGCAGAGATGTTAAATGCAACCTCGGTCTCGCCAGTTCCAGGGCTGTCACGCGTGACGGTGTAATTGGTTAAAGCAAAATCACCGGAGGTTGGTGTTCCATGCTCGATAAACGACAATGTGGGGGAGAATGTTGTGTCAAAGAGCTGCCCGTCTGAGAAGGTATCCAGAACGTTCAGACCTTCAAAGGCAAAATAATCAGAAATTTGGATATTTAGGGTGTATTCCAGTATGTCGCCGGGAGAGTGATTGGCATCGGTGAGATTGACAACCGATTTTTGAATGGCGATGGATTGGTCTTCCAGATTATGCTCACAGCCAGCAGGGTTAGAAACCGCGTTATCTGTGCCGCCAAGGTCGCGCGGGTCAAGGGGGGACCAGTCGCCAACCGTCAGCGCGTTATTGCATGAGAATATGTCATCGCCAGTTTCTGGTGTAATCACCTCGTCGCCGTTGGCATCGTATTGCGGAATAAAGAATAAGACATCCAGAGATGCATCTGCAGTGCCCAAACCACCCATAACGCTGTTGAGGCGAATATCTAGATTGTTATCGGGAGGATTTTGGGGGCCGGGCATAACGGGCAAATCAATGACCGTGTAAGGCGGCGGGGTCACGCTGGCAAAGCCAAGATATTCCTGGTTGTTATCCAATTCATCAATGATATCCAGGTTGGAAACGATCTGGTTTTCGGCGATATCTATGTTAATGGTGTAGCTGCGCGGGAAATTGGGTCCGGTGGCGGTTTCGTCTTCAGGGCCATTATAGATTTTGACCAGTTCAATCAGTGTAGGGGTAATGGAGGCCGCCACTGTTGTGCCGATAATGGCTGGATCGGTTGCGGGGTTATTTAGGGGATCGTTGCCAAACATGAAACCGCCGTTAGCCAGGACGGGCAACGGTGTGCCGAGGTCAGCATAGTCGCTCATATCCAGGGTGATGGTCACTGTAGCCGGGGGCTGATCGGCAACGAACGAGCCAAACGGCAGGGTGAACACGACCATTTGCCAGGTGAAGGGGACAGCAAAACCGCCCGGAGCAGCCGGGCAGTTGACAAGCAATCCAGTGAGCGGATGCGTAACACTGGTGCCCGCCGGGCAGAGCAGAATCTGGTTTGTAATGCTGCCACCCAAATAAGAAGCACCCGTCATGGTCAAGCCATCATTGGCTGCCGGTGGGGTTAAGCCGTCGGGGCCACTCAGGGGTAAAAAGAGATCCATGTAAGGGCCATAGCCGACATCCGCTGCGTGAACATTGTCAAACTCAAGTAGCAGTGTGACTGGCTCACCAATCATTCCGGTGGTGGGCAAAGCCAGAGAAACACCTGGGATGGCATCAGCCAAAGGGCGGGCCTCCACCACTCCAGCAGGGTTGATGGGCAACGATAAAGAAAGGGCCAGTAAAACTAGGAGCGATATCCAGCGGACGGCGGCTTTCATAGACTTCACCTCTGATGATATTTAAATTGCCCCCTGTTATTTCACTCAGGTACTGCAAAAATCAAATACCCAAACGGCGTTATTGGGCATTCAAAATTTTACATGCAATAACTGGCAGTTTCTGCTTGTGAACAATAGAGGTGGGCTTTGTAACGGGATTGTAGAACATACCAAGAACGTATTATATACCAATAATATCGGAATGACAAGCTGGTTTTACGGCCCAAAATTTAAATCAGCAGGGCAATTGGTCTATATTGAGAGGTAGCAAGAAAGCGGCTTATTCAAGTGGGTTCAGAGGGCTGCCTTGCGCCGGTATGCCACCTGGACCTGGGAGGGATGGTTGGCGCCGTTACCATAGACGACGTGAACCTCGGGGCTGCGCAGTTCCAGTTCGAACTGCTGGAAGAGCAGGGCGGCAATCATGGTCATTTCGTTCTTGGCAAAGTTCATCCCGGTGCACTTATGCATACCACCGCCAAAGCCGACGATTGAGAAGGGGTTCTTTCCCTCGCCGCGCTCGGGCGACCAGCGCAGGGGATCAAAGCGCTGCGGATCTGTGAAGACATCTGGCATGAAATGCGAGTTGGCAGCGTTGACGATCACCCGCCAGCCCCGCGGCAGCTGGTAGCTGCCCATGCTCAGCGGCTCTTCCACTGTGCGCATCTGCAGATCGGCCGAAGGACGGATGCGGGTGGTTTCATCAATTGCCCAGGCGATATAGTCAAGTTGGTTGATTTTCTCCTGATCCAGCGGTTCGCCGATGGTCAGCACGGCATCAATCTCTGCCTGAGCCCGGCTCCACGTTTCGGGGTGCTGCAGCAGCAAGGTGATCAGCCAGGCGGCTTGCCCGGCGGTGGTTTCGTGCCCGGCAAAGAGCAGGCCGGTGAAGATGCTGACGATGGTCGGGTCGTCCATGAAGCTGCCATCCTTGAGCGGGGTTTGCAGCAAGGTGGTGATCAGATCATCGTAGCGGTCGGGGTGCTGGCGGCGTGCGCCGATTAATCCCTGAAATACTTTGCGGATGGCGGCTTTGGCCTGGTCGCGGCGCTTGAACTTGGGAAGCGGCCAGTGCGGCGGCAGGAGCGGGTCGAGCGAGCGGCTGATATCGCCATACATTGCCCAGAAGCCGGGGCCTAATTCGCGCTCGTAATCGGGGCCAATCAAAGCCCGCCCGGCGACAAACTGCGTCAGGCGGAGCATTTCGGCAGTCAGGTCCATTTCGCCGCTTTTGCCCAGGCCATCCAGCCAGCGCTGCACTTCGATGTTCATGGCCTGAACATACTGGGCCATGCGCTCGCGCCGGAAGACTTCCTGCAGGACCGGGCGCTGGTTATAGTAGGTCTCTTTATTGGCGGTAAACAGCACTTCGCCAATTGAGGCCTTGAGAAAAGTGTAAGCATCCTGCATGTTCAGGCTGCGGTCGGTCTGGGTGTAAAAGATTTTATTGTATTCAGCTCCGCTGACCACCGCGGCATACTGCGGGCCAAGTTTGATGGTAAAAATATTACCGTGTTCGGCAAAGCCGCGCCGGAAAAGATTCTCACGGCTGCGCATCATTTCCAGGGCGTGACCCAGAAAGGGCAGACCGCCGGATACCAGTGGGGGAGTAACGGGATTCATATTAAATTCCTTTTCTGGTCAGATACAAAAGGGGGTTGTAACAGAGGCAATTATCTTAAAGAGTATAGCACGGTCTGATTTTCTTTGGCAAAGATAGCGGCTGGTGTATTCGTTGATGGGTATGATTTTGAGCTTAAATATCTTACGGTCAGGTCATTCACGGCCAACCAGCCAGGGAAATGTGAGGTGGCTGTGGGTTATGATGTGCAGTGTGTCTGATTGAGAATCTGGACGTGCATCGTTAGTCAAACCCACCTGTAATTGAGGTGATTTGATTGTAGACCCGGTTGTAGGATTTGTCAACGCGAGGAGCGTTCCTCGGGGCAAGGGCAGATTGGGGCGGGAAATTGAGATTACCAGATGCCCGGCAGCAGCCGATAGGGCACTTTTTGCGCGTACTGGCGATAGCCAGGCAGGTTAGCCTGCAAGAAGCGGTCTTCCAGCCGGGTGCGGATGACAAAAAAGATGCCAAAAACCACAACCGGGACGAAGGCCCAGGCTGAGTCCAGGAGAAGCGGCATGCCCAGACTGGCGATCAGGCTGCCCAGATAGCCTGGATGGCGCACCCAGCCATACGGCCCGGTTGATACAACCTTGTGACCTCGGTCTGCCTGGATACGTACGGTGCCCGAAAAGTAGGCATTCTCGACAAATGCATAAGACGCGAGCAGGTACCCGGCAACGATCAGTGCAAGCCCGGTGAGCTCTAGCGGCAGCGAGAAACCCGCCGACCAGTGAAAGGCCGCATCCAACCCAACAACCAGAAAGACAAAGGCGCTGCCAAAAGCCACCAAGGGGGAAAGCCATTTATCCCACGGCTGGGTGTTCTGGTGCTGGTTATAATTGGCCCGCTCTGCGAGGATGCCAGGGTTTCGGCGCGACGCCAGGATGCGGCTGATGATGAAGGAAAGGATGAAGACGGCTGTCATCACCCAGGCCTGCCACCAGCCCCACTGCCCGGAAATCAGGATGGGCAGAAGCGGGATGACCACCAGGACCAACAGCAGCATGATTGCGATGCGGATGATATCAGGCGCTTTTTGGTTATTCATTTCAGCCTCCCAAGTTGATTTTTGCTGTCTGGCATTCTTATGCAAATACCCAATGAGTGACGTGAGTCAAGTATAACCCTTTATGGGAAAGTTGGCTGAGCGATGTGGGCCCCTGACAGCCTTTATGCCTGCCACAGCCGCGCCCTGACGGCCTGGGGAGTGGTTTTGCAGGCATTTTTAAGCCCACAGCCATCGCAAGCGCTGCTGCAGGTTTGATAGGGCTGGATATAACCGGCGCGGTGAAGATGTTCGAGCATGGCGGTTACAACTTCGGGGGTGGTGTCTAGCCGATGAGCCAGAGAGCGAATTTCAAGGGTTCCGCCAGAGCGGATTTCGGCAAGCAGTTTTTCAAGCATCGTTACAGTCCAATCCAGAGGGCCAGGTGGTAAACGCCGGTTCCAGCCAGCACAGAAAGCAGCAGCGGCAGCAGTACACTCACGAGGGCCCAGCGCCACGAGTTGGTCTCTTGCTTAATGACTGCCACGGTAGCCATACAGGGAATAAAGAGCATGGTTACGACCAGGAAAGAAAGCGCAGTGGCGGTTGAGAAAGCAGCCGACAGGGAATCTGCCAGACCTGCGCCGGGCGAATTTCCAAAAAGCACACCCAGGGTGGCAATGGCGTTTTCTTTGGCGGGGAAGCTGGTGATGAGCGCCACCATCAACCGCCAGTCAAAGCCCATCAACCGCCCCAGTGGTTCAATCCATTGGCCGAATTTAGCGAGGAAACTGGTGTTGAGGTCGCCATTGGGAAGGTAGGAGAGTATCCAAACCAGCAGGGACATGCCCAGGATGGCAGTTCCGGCCTTTTTGACAAAAGCGATTGACCGCTGCCAGACGAGCAGTCCGATGGTGCGGGCATTGGGCACATGATAGAGCGGCATTTCCATCACAAAAGCCGAGCGCTGCCCCTTGAAGATGACACGGTTGAGCAAGACGCCGCTGCCAACCAGGGCCAGCAGTGAAAGCAGGATCAAACCCCAGGAAATCCAGACAGCACGGCTGCCGAAAAATACCGGGGCAATAAAGGCTACAACCGCCATACGCGCGGTGCAGGGCACGAGAGGCGCAATCAAAATTGTGAGCAGGCGAGCGGGCCACGACTCGATGACACGTGTGCCCATGATGGCCGGCACATTACAGCCAAAGCCCAGGAAGAGCGGCAGGAATGATTTGCCATGCAGCCCCATCAGGTGCATCAGGTTATCCATCACATAGGCCGCCCGAGCCATGTAGCCTACATCTTCGATCAGCGCAAAGGCAGCAAAGAAGATGATTAAAATGGGCAGGAAGGTCAGCACGGAGCCCACCCCGCCGATCAAGCCATCGACGATCATTCCCTGCACCCAGAAGGGCGCGCCAGTCAGGGCCTGTGCGGCCAAAGCTGCCAGGGGACCGATGATCTGGACCTCCAGCCATTCTTGCAGCGGACTGCCGATGGCGAAGGTCAGCCAGAACACCAGGCCCAGGATGCCAGCCAGGATAAAGAGCCCCCAAACCGGATGAGCCGCCCAGCGGTCAATCCGTTCAGTGATTCCGACCTGACCCACCTTTGGATGGCTGACTGCGCTGCGAATCATGCGGCCAATCCATTCGTAACGCCCGGAGGCAACTGCCAGAAAGGCATCATCATGAGCGCGTAGGATCTCGTGCACGGCAGCCCAAACCTGGACCGGCAGAAGGGTGCGCATCATTTGCGTGACTTCAGCATCGCCTTCGAGCAGCTTGAGGGAGATCCAACCGGGCGGATAGGGCGCCGGGATGTGGGCGGTAACCAATGATTCAATGTTTTCCAAGACTGCACGGTGGTCAGAGCGCACCTCGGGTTGATTGATGTGCTGGGGTTCGCTGCTAACCAATAGGTTTTCTACCACATCGAGAAGCCTGGGGACTCCCAGGGCTTTGGAAGCTGTCATGGGAATCACGGGGACGCCGAGCGATGTCTCGAGAGCGGCGGCATCAACCTGGATGCCTTCCTGAGCGGCGACATCCACCATGTTCAGCGCTACCACCAGAGGTGCATCGAGGGCCGCCAGTTCAGCCACCAGATAGAGGCTGCGCTCCAGATTAGCCGCACTGATGACGGCAATGACAACTGTTGGCTTATCGCGCAGGATAAACTCGCGGGCAATCACCTCCTCGGGTGAGTTTGCTGTCAGACTGTAGGCACCGGGCAAGTCAACCAGGCGGGCCGTTCGTCCGTTCAGATCAAAATGTCCCTCGCGCCGCTCAACAGTCTTTCCGGGCCAGTTGCCCACATGCTGATTCAGTCCGGTTAAGAGATTGAATAATGTTGATTTGCCCATATTGGGCTGCCCCGCCAAGGCAATCAGCGGGGCGTCGTGATCAAGATCAGCCAGTCGTTCACCTGCCCGGGCAGGTGCAGGATGGCAATCAGTCATGTGCGCCTCGCGAGACAACGATGTTGGCGGCTTCACCACGCCCCAAGGCTACACGCATGCCGCGGACCGTGACAATCAGAGGCCCGCGCCCATAATTCTGACTCATGTCCACCTGGGCGCCGGGCGTGAAGCCCAGTGAAGCCAGGCGATTGACAACCGCCCGACCACCCTGGAAGGCCAGAATTGTGGCATGGTCGCCGGCGTTAATTTCGGATAACAATAACTGACTTTTGTTCTCAGGCATATCCAGCTCCTGTATAGAGGTATAATTAGCATATAGCAGGCACGATGTTATTATATGCTAATATTTATTTTTAGCATAGAGTAACCAAAGAGGTTATTCATGACAAATATCACCAATTCTGATTCTTATGAACTGCCTGGCCTGAGCTCTACTATTCAGGACTATCTATCGCTTATTTACGTCATGGAACGTGATAATGAGCCGGTGGTGGGATCACACCTGGCAGAACTGCTGGGCGTCAGCCCGCCGACTGTGACCAACACGCTCAAACGTATGACCCGAGATGGTCTGATCACCATGAATAAAGATGGCACCCATCTGACCGAGTATGGATGGGATGCGGCGCGGGTTGTGATGCGCCGCCATATGCTGATGGAATGGATGATGCATAAAACCCTGCCCTGGTCCAAGCTCCACAAAGAAGCACATCAACTGGAACATGCCATCTCCAGCATGACTGAAACCGCCCTGCTGGAACAGTTTGGCCACCCGCAGACCTGCCCGCACGGCAATCCCCTGCCGGGTTATGAAGAAGCCGTTGCGTCCTGGATTCCGCTGACAAAGATTGCGGTCGGGGAGGTGGGCATTATTCGACGAATCCATGAGCTGGCAGAAGAAAATGCAGAGTTGCTCAGTTATCTTGAAAAGAAGAACATCCTCCCAGGGACAAAAGTTTCAGTTACTGAAATTCTGCCGTTCAATCAGACAATCACCATTGAAGTGGACGGCCAGCCAGTGACCCTGGGAAATGCAGCCGCACGTTATATTTTTGTGGAGAAAGTATAGAGCCTTCCCAAAAAGTTTGGGGAGTTCAGGGTGATTATTCGTTTATTTTTATCAGGCCGCCGTAGCGGGTATGAAAGTAGAAAAAATAGGGAGTGGCGGAGGTTGCGGTTGCCCCAAGATAACCAAACCCATTATATTGAGGCGCAACTTCTGTCCAGGTGAGGCCACCATCCGGGCTGAAGTAAATTGCGGTTGAAGTTGCGGCAAGCAGCCGATTTAAATTTGCGGGATGTACAGCCACAGCTTTAACCGTTTGACCGGATAGTCCAGCAGGCTGCCAGCTTGCACCCGAGTCGTTACTCAGGTAAACTCCGGAATCAGTGCCAGCCAGCAGGATATTGGGATGGCTGCCCCCCTGACTGAGGGCATAAACTGTTCTGCCGCTAAGGCCCGAGGCGGTAACCACCCAGGTTGCACCCTGATCGGTAGAGACCCGCAGGGAGCCAGCAGCAGAATCCCCACCCAGCCAGACTCGGCCAGGGGTGGCTGCGTCAAAGTGCAGGGCATAGATCGAGCCGCTGCCAAGATTCGTGGCGGTCCAGGTGGCGCCATTCCAACGGATGACGCCGCGCCCAGCAGTACCGACCAGGATATTTGCCGAGGAAAAGGGAGATACGGCAACTGACAAACCGGGGACTGGTGCGGCGGCGCTCAAAGTGGTGACGGCATCGTCTGGAGGTCCACCAAAAGCGGATTCGAGCGGTTCAATTTCTCGGTAGGGCAGGCTTGAGACATCCAACGGGGTTCCTGCTACAGGGTAGCCATCATTCAATGCGAACCAGTTCGCGCCGCCATCGGTGGTTCGATAAACGCCATTAGAGAGGGTAAGGGTATACAGGGTGTTTGAATTGCCAGGATCAAGCGTCAGGGTTTGAATGGACGTGGAAGGCAGACCGTTGTTGAGCGTAGTCCAGGTCAAACCGCCATCATTTGAGGCCACTACCCCCCAGCCAAATAAAGAAGCATACATGCGAGCGTTCAAAGTCGGGTCTACAGCCAGAGAGGTCATCGGGTAGCCGTTGATGCCATTACTCACCGGGGCAAACGTTTCGGCTGCATCCAGACTTTTCTTGAGGCAGAATGGGCCGTTTGAGCCACCTGCATACAGCACACCAAATTGATTGGGGTCAGCAGTGAGATAGCCGTTAGTGGCCTCATCGGCGCGTTTATCCCATGATTGGCCAAAATCAGTGGAGTAATAGATGCTGCCAGAGAGATTTGAGGCGTAAATCGAATTAATCCGGGTGTGATCAACAGCAAACATCAATACATTCGTTAACGTGCTATCCGTCCAATGATCGGCATAATCTTCAGAATAAAATGTTTGCTGGCCTGTGGTTCCAAATACCAGCTGGCCTGGATTTATGGGATTGACCGCTATAGACCGGTCAGCGGTTGTGTTGATGACTTCTGGCGGCAAACCTGAATTGGCTGCCGCCCAGGAGACGCCGCCATTGGTGGTCAGATAGACGCCGCTGCCGTGCAAGGCAGCATAGACCCAGTTGGGGTCTGTGGGGTCAACTGCCAAATCATAAACATATAAATCATTGGATGGCAGGCCGTTATTGACCAGCGTCCAGGTGACGCCATAGTTGGTTGATTTGAAGACTCCGCCGTACCCGTAGGTGTAAGGTGGAACAGGTACTTTGGTGCGCGTGGCGGCATAGATGACGGCGCCATTGGCACTAGCGGCCAGGGCATAAACAACCACGTGATTGCTGTACTCTCCGGCGGCAGGGTTGTCCATTCGACCTGTGGCGGTCCAGGTGAGACCGCCGTTATCACTGCGATAAACACCGCTGGCAAAATTGGGATCGTTGTTATAGCTGAGGCCAAGGTAAATTCGATTTGAATTGATCGGGTCTATCGTCATGGACAACACCCAGGCACTGTCTGGAAGACCGCGATTGATGGGTGTCCAACTTATGCCCCCATCTACTGATTTATAGACTCCACCGCCGTAAGTGCCGGCATAAACGATGGCTGAATTGGCCGGGGACACGGCAATACCGGTGGCTGCCGGAGCAAAGTTGAGGCTCAGGCGAGCCGGCGGGACAGGGCTTCTTATAATTACAGGGAGATAAACAGTATAGGGCAGCGAGACGGATGGGGCCTGTGCAGAAACAGGTTGGATTCCTGAATTAGCCAGAGCCGTGGCAATAAGCGACCAGCACAGTAGGCCTAGCAAAAACTTCACGGGGAGATTAGCAGATTTGCGCCACGTCAATTTCTTTGTCCAAAAAATTGAGGTAATCGGCCAGCCAATAGGTGCTGATTGGGATATAGATATTTTCCCCTTTGAGAACCTGCTCCCAATCGGCATGGGTTGTTTGAGCCACAGACCGGGCCATTTGAACATCATCATCTGGTTCGGTGAGTGCAGACAGATAAAACTGGCACACGCGGAGGTGGGCGTTGGCCCAGACAGAGACGGTTTCGGGACAGGTCTGGCGCAGGTATTCTACCCAGGCGGTCAGTTTGTGGCGCAGTTCAGCGGCAGACTGCAGCGCGGTTTGCAGAGAGGCCAGGGTGCTTGCTTTTTCACTATCTGGAGGGTTGCCATGATCCAGGTAATCGCTGAGGCTGGCGGCGTCACACTCAAGGCTGTCAATTTCCTGACGCAAGGCCTCAAGCGCCCGCGCTTGAGTACGGTGATATTCAGCGGCCTGGGCGGCGGTCAAACGGGTCAGTTCTTCTTCATCCTCACTGCCATTGACGAAATATTCGTAGGATGTTCGATACGCATATAATGTGCCGCAGCGGGGGCAGCGGCGGATGTGGCGCTCTTGAATGTCGGAGGCGCCGGGAGGCTGCAATATGATAAGCTGCGCGGCCGCAGTCGGAAGAGGACGGTCGTACTCGGGGGCAGCGTATTTGTAGAAGGATGTTTCAACATCCCGCAGTTCAGAGCAAATTGGGCAAGGGGTGATGTTTTTTTCTCCTGAAGAAATTATAGCCCAGGCAGGGTAAAATCTGCGCCAAAAATTACATCTGAGTTGAAAGTTATTCGTAAACTGCCAAGATTTGACGCGCATAATCCTGCACACTTAATCGCAGCGCGTCGGGGGATATCACTTCGATGGCACAACCATAGGATAACAGCCGGTCACGGGCAGATTGCAACGAGTCAAACCCGAGGGAGATCTGGACCCAACCTTGAGAGTCGGGGGAGGTGGCATTTTGCAATGCCTGGCGGGCTTGACCGCCCAGATGCTGCAGCAAGCGCGGCTGGATTTCGGGGGAGACTCGTAAAACAACAGAATAGCGGCGGTTTTCCTGCTCAATACCCTGGCACCAATTGGTCCAGAATGCTGCCAGATCAAAACCTGCCGGGCGGGTGAATGTTTCTGAGAGCAGGTCCGCCTGAATAATCCGCTCAACCCTGAGGGCACGCACCTGGTCTTGAAATTGATAGACCAGATACCAAACCCCAGCTTTTGAGACCAGGCCAAGGGGTTCGACCTGGAGATCGATTTCGCCAGTGATGAAGGAACGAAAGCGAAGCTGCAAGGCACAATCTGACCAGACTGCCTGACGGAGTACATCTAACTGGGAAACTTGGCCGGATGGCGACCACCAGTTAGAATCCAGGTAAAAACGCTGGCGGGAGTGCTCGGTTTCGGCAGCCTGAGCAGCGGGTAAAGCGGCGGACAGCTTGAGAAGCGCACCTTTGAACTCCTGACTGACGCCCAGTTCCACCAGCGGCTCGGGGACATTGAGCATGAACAGCGCCCGGATTTCAGCAGGGGTCAGACCGGTCAGTGAGGTACGGTAATCTTCCACCAGGCAGCAGCCGCCGCCGGGGCCGCGCTCGGCGTAAACCGGCACCCCCGCGGCGCTGAGCGCTTCCATATCACGGTAGACTGTACGTACAGAGACCCCCAGTTCCTGCGCCAGTGCAGCGGCGGGAACCCGGGTACGCGTTTGCAGCAGCATTAACAAAGCCAGTAAGCGATCGGCGCGCATGTTAACCTCCACCAGAATACCTGACATTAGATGTCATGTATTCTATTGTATCATCATGTTGTCGCGACAAACAGATCATTTGATTTTTTGAAGGAGTCAATCTATGGAAGCATTAGAAGTTCGGCTGGTGCACCTGCCAGCGATGCGGTTTGCCTGCGCCTCTGGCTTTGGGAAAGAACCGGAAGCCGCGGCCTGGAAAAAGCTGCTGGGCTGGGCGCAGGCTTGCGGGATGAGCCCGAAAAACCGACGGTTCTTCGGATTCAACAACCCTGACCCGGCACCGGGCAGTCCGAATTATGGTTACGACCAGTGGATGACGCTGCAAGATGACGAAACCATCTTGCCAGATGCGCCAGTGACCCCGATCAATTTCACGGGAGGGTATTATGCAGTGACCCGCTGCTGCCTGAGCGAGATTGGTGAGGCGTGGCAGGCGCTGGTTCGCTGGCTGGAGAGCAGCCCGCACCGGATGGTGGCTGAGCAGTGCCTGGAAGAAGCGCTGACGCCGGAGATCTTTACAGGTGAAGGCGAGGCACTGTTTGCGCCGGAGAAGTCGCCTGAAGATGCGCTGTTCGATCTCTATCTGCCGATCAAAGCATAATCATTCAAAGCCTCCCGTCAAATGGTTTGACGGGAGGCTGCGATTCTATATCAATAATAGTAACGTGAAATAATCGTCCGGCTATATAATACGAGTATGCAAGTCATTCAATCTGTTCTCGGGAGGTTGGCATGACGCGTTGTCAAGGCGTGGTTGTGGTAGATGACCATATTCTGCTCATCCAACACCGGGAACATGTCGGGGGGCGGAGCTTCTGGCTGCTGCCCGGCGGCGGACAGGAAGCGGACGAAAGCGAGGAAACTTGCGTTGTCCGTGAGATGAAAGAGGAAACCGGGCTGGACGTGAAAGTGGAGCGGTTATTAATGACCGTACCCCGGCACCCCGAAGGTCAACACAGGGAGCGCAAGACGTATTTATGCACCATTCTGGCGGGTGTGGCACAGCCAGGGTATGATCCTGAGCCAGAAGCTCGAGCCAGATATCGGATTGCGGCTGTTGGATGGTATGATCTTAGCAGCGAACAGGACTGGGGAGCGGACATCCTGGCTGACACGCGGACTTATACTGAATTAAAACGTATTCAGGCGCTGCTTGGTTATTCTCAGGCGGATGAAAATCCACAAGATCCAAGTCCGGCAGCAAAGGCTGCGCTTCAGATGCCGGGGGTTGGCGTTGCCACCATTATTCACAGGGGAAATCAGGTGCTGCTGCTGCGCAGAAAAAATGTGCATGGCGCGGGAAGCTGGTCAACACCTGGCGGGCATTTAGAATTTCAAGAAGCGCCGGAGGTTTGCGCCATTCGGGAGACAAAAGAAGAAACCGGGCTCGATATTCAAGAGCCAAAATTTGTGGCGATCACCCATGATGTTTTCCAGGCAGAAAACAAGCATTACATCACGATATGGATGATGGCAGATTATCAGGGAGGCGAGGCAATTGTGAATGCGCCTTATGAAAGCGATGCCATTGGCTGGTTTGACTGGGATCACCTGCCACAGCCGCTGTTTCTGCCGCTGCATCATCTGCTGGATGGAATGAGTTACCCGCCCGGGGTGCAGGTCAGGTAACGGTCAATGCATCAATTTCTGTGATAGGCAAAGGTCTCAACAATCGCAATCAGCGACAGGGCGGTCAAAACCAGCGCGAAACCAGAGATAACCAGATTGCCCATCAGGTTGGACACAAAGCTGATGGTATTAAGGGCAAACATGAACCCCAAGATCATCACCACGCGGTTCTCGCGACGTCTCATTGGTACAAGGTTACTCCACCAGAGCCACCAGCCCACTCCCATCAATACCAGACTGGAAATGACAACCAACAGGATGATTTGAGTACCGGTCAGGCTGCCAAAGTCCCGCACCATGATGCCACAGTGCCGGGTCAGTGATGGGGGATAGTTTTCAATCTTGAAAAGGAAGGTGCGAACAAAAATAGACCGATTCAGGAGCGTGTTCTCGTTGCTGACCTCCCAGCTCATGGTTTTAGTTTCACGGGGCGCAAGAATGAGTTCCTGTTTATGTCGGACGAGGCTATCGCGCTCACCGGGTTTGCTGATAGAGGCCTGCAACCAGGGGTTGATTTGATTGTCAGTCTTATTGGTGACGCGAATTTTAACCGTGGCTACTTCGTGTGATGTGATCAAAACCGGGCACTGCAAGGGAGAAAGCTCTCCATCGATTTCAATGGACTGGTCAAAAGAGGTGGCTTCGGGGTAGCCCCAAAAAGACATGCCTTCCAGGTCTGTCCAAACAGCCTGGGTATTAAATATCAAGCCAATGGTAAAGCCAACTCCAAAAACAATCAACGCCAGAATAAACCGGGATTTTTTATTCATCAGGGAAATCCATTTTACTAAACAGGATAATCTACATAACCCGGTGATTTTAACATAATTTCGGAAACTGACCTCAAAATGAATTGCCAGAATGGGGCAGGAAGACTACACTTAAGCTAGGTTAACTGTCTCCGGAGGAATACATTCCATGGCTGAACATAAAATCCCTACGCGGGCCTGGATTGCCCTGGCGCTGCTGGCAACGACAGGTCAGATCGCATGGGCGGTGGAAAACAGCTGGTTTAATACATTTGTGTATGATATGCTGACGCCTGATCCGCGCCCGGTGGCATGGATGGTTGCAGCGAGCGCCATCACAGCAACGCTAACGACCCTGATTATGGGCACATTGAGCGATCGGGCACGCTGGCGGTTTGGGCGCCGGAAGCCGTTTATTTTGTTGGGGTATATCTTGTGGGGGATATCCACAATCGTA
>Ga0208458_1001372_pt1 | contig 20397 bp, 24 predicted proteins | sample AD_UKC085_MetaG_FD_184432 | JGI IMG/M metagenome (GOLD analysis project Ga0208458, IMG submission 184432) | Active sludge microbial communities of municipal wastewater-treating anaerobic digesters from USA - AD_UKC085_MetaG (SPAdes) (version 2) | ecosystem: Engineered > Bioreactor > Anaerobic >... | reverse complement strand
GCATGAAGCCTCCGGAGTTAAAAACACGACTCACTTTAATATTAAAATGATAAGGATTTCTTTTCAATAAAAAAAAGACTTATTTTACGCAGCTTTTTATATATTCTTCAATTTTTTTTACTCTGTCAGTGCGGTTTCTGAGTCTGTTAACATTTAACTGCAGTTCAACAGGCGGCACAACTCCCGGTCAACCACCAGTCAATATCGTGATCCTTAATGATCCCGCAGAATTTTTTCAGTCCATTCTGCCAGGGAACAATTGAAAAATATCCCAACTGGTCAAACATTGTCTGCGCGCACTCTGCATAGCGCTTTGTCATCTTTTCTATATATTTTGATTTAGAAGGATATGTTTTGATGTAAGTATTATTATCATTCTGATAAAAACACATTTTAAACAGATTTTCGTATTTCGCGTTATAATCAGAAATTCTGTAAATTACATAGCCTGCAATTTCATCAAAAGAAATTTTCATGGCTGATTCCTAATTACTTAAACATTTCGAGATATTTTTTCTCTGAGTCTGACAGATTATCCGATTTTTCTAAAAGATATTTTACGGATTTTCCGCCTATGATTTTTTCACCCTTGTAATACATCCAGTCGGAAATTTTCTTTATATCAAACTTAACTTTATCTCCGATTTTCATTTTCTTGATGTATACCGGTTCGTTATTCAGTATCCCGTAGTACTCATTGTTTTCCTTCGTGATATCTGTGATCCACATGTGCTCAACTTCAAGTTCGCTTCCCTCGTCTGTTTTGAACGGATACTTGATGATGAAATTAGATTCATCATCCGCCGGATTCTGCATAGCTGTCAGAAATTGATCCGTGGTATTTCTTGCGTTATTGATGATTTGATTCATCTCCTGATCGTCGCTTTGAACGGATACGATTCCGTCTTTGTTTGAAAAGATACTTTCGAATTTGTTGCATCCGGACAATGTAAGTGTTGCTGCAGTTAAAAGAAATAAGTTTGTAAATTTTATCATTATAAAATCCTCATGAATATAAATTACTCTAATATCTCACATGTTTGCAAAGTCAACAGAAAAGCTTAAGGGTATTATACTTATGCGGATAGCGGCTGTGCAGGGTTTGTCATTTAGAAGCTGTTGTTTTTATATGAATTCGCTTTTCTATTGAAATCTTTTTTTGAGACCATGAGTCATTAATAATTGAAAACCAGACTGTGTCGCGGTTTCTACCTTTGATCATCAAATGCTTTTTGAATGTGCCTTCATATTCGAAGCCGAGCGATTCCGCGGCATGTATGCTTGATGTATTGTCATTGTCGCACTTCCATGCGATTCTTCGGTAATGCAGATTTTCAAATAAGTATGTGAGAATTAACAAAACTGCCGCTGAATTGATTTCTGTATTGCGGGCTTCATTCGAGTACCAAACGCTACCGATTTCAGCATTGCCTGACATCGAATCGATATTGATTATCGAACAACTTCCCACAGTTTTGCCGAGCCGCTTTGAAAAAATTATGAAAACTATATTTTCAGTATTAGACGTTTGGATTTCGATATAGGATTTAACTTCCAGGACATTATTAAACGGACTAAAAAAACATGTGATGAAATATATAATCACCGTTTTCTGCTGAAGCTTTAAATAAAGCTTCAGCATCATCGGGTGTCATTGGAGTCAATTTAACAAATTCATTCTCGAGTTTTAATCTTTCGGGTTTTCTGAACATGAAATACCTTAAATTGATTTAATCATTAATATTCTTATTGATAGTTCTTCTGACCGATAAAAGAACCGGGCTGAAATATTTCTTCCAGAATTTATTGGCGAAAAGATTCGCTGTTTCAAAATCGACATGAATCAATTCGATGTTATTTGAAGCGCAGTAATTAAAAACATTTTTTAACAGATCTTTGCCGAGATTATTTCCGCGGTGTTCCGGCTTGATGTAGGCGCCGATTTCATCAATCATTCCGCAGTTTTTGACAGACAGATCGATGCAATTGCTTTCTTGTGAGACGCTTAAGTTTATGAAACCGACCTGAATAGTATTGTCAAAAGCGATGAATACGTTTCCATTAGTAAGAATTTGCGAAATATCATCAATTGAATACGAATCGCGTTTTAAAAATAGGGGAGACGATGCATAGTATTCTCTTGACTCTTCGACTAATGAATATAGAATCTCTGCGTCATTAGCCGAGGCTTTTCTGATTTGATAAGATGAAGCTGCATCAAGCTTTGCATCAGTGCGTGCAAACGCATCTATTAGATATGAACCGAAACCAAGATCATAGAGAGTTTTTTTCAGTCGGGTATCGTTATAATTAATTGTCCACATGTGATTGAATATATTTCTACCTACCCAGTCTTTAGCGGCGGCCTGATATAAAAACGGATAAGCTTTATCTTTGTAATCCTCTATTACAGCGTGCCCGATGGACGGACAGAAAACGGAGTCCTCTCCGTTAAAATTAAATTCATCAAACGCGAGATAACCGATAAATCTGTCGTCAGCTTCAGCTGCTATTGCACATCCGTCTTTCACTTTCTGTTTAAGAAAATCTTTGATCTCAGTTAAGCTGTGTGTCCAGTATGAAGGAAAGGTTTCATTGTCAAAAGAGTATTTATTGTAACAGCTTTGCCAGATTTCAGCCGCCTGGTCGATATCGGATTCATTCATATTGTAAATTGTGATTTTGTTATTCATGATAAGCCTCAGTTTGAAATCGTTAAATTATAAATCACTTCAACCCCTTCATTGAAGTAAAGAAGAAATTATGAAACTTTCTCAATATTAAATAACTTGCCGATAAGTTGACGCCATGTCCAGCAGAATAAATCAAATGAACAGTTTCTCTTATTGCTCCTCTCTCCTTTATTAAAGGAGAGAGGCTGGGAGAGAGGATTCTATTTTTTCGACATACTGTAATTCTTGTGTCCGCCCGAAAGATTTCTCACGTCCTTAAATCCTTTATTTATTAAAATATTCTGGGCGGCGTTGCCTGTGACCCCTTTATTGCAGTAGGTTACTGTCAGAGTTTCTTTGTTAAGTTTATCGCAGCAGTCGCGCAGTTTCTCGTGCGGAATATTTTCGGCTCCTTCAACATGGGCCTTGTCATACTGGCTTGATACTCGTGAATCGATTATCTGAATCTTTCCATTTGAAGCTGTTTCTTTCAGCCCGGCTGGAGTAATCAGTTTGCGTTTTCCATTTATTGCATTATCGAGAATCATTCCAGTGTACATCACGGGATCTTTTGTAGTAGAAAAAGGAGGCGCGTAGGCGAGATCAAGATGAAAAAGATCGGTAACCTTCGCGCCGAAAGTGATCGCAGTCGCGAAAACGTCAATGCGTTTGTCGACTCCTTCATATCCGACTATCTGTATGCCGAGAAGTCTCTGTGTTTTTCTGTCGGCAACGGCCTTAATCATCATTTCCTTCCCGCCTGCGTATTCAGGTTTGTCAGGTTTGATGTTGTGAACTACTTCGCAATCGTAACCTTCCGCGCGCGCCTCATTTTCTGTAAGCCCGGTCTGTGCAATTGTCATGTCGAAGAGTTTGAAAATTCCCGTTCCGAGTATTCCTCTGAATTCGAGCTGTCCTCCGCTTGCCTGATCGCCTGCAATGCGCCCGGTTTTATTTGCTGTCGAGCCGAGCGGATGATAGATTGGTTTTCCTGTTATTACAGAATAAGATTCCGCGCAGTCGCCGCACGCATAAATGTCCCCAAAGTTCGTCTGCATTTTTTTGTTAACTTTTATCGCGCCGGTGGTTCCGATTTCAATTCCTGCGCTAGACGCGAGGGTTATCTCAGGTTTCACTCCCGCAGCTATTATAAAAATTTCAGCGCTTACTTTTTTGCCGCTTTTGAGTTCGGCATATTCAGCTTTTTCACCGCCGGAAAATCTGGTGACAGAATCGCCTGTCAAAAAACTGATTCCTTTTTTTGAGATATAGTCTTCAATATAAACTGAAACGTCAGAATCCATTTTCGGTGAAAGATGTTCCTTCATTTCTACAATCGTTGTTTCAATTCCTGTGCTGGAAAAATTCTCGGCTAATTCCATTCCGATGAATCCTGAGCCGACTATAAGTGCGGATTTAACATTGTTTGCGTTGATATAATTTTTTATTATTACTGCCGATGTTATGTTTCTAAGACTGAAAACATTGTTTTTGTCAATTCCGTCAATCGGCGGAATAATACTTTTTGCTCCGGTCGCGATTATTAGTTTGTCGTAATTTTTTGTGAAGGTATTTCCGTCATCAAGATTCTTTACAGAAATTATTTTTTCGGTCGGATTAACTGACAGAACTTCATGTCTGATAAAAACATCAACATTGTGTTTCGATTTAAAAAATGCCGCGTTTCTCGGAGTAAGAGATTCAATTGATTCAACGCTTCCTCCGATATAATAGGGCGTTCCGCATGCAGAATAAGATATGTGTGAATCTTTTTCGTAAATTTTAATTTCACTTGATTCGTCATTTCTTCTTGCTTTGGCTGCTGCGGATGTTCCTGCAGCAACGGATCCGATGATAAGTATTTTCATAAAACCTCCGTTAATGCTTTCCGTCGTTCATGGAAAAAGATTTTCCGAATTTCTTCTGCATAATAACTGCAATGATGATGAAAACGGGCATGGATAGAATTGTGCGAAGAAGTGAAAATTTGAGCCCGAGAAAACCGATTTCAAATGAAAGCATCGGTAATTTCATCGTTGTAAATGCGCCGATATAGATGAAAATATTTCTAACGCTCGTGCCTTTTTTCCAAAGCATGTAAGCTACGGGGAAAGCCCCATAGAGAGGTCCAGCTTGAAGCATTGCGAGAAGAATCATCCAGACTATGCTCATCAATCCTGAGTTTTCACCCAGATGTTTTTCAATGACCCCCCGCGGAATCCAAACGTCGAAAAGACCTATCAGAATGAAAATGAGAGGAAGAAAAGAAATCATTTCAATTATTGATTCAGAAAAATTCCGGGCGCTGTCTATTCCCGTTTTGTAATCATAAATATGTGAGAACAAAACGAATATTCCCATTAGAAATGTGATTATAATTTCGTATTTATTTTTTTTAAAATAAGATTTCACAGAAACCTCCAAAGAAGAGCCATAGCTGTTCCGATTGTAATAGCGGCGGCAAAACTAAGAATGTTGCGTGTTATGGAAACTTTCCAGCCGAAAAATTTTCTTTCAATCGGAAGCGTAAGAATACCAACCATCATGAGTGTAGTTATGAAAACAGAAATAACAGGATAGCTGACTCCGTTTTTAACGAGAACACCTGCCATCGGATACGCAACGAATCCGGGAATGAGTGCGACTGAGCCGGCGGCTCCGGCAACGAGAAAACCTGTAATGCCGGAATCCTGCCCCATATATTTTTCAATTGCTTCCGGCGGAAGAAGTGCGAGTATGAATGCGATAAAAAAAAGAACAGGAATCATCTGCGGAAGCAGATTTAAAAACATCCGTAGAGCTATCCTGAGCGCGCTGATTGTTTTTGTAGCGTTGAAAATAAAAGAAATAATAAGGAGAAGGGCGGTGACGATTGCAAGTATCAGCATATTATCCTCAAATAAATGTTCCGAATATCCATCCGGCAAATGTCGACATGAAAACAACAAGAGCAATATAAACAGATGTTTTTTCCCATCCGAGTTCACTGGCGATTACAATTATCGACGGCAGTGAAAGCGACGGACCGGCAAGCAGTAAAGCGAGCGCAGGACCTTCCCCCATGCCTGAGCCGAGAAGACCCTGAAGAATCGGAATCTCTGTAAGTGTCGCAAAATACATCAATGCACCTGAAAATGATGCAAAGAAATTCGCTTGAATGGAATTTCCGCCTACAAGATATGAAATCCATTCGGAAGGAATAATACCCTCATGGCCCGGTCTTCCGAGAAGAAAACCTGAAACCAATACGCCTCCAAAAAGAAGAGGTAAAATCTGAAGTGCAAAATCGCGTGTTGAAACAGTCCATTCTTTAAGTTCTTCCTTCTTAAACCACTTTATCAGAGAAAAAACAAGAATAAGAGCGAATCCCCCTGAAATATACCATTTGTAATGAAATATAAAATCCCACGCCGAGAGAGAACCTTTTGCCGGCGCCCAGTTTGCGAAAACGAGAATTCCGATCATCGAAGCCATATATAAACCATTCTGGAAAAGATTTCTCGGCATGTCTGCATCGATGTTTTTGAACATACGATCATCGGTAAGGCGCGCTTCATCTTCTTTTCTGAAAATGAAATGCATGATTAGACCTATAATAAATGCAAAAGAAATGGCTCCTATTACGCGGGCCGCTCCGAGTTTGAATCCCAGAATTTTTGCTGATAAAACAATCGCGAGAATATTAATCGCCGGTCCTGAATAAAGAAATGAAACAGCCGGACCGAGCCCGGCTCCCTTTTTGTAAATTCCTTTAAAAAGCGGAAGGACTGTGCATGAACACACGGCTAAAATTGCGCCGGAAAATGACGCAACAGAGTATGCGATAAATTTATTCGACTTTGGTCCGAGATATTTTATTACAGCCTGCTGGTTTAAAAAAACCGTAATCGCACCGGCTATAAAAAAAGCCGGAACGAGACAGAAAAGAACGTGTTCTCTTGCGTAATCAGAAAGCATCATGAAAGCTTCAGTAATTGCACCGGTGATAATTGCATTATCAAAAGGGATGAAGTATGCCGATGCAAAAATCAGAGTGAATAGTGCAAGTTTTTTGTTATTCGATAAAAATTTTATCACAGTTATTCCTCTTACAATGGTTTAAGAGTGTTGAATAATAGATAAGCACCCGCAAGAATCACGATTATACCGCATATTTTTTTTACGATAACAAGACCCTTTGATTTTTCGCTCCAATTAAGGAATGATTGTAAGGCAGGAATGAAAGTTCCGCCGGCAATTATAACCAGGCAGTGGCCCAAAGCGTACATTGAAACGAGTAAAACCGCAAAAACAATATTTGTCTTTGCGAGACTGAAAGATATTCCCAGCACAGGAGCAAGATATGCGAATGTGCATGGCCCGACTGCGAGACCTATGATTAGACCGAGGCTGAATGCTGCAAAAAGTCCGCGTTTTTTCAGTGACGGAACTTTGCAGACATTATCCAGGAATTTTAAACGGATAACTCCCGCCAGATAAAGTCCGATTACTATCATTAGGGCGGATACAATTATGTTCGGAATTGATCCGAGATCTCCGGCTATACGTCCGAGAAGAATTGTCACAAATCCTATTATGACAAGACTTAAAAGAATTCCCGCGGAGTACAGAGATGAAATCACAGCATTTTTGGATAATTTGCCTACGCCCTGATTTCCTATGAATCCAACTATTAATGGAATGCTTGCAATATGACATGGTGAAAGAATTACACTGAGTATTCCCCAGAAAAAGGCCGATGCAAAAGCCAGATACATGTTCCCATATAGCATTTCAGAAAGAGTATTGAAGAGAGATTCTATCATTATTCAACTCCTTTTTCTTTTAGTATTTTCTGAATTTCTTCAAACGGGAAAAATCCTTCGTGACGGAAGAATTCTTTTCCGTTTGTGTCTGTGAAAACCTGAGTTGGAATGACACGTATCCCGAACATTTCAGCAGCTTTTTTCCCGTCTTTTGTTGTAATATCGTGGAAAATCACCGTAACTTTTCCTTTGTATGTTTCTTCCACGCGTTTCATAATAGGTTTCATCATTCTGCAGGGAGCACAGTATTCGGCACCCAATTCTATGAAATTAATTTCAGAAAAATCAAAATCGCTAACAACTTTGGATGATTCTGGTGCCGACAGTTCTTCCGATGATTTGCTGTCGTTCTTAGTATAAGAGCATCCGTTAAAAGAAATGTTTGAAGCCAAAAAAATGAATGAACCGGTTACTGTTATGACAAGTGCTCTCATAATATTTGTTTTTAAATTTTTCATATTGATTTACCCGCATATATTGTTTTTAATTGTTGAAACAGCCTCGTTGACTGCATTTTCGTTTATAGAAGTTTTTCCTTTTTCGTATCCCATCTCGGTTATGATGAAAGATTTAGGTGTAACACCGATTTTTTCCAAATTCTTTTTTGCGCATGCAACCTGGCATCCGTCAATTGTGATGCATTGGTCGGCAGCTTTTGCCGATTCAATGAAACCGCTTAATCCGGCTCCAACAGCAGCCAGACAGCTCATAGCTCCGATTTTTTCATCGCGCATTTTTCTTGCAGCGAGATCGCTTAAAGAACCTACATCAGAAGCTCCTGAGCACGCATATATTAATTTAATATTGGAATTACCGCAACTACATGAACTCATTCTCGTTCTCCTATTTTAAAAATTTTTTTATTTCATCAGGATCAAGAATTTTACCGACTGATTTAACTTCGTCGTCGACTACAAGAGCAGGGGTCATCATAACTCCGTAATCCATGATTTTGTTAAGATCTTTAACCTTCTCAATAGTAAATTCTATTCCCATTTCTTCAGCTGCTTGCCGTGCGCTTTGTTCAAGCTTTTCACATTTCATACAACCTGTCCCGAGAATTTTAATTATTTTCATATATCCTCCTGTGTAAAAGATCAGCATTTACAGCATTTTACTGCGTTGATGTTTGTTTCAGCATTTGCTTTCATTACATTATCTATGCAGTTCATGAAGTCCATAATACATTCAACTCTCAACCTGTAAAAAATAGTAGTTCCTTGCTTCCTGTCTGTGACGATTCCGGCTTTTTTTAGAACAGAAAGATGTTTCGAAACAGTTGAAATATCTGCTCCAATCATGTCGGTGAGTTCGCAGACGCACCTTTCACCTTTAGATATTTCTTCTATGATAAAAAGTCTGCTTGGGTGAGCCATTGCTTTCAGGATCTCTGAACGAATTTTGTAATAGTCTTCTTTTCTTTTCATAATTGGCAAATTAGCCAAATAAAACCTGAAAGTCAAGTCATTCGAGAAAATAAACGCAGTTTCTGCGAAAAAAATAATTCGTAATCCGTATTTTATTTATACAGGAGTAAATATGGACATGATAAGAACAACAGTTAACATCGATGATATATCTATGAACTTACTTAAAAAAGCGGCTTTAACGAAAAAGAAAAGGGAATCGGAAATGATAAATATAATTGTTGGGAATGTGGTGAGAAGATGCTTGTTAAATAGGGAAAAATTTGTTGAAGGAGCAGTAAAATATCAAGAGCAAAAGAATAATTATGCTGTATATCATTATTCGGTTAGTCGTGACATTTATGAATCTTGTCTGGATCTAAGGAAAATTTATAAAATGTCCGTGTCGAGGATTATTAATGAAGCAATTAAGGAAATTGTTGGGGCAATGTTAAGGGAGCTGGAATTTGATTCGCATGATGTATCTTTTCCTTCTGGCAATTTTTTTATCTTTATGGATAACTATGAATTGCAATATACCTCTATATTACAATTTGGTTTGAATCATTGGGAATTTTCATCAAAAATCAGGATGAGAATAACTTAAGGTAAATAACAAGCGTAATTGAATCCTTAATCTGCTTCTTCAATGTAATAAAGCTGTTGACAAGAAAGTCCGGTATTGCTGAAATAGCCGCATCGGGTTGCTAGCTCAACTGGCAGAGCAACTGACTCTTAATCAGTAGGTTCCGAGTTCGATTCTCGGGCAACCCAATCCGTTTTATCGATAATAACTCTGCTCTTTTCAACATATTCAAACGTTTCAGGTTTTAAAATTAATTGACAGACTTAGCGCGTATTATGATTATAGATTTTCAATAATATATAAAAGTCATTGAGCGGTATAGCCGGGGGTATGATGTTTAGTGCTTATTTTAATCAACTTCAGAAACAGCTTTTAAAGACATATACTAAATCTTCTAAAAAGGAAGCTGTTTCTGCGCCTGTTCCTGCTAAAGCAAAAAAGCCGGCTAAAAAAGATTATAAGCCCGTAATGGATGCTGTTTCTTCAATGTTTTCTCCTGAAATATGTGTTATGTCCAAGAAAATTGCCGACCAGTCAGGTTATATTTCTGATTCAGCTGATTTTATTGCCGTTAGAAAGAAATTTTCCGCAATAGATGAAATTTTCCATGAAGCAGTTCCTGCGGAACTTACAGCTGCTTCGTTTAACGTCATTGAGGAAGTAAACCACAAACAGCTTACTGATGTTTTGATAAAGGCAGCTTTGATTAAAAAAATAGATCACTACTCTGAAGAAGCTGAAGATCCGGCGTTTATTCCAGGATTTATTATTGCATTACATACAACATATTCTTTGAGCGAACTTAAAGAAGCTATTATTGATATTTATGATAAAGATTCCGTTGAGCCCATGTTTGAATTTGATATTATGATGGTTCTCGGAAAGGGGCTGATAATAAAAAACTGGCGTGAAGGTGCTAGAAGTTTTATCGCGCTCGAGACAGGGGAAGATACCATGAAATGGTTTTTTCTTCTTCTTAACGAATATGTTGAATCGAAAACTGCAAAGGATCTTGATTTGAGATCATATGTTAAAGAAGCCGTTCATTATAACGAATATTGATCCAATCTGCATTTTTTTCATTCTTTTATGAGATAATCCCCCGAATATGCCGATTTATAAAGGGCAGAATCAGCCTTTTATGGTGTCAGGATACGAATTAATCTTGACACTATGACTGCGTGTATGTAAAAAAATATAATGCTTTTGCGATATTAATAATTCGGCGGGGTAACAGGTGAAAAACTTAAAATTATTGGCTCTCCTGTTGTTGGTTCTATCTTTTCTTCCATCCTGTTCAAAAGACAAAAAGGATTCGGTTGATTCATCGGAAGGTTTTTCTGGTTCGGGAAAAGACATGATTGTCGTACTCGATACTTCGATGAGTATGGTAGGCCAAGGCGGACAGAACATTCTTTCTCAGGTAAAAGACAGTCTCAATTCTCAGGTAGATAAGCTTATTGTTGGGGATTCTTTTACATTTGCGACATTTGATGAAACCACTAAACTCTATCCGACTGTTCAGATTGACAGTATGGCAAAAGTTGACGTGATAAAAAAATACATCTCTATGGTTGAAGCAAAAGGTTTTTGGACTTATACCATGGACATGCTTTCTATAATAGTAAAGAAAGCTGAGGAAATTGATGCACAGAATGGTGACCGTCAGGTTGTAATAGTAATTCTGACTGATGCATTGGATGATCCTCCACCTGCGCTTAGATCAAAACAGCTTAATATTAAGGATATCGCAAAAGGCGATCCAAAAGACTGGTTTATCTATTTCGTAAGTCTCGGCGAAGCGAAAGGAAATGCTAAACTTACCGGTATAACAAAGGATGTTGCTGATAATGTTGCCTCAAAAACAACTGTAATAGGTGGCAAAGACGATCCGAATGAGGCTATTTCAGGAAATCTTCAGGCTGAAATCGATAAGGTTGATGCATCTGTCCGCAATGAAAGAATTAAGAAAATTCTTTTTATAGTAATTCCTTTACTTCTTCTGGCTCTTTTGATTTATCTAATAGTAATTATTGCGAAGAATGCGGCAAAAGTTCGCGGAACTGTTGAATTTAAACAAGTCGGAACTTTCCGTCCTGAAATTAAGCAGGTGGATTTGGGCCAGTTTAAAGAAGGAAAAGTAACTATTGGACGTAATGCCCTTGATAGTTACAGAATAATGGACTTTTCAGATAGGAAACCCGTGATATTTATAGCGAAAAAGTTTTCCGGAGCTCTAAAAGTTATTATTGATGAAGATAACAGCACACCTGTAGAATTCGCAGGAAATAAAAAGGAAGTTTTTCTTCGAGAAGGTGATACCTTTATAGCCGGAGGCTATCAGTTTACCTATTTCGAGAATGAACAAAAGAAGTAATTGACATAAAATAAAAGCGGATTACGATAATCCGCTTATTTACTTTAGCTTACCTATTTAAGGAGGAAAATATATGGCGATTTCCCAGTTTCCTAAAAGCCCTAATGCTGTCCATCCGGAACAGCCTAGTGCAGTCGGTTCCAGAAACTCGATTGTACAAGAGGGAAGAAACAAGATTTCGGAAGCGGGTTTGATTCTTGAAGAAACAACCCAGAAAGTGCTTAATGAAGTTGAGCAGAAGCTTCCTGAAGAAGTTTTAGCAAGACTAGATGTAATGGGCGGATTGAAAGAAAAGCTCTACAATTACATCAACCAGACTTATGTTAACATGTTCAACCGTTACACAGTAACGATGGAAGACGAATTTATTAAAAAAGTTCGTGATTTCGTGGACAAAGAAGAAGCAAAAGGTCTTGCTCGTTACACTCCAAGAGAGCTTGTTGAGCTTCTTGATAAGATTGGCGGCGGTGACAAGTTTAATACCGGTGAAATTGAAAAATCAATGGTAAACATGTTCGGTCACTTGCAGGGTCATATCCAGAGAGGTATGAACGATCTTGAAAATGAAACAAATGCAATTCTTCGTCAGAAAACTGATGTCGGTGCGTTTATCCGCGGTGAGAATGCGTATGCAATTCTTAAATGCGTATTCAAAGACAATGAATTCCGTCCAAAATATGTTTATGACGTAAAACTTTCCATAAACATTCTCGACAGTGAACTTATAAGCCCAATTTATCATTATCAGGTTACAGTAGAATCTCTTCTAAAAGACGCGATCCAGAAGCATATTCAGGAACTTATCGACCGTCAGATTGAGGAGCTCAAAGAAGAACTTGTTGATCAGGGTGCTAAGGAACTTTCGGGTTCTGAAGTTATGTTTGAAAAAATCAAAAAAGTTGAAAACTTTACTGATGATATCAAAGATGATGAAAAATCCAAGAGATACACTATTCTTGCGAAGAAATTCCTTGATAAGATCGAAGGTCTTCGTGCGCAGATCGACCTTGAGGATTATGATCCTCTTAATATCCGCGAGAACATTAAACATATCATCGATGAAGAAAATATCCGTAACAGAGGTTATAATACAGCTGTTAATGCGATTACTTCGATTCTTGATACGTCTAAACTCGGGTATCAGGTTTGCGATAACATGAAGAATGCCCGCGTGTGTCTCATCAGAGAATATGAAGAAATCGACAAACAGGTTCTTCCTGATGAAAGATATGACATCAAACTTGCTTTCTACGATCAGAACCAGCTCAGAGAGATGGTTCGTGAGTATGACAGACAGATGGATGCTTTCACAAGAGAGATTCACATGCTTGCAGACGTTACTGAAGCTCATTATCAGTCAAGTAAGAGATTCCGTTCTCTTAAAGACTTCGATGATCTTTCAAAACGTCTCATGAGCAGAGACTGGCTCAGAAAGAAAGAAGCTGAAAAACTTGATGGCGCATATGTTGCGACTGAAGATATCGGTGATTTCTACAACGAAAATTCTTTTGTTGAAAAGAATAACAGAACTTATGAAGACAGAATCAAATATCTTAAGAATAAAATTAAGAGAAATAAAGATCTTCTTCAGAAGATGCATGGATATCAGAATCCGATTGAAAGAGTTGTTCTTGATGAAAGAATCAATTTTGTTTCAAAAAGATTCCATGAGTTTACATATCAGGTAAATCCGCATCACATTCAGCCGGGTCTGATTCTTGACATGAACGTAACTACCATTAAACGTAAACTTTTTATGCTTAAAGGTATGGCGAACATGCTTAATGAGTTCCTTTATGGAGTATCAAGAGGATTCCAGGATGCTGCATTTGCTCAGTTTAAGAGAAGAAGATCTACAGTTAGATCGGATATCGATCAGTCTTTTTCTCTTCCTGATAATAAAGACAATATTTTCGAAATGGCTTATAAACAGCAGGCTGCAGATGCAAGTGCAGGTGCTGATATAGACATTAAAGGAATTGTTGATATGACTCCGGGAGCTAAAGCTGCTAAAAAGAAAAGCTCTGGTTTAAAAGAACTATAAGTTTCAATAAAAAAAAGACCGGCATTAAGCCGGTCTTTTTTTTATGTCTTCTATCTGTTGCTTTGATCGAATATTTTTTTTACAACACCTTTATCGTCTTTTAGTATTTTTGCGCCTCTGGTGATTTTGCAAAGACTTACTCCGAGTTTCGCAGCTATTTCTCTTTGGCTTAGACCCTCGTTCAGCATGCATAAAAGGTTCCATCTTAAAGTCAGGTCGCTTATTTCGGACTTAGTAAGAAGCTCATTCATAAGTTTAATCATTTCGTTACGGTTTGAAACTGAACAGAAGATGTCATAAATATCTTGTTTCTGCATTATTTTATCCTTTTAAGATAATTATTTGAAGTCATCCGTTATAAAAGTCAAGCAGAAGCGTTTTTCTTAGGAATTATAAATATAATAAAAAATTTAAAAACTTTTTGACATAAGCCTTATATAATTATTTTTCGAGATGTATGTCGGATAATGTTAAAATATTTAGAAAAGGGAGCAAGACGTATTTTACGGCAAGCTTGTTTTTTCCTCCGGAAGTGCGGCGTGATGTGTTTTCTTTATACGCTTTTGTCCGGACTGCTGATGATTATGTTGACTCTGTCCCTCAGAGAAAAAAAGAATTTTATAAGTTTAAAGAATTATATCTTGAATCCTTAAAAAGCCGTAAGAAATCCGGAAATGAAATTATTGATGATTTTATTGATCTCTTTTACAGAAAGAAATTTAAATCAGAATGGGTATCTGCCTTTTTGGAATCAATGGAGTTAGATTTAACAAAGAAAAAATATAAATCGATAGATGAGACTCTTCACTATATTTACGGTTCAGCAGAAGTGATCGGTCTTTTTATGGCAAGAATTCTTGATTTACCCAAAAAAGCAGATAAGCATGCTCAAATGCTCGGAAGAGCTATGCAGATGATTAATTTTATAAGAGATATTGCGGAAGATAATTCTTTCGGAAGGGCATACCTGCCATTAGATTCGAAAATGAAATCTCTTGATTATTCATTTGCTTCATCTAATAAGGATATGTTTGAAGCATTTATTCGCCGACATTCTCTGATTTATAAAAAATGGCAGAAATCAGCAGAAGACGGCTATAAATATATTCCTAAAAGATATCTTGTTCCGATAAAGACTGCCGCAGACATGTATCTCTGGACGGCATCTCAAATTGAAAAAAATCCGATGATTGTTTATGAGAAAAAAGTTAAGCCGTCACGTTTTAGGATATTGAAAACGCTGATCGCCAATGAGGTAAAATGTTTTCGTACATCAACGAAAGAAAAGCTTTGATTTCGGAATTTATTGCAGATTATTTACAGCAAAAATCGAAAGAATTGTCTGCTGTCAATGTTTGGGGCAAGGATGTTTCTGAGCGCGTAAATTCCTTTACAAAAGACGGAAAAATGATTCGTGGTGCGCTTATTCTTTTTTCACATGAAATGTGCGGAAATCATAATCAGCGATATGCACTTCGTTCTGCTGCAGCGATAGAGCTTTTGCAGTCATATCTTCTAATTCATGATGATATTATGGACAGGGATAAATTCAGAAGAGGAAATCCTTCCATATTCCATCAGTATTCTCTAATGTTGCCGGATATACCGCATGATCAGGCTGAACATTTCGGAACTTCAATGGGAATTTGTGCAGGAGATGTCTCAATATTTCTAGCCTTGGCTCTTTTACTTGATGATACATCGGATCCTCATATTAAAAATTCTGTTATGGAATTATTTTTCCATGAAATGACGCTTGTCGGTTTTGGACAGATGCAGGATATTTATTTCGGCGTTTCTAGTAAAATCCCGGAGACAAAGGATGTTATTGATCTTTATACCTACAAAACTTCACGTTATACTTTTTCTCTTCCTCTAAAGGCGGGGGCTCTTATTTCGGGTGATACCGTCAACGCTGAAATTTTGTTTAATATCGGAATTAAGCTTGGAATTATTTTTCAAATCAGGGATGATGAACTTGGTCTTTTCGGCGAGTCTGAAAAAATCGGCAAAGTTGCAGGTTCTGATGTCCGCGAAGGTAAAATGACAATATTTATGACAGAACTTTTTCCTTTACTGCAGTCCGATGAAAAAGAAAAGATATTAACTTTTTTCGGTAAGGAGACCGCGGGAATTGAAGATATTGTTTATCTTAGAGATATTATTGAGAATAAAGGTATTCGCGATAAAGTTGAATTGATCAAGAAAAAACTTTCAGATGAATGTTCAGATCTGATTGAATCCATGAATGTAGCTGTAAATTATAAGGATATGATTTATAAGCTTCTGGAATATAATCTAAAAAGGGAAAAATAATTTTTTTGTAACATTTTTTTAACAATTTGTCTAATCCGTGAGAGATAGCCGATATATTGCTTTTCTCCTTTTCTTTTATCCCCCGTGTGTTTCATTCCGCACGGGGGAATATTTTTCTTGCCCAATTATTACTCAGCTTTATCAATGTCGAAGAGGTTCATATGCTTGCAAAGAGAATCATTCCGTGTCTTGACGTTAAAGACGGGCGGGTTGTAAAAGGCGTAAATTTTTTAAATCTTTCTGATGCAGGAGATCCTGTAGAAAACGGTTATTTCTACGATAGAGAAGGTGCGGATGAACTGGTTTTTCTTGATATAACGGCATCTTCAGATAATAGAAACATCATATTGAATATGGTCAAGCAGGTTGCTGAAACAGTTCACATTCCTTTCTGTGTTGGTGGCGGAATACGCAGCGCGGATGATGTGAGGCTTATTCTTGAAAACGGAGCGGATAAAGCTTCGATGAACAGCGCGGCCGTGAAAAATCCTTCGATAATTTCGGATTCAGCTAAACTTTTCGGTGCTCAGTGTATCGTTGTTGCTATTGACGCTAAAAAAAATGATCGGGGCGGATGGACAGTATTTCTCAATGGGGGAAGGGTTCCGACCGAACTTGATGCTGTGGATTGGGCTAAAAAGGCTGAAGAACTTGGAGCCGGTGAAATTCTTTTAACAAGTATGGACAGAGACGGAACAAAAATCGGATATGATCTGGAACTTACGAGAGCAGTATCAGAAGCAGTTAATATTCCGGTTATTGCTTCAGGCGGTGTCGGTAATATGGAAGATTTATATAATGGATTTGCAGAAGGTAAGGCTGATGCGGTATTAGCGGCATCAATATTTCATTACAGGGAATATTCCATTAAACAGGTTAAGGAATATCTTGCAGAAAGAGGAATTCCTGTAAGGCTGTAAATGCATTATTCTGTTTTTATAGTACAATAAAAACAATAACGGCAATAAGGGCTAAGAGAACTGCAACCAAACTTATTATAGCAGGTAGACCTATTGCCTTGCCTTCACTCTTTTCTGTCTTTTCTCCAAGAGCTGCTGCATATACCGGATCAAGGGCTACTTTGATATTTGTTTCTTCCTCTATTACAGCTGTGTAAACACCTTTCGCGATTAGTGCGAAAATTTTATAACCAACGCCGTCTATGAATTTTATTGTTGTTATTCTTGCAGGAAGCGGCATTATTTTCTTTTTTTCAGTGTCATAGGCTTTAAAAGCCTGGGCAATCTGTATTGTCTGATTGTTTTCTTCAAGAAGGGTTATCATTACCTTATCGCCTTGAACGATTGACGATATGTGCTTGCCTTTTATCGGAGACAGATTGAGAGCTCCCTTAATTATAAGTTTAACCCCGTCTTTTCCAATCTGAGGTTCGTCAAGCGGAGTTTCGGGGCTGATTTTTTCAGAAATTTTATTTTCCTGTGCGGCAGCCTTGGAGTCCATTTTTCGCGAAGATTGAGAATCCAGTTCAATATCAAGAGAAGATGTCTCCTGAAACAGAAGCTTTAATTCGACACGTTTGAATCCTGTAGACTCGGTAAGAATTTTTTGAACTATATGCTGAGCCTGTACTTCATCGTTACGTTCAAGCAGTCTTCCGAGTTCAACACATAAAGATCCGGTAAAGCTTCGTTCGACTTTATCCTTTATATCGGATGATGCGCGTGCATTTTCGCTTTTCTGCCTGGCTGTAAGCATATCTTTTTCAAAAGTACGCCAATCCTGATGATTGTTTAAGCTGTTAATTGTATAATCGGGAGATATTACAAAAAGAGAGTCTATTATCCTGTTGTATGTCTTATTGAAAAAAATAAGAAAAACGCCGTATAATGACGATGATGAAAATACACCCTTCATTGCCACGGCATCTTTGTAAGATCCTGCTGCCATTTGCTTGGCTTTTACCATGTCGTTTCCGACATAATAAAGTGCTATGTCTATCCTTTTAACCTGATCGGCTAAATTTGCTTTATCTTCTTTTTCGGACATACTACCTGTTTATCGCAAGTTTGATTCGTTCCAGCAGCCGTTGGCGCTGCAGGGGTTTGAGAATGAAATCCAGTGCACCCATTTTTACTAAATCTTCAACGACACCTTTAGTTGTTTCATCGCTTATAAAAACTACTTTTATCGGATATTTGAGATTGTTTTTGAGTTCAAAAAGAAGAGCATATCCGTCAAGAATAGGCATATCTAAATCAGTCGTTATCAGATCAATTTTTCCGCCAAGCTTTTCAATGATTTTCAAGGCATCGCGGCCGTTTGCGACATCGGCGATGACTTCATATTTTTCGGATTCCAGAATCTGTTTAATTTGTTTACGTTGGAATTCCTGATCTTCAACAACAAGAACTTTGTAAGGTATTCCATTAGGTCTGATCCCGTCAGCCTGCTTTGAGTTCAGGGACGGGAAATCATGCTTACTCTTCATAATTTCTCCGAATATAACAAATACCGGACTGCAACAAATATGCCCAGTGCAGTGAAATAAACAACCAATAGAGTTATTTAATCCGATATTGAGACACTTTGTCAACTCAAATAATTGAACAGTTATGCTTATAAAATATTGCTTGAGATATTCTTATTGTATATTTAGTGTTGTCTGGCGGTTGATTATGAAAGCACTTATTTCTGCAGAAGATTATACTCTCGCAATAACCGAGGGAAAGTTATTTTATTTGGAGTTTCAGGTTTTTGATGCTGATGCTGAAGCCTGCTTTCTTCGGATTCTGCGGCGTTTTCTTTCTCATGCCGACCTTTTATATTCTCGTGATGTTCTGATAACCATTTTGAAAGAACTAATCAACAATGCAGTTAAAGCTAATGCCAAGCGTCTTTTTTTTCAAAGAATGAATCTTGATATCAGAAAGGATTATAATGAAGGAATGACTTCATTCAGTTCCTCTGTTCTCCGGCCTGACGGGGATCTTATGCTTGCAATTCAGTCATCGGATTATAAAGTCAGAATTTATTTTGAAAACAGAAACTCTGATTATATAATTTCAGTCTGGAATAATACGCCTATTGTTCCGGAAGAAATTGAAAGAATTAATTCGAGGATTGAAAAAGCCAGGCATTATTCTAATATTTCCGAGGCTTTCGGAGATACTCTGGATGATTCAGAAGGTGCCGGTTTGGGGTTGATCATGGCCTCCATGGTTTTCCGTAACGCCGGATTCGATGCGAGCAAGTTTATTGTGCACCGAAAGGATAATTCGACTATCTTTTCACTTTCTTTAAGCAGAAGAACTGATTCGGCAGAAATACGCGGAAAAATAGCTCAGGAAATTAATAATGCTGTTGAAAATATTCCGGCTTTTCCTGAGAATTCAAGGCTTCTGATAGATATGTGCAAAAATCCTGATGTTACGATTAAACACATTTCAGACTTCGTTAAAAGAGATCCTGGTTTGTCTGCTTCTATCTTAAAGCTTGCTAATTCCGCCGGATATATAACTTCAAAGAAAATTTCCTCAATAGAAGAAGCTTCTGTTTTGATCGGATTAAACGGAATACAATCCATAGCAATGGCCAGCGGTGTTGATGAGATAGTTAATAATCATTTTAAGGAATTCAAATATCTTTGGATGGAGTCCTATAAAAAAGCTTTCTATGCGTATAAAATAGCAATTCAGCTGAAAAATGCAAAAATCGCGGAAAAAGCTTATCTGGCTGCGCTGCTTTCGAAAATTGGAAGAATACTGCTTCTTTCAATTAAAAAAGAAACAGCTCAAAAGCTTGCTGAAATTACTAGAAATAAAACCCAGACGGAAGTGGATATTCTTGAGGAAATTGCATTAGGTATCAGCATTTCCACACTCGGCAGTCTGATTGTCAAGCGCTGGCATTTTGATGATGACCTTTCCGAAGCGATTGAATATCACCGTAAGCCTCATATGGTTAATGACAAAAACAAATCGCTCAATTATACTGTATATCTGGCTCATGTTTTTTGTGAAGCTGAAATAGGTAAATACCGTTTTGAGATAGTGGACGAAGATGTTCTTTCTTACTTTAATCTGGCGGATGCTAATAATTTTAAGAAACTTCATGATATTTTAATAGACGCATATAATACTCAGATGAAGAATATCGAAAATTTGAAATAATCAGGATTCAAAAATGCATTTTCAAAATCTTATTGCGAAACTTAATGAATATTGGAGCTCG
>Ga0208458_1001362_pt1 | contig 20494 bp, 14 predicted proteins | sample AD_UKC085_MetaG_FD_184432 | JGI IMG/M metagenome (GOLD analysis project Ga0208458, IMG submission 184432) | Active sludge microbial communities of municipal wastewater-treating anaerobic digesters from USA - AD_UKC085_MetaG (SPAdes) (version 2) | ecosystem: Engineered > Bioreactor > Anaerobic >... | reverse complement strand
GGGGGTATAATCTCGGCTACATCTTTAACCGTTTCAATTCCACAATGGTCCGATTAAAAGCAGATGCCATTTCGGTTGCCTGCAAGAAGTTGGGAGGTTTCAATTCCACAATGGTCCGATTAAAAGTGATATGCACCTTAGCCACATGAAATACAGCCCCTTTGTTTCAATTCCACAATGGTCCGATTAAAAGATTTTGGAGGCCGTAAAGCCCCTGCTGGCAAAACAGTTTCAATTCCACAATGGTCCGATTAAAAGTAGCAGGGGGGTATAATCTCGGCTACATCTTTAACCGTTTCAATTCCACAATGGTCCGATTAAAAGCAGATGCCATTTCGGTTGCCTGCAAGAAGTTGGGAGGTTTCAATTCCACAATGGTCCGATTAAAAGTTTGTTCATCTATCATTTGATAAATTGAATCAAAGTTTCAATTCCACAATGGTCCGATTAAAAGATATGCAATAGTGTGTAAATCTTTTGTTATCATAAGTTTCAATTCCACAATGGTCCGATTAAAAGCAATACGCGCAAGAAACAGGCGCGCCAATGAAAGGTTTCAATTCCACAATGGTCCGATTAAAAGTTACAATAGGATCTTTCATATCAAATATGTTATGTGTTTCAATTCCACAATGGTCCGATTAAAAGTAATCTTTGCTTATAATTTAAAATATATCATTATGTTTCAATTCCACAATGGTCCGATTAAAAGTTACAATAGGATCTTTCATATCAAATATGTTATGTGTTTCAATTTCACAATGGTCCGATTAAAAGACAGGCAGATTGCCGGATACATTGACCGCTCTAAAAGTTTCAATTCCACAATGGTCCGATTAAAAGCACTTGGAGGCCAAAAGGAGGGCCGCAGATTCCGAGGTTTCAATTCCACAATGGTCCGATTAAAAGAAAGCGGACAATAAACAAGTTCGTGGATTACATCTGCGTTTCAATTCCACAATGGTCCGATTAAAAGGTAGAGAACTTGCAATAAAATATAAGAACTTGCGGGGTTTCAATTCCACAATGGTCCGATTAAAAGGATGATTGAGGGAGCAGTCCTTCTCACGACTTTGGTTAGTTTCAATTCCACAATGGTCCGATTAAAAGCGTTTTCGGTAAACCACCCATCACCTATTCCCGTTAGTTTCAATTCCACAATGGTCCGATTAAAAGCATCAACCCAATGTGGCGTATCAAAGTTTTGACCGGTTTCAATTCCACAATGGTCCGATTAAAAGTGTTTCCTTTGCTTCGCAGCTTTCCGACATTCTTACGTTTCAATTCCACAATGGTCCGATTAAAAGGATGCCGACCTGAACGACTACTTCGCCGATCCGAAATGTTTCAATTCCACAATGGTCCGATTAAAAGTAAGTGAACGCCCCTGCTTTGTCGGGGGCTTTTTTGGTTTCAATTCCACAATGGTCCGATTAAAAGGGGATGAAAACAAGGACAGGCTTGAAGATTATTTTGTTTCAATTCCACAATGGTCCGATTAAAAGATCGGTCATAATTAAGTATTTGATACGACGCAAAAGGTTTCAATTCCACAATGGTCCGATTAAAAGCGAAAATCAACTGTCATGACAAAACCGATAATTTTAGTTTCAATTCCACAATGGTCCGATTAAAAGCGAAAATCAACTGTCATGACAAAACCGATAATTTTAGTTTCAATTCCACAATGGTCCGATTAAAAGTATTACAGGATGGAGAGAAAGCTAAAAAGCTGACAAGTTTCAATTCCACAATGGTCCGATTAAAAGAAAAATTCTACAACGCTCAGAAGTCACTATCGTTCGCGTTTCAATTCCACAATGGTCCGATTAAAAGGCAAAGCCGGGCGCCGAAGTCCACAGAACGAAACGGTTTCAATTCCACAATGGTCCGATTAAAAGCAACTCTCCAAATATGCGAGCTTTTCAACTTTTGTAGTTTCAATTCCACAATGGTCCGATTAAAAGTGAAAAACAGGTTTCCGATGTATTGGATTTTCTACGGTTTCAATTCCACAATGGTCCGATTAAAAGTGAAAAACAGGTTTCCGATGTATTGGATTTTCTACGGTTTCAATTCCACAATGGTCCGATTAAAAGTCATAAAATACGCTTATCAATTCCGTGCTTCTCATTGGTTTCAATTCCACAATGGTCCGATTAAAAGCACGTAATCCCTTTTAATTGTGACTTGTGTTTTCAGTTTCAATTCCACAATGGTCCGATTAAAAGTAACACATATATCATCAATAGAATAAGAGCGCGATGTTTCAATTCCACAATGGTCCGATTAAAAGTATTACAGGATGGAGAGAAAGCTAAAAAGCTGACAAGTTTCAATTCCACAATGGTCCGATTAAAAGTACATAACAAAATCCGGCAAGTTTGTCCTGAACTCAGTTTCAATTCCACAATGGTCCGATTAAAAGTGTAAGCTCTTGAGATTTGTAAAAATGAAGTTATTTGTTTCAATTCCACAATGGTCCGATTAAAAGTGTTTTGACTTTGCAAACTCTTGAGATTTGTTAAAAGTTTCAATTCCACAATGGTCCGATTAAAAGGTATTATGAAAAGAATTGCATTAACAAACGAAGAGTTTCAATTCCACAATGGTCCGATTAAAAGTTACGTAACAAAATCCGGCAAGTTTGTTTTGAACTCAGTTTCAATTCCACAATGGTCCGATTAAAAGCCTATATGCTGACCGCCACGAAGGGAACGAAAGTAAGTTTCAATTCCACAATGGTCCGATTAAAAGGGTTTTGCCCATGTAGGAGTAAACTCCGCCATTAGCCGTTTCAATTCCACAATGGTCCGATTAAAAGCCTTGCCCTGTCCCAAGCCACGTATTCCTTCTCATTGGTTTCAATTCCACAATGGTCCGATTAAAAGTTGGATCAGTTCTACACAGATGCCGAAGCCAGAGGCGTTTCAATTCCACAATGGTCCGATTAAAAGTTACCGTATAGCACTCCACCTGCTCGGTGTACTTTCGTTTCAATTCCACAATGGTCCGATTAAAAGCCTTGCAAGAACGTCAATGAACAGAGCCTACCATAGTTTCAATTCCACAATGGTCCGATTAAAAGGAGCTATAAAACTCAACCCCATTTTGTCCATCTTCGTTTCAATTCCACAATGGTCCGATTAAAAGCTGAATCAACTGCTCGGCCATCAGCTCGAAGGATTTTGTTTCAATTCCACAATGGTCCGATTAAAAGGGATGTTGTTCACGATCTGTACCAGCAATCTGGACAGTTTCAATTCCACAATGGTCCGATTAAAAGGATTATCCATTTCACGCCCTTGTAGCCGAAATAAAGTTTCAATTCCACAATGGTCCGATTAAAAGTTATTATCCTTACAACGGTGGTGTTTACTCCTGTTCGTTTCAATTCCACAATGGTCCGATTAAAAGTCGTTCGACAACTTTAAAAAAATAATTCATTATCAACGACTTATTTGAACAAAAATAGTATTTTTTAGCAGGAAAATGTGTCGACCCTGTAAAGTGTTATTTTCTACAGGGATCGACAACATATATTATTTGTTTGATTTTCAGCATGTCAAAGAACGCTAAGAAATGAGATATTAATAAAACCCGATGGTGTTATTAAAAAAAATCGGCACTGTACAATACTTTGTGTAAATGACAATTGAGTTTTCATAATTACAGCAGCACCCTATCCTCAAAAATAGTAATAAACTGATTCAAAACAATAGCCCAGTTTTTTACAGGCATTGTCCATTTCTTTTCTATCTCACTGATTGCAAGATATACGGACTTTTTAACGGCATCATCATTCGGGAATGAGAGTTTAGCCTTCGTGTATTTCCGGATCTTGCTGTTGAGATTTTCAATCAGGTTGGTCGTGTAGATGATCTTACGGATCTCAACAGGGTAGTCAAAAAATGTAGTCAGATCATCCCAATTGGTACGCCAGCTGCGAACAGCATAACGGTATTTCGAGCCCCATTTTTGCTCAAAAGCATCCAGGGCCGTGGCGGCTGCTTCCTTGTTTACCGCTCCATATATGGTCTTCAGATCAACCGTAAATTCTTTCACGTCCTTGTACGTGACATACCGGCAACTGTTCCGGATCTGGTGTACTACGCATATCTGGGTGGCAGCTTCGGGGAATACGCTCCGGATGGTATCGGTAAAACCGTTCAGATTGTCCGTACAGGTTATCAGAATGTCTTCCACTCCCCGGGTTTTGAGATCGGTCAGTACACTCATCCAGAAAGCGGCACTTTCCGCTTTGCCGACCCATAAACCAAGAACTTCCTTCTTTCCTGTTTTGTTAAGCCCAATGCATATATAGACCGTTTTATTGATGACCTTTCCACCGTCCCGCACCTTGAACATGATACCGTCCATCCATACGATCAGATATTGCCGCTCCAGAGGTCTGTTTTGCCACTCCTGCGCCGCCTGGGTCACTTTGTTGGTGATGATGGATATCGATGAACCGGACAGGTTTATTTCGTAGATACTGCGCAATTCTTCCTCGATATCTGAAACGCTCATTCCTTTTGCATAAAGCGATATGACCAGCTTTTCTATGGATAACCCCCTGCTTTGGTGTTTTGGTACGATAACCGGTTCAAATTCACTGTTCCGGTCCCTGGGTATCTGGATGGTAGACTCTCCGTGTTCGGTCTGGATGGTTTTGGGAAAACTGCCGTTCCTTGAATTGCCTGTATTGTTGCCCGCCACATCATGCTTTTCGTACCCCAGGTGCGCATCCATCTCGCCCTGTAACATTTGTTCAAGTACCTGTGAATGAAGATCCTTTAAGAACCTACTCACATCTTCCTCTGTTTTAAACTGTTTTAGAAATTCCTTGGACAACAGCTCAGGTGGTACTTCCGTTTTTTTCTTGACCATAAATTGTGTTTCCATTTGGTTTAACCCTTAAATTTAACAATGCTTTTTTCTTTCGCATTATCGTTTACACAATTTATTTTATAGTGCCCGGAGTGCCGTGCAAAGCCCTTAAAAAAGTTTTTAAAACGTTGTTATTCAGCCTTTTGGGTTTTTGAAAACTTCTCTTGCACGGTAATCCGGGTTTGCCAGCCTTTTTTACCGGGGAATGTCTATCTTTGGATAATAGAAAATATACCAACCATGCACCTTCTTGTAGCCATTTTGACTGTAGTGCTTTCTTTTGAATCATCTGTGCAACAGAGTGATGTCAATGCCAAACTTAAAGAATTGGATGAAATCATAGAGAAGCAGGAGCAGTATAGTAAACCTAAAGAGCTTCGGATAAAGAATCTGGTTGAGGAGTTGCAGACATCATCGAACCGTTCAAATGAGTTCAATATCTGTAATCGGCTTTTTGAAGAGTATAAGTTCTATCAGTACGATTCTGCTTATGTGTATGCCAGGAGACTGGAATCCTTGGCGGAAAAATCAGGTAAAAGGGCCGAAGAGGCAATAGCTCAGGCTGCTTTATTGTTTTGTTATAAATCTGTGGGTTTTTTTAACGAGGCCGTAGAAATCATCAATAATTTTCAGTCAAACGAGGTGCCTGACGAGATTCTGGTCAATTTCTATGTATTGTGTGCAAGTACCTATCAGAATCTTTATTCCTATGTACAAGGAACAAAGAATCTGACAGAAAAATATAACCAGAAAGTCCTAGACTATTACAAACTGGCTCTTGATTATGCCTCGGACTACTCTTTTAATTATCATTGGATTTCACTTGAAATAGCTCTTATTCAGGAATATTCAGACGAATTGGCCATCGATGGCCGGAAAAACCTGATAAACCTGTTCAATCTGGATGAGCATCAGCTGGCCATACATTATTCCATTCTGGCCAATGCCTGCGAATCAAAAAATTTAGACAAAGAAGCCACCTATTATCGCGCTATATCGGCCATTTACGATATAAAGTCCTGTGTACACGAAACCACATCGGCAAAAGTGCTGGCAGAATATATGTACGCACAAAAGGATATTATCCATGCCTATTCTTACATTCAGCTGGCGTTGAGCGATGCACAGTTTTATAATTCCAGACTGAGGATGGTTGAGATTAATTCTATTTTTCCGGCCATTGAACAATCGCGTTATTCCGATGTCAACCATCAACGTTTGATTTTCATGGTGGGTGGGGCCGTGGTTCTCATTCTTTTCGTATTGACCCTTATTCTTTTTGTGAACCTGAAATCCAAGTCCAAGGAAATTAGAAAATCAAATGAGTTGCTTGCCAGGGTGAACAGTCTGCTGAAGGAAACGAGCATGATTAAAGATCAGTACATAATGCAGTCACTGCACGGGAACACCTCTTTTGTAAATAATGTGGAAAAAGAATCCCTGGCTGCCATCAGAAAAATCACCACCAGACAATACGATGATGCAAAGGCCATTTTGTATAATATCGGTATTAAGGAAGAGAGAGAGAGAATATATACGGCATTCGATACGGCCTTCCTGGCCCTGTTCCCCAATTTCATAGAAGCATTCAATTCCTTGATGAACGATGATGCCCGGATATCTCTGGATAAAAGCGGTGCTCTTCCCATGGAGGTGAGGATATTCGCCCTCATGAGACTCGGCATAGATGATCCTGCCAAGGTGGCGGACTATCTCCATCTGTCGGTTAACACCATATATGTATACAAAAACAAAATCAAATCAAAAACCTCTCTTTCCAAAGAACAGTTTGATGCCAAGGTAATGGCAATTTCTAAATAATCAATCTTAAATAAGCATTCCCTTAGCCCTTTTAGCAACATGATTATCAAATAATTAGGATTAGTTATATCTTAATTTCCATCTTAATTTATTGACCGTTGTTTTAGACTTGGATAGTTTTGTCTTACTAAAACAACTAATATGGGAATAACTAAGAAACTATTATTTCTGACGTGTATAAGTGTATTTCTAGGGATCACACTTACTGCCACTGCTCAGAATCTTAAAATCAGTGGTGTCGTAACCGACGCAGGCTCTAAAGAAGTATTGACGGGCGTCACTGTCATGATTAAGGGCAGTTCCATTGGGACAACCACAGACAGTAACGGAAAATACTCCCTTACAGTATCGGAAAATGATACTATTGAAGCTGTTATGATGGGGTATAAGAACGCGACTGCAATTGTCAAGGGTAAAACAAATATTGATTTCTTCCTGACGGAAGATACCCGTTATTTGAAGGAAACCGTTGTAATCGGTTACGGTACAATAGATAAGAAAGAACTGACAAGTGCCATCGCACATGTTTCCTCAAAAGATTTTTTGTCATCCAGTTCCATGGATCCTGCCATGTTGATTCAAGGGAAAGTATCCGGTGTGTCAGTTGTCAACACCGGGTCAGCCGATCCCAATAACAATGCAAGTATCCAGATACGCGGGATATCATCTAGAGCTGCCGGCCTCGGACCGCTTATCGTAATAGATGGCGTACCCGGTGGAAACATGTCCAATGTGAATCAAAATGATATAGAATCCATTAATATCCTGAAAGATGGTGCCGCATCGGCCATATACGGTACGCGCGGAAGCAACGGAGTAGTGTTGATCACCACTAAAAAAGGAACATCCGATGGCGAGATCCACACTTCCTATTTTGGGCAGGTCTCTGCCAATATGATGATAAAGGAACTGGACATGCTCAATGCCGATGAGTATCGTGAATATAAAGTGGCAAACGGCAAAGGGGCGGATTACGGAGGCAACGTGGACTGGTTGAAAGAAGTGAGCCGCATTGGACTTACGCACCAGCACACTTTGACGTTATACGGAGGACGGGCCGAGACGAATTACCGCGTCAGCGCCGATTTCCGCGATTCGAAAGGGATTGACAAACGCTCGGAGAGGATGGAATACGGTCTGCGCGCCTCGGTGAACCATACCACTAAGAGTGGACTTTTAACCTTCTCGGCCAATGTGGCCCCCAGGGTCGTTAAATTGAAAAAGGCCGATTGGAATGTTTTCCACAACGCGATAGAAGCGAATCCGACCACACCCATCATGGATCCGGAAAATCCTTCCATGTATTTCAGCTTCTTTGGTCAACAGGCCGGTTATAATCCTGTTGAAGAAATAATGACGGTAAAGGACGATCGCGAGATATTATTCCTTGATTGGGACGCCACTGTAAAATTGAATATTACAGACGACCTTTCCACTCAAGTTACTTTTGCAGACCAGCAGAACCAATATTATAACAGTTGGTTCCGTCCTTCCACCAATACAGAAGGCATCAGCAAGGGATGGTCCGGCGAGGCTTCCAAAGATTTCACAAAGAACAGCCAATATTCCATTGAATGGCTGGGCAATTATTACAAATCGTTTGGAAATCACAACCTTAAGGTGATGGCAGGCTATTCATACCAATATTTCCAGAATTCCGGGCTGAATGCGCTGAACAAGAATTTTCCCAACGATGGCATAACCTACAATAATCTTTCCCAGGGTGCCTGGGCACGTGAGGAAGGGTATGTAGGCATGGGCTCCTTCAAGAACGATGCAAAACTGATTGCATTCTTTGGCAGGATCAATTACGATTATATGGGTAAATACCTGGCAACCGTATCATTCCGCAGAGAAGGGTCTTCCAAGTTTGGTGCAAACAATAAATGGGGTAATTTCCCCGCCGTTTCTGCCGGCTGGCGTTTGAGCGAGGAACCCTGGATTAAGGGCGCCCGTTGGATAAACGATTTAAAGATCCGTGCAGACTTTGGGATTACCGGAAACCAGAACTTCAACAGTTACCTTTCGCTGAATACTATGACCGGATTCGGGGACTATTACTATAACGGCAAGTATTTTACGGTCTGGGGATCTTCCAAAAACGTGAACCCCGACCTGAAGTGGGAAAAAGGAATAAACTGGAACGTGGGTGTTGACTTCTCTTTGTTTGACTATAAATTGTCGGGTTCAGTAAACTATTATCAAAGAACACAACAAGACCTGCTGGGAGACTACAATGTTCCCATTCCTCCCTATCTGTTCTCAACTACTTTTGTAAATGTGGGGACCATGAAAAACACCGGTCTGGAAGTGGATCTGAGCTGGAAGGCAGTAGACAACCATGACTTCGGATACTCGGTTGACTTAGCCGGGTCCACCATGGAAAATGAGTTTGTATCATTTTCCAATTCCGAATACATTGGCCAGGATTACTATTACGTGGCCCCCACCGAAGACCCATTCCCATTCCATTACCTGCAGCGGATCGAAGCCGGCAAGAGATTGGGTACCTATTATATGTGGAAATTTGCAGGCGTAAACAAACAGGGTGACTGGCTGGTATATGACAAGAACGGGGAGTTGATACCCGGCCTGTCAGCTACCGATGCCGATATGTATGAAGTCGGGAACGGCCTTCCCAAGTTCATGGCATCCATGACGCACAGTTTCCGCTATAAAAACTGGGATCTGTCGGTTTATTTCCGTGGAGCCTTCGGATATGACATTTTCAATATTCATGAATTCTATTATGGTTTCCAGGATGAAGTGGGCAATGTGATGAAGCTTGCCTATACCAAAAATCAATTATTGAAAGGTAACCCCATTGTATGTGACTATTTCCTGGAAAGAGGTGATTATGTCAAGCTCGATGTGCTCAATCTGGGGTATACGTTCAAAATGAATAACAATTATCTGAAAGGGATAAGAGTCTATCTTACCGGGCGCAATCTGTTGACCATTACCGGATTTTCGGGAGTGGACCCCTCTACCTATCAGGTGAACGGCCTGCAACCGGGGGCTTCCGGATCCAGGAATTATTACCCGTCATGCCGGCAGGTGATTGCGGGACTCCAGATAGATTTCTAAAACTAAATCAAAGAAAAGATGAAATATTACAGATATATGTTAGCAGCATTGGCTGTTACACTAATGGCCGGCTGCACGAATTTGGATGAGACCATATACGATCAGGTCTCGAGTGAGAATTACTACAATACGCAGATGGATGTGATCCGCGCCGCGTTCCGTCCTTTTGAACATGCCTATTGGAGCATTCAGTCCCGTCACCAGCTGGAAGAACTGTCCGGAGATTTAGTGGCAACGTGGAAAAAAGATGACTGGTGGGAAGACGGGGGGCGCTGGAGCAGGCTTCATTACCACACCTGGACCATAGATGATGAACTGATTAAAAATGAGTGGGTGGGTTGTTTTACGGGTATCATGCAGTGCAACTATGTCCTGGATGATCTTAATACGCTCGATCCCGCGAAATACAATTTCAGTGATGCCGAGTATAACAACCTGAAAGCACAGTGCCGTACCCTAAGAGCCTGGTTCTATATCAGGCTGTTGGGAAGCTACAGAAATGTTCCCCTGGCTGTAAGCCGCGATGTATCATTGAATTCCGAGGGACAGATCGAGCCCCGTGAGTTGTTTGACTTTATTGAAAAAGAACTCAGGGAATGCGTTCAATTGCTCGATGCCAAAGATGGTGCAGCCGGAAACGGAACCGCTCAGGGACAATGGAACAAGGCCGGTGCCGCATCGCTCCTTGTACGCCTGTATTTGAATGCCGAAAAATGGACAGGGGAAAAGAAGTACTCCGAATGTGCTGCCATGGCACAGCAAATTCTTAACGGTGATTTTGGTTCTTATGCCTTGGGAAAAACATGGGACGAGGTCTTCGACTGGAATAATGAAAACTGTCGGGAAGTCCTTTTTGCCTTCCCTTCCGCAAAAGGATACAGCCATTATGTCTATTCGGGAGATTTGTTCTGGTGGACAGTGCCTGCCCGCACCATTGCCAATTACCTGGGCGACACAAAAGCAGGAAATGGCGACCATAACTGTAAATACGGTCTGGCTCCAAGTTTTGCACCCGATGGCACACCTTATACCACCGAACTGGGCAGACCCGCCGCTAAATTCAAAAAATATCCGGAAGACTATCGTCTTAAACTCTACAGAAACCTCGGCGATAACAAGCGGGAGGGGATGATGCTGTTCGGTTACCTCGATTATGAAGAAAACGGGAAAGCCAAGCGCGTCGTGTCTCCAACCGGTGACGTGGATCTGTATCTCAGAGATGCCGTTGGCAATTTCAAGGGATGCGGTCCCGATGAGATACCGGCAGACCGTACTTCCGACATGCTTCACGGCGACCACAGCTCGGGTTGGCGTTTTGTAAAGTACCCTCTCTACATGGATACCGATTCGGGACAAATGGAATCCGATTTTGTGGAAATAAGGCTGGCCGAGGTGATTTATTCTTTGGCCGAGTGCAAGTTCCGTGAGGGGAAAGTAGACGAGGCTGCCAGGCTTCTCAATACAGTCAGGCGGAGAAATTATCCGGAAAATGCCGTGGCAAAATATCTTTATGCACCTGAAGGCCCGGTGACGCTTACACAGGCCGAATTACTCGACGAATGGGGAAGAGAATTCTTCCATGAAGGCCGCCGTCGTACGGACCTTATCCGTTTTGACAAATTCTGCAAGGGTATATGGTGGGATAAGACTCCGGACAAGGATAATCATACCGAGATATTCCCGCTTCACAGAGACGTGCTGAGCAGCAATCCGGCTCTCAAACAAAATGCAGGCTACTAGAATCACTCATATAAATCTTGATAAAATGAAAAACACTCAAAAAATGTTGATGTTGTTCCTCGCCGGAACACTATTATGGTTACCTTCCTGTAATAAGGATAAAGAACCCGAAGTAATTGATGTGGAACGCCATTATGAAATGGTTTACATGCTTGGTGCAGCTGCTGACGGCCATTGGGATTCAGCCGATCCGCTACCTATGAAAGTCACCTCCGATAAAGATGTTTTCGTTTACGAACTGGATCTGGTACGCAGTGCTGAAAACAAGCTTATCAAGTTTTCCGTCGATGTCAATACATGGGACAAGACTCATTTCCTTGTTCCTGCCCTGGAAAACATGGTGGCAGGTCAGGCTTATGCCTATCTTAAAGAAGGAGAAAACAAGCTGGCCGAAACATCTGTAGCTAAAGACGGGGATGGTAATCTCCGCGACCATTTCTTTGGCATGGACAAAGGCACAAGCGGCCGTTATCAAATACAAGTCAATCCCATAAAGCTGACTCTGACTGTCAAAAAGCTTTCATCATTGGCCGATCCTGAAATTATTGAATGGGTAGCAGGAAATCTTTATTTGGTTGGCGACGCGACTCCTGCAGGCTGGGCCATAGCAAGTCCCACTCCCATGGTTCGCAATGGTAATATTCATACCTTTGAGGGACCTCTGAAAGCCGGAGAGTTCAAAATTGCCACCGTATTTGACTGGGGTGGAGATTTTTATCGCCCTGCAGTTGACCAGACCGAGATTAACAAAAGTGGCATTGCCAACGGTGCGGTAGTTTGCTGGAAGGAAGATGCAGCAGCCGGACACGGTGATAACAAGTGGAGAGTGAAGGATGCGGGTAAATACCGTCTGACTCTGAATACCGAAACCTTGACACTTAAAGTAGAATGGTTAGGAGAATAAGTAAAATAGTTCTGTTGTCTCTGGTGTCGGCATTGGTTTTCATCAATGTCGACGCAAGAGACAGTAAATACACACGTAAGAATGTGGCTCCTCAATGCTGGACTGCTTACGAGTATTGTTATGATCTGAACAGGCCGATAACCGAATTACGCTGGAAAAATAATATTGACTGGATGGCCGAAACGTTCCTGGACCGGGGGTACGATATGATAACGAATGATGGCTGGATAGAAGATGCCCAGACTATTAACGAAAACGGTTATATTACCAAATACAACAGCGGCTGGGAACATGGTTTCAGGTATTGGAACGAATACATTAAAAGCAAAGGAATGAAAGTGGGGGTGTATTACAATCCCCTCTGGATGACAACGGCTGCTTACGATCAGGACTGCCCTGTCCTTGGAACCTCTACCTCGGCCCGTCGAATTGCCGGTCAATATTCATTTAACGGAAAACTGCACTGGGTTGATGTCGACAAACCGGGTGCGGAAGAATGGGTAAAAGGGTATGTGCGCTATTTCATGGACCTGGGTGTGACGTTTCTGCGCGTGGATTTTCTGGAAAACTACGAAAATCATTACGGCACTGTAAGATATGAAAAAGCCCTGCGCTGGATAGCCGAAGAGGCCGGAAATGATCTGTTCATATCGCTGGTCATGCCCAATTCTTTTAATGACCTTGCCACAGAACTTCCGTACGGAGACATGTTCCGGGTTAGTGACGATTGTTTTGCGGGAGACTGGGGCTTCGTGAGTACCCGCAGACGAGGTCAGGTGAAAAAGAACTGGCCCATGTATGCCAATGTATTCGATGGATTCATAGCATTTTCAAAAATTGCAGCTCCGGGTAAAATCATGATGGATGGCGATTTCATGCGGTTGAACAAACTGGCGAACAACCAGGAACGCATGTTCCTCTTCTCTCTCATGATAATGGGTGGCTCTCCACTGGCCATTGCAGATCAGTATGATACAGCCACCGACGATGTGGTCGCAATCTACAGGAATGAAGAATTGCTGGAGTTGCATAATATGGGTTTTTCTGCAAAACCGCTCAGTACCGATATCCTCGATTATGAGAACAGTTCCCGCTGGGTAGGGAAACTTCCCGAAGGAGACTATATTGTGGGTCTTTTCAACCGGGAAGATAAGGCCCTGGTATACGGAATCGATTTTGCCACGGAGCTTGGAATTACCTCAGGAAGAGCTAAAAGTGTACGTGATCTTTGGACACACAAAGAACTGGGCAGTATGAAAAACAAATTTGAGACGACGCTGGAACCTCACCATTGTGTGATGCTGAGAATCAGTCCCGATTATAAGGCTTACACTTCTTGGGGTTTCGGGTGTTCGTCCCGTCATGATGAATAATTATGAAACTCTTTTACTTGTTTGCCTCGGCTTTGATTCTGGCTGCGAGTTGCCAGTATCATACAAATTCAAATAATACTATTGTATTGAAATCTCCCGATGAGATTTTGTCATTGGAAATAAGGTTGTCCGATGAAGGCACGCCCATGTATGCCCTCAAATATTCAGATGACTACATAATCCTGCCAAGTGCCCTGGGATTTGAACTTCGTGGCACCATAAAGGCAACTAAACTGAATTACGGTACCACTGTGACAAAGACAGATTCAAAGCCGAGCCGCATGTTTAATGACCACTTCAAGATTGTCAATATCTACAGAAATTCTTTCGATCAGACATGGAAGCCTGTCTGGGGTGAAGAATCCAAGATAAGAAACAACTACAACGAACTGCTAATAGATCTGGTCCAGAGTGAGACATCCGAGAGAATATCCATCCGGTTCAGGTTATTCGATGACGGTTTGGGTTTCCGTTACGAATTCCCGTGTGGTCAGAATTTAAACTATTTTGTCATAAAAGAAGAGCTTACCGAATTTGCCCTGGCAGATGACTATTTTGCATGGTGGCTGCCGGGCGATTACGACACACAGGAATATGAATATGTGGAAAGTCGCATATCACAGGTGCCTGAGTATTTCCAGAATGCCATATCGGGCAATTCGTCACAGACACCCTTTTCAGTAAATGGTGTCCAGACCTCTCTGCTCATGAAAACAGATAAAGGCTTGTTCGTGAACATCCATGAGGCCGCTCTGGTAGATTATCCCTGCATGCACCTGCTTGTGGACCCAGGCAAAAAAGTCCTGGTCTCGCACTTGACCCCCGATGCGCAGGGTTGGAAAGGGTATATGCAGACACCCTGCAACACTCCCTGGCGCACCGTACAGGTAACTCCCTCGGCGGAATCCATGCTGGCTAGCAGATTGATTTTGAATCTCAATGAACCATGCGCTTACGACGACGTCTCGTGGATCCACCCGGTCAAATACATGGGTGTCTGGTGGGAAATGATTTCCGGAGCCGGTTCCTGGGCCTACACCTCGAATTACCCCTCGGTAAAGCTCAATGTCATCGACTACTCCAAGGCGAAGCCTAATGGCCGCCACAGCGCGAATAACGAGAATGTCAGGAGATATATCGATTTTGCGTCTGAAAACGGTTTTGATGCCTTGCTGGTGGAGGGCTGGAATATCGGATGGGAAGACTGGGCCGATTGTTCCAAGGATTATGTTTTTGACTTTCAAACACCATATCCCGATTTTGACCTCGTCGCACTGAATGAATATGCCCATTCGAAGGGAATCAAACTGATCATGCATCACGAAACTTCATCGTCGGTGCGTAATTACGAGAGACATATGGAAGCTGCCTACACATTGATGAACAAATACGGATACGATGCCGTAAAATCTGGCTATGTCGGCGATATTATTCCACGGGGAGAGCATCATTACGGGCAGTGGATGGTCAATCATTACCTCTATGCGGTAACCGAGGCTGCAAAGCATCATATCATGGTCAATGCGCATGAAGCCGTACGTCCCACCGGGCTGTGCCGCACGTATCCCAACCTGATTGGAAACGAATCGGCCAGGGGAACAGAATACCAGGCATTTGGCGGTACAAAACCCAACCATGTGACCATTCTGCCCTTTACCAGATTAAACGGGGGACCTATGGATTTCACACCGGGAATATTCGAAATGGATCTGAGCACTTTTTCCGGTAACACTTCCAAAGTGAATGCAACCATCGCAAACCAGCTGGGCCTGTACGTAACCATGTATTCGCCCCTTCAAATGGCGGCAGATCTTCCGCAGCATTATGCGAAGTTCATGGATGCCTTCCATTTCATTAAAGACGTTGCGCTGGACTGGTCAGAAAGCCGGTATTTAAAAGCCGAGCCGGGTGATTATGTGGTCATAGCAAGGAAAGCCAAAGATAGCGGTCAGTGGTTCATGGGCGGAGTGACCGATGAGCAGAGAAGGACTTTCGACCTCACGCTCGATTTCCTGGAACCCGATCTGAAATACGAGGCTACCATTTACAGGGATGCCCCGGACGCCGATTACCGTACCAATCCGCAAGCCTATGAAATAGAAAAGCGGACCGTTTCCAAAGATGATATATTATCCCTCACAGCAGCCCCCGGAGGCGGATTCGCTGTCTCATTTGCTGTACTCACATCCGAATAAACGGTATATATTTGTGAAAACAATGATTAGGGAATGTGTTTTACCATTTCTGTTGAACAAAGAGCGAAAAAGGCAATCAGGGAGTATGTAAGGACACACGATGGGGTTCAGCTCGAAATTGACTTCAATGAAGATTTCTTTCTGGTTTCCGGCTTTGCCCATCCCAGATTGCCTATCATTAAGCAGGGCAAGATTGAATTGTCCGAATGGGGTTTGATACCCTCCTTCGCTTACGGTGAAGAAATGGCCCGGGATATCCGCGAAAAACGCTGAATGCCCGCTCCGATACCATTCACGAGAAACAGTCTTATAAATCATCCATCAAAGACCAGCGAGCCATCCTGGTCGTAGATGGATTTTTTGAATGGATGCACGAGGACGGCAAAAAGATTCCATACTATATCTTTCCAAAAGACAAAGGGGCTTTCTACCTCGGCTGCATCTACAATCAGTGGACCAACCAACTGACCGGAAAGCTGGTGGACGCTTTCTCGATCATCACCACCAATGCCAACCCGCTCATGGCGACCATCCACAATACGAAGAAAAGAATGCCGCTGATCTTTTCAAAATAGGACATCAGCCTGTGGATCCATCCCGAGACGTCCATGAACGTGATCAACAATCTCATGAAGCCTTACCCCGAGGCCGCGATGGACGCCTACCGAATATCCGCCGAAGCCAGTAACCCCCGCATCAACCGCAACTTTCCCGCCATCAAGGAGCCGGAGGGGAAAGAAGGGGAGGCCGGAGAGCGGAATGGCAGGGAAGGGGACGCAAGTGGGCGGGTGGAGGAGAGGCTGTTCTGAGGAGGCAGTTACACAGAGGCCGAAAGCAAGAATGTTGGCAGCTTGAAAAAACCATCTCGTTGAATTCAACGAGATGGTTCCTATTGGTTCAGGTGCTGAAAGACCCATGCCGAGCTATAAATTATCGCGGTACGCTTGTTATCTGATTGTGCAGAATGCCGACCCATCTAAGGAGGTTGTGGCGTTGGGACAAACTTATTTTGCTGTGCAGACTCGTCTTCAAGAAATCAGGCAAATGGAGGAATATAACCGTCTGAGCACCGAAGATGAAAAACGACTGTTCCTTGGTAATGAAATGGCAAAGCACAACATCCAACTTGCAGCCGCAGCCAAAGATGCCGGAGTTATAGAACCATTGGATTATGCCATTTTTCAAAATCACGGTTACAAGGGCTTGTATGGAGGTTTGGATGCCAAGGCTATTCATAAATACAAAGGATTGAAGAAAAGCGAACAGATACTCGACCATATGGGCAGCACAGAATTGGCAGCCAATTTATTCCGTACAACACAAACCGAAGAAAAACTACGCCGGGAAAATATAAAAGGTCAAGGTAAAACTAAAGCCAACCAGACTCATTACGAAGTAGGCAAAAAAGTACGCAAAACCATTCAAGAATTAGGTGGTACAATGCCTGAGAATCTGCGGGTGGCTGATAGTATTAAAAAACTGGAAAGATTGAAACAGCCCAAACAATTGAAGCCAAACAGAAGAGGAAAATAATGGGCACTGTTCAATTCTTTGTGTAAATGACTTAAGTTATAATAATTGCAGTGTTTATTATTCCCTTTATTTCTGCTATCAGGCAACTTATTTGGTTTACTATATTTAATCAAAAGAATTCCTCGGGGCTTGCCCCGGGGTTATTCCTTATGGTTTCATTCATGATATTAAGGAAGGCAAACCCGGAGTGTTGCGCAAGGGAAATTTTGAAATTTTCAAATGATTGATATACTGGTGTTTAATTTTGTTAATTCGGCAGAAAGTCGTTCTTCACCCCGGAAGGGAAAGTGTCGCTGATGTTCCTGAAGATGTACACAGGCCTGAGTTGCCCGAAGCTGCTGGAACAGCTGAACGGCAACATCCACTACCAGATATTCTGTGACGTGATAATTGATCCGCTTCATCCTCTGACGAACTACAAGTTGTTGGATGACATCATATCGGAGTTGTCCGGGAAACTTAAAGTCCAACAGCAGCAGGACTTGCTGGCGGAGATGTGGAAGCCTTACATGAAAGATCTTGACACCTTGTATACCGATGCCACCTGTTATGAGAGGGAGATGCGCTATCCGACTGATGTCAAGCTGCTATGAGAGGGGATAGAGAAAGCATACGCCATAATGTGCGAGATGGGGCAGGTCCCGGGTCTCCACCGTCCCCGGACCAAGTACCTTGATATTGAGAAGGCGAATCTGACATACCGGAAGCAGCGCAAGCACTCGAAAAGTCAGACAAGAAAGATTACAAGAAGGCAGCTTCAACTGCTGGACAAGATATTGGAGGAGATACGGAAGATGGAACGGGAGCATGAAGGATCTGCCGACCTGCTTACTGTCAGACAAGCGAAGGACCTGGAGATAGTCACCGCGATGTACCGGCAGCAGCACAACCACTTCAGTAGCAATGATCACCGGGAGAGAATCCCGAACAGGATAGTAAGCATCAACAAGCCGTATATGAGGCCTATTGTCAGGGGAAAGGAAGTGAAGAGCGTGGAATTCGGCGCCAAGTGCAACAACATCCTTGTCGACGGCCTGTCGTTCATAGAGAAGCTGTCGTTCAATGCCTTCAACGAAGGTACAAGACTGGTGCACTGCACGAAGTTGCACAAGAGGCTTTTCGGAGTGTATGTAAAGAAAATCGGTGGCGACACAGGCTATGCCGGCTCCGACAACAGGGACTTCTGCAAGGAGAACGGCATTCAGACGTCCTTTGCCAAGAGAGGTTGTCAGGCAGCCGAGAAGGAAGAAAAGGATATTGTGAGACAGGAACTTGCAAGAGTGAGAGCGACAAGGATGGAAGGCTCCTTTGGAACTTTGAATGTCAGGAGTGGCAATATGCAAGGGAGAAGTCACCGCTCCGCTCAAATACAAAACATTAAACGACAATCCCTAAATAGGCGTTGCGCGGTAATCCGGGTTTGCCTTGTACATTACAGTAATAACCTTCGTCAATTGGCAATTCTCTCCTTCTATAAAACAAAGCATAAAACAATCCCCGGAAATGTTTGCTAAATTCGGGGTTGATAAATCATATAGCCAAATAAATTAATCCTTAACACAGCGCACAGAATAACCGACTTCCTTGAAATAGGCGAACCACACCGATGCCTCATGGCTATCGTAGGAAAGGCTCGCCATTTCGTTATAGGGATATAAGGGATATAAAGATGCGACCCACCAAGTACCACTTTCCATAAGCCCCGAGAATGAATATGGGTCACGTCCGCCCCCCGCACGAGCTGTAAAACCACTATCGTTGGTGGCCCCTGTATTGGGAAAAAACCAAGTCGGCGGAAAACAATTATTCTCTTTCATTCTGTCTCCGGCAACAGAATCTCCCCCTAAATAGTCAGTAAGTTGTTTCCACTCTGGATGATTGGGCAGGTGCCAACCATCGGGACAAACGCCCTGCACGCTGGGATTGGCTTCAGTGCTTTCCTGACCATTCATGGCAGCATTCCAGTTGTAAAGTACTCCGTAGGTTTGGTAGTTATTCTGGCCTCCATCTTCATAGGCTTTGGCTGCTGCTACATCTGTACCGTCATAACCGTAAACATAATAGTATGAGTTAGATTCATTGCCCTCATCTTCAGACCCTGTTGCCCAACCCACTACACTGGGAAGATACGCCAGATTCTCTGCCATCCATACCTGTTCACCTATGGTAACCGTTTTGTAAACATGATCATCCCGTGGATCAGTAAACGAACCGTACTCAATGGCTGATGTAAATTTTTTCTGCTCTCCATAAGCAGTCCCCGAGAAATTTGTCGCATAAGCTCGTACATAATAGGTTGTGTTGGGTGTAAGGCCGGTCAGATTGCCTGTGAAAGTTTCTGCTACTACACCATCTTCTGTTTTTGAGTCTTCAGTGGTAGGATTTCCCGTAGTATTCCAACATACACCTCTTACTGTTAAAGCAGCAACTATTCCTAACTGCAATGTAACTTTATTATTGGAACAAGTGGCTGTTGTGGTTGTAATAGCAGTGATTTCACCTGTAGTAACAGATGGCAAAGTATAAATAACTGCTTCCTGTGGCGTACATTGAATAAGCAATGCCCCAATAGCTAAAAGCAAAACATGTCTTTTCATTAATGATGGTTTTATAGTCTTACAAATGACTCCCCTCTGATAACCTTTTTTTCAAAAACGCGAAAAATTGAGATATATCAGTAGGGAGTTGTTTAAAAAATTATTTATTTGTGAATTTACATTATTTTAGATATTTATCCATTTATTAACGTGATTTTTTCAATAAATTGTACAACTAATTAAGCAAGCTTGCTTCAGGAGCCAGATAATTAACAGAATAAATATCACAAAGGTCTTGTTTTTGTGAGATATTAATTATACATTTGTATAATTAATATGGCAATACCATGGCAAGACCAACAAGAGAAGACAGCATCAACAGGATTTCAATCCATAAGAACGGAGGCTACATGT
>Ga0208458_1001333_pt1 | contig 20758 bp, 23 predicted proteins | sample AD_UKC085_MetaG_FD_184432 | JGI IMG/M metagenome (GOLD analysis project Ga0208458, IMG submission 184432) | Active sludge microbial communities of municipal wastewater-treating anaerobic digesters from USA - AD_UKC085_MetaG (SPAdes) (version 2) | ecosystem: Engineered > Bioreactor > Anaerobic >... | reverse complement strand
CGGCACCCATGTTTATGAGAACTCCGGCGATCTGTATCTGACACAGAAGGCACTGGGTCATAAGACCATGGTAATGGCCGCCCGCTATGCCAAAATGTCAGAGACGAAGCTTAGAGAGGCATTCACGAGGATGTCTGATGTTATGCAGAAAGGCAGAGAAGCCGCCAAGAAGCGGGCCGAACAGCAGTAAAACGAAAAGGCTGTGAACTTCTCAAAATAGATGCTTGATAATGTAAAGCATATGTCATACAATGGTGAATAACGAATTGAGGGTAACCATATGGCACGTACAGCAATGATCAACGCCCGCACCGAGCGGGAACTAAAAAATGAGGTGGAGGAAATTCTTAAAAGCCTGGGGATCTCAACCACTGAGGCAATCAACATCTTTTTCCGTCAAGTGAAGTTGCGCCGAGGACTCCCCTTCCCTGTCGAGATTCCCAACGAGGAAACAATTAACGCATTCCGAGAGAGCGAGGAAGGCAAGGGATTGGTGGAATGCAAGGACGCCGATGATATGTTCAAGCGGCTTGGTGTCTGATGCGGACGCCCGTCTATACAAACCGATTTGAAAAAGATTTGAAGCTGATGATCAAGCGCGGATGTGACCCTGAATCCATAAAAACGATTATCCGCAAATTGATTGCAGAGGAACCACTGGAAAGAAGGCACCATGATCATGTTTTGATCGGCAACTTCAAAGATCGCCGGGAATGCCACGTTGAACCGGATTGGCTCTTAATATACCGCATTGATGGAAACAAGATCATTTTCGAGCGGACGGGAAAGCATTCCGACTTGCTCAGATAGGGGGATAGGGAGAGCGACCCGAAAAGGCGGCATCCTGACCGCCCTGCCCCCGATACTATCAGGAAGCGCAAGCAGGAGGCGCTATGAAGTTACGAGAAGCCCACGGCATTATCCACAAATGGCGAGGAATCAAATTCATTAAAGAAATCCAAAAAGAGATGGGAGATCCCACTATTCCCCACGACCAAATTCTTTTCCTTTCCGTTTTTGCGGAAAAAATGGTTCATCCGACTGAAGCCTACTTTTGTCTCGTTCACCTACTTATCCGCACTTTGGCAAATCAAGTCAGGCCAATGATAACTGCTCGTAATCCGCACATTTTCCTGCGTGGTTTCCCCCGTTCTTCCGCCGCGCAGGGGCTTAGGTGATGGATTGACGCGATTCCACGGCTTTATCCATGGGGAGTGTGGTGCAGTTCCGCTCGTACTCCTCGAAGACCCTTTGCGTATAAGTGGTTTTGGGTTCGCTGTTTTTCCCGATGACCTGACGGGCTCGGGTGAAGCCCACATTGTAGGCGAAGAGGACTGCCCGGTCGGTGTTGAAGTGCTTACCAAGCCAGGAGAGGTAATAGACGCCGAAGCGGACATTGGCATGGGGACAGTGCAGCACATTCTTATTATAGAAGATGCCCACCTGTGGGGAGAACTCCCGGGCGACGATGTTCTTGACCTGCATGATCCCGATGGCCCCCTTGTTGGAAATCACGTCCTGGCGGAAGTTGCTCTCCGCCTCCATGACAGCCAGCACCAAGCGGTAGTCCACACCGTAGCTGCGGGATGCCTCGTAGATGGTCTTGGCCAACTCCCGCAGCTCCCCATCAGGGATGCGGGCCTGCTTCTTTTCCAGATGAACCGCAATCAAGGTGGCCGTACACTTTTTCGGTTCATCCGGTTGATGCGTACTTTTTGTAGTTGAAAAAATATGGACATCCCCCCCAAAAGGAAATTTGCTGAAGATTTCCGGTTACAAAAGGGGGAGCATGTCCACGAGTCTCTTGTACCACGGTTTTGGTTTGGTTGGCTACGACTATGTCCACAGTAGATACCAGGAAGGGGCCATCCTCTTTTCCGCCAGGCGGAAAAGAGGAAAGTTTCGATGCCCGGAGTGTCGGAGCCGGGATGTTATCCTTCGGGGTACACTTTCCAGGCGATTCCGGATGGTTCCGATCGGATCGAAGCGGGTCTTCCTGGATTATGAGGTTCAGCGGCTTGAATGTCGGCGCTGTGGAAAGATCCGGCAGGAGAAACTCGGATTTGCCGATCCCCGATTTTCCTATAGCCACGCTTTTGAACGATATGCTCTGGAGCTGTCGAGACATATGACCATTCAGGATGTGGCCCGGCATCTGGGTATCTCTTGGGACACGATCAAGGAGATCCAGAAACGGGATTTGACCAAGCGTTTTTCGAGGCCGTGCCTGAAGAACGTCAAGCGGATCGCCATTGATGAGATCTCGGTGCGCAAGGGGCATCGTTATCTGACGGTGGTTCTGGACATGGACACAGGGGCGGTGATTTTCGTTGGTGACGGCAAAGGAGGTGACGCCCTTGATCCCTTCTGGCAGAGGCTCAGACGTGCCAGGGCAAAGGTGAAAGCCGTGGCCATGGATATGTCGCCGGCATACATCAGCGCCGTTCTTGACCATCTTCCCGACGCGACGATTGTGTTTGACCATTTTCATGTCATCAAACTGTTCAATGACAAACTGTCCGATCTCCGGAGAGATCTATACAGGGAAACAAAGGAAAGTCTTCAGAAGGCTGTCTTGAAAGGAACCCGGTGGCTCCTTCTGAAGAATCCCGAAAACCTTGATCCAGACAAGAAAGAGAAAGAACGCCTGGCAGAAGCCCTGAAGCTCAACGAACCTCTTTCCTGCGCTTACTACCTCAAGGAAGACCTCCGTCAGATCTGGGCGCAACCCAACAAGGAGATTGCCGAAAGGGTCTTCACCGACTGGATCAAAAGAGCACAGGCAACGGGAATCAAAATGCTCAAAACGTTCGCCAAAACCTTGGCTGCCTACAAATCAGGAATCCTCGCTTACTACGATTATCCTATCTCGTCAGGACCCTTGGAAGGTACAAACAACAAAATCAAAACCATGAAACGAATGGCCTATGGCTTCAGGGATATGGAGTTCTTCAAACTCAAAATCATGGCACTTCATGAAGCCAAGTACGCTTTAGTCGGATGAACCAAATTTCCCATGTCCCGTGGTGGGAAATCCACACGGGGAAATTTCCCATGCGACTTTGACAACACGAAATCACCAACACTCACCTCCAGGCATCGGGGCTGATACTGCACGACATATCGTCGAATAGCGCATCCCCGGACAGCAACGCCTTCTGCCCCTCGCACGCCTTGCAGTACCGCCACTTATGCGAGTTGTCTCGGTAATGAGGCGTCCGGCATCGCGGGCAGATGCAGTTTGGCGCAGGAACGGCGGGTGTTGCGGCCGTGGTTGCTTTCCCTGCCTTTTTTTCTTTTCCCAAGCATATCCTCCTTTTCTAATAAGTTTCTATTTTTAGATACTTATCTTGCATCCATTCCTCTACTTCTCTTTCGATGCGCCGGCGTTCTATGATTTCCAAAGATCGCTTTGCCGCTTCGACACGAAGCCAGGCGCGAAACTTGTTTGAATCCACTAACCGTTTGAAGGCCGCTTTTTTATTTGCAAGCTGATCCCGGAAATTCCGACTCTCGCCTACAGCGCCGGAAGCGGCGTGGACAATGCGGACTCCAGACTCAACTTTATTCTGGTTCTGCCCGCCTTTGCCGCCGGCACGAAAAGTCTGGATTGTGAAATCTTTTTTGCTCAGAGAAAAAACATATTCTAATTTTCGCATGGTTTATTCGGGCCTCCGCTTTTTCCCGCTCCTTGCAATGCCGTTGTCGTCTTCCAAGTTAATGCCTTTGAGGGCTTCCCAGGATACGGAGCGGGATTCCGTCCGATATGTGGTGCCGTCGGGCAGGCCTCGCTTGATCTTCCGGAAGGCTTGGTACGACATCAATTTTTCGTCGCCGTTTGGATAGGTGACTATAACTTGGCGGTTTTGCGGTGGGATCAGTTTTTCCAGAGCTTTTTGGATGTGCCAGACGAGAATGGTCTGAAACCTTGCGTCTGTGATTACTCGATAACTACGGACGGCGTTGTGAGTGCCGAGATACGCCTGCTGAATGTAGTCTTCTTTGCCATTGATGTGATCTATTCCGTCGAAACGGTTGACGATCGATTTCACGAGGGCAATGTTTTCCTCAAACACTTTTGCCGCTAGTTTGGAAAGCTCGGCGTCTGTCGTAGGAGGTGACTGTTCCAGGTTGTCACCAGTTTTCTTGCGTGTTGGAGGAGGCTTCTTTGCTTTGGTAGGCTTCGGCTTCGGAGAATTATGTTGCTTATTCACGCATCCCGCTCCTTTCCGTGCTCTTTCTGAATATTACTTCTACTTGGCCTTGTTGGTTGGCGTTCTTTTGATGGCAATTATTATTTATGTCTTTTCTGGCAGGAGCGAGTGCGCGAGCTATGCACCCATGTCTTGTTACGAGCAAGATTATATTTTGTTCTTTTATCAAGAAAGGATGTACTATAGCTAAAGGCATGAATGCAGTATGCAACATAACTGTGATTATGTCAAGTATAATATTGTTATTAATAAATATTAGGCCTGCATTATCGCATTAAGAAGCGTGTGCAACGCACGTTATGGCAGGGGAGAAAATATTGAGAGTATGGTGCTACAAATAGTCGGTATTATAATGACAATCGACTCTCTCGCACCCTGAAATAAGTTGCAAGTGATAATATGGCGTATTGCTAATAAAAATTGTTTGCTGTTTTATTTTTTATTTTGGTGTATCATCAAGATAAATCAACATAATGAAGGATTTTACTTATGGAAGGAAAAGAACACGTACAAAGAATCGCGTGGGCAATAAAGATAATCAAGAAGGACAAAAATCTGGACCACGGGATCACCGATGCGAATTTGGCGAAGATTTTCAAAGTAGAGAAAGCAGCCATGGTACGATACAAGAAAGGACGGCAATCTACAGTGAAAAGCACAGTCTTGGGGGCATTGATAATCCACTACAAATTCAATCCATACTGGATATTCGAAGGAAAAGGCGAGCCGTTTCCAGGAGCGCGGGAAAAATACCCGGATGTCTGTGGACCGATGACTAATGATGAAATGTGGTCTTCGAAAAGCGAGAATAAAAACATGGATTTTGTAACCGTTCGATACATTGAATGCATGAATGGAATCAAGTCCGTTGAAAATGGCGATAATAATGCCTATGCCATGCTGGCCTTTCGGCGCAAATGGATTCTCAAAATGGGCAAACCAGAAGAATTTATTGCTTTTAGAAATTCCGGGGATGGCATGCAGCCGACTATATGTCCGGGAGACATCCTTTTGGTGAACACCGGAATCAAAAAGGTATCGTCACAGGGCGGCATATACGTATTGAAAGATGTCAACGGTTTTGCAGTTCGCAGAATACAGGCTGAAATCGGTTCGAAGAATCTCAAATTGATCTGCGATAACAAAATATACGAACCCACGATTACTGCTGCTGAAACGATAAACATCTATGGCAAGGCTGTATGGGTAGGCGGAAGAATAGATGTTTGATCTGATACTGCGAGTTTTTGCAGCAAAAAAGGCCCTGACGAGAAATCGTCGGGGCCTTCTAGTTTTATGTTTATTTCAGGGATTGCCCGGCGGTCGGATTCTCCCGCGTCCGGCAACGGCGAGACGACACAAGCTTCTGTGCCGCCTCTGCCGTTCCCTTCGGGGCATACCAGAGACGCGCCCGTTGGTCCCACACGCATCCCATAGCCTGCAACTGTTCCCGTACCGGGAAGGTGTTGCCGACAATGGCGATGGTGGGGCGGGCACGACTCTGTGCCCGCGCCTCTTTCATGTCAGGAGCCCTTCTTCGCGGAAGGACACTCCTTTCCCTTCCCCTATGATGACGTGGTCCAAGAGGCGTATGCCAAAAAGCTTGGCCGCATCCCGGACCACATTTGTGAGTCTGATGTCTTCACCCGACGGTTCTCGGTTCCCCGACGGGTGATTGTGCGCCAGGACTATGCTGCTGGCACCGCAGAGAAGTGCGTGTTTAAACACCTCCCGGACGTGTACCGCGGCACAGCCCACCGTTCCAGGCACCATATGGATGCCGATGAGTTTGTTCTTGATGTCGAGGTACAACACCAGGAACTTTTCGATGTCCAGGTCATCCATTGATAATGCAAATTGGATGGTCGCAGCGGCGCAGTCGAATGGCTTCTGCGCCTTGTAGGGGAAGTCCGGCTCGCGCACGCGGCGTGTTTCAAGCCGATACGCATACCGGACGTATCCCTTTGCCGATACCGTCATTACTGCCACCCCGCCAGATCGCCCCGCTGGAGCGAGACGATCATCTGGGCCGCGGCGCCCTGGGAGATGCCCCGGATCTTCTCCAGGACAACGTCCTCCTTGATACCCGCCTTTGCCGCCAGCTTGAGGATTGCGGCCTGTTGCGGAGCAGAAGCCGCCGGGCCGTCGCCGCGGCCGTTGCCCTTTTGGGGGGGCGGCGGAGAGGGGTCAGCCGCCGCGTCTTGTGTTGCAGTAGGCGTTTTCTTGCCCTCTGCGTCGCCCGAAGTTGCCGCGGGATCGCCTTCGTCTGCGGGTGAAGGAGCTGGAGGGGCTGCTTTTGCCACTGCCGCGTCTTCCGACGCAGTAGGGGCGTCGTTCTCCCCTTCCACGTCGAACACCTCATCCACAGCCTCCCCGTTGACGGCAGGGTTGCCGTCCTTGGGCGGGGCAATGGCGAGGCGCTTTGAGGCCTCGATCACCCTGCGGTTGTCGTCCCGCAGGGCCTCGACCGTCTCCATATCCGCCGATGCCAGGAGTACCTGGAGCGGATAGTGGACGGCCTTCTGCCCTCCATTGTGCGTCTCGCGGGGAACCCGCTTCAGGATCAGCGGGACCATGGCGAAACGCCCGATAAGGGCTTGGACGTAATCCAGGCCAGAATTAAGATCGACAATGGAGTGGTAAGACCCCATGTCAATCTGATAAATGCCGCCAACCGACACCTTCGGCAGCATCACCAGAAGGTGTGCCCGGCGCTGGCACGCACCCTTTTCCAGGAGGTCGCAGGGGCACGGACGCTCCTGCATCACCTGCGTCTTTTCGTCGAGGCGCAGAGCGCACTCGCCGTTTCCGACACACTTGAGCCCCCGCCCAGACCCGTAAAACTTGTAGGCTTGGGGGAAGACGGTCTCGATGTCATTAATGGGAAACATGACATCGAGAACGGTCGGTTTGTCGCCGTAAACCGCCTCAACTTCGGGCGGTACGACGAAGAAGCTGACCTCACGGGGGTACTCTTTCCCGGAGGCCGTAGCCGCCTTCACGCCCAGGCGGATTTTGCCCAGACGCGGCAGGCGGCGCTTATCCGAAAGTTCCTTTATGCGGGTGAATGACCCACACCGAAAACTCATACTCATTTTTCCTCCGTTGCCGAGCCTGCATCCTCGCAGATGTCAGGACTTACCGGCAGGTGATGTTTTCCCGGCGTGGTGGCCTCATTTACTTGCGCGGTGGCCCCCCGCGTCCCTCTTCTGAGGGAGCATATTGTTGCCCGCCGGAGAATGCACCACACCCCGCCGGGGATGTGGTACGCCCCGGTGGGGGTGGTTGGTTTCGCTCAGGAGCCGCCGACCGGCGGCCAACAGCCCCCTCCTCAGTCGGTGAGGGCGACCGGCTCTGTGGGCCGGGGCGTGCTCTGACCTCCCGACATAAGGCCGAAGGGGAGGCAGGTAATCTCCGCCACCCTGTCGCCCCAATCGAGGGTGAGTACCGGGGAATTGAGCGAGTAATGAAAAGCGTCCCCCGGTAAGACGACTTTCATTTTCGTGCCGACCGAGATGCTCTGCCCTTCGTACACCAGGGCGGGGCATACCGTCTTTCTGTCCGTGACCCAGTAGATGCCGGGCGCGGACGGCTTTTTGTCGCAGGAAAAGGTCATGCCTTAATCCACTGCCGCCTTGACTCCGGCTACCTTGAAAACCTCGATGGTCTTCTCGGTCTGGGCGGCGGCCAGGATCTCCGGGGGAATGAGCTTCGTGTCGGTTGACTTCCGTTTTTGGAAAGTCAACCCAACCACAGTGCCGTTCGCCCGAGCCTTGGCCGTCCCCTTGGCGACCAGAAACGCCTTGAGGTCCTTCTTGAGGTCCTCTTGCCGCTTCTTGAGGACGCTCAGGGAATCTGAAATCTCCCTGAACTCCTCTGCCGCCGCCAGCGCATCGTCGTCAAGAGCCGCGACTGCGGCGGTAAACTCCTCCTCGTAGCCCTCATAGCAGATCTCCGCATAGGGGCAGTAGTCGCACTGCCAGTCCGTGGACCTGTCGTACTGTCGCGCCGGCAGGGTCCCGGCAGCCCGGTGAGCCTCAACGAACTCGAACCGCTTGAAGGCGTCCGCGTAAAGATCGTGAAACATGACCGGACCGGTCAGAACCGTTCCGTCCGACCCGATCATGTGCCGGATCGTCAGGATGTCGCTGGCGGGGTCGAAGCCCAGCAAGAATTCCAGGTACGCCGAGGTGTTCTTGTTCTTCACAAGCAACACCGCCTCGTCGAGATCCTTGTAGGCCTCCTGTTTCCGCAGCCCAGTGATATACAGACAACACTGGGTGAGATAATCCATGGGGTACTCCCCCTTGAGCATGCGCTCGAAGGAGAAGTGGTTGATCGCTTTGTGCTCCCACAGGCGATTAACCTCCATCAGGTCTTTTATGATGCCGTCGATGCTGCCGGGGACCTCATAGGGTTGCCCCATATGAGTCGTCGTGCCGCAGGTGACGGCGAGCTGCTGGTCAAGGAGCTGAAATGCCGACTTTCGGATCCAGTCGGCGGTAAGCTCTTCGTGCCAGGAGGAGTCGTCGAGGACCATGATGAAGCGGTCCCCGAGAGGTTTCCCGACGAAGCCCCTCGCCTTGTAAACCAACTGGCGCAGGCACCGGTCGGGGCCGGATGAGGAGGGCCGGGGGTGATAGGGGGCCTCCGGCGGCGCCTCCATGCCGGCGATTTTAATCAATACATCAGCCAGCATGGGGCACCTCCTCTTCTGCTGCCGAGTCTCCGTAGCACTTGGCAACGACATCGGGAAGGAGGTCGGCTGGATACTGCCCCGCGCAACACTCATTCCCGTTGATGACGGAAATATGGTCGTCTTCCACGCCCTCCGTGTCGTAGTCCAGCACCAGGACTTCGACTGGGCGGTCGGAAGAAACCCCCGTTACCAGGCCCCCTTCCACCCCGATGACGATTCTGGTGGGGGAGGGCTTGTGGCCCCCAAACTCAGGGGGCAACTCGGCGCTACAGGCGCCGCACATGTAGCCGGTCACCTCGAAGTCGTCGAGCATGTCAACGGTCCCGGCATCATCATATCGGGACTTGATGGCCCCGTTTTTCTCGCCTATGCGAACACCCTTCTGGAGAGTGTCGCATTTGGCGAACTCGATGAACTCTTCGCTCCCACAGTGGGGGCATTTTTTGAATGACATCTTTCTCCTTTCCGGCAATAAAAAAGCCGCGAGACAGGCGTGATTGCCTTATTCCGCGACTCCTTTGGATGCCCTTGGGTAATGTAAGTTGCGCCGCTGTCGCGGGCGCTTGCGCCAGAGATTCTCGGATAGAATTCATCCTCGCCCCTGGAAACTCAGCGCCGCTTCACGGCACAGGTCACGTATAACAGTTCCCGCCAGACGGCGGGCATTGTCAGGACCGCCCACGCTCCCGATACAGAGGAGGGGTGAGACGGCCCTGCGGAAGTTCGTCGGGGACGGTCCCGAACGACAAATGCGGGATGCCGGTGTAGCTTACCGTCTCCGGCTCCTGTACACGATGGGCGGGGGCTCTTCCGGGAGCTTGGTCTCTCCGCTGGACTTTGTCGTGACAGCGGCTACCATCATGATCCACAAGTAGAAGAAAACCATCTTCCACCTCCTTTGCCGTGCCTGCCCGTGAGGGTTCAGGACTTATGCGGCCCTGGAATTACCGGTTGCGCCGCTGTCGCGGGCGCGGGCGCCAAGGACTCTCGAGATCACTCTCTCATCCTTGGAAACTCAGCGCCGCGAAGGGCGAAGGTCAACGTATGGTTTTTGGATTGTTCCCCCACCCGCAACTGTGAACACATCCCCATGCGGGATGCTAAAGCGCCCCGCAGGTACGCGCTCAGATTGCAGGGGAGGGGAGGGGAGAGGTGGGTTATTCTTTCGCCGCCTTTTCTACCATGCGTCGCCGGATGGCGAGCATGCAGTAACCGGCAATGTCCCGGTAGGGATCTTCCCCCAGGGCATCGCGGTCGGTGGCGATTCGGAACAATTTGTCGATGATACGCGTAAGACACAGCGCATCATCATACTGCTCCGTAGAAATACCGTTCGGGTAGAAGATCCGAAGAACCTCCCCCGCCTTGCCGAAGCTGTCCCCGTAGGCGGCTTGTTTCAGCGTCACGAGGGACCCGATTTCGGCCCCTACGGTTTCGTATGTGGGGATGCATGAGGCTTCCCCTTCATACATTTCCCCAGGGCGGATAGCGCCTGCCCCAGGGAGATCGTCCTGACCGCCACTACTTCTAGATTGGCGGACTATTGCTACTGCTCTCACTCTTCACCTCCTTTGCCGTGCCTGCCATTGCTGGTCAGGACTTACCCGGCGGGGTAATACCACGTTCCGCGCCTGCCCCCGCAGAGGGATCAGGACTTACCGAAACGAAAAAAGGCGCAAATCCTCCATTGGCATTTCTGCAGCAATGGCGACTTGCGCCCTTTTCGGTCGAAACCTACTAAACGAACTAATTGCCTATATAATACTTCCCGAAAGGGAGAGAGAAAAGAGATGGAGGATGAGATGATCTGGAAATCAGGCGATCAATGCCAGACGTTGCTACGTTGTTGCTACATGTGAAGGCGCCGGGTCCCTTTGTTGCAACAACGTGCCCACAAAACACGGCTCGGAAGTGCGGGATATGGCCCGGCCAGAAATACTCGCGTTGGTGTGTCTGTTTTTCTGTGTGCGCTGTAGAATCAGCAGGCATTTTGTCCATACCTGGGCCGTCTTCACCCAGTTGCTTGCCGGATCCACTATGTCTGACGCAGTAAAGAGATCCTCTCCATCAAAAGAGCACTCTAATGCCTGCCGCATGTCCCGCAGGCACCCGAGTAGGGATGCCGCCGTTGTTACAGTGCGCGACCCGCTGCGATCAGCATACGCGGCCATTAACGCAGCCGCCTTCGGCAGCATGCGCCGCCATTTCTGGAGCTGTTCATCAGAGATCAGCCGGCGGCTTTTGTCGCTCATCGAGGCGTTGCAGAAGAATGCCAGAACGGTGTACATTACATCGCCGATATTACAAGGTGAAACGTCCAGGCCGTATCTGACGGCGGCGCCGAGTCCGCTGTTAGTCACAGCATTGGGGAATAGGCGCCAGACGGCATCGACGGACAAGGCAACTATGGTCCGCATCATGGTCCCGGTGAATATTCCGGCTAAGGTGGCCAACTCCCTCGTCACAACACGCTTGCTTGCGTACAACTCAAACGGTAGCGCAGCAACCCACCTGGAGCGCAGCTCATCGAGGTCACAGACCTGTAGCGACTGCTCCAGGCCAGTAAAATACGATCCACGAAAACAATCTATAGGCGCCGGCGTTGCTGGCATCTCAGTTTCGTCACAACTGACGAGCCAGCCTCGTGACGGCTCGTGCAACCATGCATCCCGGCCATCGCCGATAGACGACAGATGCTTAGACAGGTCCGTTACCGTGTAGGAGTATCCCTGCTGCCTGCACCAGGCGGCTGCGTGAGACAAGATGGAGCCGTTAGGATGCGATACGATCACGTCTTCTCCATGCTTGTACTCGTGACAGCACAACTGGTCGATGTCCATCAGGCTCCTCACCATTATTACCCGGCTTTTGGAAATGTTTAGCGGCGTCTTGTGGAGAAAACCAGGAATGGCATTTGCCGGGGGCGAGCCAATAAAAAAATGTCCAGTCGCATGGCGCACCTGGGTTACCCAAACATGCAGGTCGCGATCCACGACCATCTCGATTTCCGCTTCCGGAACCCCCAGATCACGTATGGCCTGCGAATAAAAATCCGGCGCCGGCGCATTGATGGTGATTACCGGATATTTGCCACCTTCGGTAACACCATTGTTGCCGGGACCAATCGCCATAATCCCTGGTGCCCACACAATGTTTGCCACCGACTCGCAGAATGGTTGTATGGCAACAGCTCCCTGCTTCTCGCCACAATTATGCATTTGCAGAAAAAGGCACCGCATTTTTAAGAGATATTCCTCCAGGGAATCTACTCGAAATGATTGCATTAGCCCATGACGAGCAACGCTTGGGCACGTCCTAATGAAGGCCGGAAACGACGGCGGGGAATGCAAGATTATGGCCTCCCAAACTGAATCAAGAGAACGGTAAAGGACGGTAGGCAAGGCGTGTTTTGAGATATTTCGCTCTATCCAGAGCAGGGACGATGCTTTTTGGGACATGGGCATGAACTCCTCCAGGGTGTCTTTGCGTCTTTTATCCATAGTACTTCCCCCGGCGGGTGTTTTTGTTTTTGCGACCGTTTTTGGCGTTACGGGAAGTATTACTCTAAGTGGGGGTGATAAAAATAATCGATAAATTACTTATCAGCGAACCGCCATTACAGGTGCTTCCCGGCCTTGCAAAAGCGATTGGGTTGAACGAAGCCATAGTGCTGCAACAACTACATTTTCTGCTCAGGCACAGTAAGAATGTCTTCGACGGTCGCAAATGGATCTGCCTTTCATATGATGAATGGAGAGATATGCATTTTCCTTTCTGGTCGGCAAAAACAATTTTCCGTGTTTACAAAAGCTTGATTCTGCAACACTTTGCAATAGCTACGGCGAAACACAACAGATACATAATGGATACGACGCGATGGTACACCATCGAGTACGACGCCCTGGCCGAACTTGCCAAAGGCATGGATCCGGGATGCGAGCCGGCAGGCGGCTCAGATCCGTGCCAGGCGACATTGCTCCTGCCGGAGCAGCCGTTGCAGGTGCTACCAAGCCTTGCTGTGGCAGTGGGCTTGAACGAAGGCATCGTGCTGCAACAACTTCATTTTCTGCTACGGCTCAGTTCCGAAAACCGGGACGACCAGCGATGGGTATTTTTGTCCTACGAGGCCCTGGTGGAAAAACATCTTTCCTGCATGTCGGAAAGGACGATTCGCAGGGCCATCAAGACGCTGGAGAACGCGAAGTTGCTTCTGTCCACGACCAAGTACAACCGTCACTTTTTGGACAACACCAAGTGGTACGCTATCGACTATGCCAAGTTGAATCAAGTTATCCATAGCAGGTGTGAGGACAATAGCAGCATTGGCTATAATGTCCGTCCGAAAGGACAAAGTGGCCAGACGACCCCTCCAGAGACAATAGATAGTAGCATAATGACAGATTCAGCTATAATGTCCGTCCGAAAGGACAAAGTGGCCAGACGACCGGACAAAATGGCCAGACGACCGGACAATTTGGCCACCCTTAGACCGGACAAATTGGCCAGACTATATAAGGAAGAAGAATCTAAGAAATTAAGAGACGACAACAGGGAGGCAGTCGTCGTCGTTTCTTCGGCTCCGCCAACCCCTTCCTCTCAAGAGGCCAAGCCGCCAAGCGGAGAATCGGGCGCTTCCTTTACGGTGGGATCGGCCCAGGTTGATGGGGAATCCGCTTCGCCACCCGCCGCCTCCCAAGCCCAGACGGACGATACGTCATGCGTTGCACCGGGCATTCCGGCCAAGGAATCAATCCTGGTTGATGAGGATGCGATTGTAGAGTCGCTGCGCGATACCCCCCTGTACAACCTTATCTCCAAGGCGGCGATTCGGAACGCCATCGCTGCATACTGTCACGAGTCCCATCCTGACTACCAGCCCGAATCACCCGTGGAAGGCGTGCGTCGTCTGTGCAGTTGGATGGTCCGGATCGTGGGCAACCCGGATATGCCGGCAATCCGCAATCCGGCAGGCTTCCTGGTTGCCCTCGCACGAAAAGGAATGGACAAGCCTGCCTGCATAGCCACGCAGGAAGTCGCGGCTGAACGCAGGCGGAAGGATATTGACGAATCAAGGCGCTACAGCGTCGTGCGTCAACTCCAGAGCGAGTATCCCGGTGTAGTCGTGGAAGACGTCCTCCGCGAATTGCCGGATCTCCAGTATCCCCTGCCAACAGACGAACAAATGAAGGCGATACGGGCCAAGCTCGAAACGGCACAGGTCCGGACGGAAACCGCCAGACTCAAGGCCTTGGCTGATTGCCGGACCTTGTTTGCCGCCGGGGGCCAATCTGGACGGTAAGGAGGAGCTGAGAAACCACAATGCACGGTATAACCACTAAAAAGCAATTTGACCGGGCAGTTGCGGGCCTCAAGCAGGTTCTCGCAAGCGTTCGTTTCGATCCAAGCGAGGCGCTTGCATACCAGGATGTTCCTGGCGTCGAGCACCGGCGTGTAACCAAGGGCAGTAATATATCAAAAAACGCGGAGGACAAGAGTTGAGCGAAACAGAACATTTGGATGTCGAGGCCAGCGTGATCAAACATTTCGATTATTCGATAATTGACGAACGCGACAGGGATTTCCTGCGCGGCAAAGAGGCCGCTATCAAGCAGCGTGCGGCACAGGCGGTTGTCGAGATCGGCAGGGACCTACTCGAAGCGAAGGCCCGCGTCGGACACGGAAAGTTTTTGGAGTGGCTGAAAGGCTGCTTTCCGTGGAGCCAAGCAACGGCACAGAGAATGATGCAGGTTGCAGAAAACCTCAAATTCGTCAAATTGACGAATTTGGAAAATATCCAGACCGCCGCACTCTACCTCCTCGCCCAACCATCCACGCCGGAATCAGCCAGGGAAGAAGTCCTGACCCGCGCCGAAGCCGGCGAAACGCTGTCCCACGCCCAGGTCAAGGAACTGATAGAGGCCCGAAAAACCATCAGCGCCCTCGAAGGCAAGATCAAGGACCTCGAAACACAGTTACCCACCGACGAAGTGCTGGCTCAGGTCACCATGATGAAGGCGGAACTGCAATCCGCTCTTGATAGGCCCGCCGAGGTGAAGGTGGTAGAGAAGGTTGTCGAGAAGATACCGGGCGACTACGACAGGCTCAAGGAACAGCGCGAGGCCCTCAACAACGAGATTGTAGCCCTGCAAAAGAAAATCAAGTCCATCACCAAAACCCATCAGGACGAAATAGACTTAAAGGTGAACGCTAAACTCGGAGAGCTGAAGGGCGCCATCGCCGAACGAGAACGACGCCTGGAGCAGATCAAGCAGGACATAGACAGATTGCAGGTGATCAGGAACCAACTGAATAGCTCCGTGGGCGACATCGCCGCCTGCCGGGATGCCTGCAAGAAGATCAAAAGCTCCCTCTACGAAATAGCGTTCACGCTGCACGACCTGCTGGAAGATCACGAGGTCCACCCGGACGCGATGCAAGACATGGAAGACCTGTGCGCCGAGATGGAAGACGGCGCCAGGAAGTTCCGGCAGTATTTGACCCGGCTGCCAAGAGGAAAGGCGGAGGTCCTCGACATCAGTGAGTACGCAGTTAGCGTTAGACCTGTTTCAGGATGATCGGCTATCCCTGCTCGCCGAAGCCGAAAAACGCATAGGGGCGAAATTGCCTGCTGCCGCGACTACCGACGCCAGGATCGCGAGGTACGAAGGCCTGCGAGCACACGCGCTGCTCTGGGAGGTCCTGGCCGCCCATCATGAATACGTCGGCCCGGACGGGCAGGCCGCAGCCAACCGTCAAGGACTGGCGATAACGATCAATAAGAGCATCAAGAAGATATTCGGAAAGGCCGTGGGAACGATGGCCACGGAACGCGACTTGATCGTCCTGACGCGGATCAGGGAGGCCGTCGCTCTGGCGATAACGAGAGGCGAAAGACAAGGCTTGAACCGGTCGGAAATCAGGCTCCTCGTTAGGACAGCTATTCAGAATTGCTATGATTTGTATGGAGAATACTGAAAAAGAAATAATCTACTACGGGACACTCGTCTTCCTTGTCTCGCTGATAGTGGTCCTGGTCCCATCCGGATACGATCCCGGCGAATTATGGTGGCATCTCAAGGCAGGGGAATGGACCGTGCAGCATGGCTTTGTAGCCGCTGATCCCTTCGCCCATACCACGACAGGCGCCTGGCTCAACTACAACTGGCTGGCCGAAGTGCTCTTTTATTACGGATATACGCATGCCGGCATAAATTGGCTCTACACTTTCTCGTTCTTCTTCATTGGCGGCAATATCTGCGCCCTGGTTTACATAACCTGTTTTTACAGGTCCCGCTGCATAGCGTCGGCAATATTGATCACGCTCCTGGTCACGCAATGCACGTACATGATCGCCCTAAAACCGCACGTGTTCAGCTTCCTCTTTGCCGCATGGTTCGCATTCGTCATCTATCTGAGCAAACCATCGTCCCGGCTGATATGGACGCTGCCGGTGTTGCAGGTAGTCTGGGCAAACATGCACGTCATGTTCGTTTTTGGATGGCTGGCCGGCCTGATCCTGGTAGCCAAAGCTGTCGAAAGCAAACAGGAGATCAAACAGCCGTGCTTGGTGCTCGCCCTCCTGCTGGCGGCACCTTTGATCAACCCTTATGGATACGCGATCTACCCGGAACTGTTCTCCCTCTTCAGGTACGGCTTCGAGGAGCTGCCCGTAATCGTCAAGGCGCTGCGCCTTCCGGAATTCATGCCGCCGGGAACATCATGGGGCGGATATGTTCTGTACGTCGTTACCGCAACGCTCGTCCTTGTCTTCAACCGCAAGCGCGTCTCCTTCGTTGACGCCGGCGCCTTCGCGCTGCTGCTCGTCCTGAGCATGTCCCAGGCAAAATATATCCCGTACTTCGCCATCTTCACCGCCGGCATAGTGGCCGGCTACATGCCGGAGGCATTCACCGACGCATTTGCCAACCGGAAGAGACTCTCCACCAAGGCCGCCTTTGCAGCCATGCTGTGCGTGTCTCTCTTGTTGGGCTTCAGGTTCGCGGCGTTCCTCAAACACTCTCCTGACATGAACGCTGCGCCTGTGCAGGAAGCCATGGCCCTGAAGGCCGCGGGCAATCCGCCCCGCACAGGCAACATGCTCAACGTCCTCGATGACGGCCGTTACCTGATGCATGAGCTGCACCCGCAGTACCGGACATTCATTGATGCACGTCTCCATCTTTTCAGCAGAGAGGTGGTCAGCGATTACTTAAAAATTATGCGAGGACACCGGGACGCGCTCCGCATCATCGAAAAATACGACGTGGATACCGTTGTCCTGCCCAAGGATCTCGTCCTGGTTGAAACGCTCAAAACAGAAAAGGGATGGCGGGTAATCTACGAGGGGGCGAAAAGGACCGTTCTAGTTGAGCGCCTGGTTGGATCATCAGATCATCCCGCGTCCGTGCGGGACGAGCGATGATCCTGGTTGTCCGTACTGCTCCGGCGGTATGGGGCAACTCGCTCAACCAGACTCGGCCCGATTGTTTGCCGTTGGGCTACGTTACCGGCGAATATATAGGCACTCCGGGATGCTTCGCCAGTCCCGGACCCTGCGGCAGGTGGTTAAACAGCGCAGGCCAGGGAAATGAGCAGTGCTGCCTGCACATAAACCGCCGGGTAACATTGTCGAGGCGACCTTTACCGGGGAAACCCGCGTAACCGGACGGGAAACCGTCCACCAATTGAAGGAGAGATTTTGCAACGCGTATTTGTAGTGGACACCAATAAGAAACCATTGAGCCCCTGCACGCCGGCCAGGGCGAGGATGCTCCTGCGGAAGGGCAAGGCGGCGGTCTATCGCCGGGAACCCTTCACGATCATCCTCAAGTACGAGATCGAAGAACCCGTGCCGCCGGTAGAGTTGCGAATCGATCCCGGCAGCAGAACCACGGGGATCGTCGTGGTGGGGAAGTGCAAGAAGGGGGACAAGGTGGTATGGGCCTGCGAGTTGGAACACCGGGGTCTGGCCGTCAGGGATGCCTTGACTTCCCGGCGAGCAATCCGGCGGGGACGCAGGAACAGGCATACCCGCTACCGCCAGCCTCGTTTCGACAATCGCAGTCGGTCCGCTGGATGGCTGCCGCCTTCCCTTATGTCACGAGTGAATAACGTCGTGACCTGGGCGGGGAAGCTGAACAGGATCGTACCCGTGGCCTCCATCGCCGTCGAGACCGTCCGGTTCGATACCCAGGCGCTCCAGAACCCGGAGATCAGCGGTGTCGAGTACCAGCGAGGGACATTGTTCGGCTACGAGGTTCGAGAGTATCTGCTGCAAAAGTGGGGGCGGAAATGCGCCTACTGTGGGGCGGAGAACGTTCAATTGGAGATCGAGCATATCATCCCCAAGAAACCCATTCGAGGGCCGCATGGCACGGACAGGATAAGCAACCTCACCATCGCTTGTGTCCCGTGCAACAAGGAAAAGGACAACTGGCCCGTCGAGGAGTTCCTCTCCGGCAAGCCGGAGGTCCTCCGAAAGATACTCGCCCAGGCCAAGAAGCCGCTGATAGACGCGGCGGCGATCAATGCTACCAGATACGCTATCGGCAACGCGCTCAAGGCTCTGAACGTGCCGGTGTCCTTCTGGTCCGGAGGGCGTACCAAGTTCAACCGGGTGAGGCAGGATTATCCGAAGGCCCACTGGATAGATGCCGCGTGCGTGGGAGAGGCCGGGGAAAACGTGCTCCTCAAGCCGAATATGCAAGTCCTAAAGGTGAAAGCCTGCGGACGGGGCACAAGGCAGGTGGTGAAATCCGACAAGTACGGCTTCCCTCGTACCGCCGCCGGTAGAATCAAAAGGGTACGTGGCTTCCAAACGGGGGACATGGTGACTCTCAACCAAACCACCGGCAAGTACGCCGGATTGCACTATGGAAGAATGGCGGGAATAAGGGCAACAGGAATGTTCGACATTAAGACACTCGCCGGCCTCAAAATAACCTCAAAGCACGATCGCTTCCAAATCGTGCAGAAAGCGGATGGATATGCCTACGCGCACTGACAACCAACACCAGGCGAATATCGCCCACAAGCCCGGCGACCGCTCTGCTCCGTCTCAACTGCGCAACCGGGTCGGGGCGTCGCCCTACGTCCGTGCAGGGCTCAAGGGAGGGGAGGGGAGGAAATAATGGGATACATCGAGAAGAATCTGATGTTCGATGAAAAAGTGCTTTTCACTACACAACTGCATCCGGTCGTCTATGCTGGCTCAATAGCCGTCGGCCTGGCGGCCATACTGGCAGCCATCATGCTGCCGGCGTCGAAAGCGATCTCAAACTGGTATATTGCTGCGGTAATGCTCGTGGTGGCCGCTGCCTGGTTCGCCTGTTGCAAGATCATCGTGATCACCAGCGAGTTCGCTGTGACCTCGAAGCGTGTCCTCATCAAAACAGGCTTTGTGGCTCGCGACGCCTGGGAAATGCACCTGACGCGCATCGAGGGAGTGCAAATCGAGCAGGGACTCCTCGGACGAATGCTCAACTTCGGCACCGTTACGGTAAAGGGGATCGGCGGATCGAGTGATCCATTCAAGAACATCTCCCGGCCACTGGAACTGCGGCGGGCGGTTGTCGAGGCTATGAGCAGCACCCAGGGGTCTCAGTCCGAGTCCCAGAAGACCGAACCACAGACACAGGGTACGACGCAGGAGGCGCAGGGAGCGGGAGACGCCGATGTTGGAGACGATGCCGCTGTGTCTGCTCTCCTGGAAGAAAATAGGAAGCTGACGGCGGCCCTAAAAGACATGCTGCAAGCCCGGAGGAATGCGAAGGTGGCGGTAGCAGAGGCCGGCGGGGTTCTCGCCACTGGCGCCTCCGCTCGCACACTCGACGGCGCCAACCAGCAACACCAACCCACGCATGCACAAGATGGGCAAAATGGCAAAGTGGAAAAGGAAATCTCCTTCCCCAGAGAAATCTCCTTTCCCAAATGGGATATACCCGGCAGAAACAACCAGGGGGAACTCGTAGATTAGAGTGCAGTCAGCCACCCCACGGCTAAAGCCGGGGGCTTGAAAGGGCCCTGAGCTGACCAGGCTCAGTCGCCGCAGTTAGGCGACTACGTTACCGGCGAATATATAGGCACCTTGGGATGCTCGCCAGTCCCAAGCTCTGCGGCAGGTGGTTAAACAGGTTTAAAGGGTTTAAGCCAGTGCTGCCTGCACACAAACCGCCGGATAACATTGCCGAGGCAAACTTTACCGGGGGAACCCGAGTAACCGGACGGGAAACCGTCCACCCAATTTGAAGGAGAGATTTTGCAGCGCGTTTTCGTAGTGGACACCAACAAGAAACCATTGAGTCCCTGCACACCGGCCAGGGCGAGGATGCTCCTGCGGAAGGGTAAGGCGGCGGTCTATCGCCGGGAACCCTTCACGATCATCCTCAAGTACGGGATCGAAGAACCCGTGCCGCCGGTAGAGTTGCGAATTGATCCCGGAAGCAGAACCACGGGGATCGTCGTGGTGGGGAAGCGTAAGAAGGGGGATCAGGTGGTATGGGCCTGCGAGTTGGAACACCGGGGGCTGGCCGTCAGGGATGCCTTGACTTCCCGGCGAGCAATCCGGCGGGGACGCAGGAACAGGCATACCCGCTACCGCCAGCCTCGGTTCAACAACCGTACCCGGCCCGCTGGATGGCTGCCGCCTTCCCTCATGTCACGAGTGAATAACGTCGTGACCTGGGCGGGGAAGCTCCGTGCCCTGGCGCCTGTGGCCTCCATCGCCGTCGAGACCGTCCGGTTTGACACCCAGGCGCTCCAGAATCCGGAGATCAGCGGTGTCGAGTACCAGCGGGGGACGTTGTTCGGTTACGAAGTCCGGGAGTACCTGCTGGAGAAGTGGGGC
>Ga0208458_1001331_pt1 | contig 20774 bp, 17 predicted proteins | sample AD_UKC085_MetaG_FD_184432 | JGI IMG/M metagenome (GOLD analysis project Ga0208458, IMG submission 184432) | Active sludge microbial communities of municipal wastewater-treating anaerobic digesters from USA - AD_UKC085_MetaG (SPAdes) (version 2) | ecosystem: Engineered > Bioreactor > Anaerobic >... | reverse complement strand
GCAAAAGGCTGTGATATGGAATCGAGCAGCTTAACATTCTCTGTATCAGTAAAAGTGATGTGTGGTTTACGCAAAATAAAGCTGGCATAGCCCGACAAGGGAGAGACTCTGCTGACAAAGATATCTGGTTTAAAGGCTCGAGCTATATTAATCATCTTTAGGGAAAACATAGGCAGCGAGAGAATTTTCCGCGCTATCCCTTTTTTATTCACGCCCAGCACTTGATATGGCAGGTCATAGGCCTTGAGCAGTTCGATTGCGCACTCCTTGTCCTTGGTTACAAAAAGGCCAGTCCAACCCTCTTTTTCAAGTCCCCAGTACATGTGCCTGAAGTGATGCACATGAGCTGGATGCCCTATCTCGATCAGTATCCGTTTGCCATTCATGTTATTGCCTTTTTGAGTGTGTGTTGAATCTGATTCATATCTTTGGCGCTCAAGCTTTCATGTAGTGGCAGGCTGATCAAGTGGTCATGAAGCTTATTATAATTCTTTAAAACTTGACCACTTTCAACCGAAAACTGCTTTCTCCCGATGGTCTGTTTGGTCTGGTAAAAAACCTTATGCTTATGCTCCAGATGCATGGCCTCTATGCCGGAAAAGTTCAGATCGCGAATGAATTCTTCCGATTGAATGTCCGGATGGTAACAAAAGAGTTTGGTATATGACGATTCTGAACTTATGTTCGTTTGGAATGTGAAGCCCAATGGCGTGAGCATCCGGATCATCTGCCTGGCTTTTTGTCGCCGGATTTGATTCAACCTATTGATGCGGGATATGCGGCTGGCAACTGACGCTGTATACAATCCGGACGGTTGTTTCCTCTGCCTGAGCAAAACATCCTCTTCCGAGCGCTTATGGGTTTCTCGATATGCCTGTCTGCCCTTGGCCAGCCTTTGATACAAGTATTCATTGCAGGAATGATTTCTTCCACTCGCGACAAGACCAGATAATACTCTGTTTATAAGCTTAACGGGTGATTCGGGGTTGAAGCTTTCCTGAATGGCTTTTGCCCGGTCATAATATTCCCTGTTGTTAGTGGCCAGAACCCCACCACCCAAACCGAAGACGTTCTTGGTCAACGTGAAGCAGCTGATATCTCCCACTGTGCCAACCGGCCGGCCTTGATAACTTGATCCAAAACCTTGCGCGCAATCTTCGATCAACACCAGACCTTTCTCCAAGGCAATCCTTTTCAGCTCCGGCATGTCGCAGGGGAAACCACCCAGATGGATGGCTTGGATGGCAATCGATCTATCCTGAATTCCCTCTGCCACACTGGCTGGGTCCAGGGTCCAGTCATTAGCTTGAACATCGTGAAAACAGATTTGATTACCCGCGGCAGTGATCGGGATGAGGGCTACCTGGCAGGTGAGCGGTGAAACATGCACCACCCCGTTTTTTCCAAGGCTTTTATAGGCCAAATAAAGCGCGCTGCGACAGGATGAGGTGATGAGGATATGCTCTTTTTGTGTTAACTGCCTGAAATGATCGACAAGCCTTTGCTCGCCATTCCTGCAAATGGCTGTCTTGATCAGATCACCGATCCCGAAATTGGGCGAATAGTAGGGTATCATCTTCTTTTCAGGAAAGTCAGGAGAAGCGCGCCATACATAAAGAAGGGCAGTGAATCACGCCAATCCCAGCAGGCCTCATGAAAGCAGCGGTAGCTGGCAAGAATCTCTTTGGGGCTAACCAATCTTTTTAGTATCAACTTGAGCGAATAGAAAAGATCGGTATAGAGATTGAGCCAGATCTTTCCCGTGGCATACTTCACTTCCTTTGGGAGTTCCCCTTTGACCAGGTAATTCCAGATCTGCAGGGGATAGTTCACCCCACATTTAGCCGCCAGCCCTACCCAAAGCCAGGTGCGGGCATTTATTTCGATCAGTTTGGGTTCATTGTCGCGTGGGTCTCGCAACCACTCAACCTCGCAAACCCCGGTATAGTTCAGTTCACTTATGAGTTGCTTGCTCAGTTCCAGCATTTCTGCATCGTAAACACTCTGGCAACAGGTGGCAGTGCCAAAATTTATGGGGTGCGACCTGAGCTTTACTCCAGCCCAGTGTGACATGACTTTCCCCTTAACTGCAAAAACCGTGACTGAAACAGTTTTGTGCTTGTCCGGTATCAATTCCTGGATGAAGTATTCATCGGGCCTGACCCCTGCAAGTTGTTTTTGCAATACTTTCCGTAAATCCGAGTCGTTTTTAACTGCTATCGCCTTGTGATGCCAGCGCTTATAAAAGCTGAGACCGTTGTTGCCCTTGATCAGAACAGGGTAGCGCAGATCCACCGCATCAGGGTTTTTCTCAAGCGGGAAGAATGTGCTGGGTATGGGGATGCCTGCCCCCAAAGCCAGTTGCAGCAATTCCCTCTTGTTGTAGATCCTTTCGATCACCTCAATATCTTCCGTGATCACTTGGTAACACTTGGCCAGCCTGTCCTTGTTCCTGGAAATAGTGTAAACAGCATGGTCATTGGATGGCAGCAGCAGCCAGTCCTGCAGTCCCTCAGCCCTGTGCAGCCTGAACAAAAAGTCAGCAAACTCATCTGTCTGATAATCCGGACAGCGGAAACATTTTCTGCAATACTTCGAGTAGCGTGCGACGCAGTTGTCTTTGTCAACCACGATCACGGGTATGCCAGCTTTGCCCAGCAGTCGGGTGTTGGCAAGCCCCTGCACGTGGCCCTCAATCACGATAACACCTGGTGCTCTGTTCAAATCATCCCCACCTATAGGTCCAAAGATATTGACTCATCGCGAACAAGAAATCGGCGTTTCCCGGTTGAGGTTAGAGGTATGTCTTCAACAATCTCAATATTTAATTTCAGGTCTTCCTTGATGACACTCTCCATGATTGCCTTCACTTGGTTTATCACAGTTAAATCTTGGCTATCTTTCACCTTTATCATTACTGTTAAACTATCTGGGCTCTTTTGTCTGATCTGAAACTGGTCTATTGAAGGTATGTTTTGAAATAATCCAGTAAAATTATTGACGGTGAGATATTGTCCGCCCGGAGTAATCAATATATCGGAACTTCTGCCATATATTCTGTTTATGCGTAGCAAATGCCTTCCGCAGGAGCATATCTCATCGGAAAGCTCAACAACATCCTGGGTGTCATAACGGATAAAGGGAGTGGCATAATTCCAAAGATCAGTTGTGACCAACCTCCCCATCTTGGAAGGATTCCCTTGAGAATCTACTACTTCCGTCACCGCATACTCATCCGAGGCATGATAGGTATTACTCTCGGGACATTCAAAAGCCACAGCCCCTCCCTCGCAACTGAAGGAATCAAATATTCTGCAGCGAAAAGTTCTTTCTATTAGCTCCCTGTATTCAGGCAATAGAGTGCTTCCTGTGGTGTTGATCGCGGCAACCTGATGGACTCTGGCATTACTTTTTTCAATATACTTAGCCAGAAGATACAGAGGTTCCGGATAGCATCTGAGAATCTTTGGTCTTGTCGCGTTCAGAATCTTTACTATGTTTTTAAACTCATCCTCATTCAACCTGTTGGCCATCACATAGATTGTTCTGGAGGACATATCCTGTAGTTTCTTTATAAGCCCCTTCCGGGGGATTTGGCTTATCCTCAGGATTTTGTCGCCAAGCCGGAAATCCATCCATTCCCAACAGCGAATGGCAGTAGCTTTGCGGATACTGCTGGCTCTCCAGTCGAGAAAGAATTGCAAGGGTTCTCCGGTCGAGCCGCTGGAATTGTTACGCTCAAGGTTTTTTAGCTTTGCGCTGCCGTCCAGCAAACGGCGGGAGCGGATTCCCTCCCGGATATCGTTTTTGGACAGGATGGGCAACTTTTGCAGATCTTCCACCGTCTGAATGTCTTTAGGCGTTAAGCCTGATCTATCCAAGATGTCACGGTAAAAAGGGACGTTCACGTACACGTGACCGATCAGCTCCCGCAGTCTGGCATTTTGGAATTCCCTTATTCTTTCCGCGGGCCAGAACTGGCTTCGCCTCAAAAGCTTCAAATACTTCCCGATTTTCCTGCCCGTGATCAGGTCTGATATGGGCAACGATATGTTTTCTGAATAGTAGTTGTATATACTCAATTCGTTGCTCCTTTTTGACTCTTCTCTATAACTTTATGATAGATGGATAGCAATTTCCCCGCAATCAGACGCGAATCCAATCCGAGCACTGCCTCCCTGGTATTGACCGGTTCTTTGAACTCCAGAGCCTGCTGTAGGCAGGAACAGATATCTTCGGGATCATGTCCGCAGATATAACAAGCCGGGGAGTTAGCAAATCGTTCTCTAACATCGCCCACATCCGTGGACACGATTCTACAATTGCAGGCCATGGCCTCCTTGATCACATTGGGGCTTCCTTCCGCCTTGCTGGTTAAAAGTACAACATCCGCTGCGTTATAATGGTAAGGCATCTCTGAGTGATTGACGCCTCGCAGGGCATGCAGTTCAGCTCTGATGCTCTTGGAAAACATAGCAAAGGCTTGCCTGGCCAGGGGATAATCCTTGATCGGTCTGGCGGGATTGGCTGCAAAGAGGATGTGCGTAACTCCATCTTCCCATCCCAGATAGGATCTGGCTTCCCGTTTATCCATGGGCTTAAACAGTTCGAGATCCACGCCATTGGGAAGCAGAATCAGATCCCTGATCTTAAGGAAGTTCTGCATCTCTGCAGATTTTACAATACAGGCTCTCCAGAATATCCGATTGACAAACTTGATCGTCAGCTTCAATAGTGGTTTCCGGACATTCCAACCCATAAGGGATACGACCAAGGGCTGCGCACCAGCAAGAGCCGCCACAAATCCGCAAAATGAGAAATGCGCGTGCACCAGGTCGTATTTTTCAGACCGAATCTTATCCCGCAGGGGTTTGACGTTTGCCAGATAACCCTTTAAGCCTTTGCCAACTATCGGAAAATAATCAACCGACAGGCCCAAATTGGTCAGTGAATCACCCTGAGCCCTGACCAGAGTGCTAATGCCGCTTCTGGAGTTCCCACCCGAGACGAACAGCACTTTCACTTGTCAATCCTCTTTCACGCTTATACCATCTTCTTATCAACTCAATGACGATGAAATCCTGCACCCAAAAACAACCCTCCCTCAGAATGATACCCTCGTCGGTGATTTGATAAAAGACTCTTTTGCCATCTTTTTCCAGATACTCCGGATAATCGAGCCCAAAGGAGATCGATGTCTCAATAATCTTGTGCTCGCGTGAATTGTTGGTATCCACAAAGTCCACTGCAAGAATTGTAGTATCCCATTTTTCCTTCAGCTTGATCGCCGTTTGCATGGCTTCTTCAGGAAACAGGGCTCTGTCCAAAAGACCGACCCCGGAGGCCCGGAAGTCCTTGCCTTTCATCCTCCTGCGGTAACCGGCAATCACATCTCCCACGATAAAAATTCTCAAATCATAGGTAGCGTCCTGGATAAATTCCTGAAAATAAACGTAATCTTTTTCAAAGGAATATGTCCACAGAGCTTTTCGTCCCGAGCCAAAATTTTGCCGTATTATCTTCATGGCCTGGTTTTGGTTGTGCACAAGTTCCACCCCTCGTGAGCAGGATCCGGTCTTTATCTTGGAGACCAAAGGATACGTTGCCTTTGTGGCATAATCCACAGCCTCTGCCTGATCATGGGTGATAAAAGTCCTGGCATGGTGGAACCCATACCCCTTTACCAGATAATAGGTCCTCACCTTGTCTTCATAGGACCAGAGGTCACGGGAGGAGGGATAGCATACTTTGTGATGAAACTGTTCCAGTATCCCCACTTTTGCCATTAACTCACTTAGACGGGATGGTTCCGAAGTAAAGGCTGTGATAACTATATCAACATCCTTGCATTGCTCAAGCCAGTCCTCCCGGTGCAGATTCAAGACCTTGTGGGGAATACCGTTGAAATCCAGGAAACGCTTGTATCTGAGGTAATAGGAAGCCAAGATGCCGTATCCATTATATTCAGTTGGGTCTTTATGGATACCGATTTTAGGAAGCGGTTCCGGAGCATTGTTCAGTTTGACATAGGGAACCTCTGGGAAAAGGTCGTCAATTGTTTTCGTAAGTGGAAAAAGCTTACCTGTTTTGACCCTCAACCGGGTCCTGTACATTCTTCCGAGTCTGGTATTTCGCAGTTTTGACTTGATCAGCCTGGTTGTATATGTTTCTCGTTTCATATTTATTATCTCGCTTGGCTTACCGTGCTTATCTGGCGCCATGCAGCGCTACGGGTACTTGTTCCAAATTTTCCGCCGTTTGGCTAACACTTTCATACTGGGATTTGTATTGGGCAATAGCCACTGTAATAACGAACAGCATAGAGTGAAACGTTGTATTCAGGACTGTTCCGGAATACAAGAAGGTATCCCAGAACATGAAAAACAGCAGTATATTTCTGGTCCGCTTGTCGGGAATCGTAGAGACCATGTTGATATAGGCCAATATCAAAAACAGGGTTGCCGGCCAACCATATTGCAGAAGCATCAACACAATGCCTGATGTTATTGTTCCATAGGCCATGCCGTATTCCTCCATGTCGAAGGAATCATAGCTCAATCTGCCGGATCTGGCTTTGGGGAAGCCAATAAGGTTGTTAGTTTCCAACGGACGTGAAGCGAACGAAGATATAACTGCCATGGCCGTTCCCAATCTACCCTGTGCCAAATCGGATTCCCTCTTTTCCTCGGACACGCCTGTATATGAAAGGATAAAATCCATGGCATAGTCCGGATCAAAACTGCCCCATATTTTCTTCTGCGGATTAAAAGACGGATTCAGCCTGAGCCCTATATAGAGTATCAACGGCAGCAGCAGCACGGCGTAGGAAAGCTTCCGCAGGGTCTTACGGGAAATGAAGTGCGTGATCAAAAAAACCAGTATGATCGGATAGAGCAGCCAGATGGCCCTTTTATTGGAGGCTATGGGAACGATGGTCAGGCCAAGCACAAACCACCAGTCACTTCCCTTGAATTCTTTGTTTTTCAGCAGCCAGTAGATGATCACCCCACAAACCGCCATGGTAATGCCAATGTTTCCGCCGGTATCGGATACTGAGCCGATTATGTTTTCCCTGAAGCCGATGATGACCAATTTGACGATGGAAAAAGCAATTTGAAACCAGAGAAACTTGATGATCAGGTTGGCATAATAGTCCATTTGCCCCATAGTAAGCCTCAATCCTTTGATACCGAAGTACAGTGCGATGGGCATGAAATACTTGTAATACTGGTAAGCTGCCCAGATGAGCGATACCCCGCTATAGATATAATTCCAGAAGAACATGATCATGAAGAGCAATGAATAAATGAGTATGCGGGATTCCTTGCGGTCGATGAACCTAAACCTCCCTTGGAAGAGCAGCACGAAAGCCAGGATAATGAATAGGATCTTGATCGGAACACCCTGGTCGTCGATCAGAAGCAGGAAGCCCTGGTTGAAGAGCAGCATAATGGTCAGCGACAGGGTTGTAAGCTTCACACCCCTCAAAAAGAAGAGGTAGAGCATGAACAGCACGAAGTAGTAGGAATATAGCTGTAGTAAAGGTATATCGTGTATCGCGGTCTTGAATTCAAACATTGGCCTATCTTGCGCCTATTGTGTAGATTGGGTTTAACGATCGGATACTGCCTATGGCTGGTAGAGTGTTAGATAATACAGGGATTATGGCAGAGTGAAGCTTGCCTGTCATGGTTTGGCTGTCCTGAATGTCTGGAAACGCTTGAGCAAATAGGGCAGCTGTTTGTAGGGAACGGCACCTGCCAAGGCCACCATGACTGTGAGCAAGCGTAAAATAAGATGCGCCTGCAGCAGGGACATTATCACTGCCCCCGCGACGAGCAGCCATAGCAAGGCTTCCTGGCCGCTGAAAGTACTCACACCGATCCGTTTTTTGGTGTAGCTTACTTTCACCAGATAGTCCAGCAACGGGGGTATCAGCAGGGCGATCCCGATGCCAGCAAGCTGGAAGCGGGAGGCAACCTGCCAGAGAAAGAGTAGACCCAAAGCCCGCGAGCTTACATGGATGATGGTGATCATATAAGTTTTCTTGGCAACTTCAAAGCCAAAGCCCCTGAGCGAGTCCAGGTTGGTAAGAATAGTGGAAACAACCAAAAACCCGATAATATAAAGTGAGCCCAGATACTGTCTGGTCCCGATCAACAGTACCAGTTCCCTGGCCATGCAGATAATCAAGATTCCCAAAAGTAGCAAAAGCGTGCCGGCAAAGCGGGAGATTCTGACGTATTCGTTGCCGAAACTGGCTTTCCTAATGTTTTCATAGAGAAGCGGCCTCCAGGACAACCGAATCCCGGATTCCACGAGCGCCATGATGGTAGTTATACGGTATGCGAAGGAAAACAAAGCCAGGGCTTCCAAGTTATAAACCCGGGATATCAGGGTTCGCATCAGTGGCTGGTAGAGCGCGATCAACAGTATTCCCGGAACCAGAGGCAGGGAGAATCTGGCAATCTCAGCGGCTTCCGGCCAGGAGAAATCAAGAATTAAAAACTTCCGGGAAGACAGAGCGTAGAGCGCTGTAGAACAGCTTGCCCCGCAAATATGGCCCCAGAGGATGCCCTTGATGCCCATCCTGAGCACCACCACGAACAGAACGGTGCTGAGCAGTTTTACCAATACCGTGATCACATTGAACAATACGAAACGGCCGGCTTTTTTTTCGTAGCGGGGCAGGATGCTTAAATAGGTGGAAACTGCCGAGATCACCGCCCAGAGCAATCCCAGGCGCAGTTCCGGCAGGTAATTCCCCCGGGGGAACAACAGCGCGTGCGCCGAATCCTGAAAAACCAAGGCCAGAGTCGCTATCACCAGTGCCGAGGCCAGGGTCATATACAATCCGGTGGAGATCAGTTTCTGACGCCCCTGCAGGGATTCCCGGTCGAAAAAGAACCTGCCCACGGCCCCGTAGAACTCCAAGTTGATAACATAGGTCAGAAATCCCACCACGGAAAGGATCAACTCCGCAACGCCGTAATCCGACTGGGAGAGTACCCTTACATAAACCGGGACAAGCAGGAATCCGGCAAACTTGGTGAAAACGGGCAAAAAGCCGTAAAAAGAGAAAGATTTTATAAATTCCCGTAAGGTCATAGCTGCGTTTTATCTATTGTGCTGTAGCTGGCTGAATCTGTCAACTGCTTCAATACAAATCGAAATCCAGAAAGCTGTAAAGCCAATTCCGGATTTCACTGAGGTTGTCTGGCCGATAACATCGATTACGCCACAATGGATAGTAATGATTGCCCCCTAAACCATACCTTTCCGAGTCTCAGATGCCCCACTACATTTTCTGTTTCTATAAGTAATCATCATCTACCTGCCAAACTCAATTCGCAATCGTTATATGGTATTGATTAGATTTTCATACCCCGGTACTTTCTCCAGATAGCCCGCCTCCACCGCTGCCGCGATCGTGCGGCAGGGCAACTGCCGTTCCAGAACCTCTTCCCGGGTTAGAGTTTTGAAGTTGAGTTCAGGATACTGAGCCTTTAAAGCCCGCATCAGCTTCATGTACACATTGGGCCAGGTGCTGAGCGCCCTGCCCTGTCTGCGGAATTTCTGGTTGAACAGCTTGATGTATTCCCGGCAGTCATTCAGATAAGCCTCCGTTACCTTGATACGGCGGCGGAAGGCATGGATCTCTTTCACTATCGAATTGTCCGGAGTAAACTTCGGCATCACTTTCCGCCTGGCGATGTACTTGTTTAGTTTGGAATTGTAGTAGATCACCACGTCATCCATGTTGCCGGTGAAACCGGGCAGCAGCACCTTGAGCTTTGCTTTCATATCAGTTTATCCACAATTTTCACTAATTTACACGAACTCATAAAACATAACTTTCATACAGAATCAAACGAAAAAAGCGAAACACCACTTTTACAACTCATCTGCGTGGATACCCCTTGTTCTTGCCCATATACCCATGCTTGCGATGCCGTTGCGATTCCCAGCGAATCGCTGGGAGCCGCAACCATATCGCAAGCGGCAGTATATAGGAGCGCTCCCAGTGTCCTATGCCTGAATCCTGTAACCCTGAACTTTGTTCGCATGCAAAGCGGCAGCCTCGGGATACCTCTCCTGCCATTGATTACGAATCTCCGCGTAAACCTCAGGCAGATGCACCTTGATTCCGATATAGAATGGGTTGTCACAGTTTCGGGCAAAACTTCTCTTAAACGAATAGATGCTGTCTCCGCGGGCTATGCTGGCCCCCATGGAGTAGATGTCAAACCCATGCTCACAAAGGTATTTGACCAGCTCCCAGCGCTGGAAAGTGTTGGCTTTGTACTGGTAGTACTCTCCCAAAGTTCCGCCCAGAAATGCAAAAGCCAGTTTCCCACTGGTAAGCACCAATTCCGTCGTGATAGCCTTTCCTTCCATATAGGTAAGCGCCAGCATCAGCATCTGTCCCATGTTTTTATGCAACGAGAGAAAAAAATCCAAATCAAAAAAATAGAAACTGTCCGCGTCGTTCCTTTGCATGGTGCTGGTATAGATCTGATAAAAACTCTCCAGATCAGACCGCTTGATCTCATCGCCCGTAAGGATGTGGGTCTGCAGGTCGTAGGACGCACCCTTGCGAATTGTTTTCCTCACCCGGTATTCAAATGAATCCTGCCATACACTATCCACACCTGCGGACAGGTCGATATAGACGTTGTCGAGCACGTCAACTTGGTCAGTATAGCTGTGAAACTTGCGGTTGTTGGTGATGGGGCAGTAACGCACAAACTCAGTGACCACATTTCTCTGCCGGAGATGCTCCGCCAGCCTGGAGTTGTATTCGCTCAGAAACTTCTGGTCTTCCGCCACGCCCAAAGGCCCATTGTAACCATAGGCTCCGGACACATCGAAATACTGATCGTCCAGATCGTAGCCTAAAGCATTGACGCTCTTGATCAGATAAGGATAGAAAAGAAAATTGCTCTCGTCCTGATACGCCCAGCAACACTCTACTCTTGCATTTTCAATAGATTGGCTGGCTCTGTAATACCCTTCTGAGAAAAATGGCGAAGCACTATCTCCAAGTAAAGACCAGAGTTCCCGCCATTTCTGGTTCGTTTGCGTATTGTCGATACCGGATTGGATCAATTCTTTACCCTAAATATCGTAGTCTTTGACCACCGACTCGAACTCATCCCGCAGAATGGACAACACCACAAAATTTTTGTATTCGCCGCTTACATACGACGCCCGCCTCAATACTCCTTCTCGCTTATAACCACATTTCTCAAGCATACGTAACGAACCGGGATTGTCTTCATGCACATGCGCCCAGATTCTTTCCAGGCCTTTGTCGTAAAAGGCATGATAGAGTATCAGTATCCTGGCCTCAGTCGCGTAGCCCTTGCCCCAATGTTCCTTGGCACCGATAAAAGTTGGACAGTGTCCAGAACGGTTAAGGTTATCGATCGAATTCAGGAATACGCAGCCGATGAACTCGTCGGTTTTCTTCAGGCAGATTGCGCAGCTGACATTGACTTTGTCAAAAATCCGTTCTTCCACCCATTTCTGTTCGTTGAGAGTTGATGTGAATAGCCGCGTCCCGCTGAAAAAACGGCCTATTTCAGGGTCATTTCGCCACTTGTGCAGAAGAACGTGATCCTCCGGTTCAAAAGACCGCAGATAAACTCGAATTGTTTTTTTCATTATTTCCTCATACTACTGGGAATATTGACTAAACAGGCCTCAATTTCCTCAGATGTTTCCAAATCTCCGGAAATTGCCTTACTGAACATGGCCAGTTTGTTCATCAGGGTCCAGGCGGGTCTGGTCATAACCTTGCTGGTATTGCTTTGCTGTAAAAACCCGTTTCTGGCTTCGCGATCATTGAACAGGATCACGTTCAGCCAGTAGTTCGAAACGCAGTCCTTGGGTTCAGGGATATAGGTGACGCCATCCAGACCGGCAAAGAATTCCTGATAAAGCCGGGCTGTTTCCCTTTTGTTGGCCAGGATTTGAGGAAGCTTCTCCATTTGGGCGCAGCCAAGGGCGGCGTTGACATTGGGCAGGCGGTAATTATAGCCGGTCATGTCATGCACGAACTCCCAGGGATGGGGCACCTTGGCGGTGGTAGTGATGTGCTTGGCAAGCTTACCCAGTTCATCATCATTGGTGACGATCATGCCGCCGCCGCCGGTGGTGATGGTTTTGTTGCCGTTGAAACTGAATATGCCCAGCTTACCAAAAGTGCCCGTGTGCCTGCCCTTGTAATAGCTGCCTATGGACTCGGCTGAGTCCTCCACCACGGGGATATGGTAACGCTCGCAAATCTCAACTATCCTGTCAATCTGGCAGGGATGCCCAAATGTGTGCATCGGCACGCAGGCTGCCAGTCTTTGCTTGCTGCCAATGTGATAGCAGCTTTCCCCCTCAAGGACAGAATTGGCTGCAAGCCAGACTTCCAAAGCGTCCGCGGAAAGGCCCAGAGTCTGCCTGTCGATATCGATGAACACGGGTTCGGCGCCGCAATAGGAGATCGCGTTGCAGGTGGCGATGAAGGTGAGGGGTTGAGTGATGACGAGGTCATTTCTCTGCACCCCAGCCAGCAGCAGGGCGATATGCAGCGCCGCGGTGCCGTTAACCGTCGCCACCGCACATTTCGCGCCGGTAAATTCACGGATCATCTCCTCAAAGCGGTCAACATATTTCCCCACTGAAGAGACGAAGGTGCTGTCGATGCAGTCCTCGAGATACTTCTTCTCGTTCCCGCCAAAGTGCGGCTCATGAAGGGGGATGAAGTCCCGGTCGGGATACAGAGACCGGATGAAGTCAATAATATGCGGAAAATTCATGAAAAGCTACCTCCACTGATGAACACAAATCAAAACGCTTAAGTAAAGGAACTCCCAGACCTTTCACTTGTGGCAAGTTGTGGATTATCAGATGTTTTTATATTTCGGACTATCCGGATCGCTTATGATACCATCCGAGAGAATCCGAATGATTTCTCTCATTCCGTCCGGTACGGTCTTTGTTATCTTGAACCCCAATTCAGAGTTGATCTTGGCAAAAGAAACCCTGTAATCGCGCGGATCTTCATCTTTGGGAACATATTTCACTACCATATCCGGAACCAGTTTCTGCAGTTCCTCGGCAAGCATCTTTTTCTGGTAGTTTTCTTTGGTATCCCCCACATTGAATACCTTGCCATTCACAGCCTCCGGCCTGGCTTCCAGCACAGTCACGCAAGCCCGGGCTAAATCCTCCACATGGCAATAGGGACGCCAGAACTGCTCACCGAAGATCAGCAGCTCGCGGCCCAGGGCCACATCCCTAGTAAACTCATTAACCGTGAGGTCAAACCTGATGCGTGGGGACAAGCCGTAAACGGTCGCAAAACGCAGGGCTGTCGTCGTCAAACTTGAGCGATGGGCCTGGCTCAACAGCAACTGTTCAAACTTGACTTTCAGCTCCGCGTAGAGGGATATTGGATTCAGGGGGGATTCTTCATCAATATAGCCGTCACCCTGCATTTTTCCATAGTTACTGCAGGTGGAAGCGAAGATAAAACGCTTAATATTCTCTTGCTTCTGCGCAGCTTCCAGCAGGCCTTTTGAGCCCTCCCAGTTAGTTGACTTGGCAAGCTCCGGTTGTTTGGCGCAAGCGGGATCTCCAACTATGGCTGCCAAATGAACCACCGCCTCGGCTTGTTCCAGGATCTTCGTCATTTGGCCCAGGTCACGGATGTCAGCCTTGTAAAAAGAAAACCCCGGATCGTTGTAAACACCGATCAAAGACTCTCCGCCGAACATCAGTGAATCAACTCCGATAACTTCATGTCCGCCGGCCAGCAACTGCCTCACCAGCACTGAACCAATATAGCCCGCGGCTCCAGTTACTAATACTCTCATTTTATCTCCTTGGTTGTCTGCCACAAATGCACTAATTTGAAGGATTAAAAACAAGCGGAATCAACGCTTGATTATAGCAAAGAGACCTGCCATAAGCGTTTAGTCTCAACCTTGTCAACCCATTAAATCCATTCGTGTCCATGCGTGGCTTTACATTTGTATTCATTTATGGATAAGTTCTCTAACATATTCCGCAATAGCCAAACTGGCTGTCAAGCCCGGGGACTCGATGCCGATCAGGTTGACAAAGTTGGGCAGACCATGTTGCGATTCTTCGTGGATATAAAAGTCCCGGAAGCCCTCTCCGGGCGCCTGCAGCTTGGGCCTGATCCCGGTGTCGTCCGGCGTCAGTTCCTCCCTGCTTATTTCCATGTAGCGGTTTATGGACGTGTAGAATTCTTCGAAGAAGCTTTCATCGAATCTATAGTCAATCTCATCGACATAGAAGGCGTTCGGACCGAAGCGGACTTCCCCGTTCAGGTTGAGGGTGAGGTGGATGCCCAGAAAAACTCCCAGCGGATCGGCCACAGGATACAGCAAATGCCGAATGCCGCTGATTTTGGAGCTTTTATAGTACTCACCCTTGCACCAATGTTGCTTGATCTTGAGTGCCCGCGTGTCCAGGCCAGCCATGGCAGCGATCTGATCCGCCCAAAGCCCCGCGGAGTTTATCGCGACTTCACATTCAATCGCCTCTCCGTTGGCAAATTCCACGATATAGGAGGAGTTTTCCCTTCTGATGGATACCACTTCCATGCCATAAACGATGAACGCGCCCCGCTTCTCGGTTTCCGTGGCCAAACTGTGCATGAAACCATGCGTGTCGAAGATTCCAGTGGAAGGTATCAGCAAACCCGACTTGCACTTTGCCCGAGACTCCAGCTCCAGAACCTCAGATTGGGATAGAAAAAGAAAGTCCGGACAGCCATTGACCTTGCCCAAATCATGATATTTACTCAAGGTCGCTTCTTCCGCCGTGCTTTGGGCGACAATTATCTTCCCTGTCCGGCTGTGCTGGATACCGTTGTCTTCCAGATACCGGTACAGCACTTCGTTTCCTCTCACACAGAGCCGGGCTTTCAAAGATCCGGGCTCGTAGTAATGTCCGGCATGGATAACCTCGCTGTTGCGGCTGCTGGTGTGCTTGCCGAAGTTGTTCTCTTTTTCCACCAGCACCAGATCGGGGTCATGTTTTGCCAATTCGCGCCCAATCGCCAAGCCGACGGCGCCAGCGCCGATGACCAGGGTTTTTACCTTTTCCAATCTATACTTTCCTTAAACGCAAATGGAATTGATAAGCTAAGTGCTTGAGAGGTCCGAACATCATTATAGTCGTGGTACCTCTAAGGTCATCAACTGATTATTCGTAAGTCGATCCGCTACTGTTTTCGAATCTGTCTTTATAAACCTGCTGCGCTTTCTCATAATCGTCGATACGCCCGATATCCAGCCATGTTTCCTTGATCAGGTAATGAGAAATGGGCATCCCCCGGCTGATCATCGTCTTTATCAAGGTATCCATGCCATAGTATTCATTTTTGGGGATTATCGCCAGAAGTTCTGGTTTATAAACACAGATACCGGCAAAGATGATGGTTTTTATATCCTGCTTTTCTTCAATGCCCGCCACGTAGTCTCCATCAAAGACAATCCTGCCAAACTGGGATTTGGTGACTATCTCCTTGGTGCCGATGGTCAGCAGGCTGTCGTGTCCCAAGGCAAATTGATACATGGCTGAGATGTCCAATCCGGTGAGTATGTCCCCATTGATCAGGACAAAGGGGGCGTCGAGCCTGTCCTCGATCAGTTTTAATGGGCCTGCCGTGCCGAGGGGATGATCTTCCCTGACAAATGACAGCTTAACGCCATAACGCGACCCATCGCCAAAGAAATTTCTGATATACTCGGATTTGTAATAGGTACTCAGGAAAATTTCGGTGAACCCGTGGGATTTAAGATATTCGATCTGAATCTCCAGCAACGCCTTGTTGCCTATGGGCAACAAGGGTTTGGGAATCACATCAGTGAATGGCTTCATCCGGGTGCCCAAGCCCCCGGCAAGAATTACAGCTTTCATTTTGCCTCACTTAAAATTTTCTGAAATGCAGGGACTACACCGTTCATGACCACTGTCTTTACGGAACGTTCCTCCCCACTTTGAGCTATGGCCTGGGAATTGAAACTGCCAAGGTTGGCCATAAGAATATGTAAACCCTGTTCAAAACCCTCGGGGCTGTCTTCAATCAATACGCCATTGCTGGGATTTACAACTTTGAGCAGGCTGTTATTTTTCACCGCTATCACCGGCAAGCCGGATAGCAGGTATTCATAGAGCTTGGTGGAAATATTGTTGGTGTAATAGGGAGTCACCCGGTTGTACACAACTCCGATGTTGGAGGTTCGAAACACACTTATGAGATCGGCGTCATCCAGCCTGCCCAAGTACTGAACCGGCACTTCAGGCCCCGCGGCAGTAATGCTGTCTTTGAGCAGTTTCACAGCTTCGGGGGTCCCACCGCCAATGATCTTGTAACTCATCCGGATCCTGCCTTGGTTGGCTTGGAAAAAGCGGGCAAACCCCTCCACTGATTCATGCACGTAGCGGTTGGTGAGTGCTCCCAGGTAAACCAGATCCAGGGATTCAAAGACCCTGTCCTGATATTCGATCGCTTCAATCCCCACCCCAGTCGCATGTGCTTTGCCTGCGGGAACTTTGAATAATTGCTTCACCCGTGCAGTTCCCATGAACACATGCTGGAAAAAGCGTACATTAAACTCCACCTGAAGGTCATGGAGCTTGTTCTTTAGGCGAGAGGACGTGACCCCGGGGGCAAACATCTGCATCACATACTTGTGTTTTGGACCCAAGAGTAGCTTGATGGCAAAGGCCCAAGTCTGGTCCCAAATATAGACCAGGTCATAAGCCTCGTCGCGCATGTGGCGCCGAACGCCATAGATGGTGCGGAAAATCCTCGTGAAGGTCTGTAGTTTTTTAAGCAGCTTGAACCGGGATTTTGGCACCCCCGTATCCAGATACACCGTCTTGAACAGGTTGCTGGTCTTTTTTTCCAATCCCTCATAGGGAGAAATCACGGTGATATCGAAGTAATCCGCCAGATACTTGCATTGGTTGTACAGGTATCTATGGGGAAGTTGGTTCAATCCAACAATCAGAATCTTGCTTTTTGCCATAATCTGTTCTTGTTTCTTTGTCAAAGCCCCGCTGTGGCTACATCTGGCAGCACCTTGTAGAGATAAATCCTGTATGGCGACTGGTCGTTCTCAAATGACTTCAAATACTCCAGACCCGTTTCGCTGCAGTTTGTGATTTCCAGCGCAGACAGCAGATATCGGCAGTTCATACCATACAGGAGGTCTGACCTGATTGACAGGCTGTCTATACTCACATCAATGTCCTTTGTTATAAATGGTATGTCCCAGGCAGTGGGATAACCGATCTTGCGCGCGATATCGTCGCTGTAGATGGTAACCTTGTTACCCCAGCCATCGAAGTTGTCAGCCAGTACTTGATTTTTAGCCAGTTCCGCAGCCATAACCGCGCGCATCCTTCGCTTATGCTCAATGGGATAACTGCCGGAATAACCTTCCAGAGAGTAAAAGCCGCTGTACAAGGCTACGGCTGGTTCCAAACCAACTGAGACCACCCTGTAACTGGATTGCGGCTTTCCGATATAGTCCTTGATCTGGGAAAGTAACTCCACACTGTAGAACCCGGAGTAGGTGGTAATAACATCCTTGTGAAAAATGTGCTTTTTGACCAGTTGCTTATAATTGACATTCCAGGCAAAGAGGATCACCAACTGTAGCAGCCCCGCCAGCAATGCCATCCAAGTCCGTTTTTGTTTGGCCAGCCTGAGCAGGGCATAAAAAAACAACAAATACTGAAAAAACACCAAGAGCCAGTAAAATCTCTGCAGCTGGACCATGTTGAAGATGGGTATGTGCCGCTGGATGCCGATCCAGGTTTTGTTACCCAGAAACACGCTGAGCAAGGATAGACCCACTATAATGCAAAACAGCTGTTCCATTATCCGGTCAGAGGATTTCCGGATTCGGCAATAGAGCAGGACGGCAAGCGACAGCAGCATGGGAAACAGGGGAAAACCGCTATTGTGGCCGTAACTGTTGAAGATCATGGTTGGCATCAATCTCAAGGCTTCACCCCAGGTGCTGTAAAATTGTTGCATGCTATAATCCTGGCGATGTGACACATACAGCGGAGTGGAGCCAAACACGCTGAGGACCAGCTTGTAGGAGGAGACAAGGTAGAAAACGAACACCAGCACCAGATACAGCCAGTGGGACCAGTTGACCTTTCTGGACTTGATATCCATGACGATCGCAGTCACGCCAAGAAAGATCAGGGCAAACATGCCCGTGAGTACGAAGTTAGAGGAAAACGCGTAAAAGAAGGCGATCAACAGGGCGGTCCAGCGCCTCTCCCCAGCGATCAGGAAACCGTAAAACAACAGGGGCAGGCCAGCCACGCTGGTGCCAGCATTGGGCCAAAACCGGATGAGAGCAAAGGCCAGGGCCGCAAGATAGTAAAAAGTCTTGTGGGTGTTGAACTCCTCTTTGGCCAAATGTTTGAGCAGTAGCAGCATCCCGAAAAACGCGGTCAGATGCACCAGCAAATATTTCAGCACAACGGCGGTATAGGGGGGGAAGACTATGTACAGCCACTGGATCAGCCCCAACGGAGGTCCCGGCCGGCGGGGCACGCCACCCAGCATATAGGGATTCTCTGTTGCTGAAAATCCATTCTCTTTGATATTCCGTGCTACCAGCACAGCGTTGACATGGTTGCTGTCCAGATTGTCATGCGAGCCGTGGTAGGAATCCTTACCCAAAAAGATGATCGGAGCGAAATAGACAAGAATCGCCAACAGGCAAAGGATCAGCAACAGCTCTTTCTTCAGGTTGACCGCCTTATCCGGATTCATCGTTACCTCTCGTTGATCAGCTTGTGAAAGGCTTTGAGCTCTTCCACAAATTGGTTGCATGGTTGCAGTTGATATTCCCTAACCAGACCCTGAACCACAATCCGGCAAACCGGAATATGATATTCCGGTATGGAGAAAGCCCTGATGAGGGTTATCTCACCCCTGGTCCCCCAGATCGAATAGCTGTTTTTGTAGGAGTTATTCATGCCATAGCTCAGCAGGGCACTCTGCCCCTTGCCAAAATCCATGAGAATCGAACCCTGAATATCAAGGCCATTGTGGTTATACGTTATCACACGATGTTCGGTCTCCGGTTCTCGGCCAAAGAAATTTTTCGCCGCGTGGATCACATAAGCTCCGGCATCCAGCAAAGCTCCGCCCCCCATTTCTTTTTTCATCCTGAAATCCGTGTCGGGAAAGGGAGGAAATCCAAACCAAGCCTGAAACAGCACCGGTTCGCCGATCTCGCCTTTGGCGATCATCTCCCGCACAAAGCTATGCTGAGTGTGATATTGGTACATAAAGCCTTCCAGCAGGCAAACGCCCCTGGCCTCGCAGTAGTTACGGATCTCGGCATCCTGGCTTGGGTTCAAGGCCAAAGACTTTTCACAGAGTATATGTTTTCCATGGTCGGCGGCTTTTTTGCAGAGTTCCGCGTGAGTGGAGATCGGAGTGGCGATATAGACTGCGTCGATTTTGGCGCAGGCCAGAAGGTCGTCCAGATCGTCAAACACCGTCGCGTTATAAGCAGAAGCCAGAGTTTGAGCTTTTGCATGGTCCAGGTCATAAAAACCAATCATGTCACTCACGTCACTTTTAGCCATGGCCGGGGCCATGTTTTTAGTGGTCTGATACCCACACCCAATAATGCCAAAACCTATTTTATCCATCTCATTCTCCACTTAAAAATACGCCAGCAGGCTGCGCAATTCAACGTTGAGCATCCGCTGGGTTTGCACCATTTCCTTCAGGCTGGCCAAGCTTATCCAGAGATAGTTTTCCGGATCTGTGTTTTTGAAACCGCTTGCCTCTCTGATCATGTTCAGGTTGCATTCCCGGTAGAACCTTCCCCCTTCTTCAGATTGCCTGGCCTGGTAGATAAGTTCCTTATCATGAAATTCATCCAGATAGCGGGGCTGTTTGCCGGTTTCATAGTTTTCCGCAATGCACTGCACGGTTGGAGATAGTTCGACCATATCGTAAAGCCCTGGCTCCGTCTTCATTTGCACAAGAAACATATACACTCCCTTTTGGAGTGAGCAGATAAGCCCTATCCGCGCATGGTGCCGTTGCCGCATTATCGGTTGATCCCAACTTTCCACTTCCCTGTTGTTGGCATTGATCCTCACAGCCAGAACCTGGAAAAACTTGTTTTGATTGTACTGAATAAGTCTGTCGCCGATGCTCCAGTCACGCAGATCCTTCAAGGGGAAAGCCTTGCGCCCCAATTTGCAACAATAGCGTTTCCGGTTGAGGGCGATTCGTATCTCGGAAAGTTGCCTGTTCGACTCATGCGACTCGAAACACTGAAGAACCGCGGACAACCAAAACTCACTGCGCTTGATCACATCTGAATAGTCACTGATTATCCTAGAAATGGCTGGTACATCAATTTGGTATCTGGAATCCCAATAACGGATCAGCGATATCACGGAACGGCTGTCCATATTTACCGTATTGTCATGTTCCATCAGGCTTTTAATCTGTCCCAGGGTAAGCCATTTATGGTTTGGGGTCAGCTTGATGGGCGCATCAGATTCATCCAGCACAATTATATTGCAGTTCCGTTTTTCCAAAAACCTCGCACCTTGTTCAGACTGGTATTGGTAATATAGCACTTTGACCGGGGCCTGACCGTTAAAGTACTCCAGATAGATGGTCTTTTTTCCTCCATGGGCCAGGGTGTAGTTGCTCCGCGTAGCCTGAACAGTGGGTGAGA
>Ga0208458_1001330_pt1 | contig 20774 bp, 10 predicted proteins | sample AD_UKC085_MetaG_FD_184432 | JGI IMG/M metagenome (GOLD analysis project Ga0208458, IMG submission 184432) | Active sludge microbial communities of municipal wastewater-treating anaerobic digesters from USA - AD_UKC085_MetaG (SPAdes) (version 2) | ecosystem: Engineered > Bioreactor > Anaerobic >... | reverse complement strand
ACCGGCCCCGCGAACAGTTGACGATTCACCGGACAGCCTCGTCGCCAACGAGTACAGCGTACGGCTCGCCGAACGAAAAGACCGGAGGACGGCCGAACGGCGCATTCACCGTAATGGTCTGCGGGCCCTTGATCGGGGCGGCATCCTGGTTCCACACGTCGTACCAGTCGCCGGCCGGCAGATAGACCTGTCGGGCGGTGGTCGCCGTGTCGAAATCAGGCTCTTCGACCGAATCCGGGTTGGACGGACTAAGGATCGGTGCCACCAGCAGTTTGTCCCCGATCATGTACTGATCCGAAATCGACCACGTCGCGCGGTCTTCCGGGAAAACCAGCATCATCGCCCGCAGGATCGGCGCCCCGGTCTGGCGTGAGGCCGCCGCCAGTGGAATGAAGAAATCGGCCGCAATCTGGTCGTGGATGACGGCCATGCGCCGGAAATGCTCGCCGGTGTAATAGTCGCGGTCCCAGCACCAGTTGTCGTCGCGATTGTTGCCGTCGTGCGTCCGCATGAACGGGGTGAACGCCCCAAGCTCGGTCCACCGCAGGTAAAGCTCCTTCGTGCTTGGCCCCCCGCTGAAACCGGCTATGTCGTGCGTGACGTAAGGCTGGCCGGACAGTCCCAGGTTCAGCATGGCCGGAACCACGGTGGGCAGGCCGTCGAACTGACTCCACGTGGCCTCCTGGTCGCCCACCCAATGGATCTGAGCCACCCCCTGGACGCCGGTCCACCCGGATCGCGCGAAATAGACGAAGTCACCCTCCGGACGCAGTTTCTTCATCACGTCGCGGCTCTGGCGCACCCAATCGACCGGGAACAGGTTGTGATACGCCCCGGGGTTGGATTCGGTCCACACCCGCGCATCCATCGGGAAGTATTCGCCAAAATCGGCCATCCAGCCGTCGAATCCCAGATCGCTGACAATCCGGCCAAGCTGATCCTGCACATACTCCGCGGTGGCCGGCCACGTCAGGTCCGGCACGCCGGCAACGCCGGCAGGACTGTCTATCTCGTACGTGTTGCCGCTGGATGGTTCCGACACCAGCATGCCGTCGCCTTCCATGGTGTCGAAATGATTCGGCAGGTTCTTCATAACGAACGGATTCACATATGCGAAAGCCCGTATCCCATCGGCATGAAGGCCATCTATCAGGCCGGCCAGATCCGGGTAATGCTCCGGATCCGCCTGCCAGCGGTACTGGACGCCGGAACCGCCGCCGATGTTGGTGCGCCTGCCGGTCCAGTCCTGGATCCAGACCGCGCCAAACGGGATCTGGATGGTCTTCGCCTTCTGAATTCGTTCCGCCACCGCCTCCGGCCCGCCCTGGGTGCAAAGCCAGGTCTTGAAGGCCCATTCAGGAACCGGCACAGGACGTCCGACCACGTCCCCAAGCTGACGGATCACCTCCATCGGCCCAGGCCCGTGAAACAGCCTCATGCGGACCGTCCGCCAGGCGTCAACCTCGAACCAGGCAACCGCAGGGTCTGTCGCGCAAAGATCGACGCTGGTCCGCCACTCGGTCTCCAGCAGCAGGCCGGAGCCCGTCGCCATGTTGATGAAATACGGCATCGGAAAATACGTCGTGTGCGGATTTCCCGTCAGCCACCACATCGGGTCGTCTTCACCCTGGCTTTCCCGGCCGATACCCTGCTCGCTGACGAACAGGTCGAACGCCTGGCCGCGCTGGTCGATCGCGTTGTACTGCTCGCCGAAGCCGTGGAAGGTATCGTCGGCGCCGCACCTTATCGGAAATGCGATACTGTCCCCGGCCAGCCCGCCCGAGCCAAGGTAAAGGCGGGTACTTTCATCCTCGAGTGACTCAACGATGAGTGTTGCGGACACCGAACCGGCCTCATCAGCAAAATTGAGCACGATCACATCGCCAATGTGCCCGTAAAGGCCCTCCCCCTGCTCCACCGAACCCGGCGCCATCGGCAGTTCCACCACGTCGGTCCGCACAAAGCGCCACTGACCGAAAAGGCTTTCGTACGTCTGCCCGAACTTTCTGGTGACAGGCCCGACATCGCCCGGCAGAACCAGGAGATCCCGCTTCTTGTGGGCCAGTACCAGATCCCCGGCGTCGTTCCGATAAAGCAGGACGCCATTGGACAAAGGGCCGGCAAGGATGTCGCGGTCGTCCGGGGTCACATCGACTTCGCCGGAGTCTTCCGGGGTCACGTCAAACCCGACTGAATCCATGTCGCCCAGGTCGTCACCAGGCCCCACCTGGTCACCACATGCGACCAGATGACCCACGACGAATGCCACGGACGTCACAAGAAGGATGGTCTTGACTTTCATCCGGTTATTCCCCGGGACAGGCAGCCCCTAGATTACAACATTTGACGGACCGGCAGGAACACTTCGCGGGCCGGAGGCCGGCGGTTGTACTCGGACGACATCACCCGGCCATAGGCGCCCGCGGTCTCGATCAGCAGGATGTCCCCCTCGAACGTCTCGGGCAGGCGACGGTCCTGGCCAAGCACGTCACCGGATTCGCATATGGGGCCGACGACGTTTGCCGTCAGCGTCAACGGCGCGTCCATGCGGGACAGGTTGACGATGTTGTGAAAACTTCCGTAAAGGGCCGGCCTGATAAGGGAATTCATGCCGGTAGATATTCCGACGTAGCTGTATTCACCCTTCTGCTTCAACTGGGTAACTGGCGCGACCAGTACCCCGGCCCGCGCGACCAGATAGCGGCCAGGCTCCAGCCACAGTTCGAACCTCGGGAAGGCCGCCTTTATTCGTCCAAGCATGGCGTCCATCGCGACCAGGTCGAGGGGCTTCTGACCCGGCTTGTACGGAACCCCCAGGCCGCCGCCGAGATCCAGAATCGTCGCGTCCGGGAAGCGATCCGACGCGCAGGCCAGGAACAATGCGGTCTGACGCCAGGCGTCAGGGTCGAATATCCCGCTGCCGACGTGGGCGTGAAGCCCGGTGACCGTGGCTCCGGCCTGTGAAACCAGGCGCCCCAGGGCATCAAGCTCCTCCTCGAACACACCGAACTTGCTGTGGGCACCCGCCGTATGGACGTGCTTGTGATGTCCACGTCCGTGTCCCGGGTCCAGGCGCACGAAAATCTCGCGGCCAGCGAACAGTTCCGGCCAGGCCTGCAGCGGGTAGTGGTTGTCCAGGGTGACGCGGACTCCCTTTTCAAAGGCGAATTCGTACTCCGACCGCGGGGCGAAGTTGGGTGTGAAAAGGATCCTGGTGGGATCCAGGCCCGGGAAGAGTTCGAAAAGCCACTCGATTTCGCCCGGCGAAACGCATTCGAACGTCAGGCCGGCCTCATGAAAGACTCGAAGGACATCCGCATTTCCGTTGGCCTTGACCGCGTACAGGATCCGATCTGCCGATTTAACGGCCTTCAGCGCTCGCGCGTCGGCCATCAGCGTACCCTGATCATAAACGTACGCCGGACCGCCCGCCGCGATGTCCAGCAATTCCTGCCGCCTGCCATTGAACCAGGGAACTTCCTCGGATTCGCCTTCGCCGGGCCGCTCGAACATCTCCTGCCAGGACGGTCCAAGCAGGCTGTCGCGCACACGTCCCATAAACAGCAGTTCGTGAAGCTGGCCCACCAGCCGATCCGCCTGCTCGCGATCGACCACGAACGTAAGGTTCAGATCGCTGGCAGCCTGGGAAACCAGATAGATCTTCTGCTCCTGGAAAAGCTCCAGCGCCGGTCCCAGGCGATGCATGATCGCCCGGATGTGACGCCCGACCAGGCTGACGACGGCGCAGTCGGAAATCTGGCGGGCCCGGCAGTACTGGCCAAGGTCGCGAAGCAGGTCGTTCACCAGATCCGGATTCAGCGAATTGGACGCCGGATCCAGCGTAACGGTCACGTTCATCTCGGAAGTCGATACCAGGTCGATTGAAAATCCGTGCCGCTTGAACACCGCGAACACGTCCGCCAGGAAGCCGACCTGCTGCCACATCCCCAGCGTTTCCATAGAAATCAGCGTCACCTGGCTCTTCTGGCTGATCGCCTTGACCTGGGCGCCCTGCCCTTCGGTCTGTGAGGTAATCACCGTGCCGACGGCATCGGGCATCTACGAGCACCTGATATGCAGTTCGATCCCGTGCGCCCGCACCGGCGGTATGCAGCGGGGGTGCAGCACCTTCGCCCCGGTGGAAGTAATCTCCTGTGCCTCGTCGTAATCCAGGTGCTTCAGCAGCCTTGCAGTCGGGACCTGCCTGGGGTTCGCCGAGTAGATGCCCGGGACGTCTGTCCATATCTCGCAGCGCTTCGCGCCAAGCAGCGCCGCCAGGTAGGACGCGCTGGTGTCCGATCCGCCCCTGCCCAGTAGCACCGTGTCACCGGCGGAATCCCTTGCGATAAAACCCTGGGTTATCAGGACGGGCGCCGGAACCGAATCGAGCGTCGCGATCAGTCCGGGACTTCGCTCAAATCCGCAGGTGGCGTTCAGGTAATGCCTGTAAGGGTTCGTGTCCGGGCAGGATTCGGCCCGCAGGTAGTCGCGCGCGTCCAGCCATGCGGTCTCGATGCCCTGTCCATTAAGCCAGGCCGCCCCCAGCCTGGTCGATATCAGTTCGCCAAACGCCATCACGCGTGCCTTCAGGCGTGGCGAAACCTCCTGCGTAAGGCTGGCCCCGAACGCCAGGCGACCGATCTCGTCAAGATCGGCCTGCAGAAGCGCCGTAGCGTCAAGTCCCAGGGTCTCGGCCATTTCCGTGTGAAGCCGGACAATTCCCTGCAGAATCGGCTCATGACGCCCGGATGCCGCGGCGGCCAGGAGTTCCTCGAGCGAGTTCGACACAGTCGCGAAGGCCGAGCACACCACCAGCGGACGCAAGCCTTCCTGCAGCCTCTGCCGAACCTGCTCGGCGATGGTCTGCCACCGCGCAAGCGACGAAACGCTGGTGCCGCCAAATTTCAGCACGACGTATCCACGGGATTCCACGGTATCCATTTGAACCTCTCAAATTGTTGGTTTTGTTTACGAAAAAGTTATGCGGTCACTTGCGCTTTCGAAAGGGGATGTCCAGGTTCCAGGGAATCAGGCCGCCCCCTTCCGAAAGACCGAAGAGGATCTCGGCGCCGGCCTGGAACATGATCGGAAGACTGCCCATCAGTGCCACGCGGGCCGATGCCGTCGCGGCAGTCTGGACAAGATCGAACGGAACGCCCTGGGCCACGTGCACCACCGGAAGCCCGGAACCGGAAACGACTCGTTCCAGAAGGGCCTGCTGGGCCTGACTGAACCAGCCCTGGAAAGTGGCCACCACGACCACATCGGCCAGTTCCGTGTTTTCGATGACCCAGTCACCGGCAGATTCCTCGCCACCGTCAACAAAATAGTTCATGGCCAGGACATTGGGATCGAGGGCCGTCATGGCCTGGCAGAATGTGCCGCCAAGCAGCCAGGACCACCCGGATGCCGGATCCGGCAGGATCGCGTCCGGGCCGATGCACAGGACCCGCTTCCCGGACAACGGAAGCACCCCGTCATCGGACTCGATAGCAACGGCCAGGCGGGCGTGGGCCAGGGACATTTCGTGATCAGCCGGCAGCCCGATCCTGCCTGCCACCGCGCCCGCCGCGGTCGAATCTTCATAGTCACGGGAAAACAGACAATACTTCTGCTTATGGCGAAGAATCCTCTTCGTGCTTTCCTCGAAGGCCTCCGGGTCGATATGCTCCGGATCCTCGGGCCCGGACATAAGGCCGGCCTGGATCCTGTCGATAAGATCCGAAAGCATCGCCGGGTCGGATGAAACATAAAGCAGCATGTCCGCGCCGTTCTTCAGGGCCTGGTATCCGGGCTCCTGTCCTTCGGCCAGACCCAGCCGAGCGCCGTACATGTTAAGGTCGTCCGTCACGATCAGGCCGTCGAAACCGATTTTGCCGCGCAGGAAATCACGCATCACCGGCGCCGAAGTTATGGCCGCCCGCTGGTCGTCGATGGCCGAAAACTGCGCCGGCATTATCATCACGCCGTCACAGCCACGGTCGAAAGCAGTCCTGAAAGGCTTAAGCAACGCCGCCTCCAGTTCCTGCAACGACGCATCGTTGATGACGAACTCATGGTGGGTATTCCCTGCGGCCATCCCGTCACCGGGAAAATGCTTGGCCGTCGGAAGCACCAGATTGCGCTGAAACCCGTAAACGGCGGCAAGCCCCAGACGGGCGTTCAAGTCGGTGTCCGGGCCGAACGTCCTGGTGTTCAGGTTCCCGTTGTCGATCACGTAATGCGTATCCAGCAACGGACCGAAATTCATGTTGATGCCAAGCGCCGCGACCTCGCGTCCCATCATGTCGAACTGCCGGAAGGACACTGTGTCGTCGCGCGTCGAGCCGACCGCGGTCGGCCCGATGCTGTCGGTGCCCCCGGTCATGGCGTTGACCGACGTGTAAACACCGCCCTCCTGATCGCTGGCCACGAACATCGGGACGCCGGTCAATTCCATGGAGGTACGCTGGGCATGCCTGACGAAGCGAGCCGTCTTGACCGGATCTCCGGTCGCGACGCCGGTAATCTGGCTGACAAAAACACCACCCATAAGCCCGGCTTCCATCTTCTGCAGGCTGTCCTGGTCGACCGCGCTGCCCGACCTGGTTATCTGCGTGATAATGTGCTGCCCGATTCGCTGGCGAACCGTCATTGAATCGAAAATGGCGTCAATCGCGTCCTCATCGACTTCGCAATACGGAAATTCGATCCTGTCCGGATTGAAACGGCCGTCGCCTTCCGCGTGCCAGTTTTCCGCCAGGTAATTCACCCTGCGGGCGTATTCGACGAAATCGGTGTACGGCTCGTCGGAAAAGTTCAGCAGACCGAAGTTGTCCCCCGCAAGGACGTTCGTCTCCAGCGGCGGATTGTCCATCCACTTGTACCAGTGGTACGCAACGGTGTACGGCCGGCGGACCAGTTCCTCGACGTAGTCATGAAAGGCCAGCGCCCTGTCCTTCTGCGTCTCGACCACGATGGCATAGAACAGGATGTTCATCAGGCCGGAATCGGTAGCCTTGAACGAGAACTCCTCGATCAGGAACGGTTTATCGACGCGGGGATAAATGGCGTCCAGTTCGTCCACCCAGTTCGAATGGTAGCCGGCCATGGATATGACGTCGAAATACTCGGCGGAAGCTTCGATCAACGCGTCGCCCGGATACGCGGCGAACCTGCACCCAAGCACCAGGTGGTCCGGATCGACCCTGCGAAGTGCCGCGATCGCCGTCGAAGCATACTGCCTGAAAGCCATGATCTGGAACGCCGTCGTCACCTCGGCGGCCCGGGGCGTCGTGACGGCGAAATCCGCAGGCGCCAGCCCGTCCAGTTCCGACCAGTCCGAAATCGAAGTTCCCCATGTCGCGTTGAAGTCGGCCACATCGGCGGCGCTTTCGCGCACCAGTCGCAGCGCCTCCTGACGGCCCGGGGCGTCCACCGGGAAATCGACATAACGTTGAAGCAGGGTCAGCTCGCCCCGCCAGTCTGGCCCCCACGAAAGTTCGTTGTCCAGGAAATAACCGATAAATCCGGAATTTCCGACATACGGCGCGGCACGCTCGCCGGCCACCTTGTCGCAGTGCTGGATGAACGGTTCGGCGAAGTAGTCGGTCACAACGTCGCCCGGATCATAGCGCGGCGCGTGGTTGGCCGAGTCCAGAATGACGGTCGCGTGGGCAAAACGCTGGCTGATGCCGAAACTGCTCCACGGCCCGATGGTGTTGAAATTCCATTCCCGGATTCGCTCGGCGGCAGCGTCGTTCCAGGCGTCCTCGTCGCCGTACTTGTCAACCAGTATCTGGTGGAACGCGTCGTCCTGCAGGGTTGCGCCCAGCCAGTTGACGTCGGTTACGCCCTTTGAAATCATGGGGTTGCCATCGGGAGTCACGAACCACCAGGCACCGCCCAGCTTCCGGACCCCGAACTTTCCGGTCGCCTCGATTTCACCGAATTCTTCAGGATGGTTTATCCAGCCGCCCCACTGATCCAGTTCCATCGTAAGCCCGGCAGCCTCCGATTCCAGGCGTTGCACACCCTCTTCATAAAGGCATGCCGCGTCACCCTGGCACGTGTCCCCGGTCGCGTCGCCGACATGGCAATCGGCATCGGCATCGAAGGCCACGTCATAATCGGCCAGATCCCCGGGGTCGGAAGCGTCGTCGGATGAATCGGGCAAGTCGGGCAGGCCATTATCTTCGGCTGCGTCGAACGGGACGTCGGACGGGACATCGGATCCGGCGTCGGAATACACCTCTTCAGGGACATCGGCCGCCACGTCCCGGCCCTGGCTGGACCCGCAGCCGGCCGAAACCAATGCCAGCAGAACCGCGATCAACCAGTTTGTTGAGTGCTTCCTTCGCACGCCGTTACCCTTGGAATTCAATTCGATACCGGCAAAGCATACAAAAATGACAGCAACTGTCAAATTAGAAATCAGCAATGGGGCGACGACGAAAGTCCGTCAGATGCCGACGACTTTGACCGTTCCGTCGATGTAAAGGCGGGTCTGGTCCCACGCCCTGCCGGGGCCGGGATCAGGCAGCAGGACAGTACCGAACGTGGCATTCAGGTTGGCCGCGCCGCTTATCAGTGGATATACCTTGCCGACGCTCATGTCCGCTTCCGCCCCGGGCTTGAATTCAAGCGTTGCATCGGAAATCAGGCAGACAGTCCCGGGGCCGATCGAAAGCGTGCCGCGACCGTCAACGACAAGCGTGCCCCCCGCCATGTCAAGCGTTCCCGCCAGGGGCATTCGCCCCCCGCCGGAAATGTTGATGACGGAAAACTTCATGTTCAGTCCCGATGCCAGGTACAACTCACAGCCCGCTTCGATTGACACGTCCAGTGTCCCGGCAACACGAACCGGAACCCCAATCTTATGCGCCCCGCGCGTGACGGCGACCTGGCCCTTACCGGTGACGGCCTCGACGTACAGGCTTCCTTCGCCGGCCAGTTCGTATCCGTGCTCACCGGAAAACCGCAGGCCGCGAACCCTGTATTCAATATCGATTTCAACCTTTCGCGGAGCCGTACCGACAGTACCGAAAACAGCATCCTCCATCCCGTAATCCGGCCTGCCCCAGTAGTACCAGTTGCCGGAATCGGCCCAGGCTCCGTCCCCGTCCCGTATCCAGGTACATTCACCTTCGGGGGGCTGACCGATGTAAATTGATTCAGGTTCGAATACGGCCGTGGAACCGGTTGCCACGCCCAGGAAATTGCCGGACAGGTCGAACCGCAGAACCCGCCCCCGCTCCTCGCGAACCAGGACGGTGCCGTCGCCGCCGTCCGCCAGTCCGGTAACCGCGTCGAGCATCATGTCGTCAAAAACACTGCCCAGCGTGAAACGTCCCAGAGGTGCGTCGGCATACCCTGTCCGCTCGTATCTCAGGACCTCGCCATCCGCCACCACCAGGTAGTGAGTCGGAAAGGCATTTCTGAAATCCTCGATCCGATGGAAGGTAATCATGTTCGATTCATGACCGCGGGGCGGTTTGAAAAGTCCCAGCGGCGTGATGTCGAAAGCCGTTCGGGAAACGATGATCATGTCATCCCCGTCGATGTCGAAATTCAGGTACTGGAAAGCCTCGTAGTCCACATTCGGCGAATACAGGAATATCTGACGGACGTCCCATTGACGAAGGTCCCTGGACGACAACAGGGCCGCCGTGTTCCGGATAAGCTGGGGCCCCTGTTCCGGATGATTCGCATGAACCTGCGGAACCGGGTTTGAAAGTGCCCAGAATCTCTTTGAAACCGGATCGTATCCTGCACCGAATTTCTTCTCGCCTCCCGGAAACGACGCCCAGTCCCATTCGGACGGATTCCTGACTGAAGCGTCACCGTCCGCACTGATGACGACTGTGAACGGAAGTCCGTCAATCTTTGGAAGTACGGAAACGCCGATCGCCGGCGATGCAACGATCTGGGCCTCGGTTATCGTGAGTCCGTCACCCAGCGGCCCCCCGTTGGTGTCGGCCGCGAGCGAGGGACCGGACCAGGACGCCGCAAGAAGCAGATCGGAATCCTGCGGCGCCGACATGACACGCTTCCCGGCAACCGCCATCCAGACCCGTCCGTCATGAAAAACCGGATTCCCCGGCGTCCCGCCGTAAGTGTCCGCCGTCAGCAGGCCGCTCTGGTCATCCACCGGTTCGGTCCACGTGGAACCGTTGTCGTCGGATCTGCGAATCACGATCCTGCCGGGTGCGGCCGTGTATCCCCACAGATAAACGGCGCCATCGTGAACGAAAAGGCTGCCCCGCTTCATGTCCATCATCGGTTCAGGCGTCAGGCAGGTCCACGTCGCACCCTTGTCCGAAGACCTGTAGATGTATGTCGTCCCGGAAACCTCGGCCGACGGTTCAAGGGAATTCCCGAACAGATTGAACGAAATCAGGTAGTCCCCGTTCGGCAGGACCACGATCGACGGCGACGTCGTGTAAATCAGGTCGGGCCCCAGAATCCGGAATTCCGGCGACACGCGCCAATAGACGACCTCGCCGGGAACACGTCCAAGGACGTCGGAAGGCGGGCTGTCGTCGCTGCCGATGTCGATCGGGACTTCGCCCGAATCCGGCAGATCCTCGTCCGATTCCACCCCGTCGTCTGCGGCCCAGGCGTCCTGAAGATCTTCCTGAACGACGTCGACCGGAACGTCCGGAAACTGCGCGTCACGGGCATCGGCCAGCGTGCCATCGTCAGGGGAGCCAGAGTCGCGGACGTCCGCCGCGGCGTCAGTCACCGAATCCGGGCCAACTTCGGCACCACCGCCACAGGCAGATGCCAGAATCAGGAACAAAACACCGGCAACCAGACGAAATCCTGAACCCACGACTCACCCCGGAATCAGAGGAATGACCTGACGATAACCTTACACCCCGTCCAAGACAATACCGCACGAAACTTTACGACTGGTATCAGCCGGCGTTTGTCGAAAACCCGACGCTGCTGATCGAAAACCGCACCCTCAGATACACGATCCCGGTCGATGACGGCGTCATCATAAGGGTCCACCCACTGATGCCGTGAACCATTTCGATGGTCGATCCGCCGATGCCGTGAAGCCTGGCCCGGCTATTTGATTTCACAGCCTTCGGGATACACCGCCGGCAGGCCGCCGGACACCCACGGCGAAATTACGCCGCCGCGGTGATCCTTGAAGTACCGTATGACCGCGGAAGTGCCAATCCCCGGATGATTCGTGTGACCGGACGTGTGCGGACAGTCGATGACGGTGCGGTCATGCCCGGTCAGGTGCGGCACCGCGAAGCCTGCCGACTTTTCAAAATCGATAATCGTTATGCCCATGCTGCCGTAAGTATCATTTGTTCCGCCATGCGTCATGAAGACGGTGCCGCCGCCGTTGTCCAGGTCATCCCAGCCCAGCGTCGCCATGCCCATCGTGTTGACGCCCTTGACCGTATCGTCGTCGTTGAACCAGGCGCCCGACATGGTCATGACCGACCGGACCAGGTCTGGATAACGGCTGTGCAGAAGATTCCCGAAGATCGCGCCGGCGCTGAAACCAAACACGAAAACATCACTGATCCCGCTTGTAACCGTGTCATCCAGGCAGCCCAGAATTTCCTCGAAAAGCTTCGCGTCAAGGTTGTTATCGCCGGATTGACTGTTAAGAATGGTCCATTCGATGCCTTTGTCGGCCCCATAAGGCATCAGTGCCAGGGATTTCGGATATACAAGGACGAAAGGAAAATCCGGATCCGCATCAGGGTTCGGGCCGAAGAACTTCATGAAGTTTGCGACGCTGTCCCCGAATCCGTGATAGACGAAAATGACCGACACCGGCTTGCCGTCCGGATTATCGGGGAACTTCACCGTGAATTCCGGGTCTTTCCAGCAACAGTCCAGGACTTGTTTACCCCATCCACAACCGTCTTGCCGCTGGCGCAGGCAAAAGGTATCGGAGTAATCACGACATCGGGATCGCCAGTGCCGTTATCCCCTGGTTCGTTCGTATCCTGCGGCTGGACCGCGTCCTGAGGGACGGTAGTATCCTGGCCAATGGCATCGCCGACGGCAGGGGTGTCAGTACCGGCCGTGTCGCCGCCGTTCGTGTCGGTGCCAGCGACATCCTGGGGTCCCGTGACGTCCTGGTCTTCGCCATCCCGGATCGGGATATCGTCGCCCGTCAACACGTCACCGGATACGTCCGGTCGCTGTATATCAGGGTCATACGGCAGATCGTTGCGGGTAACCTCCGGGTCACCGCCACACCCGGCGAACATTGCGATAACAACCACTGCGAATATGAATCCTGATCTCATGGCGCCCCCCTTTTTCCGACAAACCCCCGGCCGCAATTTTCCGCGTACTTCCGGTGAATTATGCGCCGCGTTATGGTCGCGTCAATAAGCTTTGAAAAAAATCCGATGCAGCCCCCGACAAGCCGGTCTTGCCGTCCCGATTGACTGACAGACACTGTTGACGCCGGCAGCCGGTATGATGATACTTGGCGCCAGGCTTCCCACAGGGGTAATGCGATGCCGGAAAACAGGGTTGAACTTGAATTCTCGAAGATGCCGAACGCCACGGGTGGAATCATTCGCACGCTTTTCGCGGGACGCCCCGCGCAGGCACCGGAAAACCGTCTTGGCATCAGCTACAGGGCGACGTGGAAAGGCGGCAGGGCCGACCCGGCCGTGCTGGCAAGGTACCGCAACCTGGTCGGCATGAGCGACGACGGCACGATCCCGACGATGTACATTCACGCTCTGGTCATGCCTCTGCGCCTGACCATGATGACCCACGGCGCCTTCCCGATGCGCCTTATGGGGCTTGTGCACTTCACGAACCGCATCGAGGTCACCAGGCCCATTCGTGCCGACGAGACTTTCGACATCGTCAGCACGATTGAAGGCATCAAGGTCACCGAAAAGGGCCAGGCATTCGACGCCGTTACCGAACTCAGCGTCGGCGGCGAAGTGGTATGGAAGGAAATCGCGACGTTCCTGGCACCCCTGCCCCCGGGCAAGCGGGCAAAGGACGGAAAGCCGGCGGCGCCAAAGCCGGAGGAACCGGACTGGGGCGAACCGATAGCCACGTGGAATGTTCCTGGTAACGCCGGCCGGGTCTTTTCCAGCATCGCCAGCGACATCAACCCGATTCACATGAGCGCCTTCACGGCGAAGCTGTTCGGGTTCAAGCGGGCAATCGCGCACGGGATGTTCAGCGCCGGCCGCTGCTATGCCGAGATCCTGAAGACAACCCCGATTGAATCACCCGTCGCGATCGACGTCCGCTTCAAGCGCCCGCTGTTCATTCCGGGCAAAGTGGCGCTGCACGCAATCAAGGACGCGGACGACACCAGGTTCCTGCTGAAGGTTCTGCCGAAGGGCGAACCGCACGTCGAAGGCCGAATAAGCAAACTTCAATCATCAACCTGATCCGCCGGCCGGAACTGCCCTGCACGGCCCTCGATATTGACCCCCTGTTATTTCTTGCAACACTGGTCTTGACACGGTCTGTCAGGATGTCGATGTTTTATTCGGACAAGAAATGTCCTGTTTGAAACGTCAACATTTCATTAAAGAAATATGGAGGCTCCCAAATGAAGAAAATTTCATCAATAATCGTTGCGTCTGCGTTTTCGATTCTTGTGGTTAACGGTTGCGGCTCAAGTTCGGACCCCATTGATGATGTGATCCCGGATACGACCGAGCCGGAAAAGGCGCTTCTGCGCGCCATACATCTTTCACCCGACGCGCCCGAGGTCGACATTTTTGCCAACGAAGCCGAGACTGCCGTCGTCACCGGACTGGCCTTCGGGGAAGGCACCGGATACCTTGAACTGATTCCCGGAAACTGGAATTTCGACCTGGCGCCGGCCGGTTCCGGAATTGGCGCTTCCGTGCTCGACACCGGCGCGCTTGCGCTGGAGGAAGGCAAGTCCTATACGGCCGTTGCGTATGACACGCTTTCCGCGCTGAAGGTCATGGCCCTGGTTGACGATTACCAGGAACTCGACGCGGGGAACATCCGCGTAAGGGCGATTCATACCGCCGCCGGTGTGGGCCAGGTCGATATCTGGAACATCCCGGCAACGGGTTCGCCGACCGCACTTTACACCAACGTCGATTTCGGGGTTGCCGGCGCCTATATGGATCTGCCGGCGGGCGCCTACAAGCTCGGCTTTGACGTTGACAACGACGCAACCCCGGATCTGGTCTTCCGGACCCCCAATCTGGCGGCCGGAGCCGTAATCAACCTGTTCGCGGTCAAGAGCGGTGACGAAGTGTACCTGCTGGCCCAGCTCAACGACGGCACGGTCGAAAAGATCGAGGCAGAGGAAGAGGTGGTCGTGGTCGATAAGACCTGGCTGCGTGCAATCCATCTGTCCCAGGATGCGCCGAACGTCGATATCTTTGCAAAGGATGCGGAACCCGCGGTCGTGACCGACCTGGCATTCCAGGAGGGCACCGAATACCTGGAACTTGAAGCCGGCACATGGAAGTTCGATCTGGCTCCGGCCGGCATGGGACTTTCGGCGACCGTCCTGGACACCGGCGACCTGAACCTTGAAAAGGACAAGCGGTACACCGCGGTGGCGTTCAACTACGTTTCCTACCTTGAGGTGATGGCCCTTGAAGACAATCTTGAGGGCCTGGAAGCCGGCAAGATCCGTATCCGCCCGATTCACGTCGCGCCGGCCGTCGGCCAGGTCGATATCTGGAACATCCCGGCCGAAGGCGATCCCACCGCGCTTTACACCGATGTCGATTTCAAGGCCGTCGGCGCATACGCCGATCTGCCCGCCGGCGCGTACAGACTTGGGTTCGACGTCGATAACGACGCTATCCCGGACGTGATCTTCCAGACCCCGGAGCTTGCTGCGGGCACGATTATCAACCTGTTCGCGGTAAGCCAGGGCTCCGAAGTCTTCCTGATTGCACAGCTTCAGGATGGAACGGTGGCGCGCATCGACGCCGAGGTCATGCCGAAGGCCATGGTCAGGGCGATTCACCTGTCCCCCGATGCCCCCGCAGTTGACATCTTCGCGAATGAAGGCGAGCCGGCCGTGCTGACCGGACTGGCGTTCCCGGAAGGAACCCCATACCTGGACGTCGCGCCGGGAACCTACAATTTCGACATCTCCCCGGAAGGCACGGGGCTGGCCGGATCCGTAATCGACACAGGCGACCTTGAACTCGAGGAAGGCAAGTACTACACCGCCGTCGCTTTCGGCGAGGTGGCCAATCTTCAGGTTCTGCCACTGATCGACAACTACGAAGGCCTGGACGCCGGCAAGTTCAGGGTTCGTCCGATCCATGCGGCCGACGGCGTCGGCCAGGTCGATATCTGGAACATCCCGGAAGAAGGCGACCCCGCTCCTCTGTACACCGATGTCGATTACGGCGTGGTGGGCGCGTACGCGGATCTTCCTGCCGGGTCTTACAAGCTGGGGTTCGACGTCAATAACGACGGGGTTCCCGATGTCAGCTTCCAGACCCCTGAAATCGATGCTGGCGCCGTCATCAACCTGTTCGCGGTTCGTGACGGTTCGGAAGTATTCCTGATCGCCCAGCTCAACGACGGCAGCACCGCCAAGATCGACGCAATCCATCCGCCCAAGGCCAGGGTTCGCGCCATTCACCTTTCGCCCGACGCCCCGGCGGTCGATATCTTCGCGAATGAAACCGAGCCGGCCGTGGTTACGGGCCTGGACTTCCAGGACAGTTCGGGATTCCTGATGGTTGATCCCGGCACATACAATTTCGACCTGTCCCCGGCCGATGCCGGTCTGGCCGGATCGGTGCTTGATACCGGCGACCTGGAACTGCAGGACGGAGTGTCCTACACGGCCGTCGCGTACGACCAGGTCAGCGCCCTGAAGGTGATGCCGCTGGTCGAGGATTTTGAAGGACTCGCCGAGGGCCAGATCAGGGTCCGCCCGATCCACGCGGCGTACATGGTCGGCCAGGTCGATATCTGGAACATTCCCGAAACCGGCGACCCGGCCCCGCTTTACACCGATGTCGATTTCGGCGCGGTGGGCGCATATGTCGATCTCCCGGCCGGCGCTTACAAACTGGGTATCGACGTTGACAACAACGCGGTGCCGGATCTGGTCTTCCAGACCCCTGACCTGGCCGCTGGAAGCATCATCAACGTGTTCGCGGTCCAGGACGGCGACGGCGTGTTCCTGCTGGCCCAGTTCCAGGACAGCTTCGTTGCCCGCATCAACCCGCTTGCCCCGTGAACCCTGACCCAACCTGACAATCCCGACCCAACCTGACAATCCTGAACCAACCTGACAATCCCGACCCATCCTGACAGCACCGTCTCCATCAATTTTCCCGTACCTTGCGTGGCAGGATTTCATCCGGACGGTTCCCTTCCCCCGGCGCCTCGCGTGGACTGATTGCATCCACAAGGTTCCCTTCCCCCGGCGCCTCGTGTGGACTGATTGCATCCGCACGGTTCCCTTCCCGCCAGATCTGATCTAGCATCACCAAATCCGAACAGGCAGGCTTTCGGAAGAACATGGATTTCTTACAGGAATAAAAAATGCTTCAGAAAGTGTCTTTTGTCACATTGCGCCAATTCCTTGCCGCCACGACATTGATTGCCGCTTTGGGGGCGGTATCGTGTGGAACGTCCGAGGATCCACAGGATGTGACCATCAACATCGACATCCAGGTTCCGGACTTTGGCGGATGTGTTCCGGCCACATGCGAATCGCTGCAGGCCGAGTGCGGCACGCCACAGGACGGCTGCGGAAACGCGCTGAGCTGCGGTGAATGTGAAGTCGGATCCTGCGAGGATTTCAAATGCCGCACGATCTGCATCCCCCAGTGCTTCGGCAAATGCTGTGGCGACGACGGATGCGGCGGCGCCTGCACCGACAACTGCGCTCTGAACGGCCAGGAATGCGACACGGAAACGTGCACATGCGGCGCCGCATGCCCGACACGCACCACGTGCCAGGATCTGGGCAAGAACTGCGGGACCTGGGATGACGGCTGCGGCGGCACGCAGGACTGCGGGACATGCACCACCGGCGAATGTGTTGACGGCGCGTGCCAGGAACCGCCGCCCGAAGGACTGAACGACCCCTGCCCGGGCGGCGACGACGACTGCAGTGAAGCGTTTCCCGTCTGCGCACCGGTTGGCGAAGGCTTCTGCAGCAAGGAATGCACAAAGGACGCGGACTGCGGTTCATCGACGTGCTGCGTGATGACCGGCCAGAAAAAGCACTGCATGGCCCCGGACAACGATTTCGTCTGCAGCGACCCGTCAACCCAGACTGGCTGCCCCGGCGGATACAACTGCATGCCGGTCCAGAACAGCGCGTGCACCTTCTGCTACGAAGTGGGCGAAATCCCGGCAGGCGGCCAGTGCAACTATGTCAACGACTGCGTGAAAGGTTACCTGTGCACGAAATCGACGGGCGAGGCGACATCGACCTGCAAGAAACTGTGCAACGCCAAGGCAGGAACCGGCTGCCCCGGAGGCCAGACGTGCGGCGGACTGACCGGAGTCACCGACTGGGGCATCTGCAGAACCGGCCCGGCGACGTGCAATCCGGCAAACAACGGCAACGACTGCCCGGAAGGCCAGAGCTGTTACGGCGGCAGCGGCTGCACATCGTTTACATGCGGTCAGCACGGCAGCCTTGGCCTGGGCGCCGAATGCACGTATTCGGACGACTGCGGCAAGGGCATGATCTGCGGAAACGGGGTCTGCATGCAGATGTGCGGAAACGGAAGCTGCCCGGAAGGCTTCGACTGCGTCGATGTCAGTGGCTGCACGGGCCTGAAGGTCTGTGCCGGCCAGGGCGGCACCGCGTGCACGATCGGCAAGAACAACGAACCGTGCGGCGCGAACGAAATGTGCTATCCGCTGGACGCGGACTGCAGCCAGGCGGGATGTTACCAGGCCGGAACCGCCGGACCGAACGAATCCTGCACCAACATCAACGACTGCCAGAAAGGCTACCTGTGCGCGAACGACGGCAGCGGCGGCACCTGCCTGAAGGCGTGCTGGTCGGTCGCGGACTGCTCCCCGCCGTATCACTGCGAATTCATGGGTAACGGCTGCGGCCAGACCATCGGTTCGTGCAGCAACGTGATGTAACGTATTCAGGAACCGGTTCGTATCCTGCAAAGCGACCTGAATTGGCCTCGATACGAGTGCTGCGCCGAAAACATCCAATAAATGGCAATATCGACGATAATCGGATAATATCGGATCAACTATTGGATAAAAGCACGTTCTGGAGAAAATAAATGCTCGGACTCGACAGCCTGAAGATCACGCCTGACATATTGCGACGCATCTCCACGATCGACGAATTCAAGGGGGCGTGGATGGCACTTGGCCGACTCGCTCCTGAACGTCTTTCATCCCTTCGGCGGGTGGCCACGATTGAATCTGTCGGGTCATCGACCAGAATCGAGGGGGTTAAGCTTACGAACGCCCAGATCGAAGGCCTTCTTCGTGGCTTGCAGATGCATTCCTTCCGATCCAGGGACGAACAGGAAGTCGCCGGATACGCCGAAGCCATGGAGTTGATATTCCATTCCTGGGCGGAGATCGGCCTGACCGAAAACCACATCAAGCAACTGCACGGAATCCTGTTGAAGTACTCGGACAGGGATCAGAGACATCGCGGGCAGTACAAGTCGATCCCCAACCACGTTGAAGCATTTGATCAGGAAGGAAGGAGCATCGGCGTCATCTTCGAAACGGCAACCCCGTTCGACACACCCCGGATGATGTTCGACCTGATATCGGATGCCAACGCACTGCTTTCCGACAATTCACACCATCCCCTGCTGATAATCGCCGCCTTCATCGTACGCTTCCTGGCGATTCATCCGTTTCAGGACGGAAATGGAAGGTTGTCGCGCGCTTTGACCACCCTTCTGCTGTTACGGTCCGGATACGGATACGTGCCATACAGCTCGCTGGAACGCGTTATCGAGGACAACAAGGATGCCTACTACATGGCTCTTCGTACCGCGCAGGTAACAATCGACCGTGGCGAGGATGGACTTCCGGCGTGGATTGAATTCTTCCTGACGGCCCTTATCCGGCAGAAGCAGATTCTTGAATCGAAGCTGCAGGCCGAACAGCGGCTTATGGCCCTGCCGGAACTGTCAGTGCAAATCCTTGAAATCGCCAGGAATCATGGCCGGGTGACGCTGACCGACGCATGCTCGATGACAGGCGCGAACCGCAATACGATCAAGCACCATATCAAAGCCCTGGTGCAGCAGGGACTCCTTTCCATCAATGGCAAAGCCCGCGGCACATGGTACGAACCACGCTGACATTGTACGGGCGGATTACATCCGCCCGCCGCGAACCAGCACGGTGCCTTCAGTCACGCCCCCGCCCCCGCCCTTGCCAAAACCCCTGATAACCCTTATATTCCAACCCTGCTCGCGCAGGTTCTTTGAAAAGGGGGCGTTCCGGTTTCGACGGGGATGCAATGGGAAAAGGAGCACGTCCGGGGTTTCTGTGACCCGGTTAACAATGCGGAACCTGTATTAATTGCCAACGAAAACCTGGCACTGGCTGCTTGACGGCCACGTTTCTGCTGGTGGCGCCCGTAAGCCATCAGAGGCGCAAACTTCTCGGGCTCGGTGACTGACGCGGCCGCCTGTCCGTTTCAGCGCGACAAGTTACAGGAAAACCTCCGGTGGGGTGTCCGTGCCCACTCCGGAAGGTAAAGAATCACTGGACTAAGCGTGTAGCCGCCTTTTTTCGGACCATTTTCGGACGGGGGTTCGACTCCCCCCGCCTCCACTCGACTCGCTCGTTTCACTCGCTCGCTCGTGGCAGACCACAAATGCAGAGCGAGTCGAGTGTCCTGAGCGAGCAAAGCGAGTCGAAGGACAATCTAACTTCCTTCCCTCGCACTGCAACAAAGTTCTAATCTCAACGATATCTATCGTAACTCCATCCAGGCTCGAGCCATGCCTTTTCACCTTTATCTCCTGCGTTGCGCCGATGGTTCCATCTACGTGGGCCACACATCAAACCTGTGGCGACGTCTATCCGACCATGCCTCTGGTAATGGTGCGCGTCACACGGCCTGGCACACTCCGAGACGGCTTCTGTATTCGGAAGAATTCGAAACGAGATCTGAAGCCTGCAAAAGGGAACGACAGATCAAGAAATGGTCGCGTGCAAAGAAGGAAGCCATTGCTGCCGGCGACCTCCAGACACTCCACGCTCTGGCGACCCGACGGTCCCAAAAGCCTGTGAAGAACTCCCCTCCCGGCCCTCTCCTTCTCCCTGATCGTGCAGCATCGCCCCCGCACCAAGGACCAGCTCAACCGCATCTGGTACGGCTACCACAACCGCCAGCCCCAGCACTACGACAACAGCCGCTACCACGGGGTCAACCTGCACAACGTCTGGTACCGGGGCACGGTGGAGTTCCGCTGGTTCGAGGCGACCCTCCACGCGGGGCGGATCAAGGCCTACCTGCAGTTCTGCCTCGCCGTCGCCGCCAAGGCGCTCAATGGCCGGGCCGCCTCCAGCCGCAAGCGGGATTTTGATCCCCAGAGCGCCAAGTACGACTTCCGGGTCTTCCTGCTCCACCTCGGCCTGATCGGCGACGAGTTCAAGACCGCCCGCAAGCATTTGATGGCCAACATGCCCGGCGACGCCGCCTTCAAAAACGGACGGCCTAAACCGGAGGACGTCCTTCCGGACGAAACCACTACTCTCACCAACGAGGCCGGGCAAGTTCCCGGCCTCACTGTTTAAGGAGGTGCCCCATGAAGATTCTGATCCGCTCCACCACGCTGGACGGCGAACCG
>Ga0208458_1001326_pt1 | contig 20862 bp, 19 predicted proteins | sample AD_UKC085_MetaG_FD_184432 | JGI IMG/M metagenome (GOLD analysis project Ga0208458, IMG submission 184432) | Active sludge microbial communities of municipal wastewater-treating anaerobic digesters from USA - AD_UKC085_MetaG (SPAdes) (version 2) | ecosystem: Engineered > Bioreactor > Anaerobic >... | reverse complement strand
TACTATCCCCAATCAATGGAGCGGCTGATGGATATTACCGGGGTTGGGAAGGTGAAAGCCGAACGCTACGGCGAGATATTCCTTGGCTTGATACAGACTTTTTGCAAAAACAAGAATCTGCCTGAAAAGCAGAAAGTAACCCGGCGCAGCAAAAGCGACACGGGGCGGCGGTATGTATTTGTGGGCGAAGCCTATAATGCCGGTGAGAGCGTGACTGCCCTGATGAAGCGTTATAACGTTACGGCTGGCACGATTCTTGACCACCTGGCACGGTTTATCGCGGCAGGAAACAGGCTGCGTAAAAGCAGTGATCTGCGTCAATTTATCAAAGTATCGCCCGAATTGCAACAAGCCGCCCTGGCAGCTTTCAGATCCAATGGGGCCGCGTACCTGCGACCTGTATATGATCAACTACGGGGACAGGTTGATTTTGAGCAGCTAAAAATTTTGCGACTGGTTTATTTGATCGAAGCCCAATCCACCTAACCGTGAGGGCGGATGATTACCAGAGCAGTTGATCGGCCTGGCAGGCAATGGCAATGGTGGCGTTGGGTTTGAAATTCGATTCCAGATAATACAAGGACTGTTCACGATCCTCGCCGCCGGCAGCGGTGAGCAGGAGCTGCTCGCAGAAGGCGGCAATGTCCTGGAGGATGCGCTCGTAGCGGTAGTAGGCGAGGGCTACCTGGTTCAACCGGGCAGGGCCATAGGCGGGGTAGAAGCGCTCCGACTCTTCTGCCGGGGTGTACCAATCCCCCAACAGACCTGCGCCAATGAACATCAAATCATGCTCTTTGGGGGCCAACATCAGGGTATCCCAATCGACAAGATAGAGGGAATCATCGCTGCCAACGAGAAGGTTGCCGGCGTGCAGATCGGCATGGCAGATTGCCCATTCTGCCGGGCAGGCAGACAGCCTGAGCGCCAGGGTTTCGGCCCGTAGCAGCAGCATTTCAATGATCGGGCAGTTTGCTTGCAGCAAAGCTGCGGTTTGTGCAGCCACCGGATCTGTAAATTGATCTACCTCAACCTGCTGGAGAAAGGTTTTAACCGTTTCACGGCAGCGGGGAGAATACGTCTCACGGGGGATTTGAGCGGCGTATGAAGGCAGCACAGGGGCAGCATGGATGCGTTTGAGCGCTTGCCCCAGGGCGAGCCAGTGGTGGTCAGATAGACGTACTTCGTAGCCGTTATGCCCGATTACAAAGGGGGCAAGAATTGTCTTATAACCCTGCAAGCTGCCCCAGAGACTGCCCGAGGCTGTGGGCAGCGGGGGGATGATCTGGGTAATGCCCTGGTCAAAGAGATATTTGGGCAGGGCAACGGCAATCTCATCAAAAGGGCCGCGGCGTAATTTCAGGAAATAAGACTGCGCCGGTGTGGTAACCCGATAAACCGCCGTATTTTGATCAGCGCCAAGGGGCAGGAAGTCAATCGAAGCGGCGGGCAGGTTGTATTCAGTGCGCAGACAGGCGGCAATTAATTCGTCTGGGATGGTGGGCTTTTCAAGCATTTGGGGTATTCTTGTTCGTCAGAGAATGGTTTGATTGTACTCCAAAGCAGAGTTGATGTTGAACTGACTGATTGAACGGTAATAACCAAGTGTATAATTATGAAGTCGGTATTCTTGTTCTGGAGGGCTGCCATGTTCGAGTTCCATGTTTCCCGTCAGGCACGTGATCGCTATCAATTTGACCAGACCTTGTTCCGGTTTGATGGTAATGTCATTTTTGCCAATTTTCATGGGGCGCGCCTTTTTGCTCAAAAAATGAATCAGAAGCGCGATCTGGCAGCTTACCCGGAGCAAGCGGTTAAGGCCGGGCAGATCAATGCAATGGGAATGGTAGATGAAATTCTGCATCTGGTGGTGAGCCTGTACCGGCGGCAGAAAAATCCCACCGCCATCTCTGGAGCGCTGGCCTGGCTGGAAGAACGATTGGGCACTGAACAGGTCAACCGGATGCTGGTGCGGTTCACAGCAGAATTTCCGCCAGTTGTGGTGTATCAGCAGCAAATGACGGTGGACGCATACCTGGCGGGCAGCACGGATGGCATCCCACACCGCGAGGCGGCATTGGAAGAACTGCTGATGCTGTGGATCTCCAACAAAAACCCGGCGTTGGCACCTTACCTGGAATTATTTGATGACTCGGGGCTGCAATCTGAGACGGTTTATGCACGGGCGCTGAAAGAACTGCATATCTATTTTGAAACCCAGCCCAAACACGGGCCGGATAATCAGAACCTGATTGATATGCTGCGGGCGCCAGCACTGGCAAACCCCTATTCCCTGACCGACCAGTTGGAATTCATCCGCACCCGCTGGACAGAGATGCTGGGGCGGTATCTTTACCGGCTGCTGAGCAGCCTGGACTTGATCAAGGAAGAAAATAAGCAGTCGTTCATGGGGCCGGGGCCAACGGTGATCCCAACTTATCAGCAGCCCGGCAGCGGACTGGCAGAATTTGAAGGCGAGCCAGAGCGGTTCAGCCCAGACCAGGACTGGATGCCGCGGCTGGTGCTGATTGCCAAGAACACCTACGTCTGGCTGGACCAGTTGAGCAAGCAGTATGGGCGGGAAATGCGGCATTTAGATCAGATCCCTGATGAAGAACTGGACCGACTGGCGCAGCAAGGTTTTACCGGATTGTGGCTGATTGGGCTGTGGGAGCGCAGCCGGGCATCGGCGCACATCAAGCAGTTGTGCGGTAACCCGGAAGCAATTGCCTCGGCCTATTCGCTGTTCGATTATCGCATTGCCGATGACCTGGGCGGTGAGCTGGCATACAACAACCTGTCGGAGCGAGCCGGGCAGCGGGGCATTCGGCTGGCGAGCGATATGGTGCCGAATCATATGGCAATCGATTCGCCGTGGGTAGTGGAGCATCCGGACTGGTTTGTCAGCCTGGATTACAGCCCGTTCCCGGGCTACACGTTCAATGGGCCTGACCTGTCAGAAGATGGGCGCGTGAGCATCAATATTGAAGATCATTATTTTGATCGCACGGACGCGGCGGTGGTCTTCAAGCGGTACGACCACACCAACGGGCAGACTCGCTTCATTTACCATGGTAATGACGGGACCAGCATGCCCTGGAATGATACCGCGCAGTTGAATTACCTTAACCCGGCAGTGCGAGAAGCCGTGATTCAGACCATCCTGGCGGTGGCGCGGCGCTTCCCAATCATCCGGTTTGACGCAGCAATGACGCTGGCAAAGAAGCATTATCAACGGTTGTGGTACCCGGAGCCCGGCAGCGGCGGGGATATCCCCTCACGGGCAGATCACGGCATGACGCGGGATCAATTCAACGCGGCGATGCCGATTGAGTTCTGGCGCGAGGTGGTGGACCGGGTGGCACAGGAAGTGCCCAATACGCTGCTGCTGGCAGAAGCCTTCTGGCTGATGGAAGGGTATTTTGTGCGCACACTGGGCATGCACCGGGTGTATAACAGCGCCTTCATGAATATGCTGCGCAATGAGGACAACGCCGGGTACCGGCAGCTCATCAAGAACACGCTGGAGTTTGACCCGGAGATTTTGAAGCGGTACGTCAATTTTATGAACAACCCGGACGAGCGCACGGCGGCGGATCAGTTTGGCAAGGGCGATAAGTATTTTGGCATCTGCACGGTGATGGCGACCCTGCCGGGACTGCCGATGTTTGGGCATGGGCAGGTGGAAGGCTTCTCTGAAAAATATGGGATGGAATTCCGGCGAGCCTACTGGGATGAGCGCATTGATGATGGACTGGTGGAACGGCACCGCCGTGAGATCTTCCCGCTGCTGCACCGGCGCTGGATGTTTGGTGAAGTGGCGAACTTCCTGCTGTATGATTTCTTCACGGGGGGCGGGGTGAACGAGGATGTGTACGCCTTCTCCAATGGGCAGGGGGACGAGCGGGCACTGGTGATTTTCCATAACAAGTATGCTCAGACCAGCGGCTGGATTCGAATGTCGGCGGCTTATGTTGTCAAGGGGACGGGGGATCAACGCAATTTGGTGCAAAAAAGCCTGGCGCAGGGGCTGAACCTGCACCCTGCCCCGAACGCCTATCTGGTGTATCGAGACCTGACGCGCGGCATGGAATACATCCGCCCAAGTCAAGAAGTTGCCGAGCGCGGGCTGTACCTGGAACTGAACGCTTATGAAACCCACGTCTTTGCGGATTTCCGGGAAGTACAGGATGACTCCTATCATTCTTACCGGCAGCTCTGCCAGTATTTGAACGGGCGCGGTGTGCCAAGCGTGACAGAGGCGCTGCGCGAACTGGTGCTGATGCCGGTACAGCAGCCCTTCCGGGAGATTGCCAACCCGGGTTACTTTAACTATCTGCTGGATGCGCGGCTGGACCTGGAAACCGAAGCGCTGCCGGCGGGTCTGCTGGATGAGGCGGAGCAAAAAGCCGGCAACTTGCTGGATGGGATTCAATACATGTCTGGCTATACGCAAAACCGCGCTGAAGTACAGGCAGGCATCCGGCGGGCAGTGCAATCCACCCTATCCCTGCGGCGGCTGGACACCCTGTTCTCGCTGTCCACGGCGGCTGGTTTCCAGAAAGCGCTGGATTATCTCGAAACCGGGCTGGTGGACAACCGGCGCTGGCGGGTGCTGTTCGGTTGGGCCTTCACCCACAATCTGGGGCGCGTGGCGGGCGGCACAGACCCAGACGCTCAGACCCAAAGCTGGCTGGATGAATGGCAGCTTGGCAAGATGCTGAACGATAACGCGCTGGCGATGGGTTCGGATGAAGGCACCGCCCGGCGGATGAATCAAACGCTGCGGCTGCTGCTCAGCCATCAGAACTGGTACAGCCAGCTTGGCGCCTTGCCCGTTGAGAAGATCGTGCGCGAATGGTTAAATGCGCCAGAGATCCAGCAGTTCATCGGAGTCAACCGCTACAAGGATGTGTTGTGGTTCAATCACGAGTCCTTTGTGGAACTGGTCTGGTGGATGGCGACGGCGGCTGTGCTGAAGGTGGCCGCCAACCCGGGCGGCACAGCGGCAGAGCTGCTGGAGCAGACTCTGGGCGCCTATGAGATTGCTCAGGCGCTGCTGAAAGCCGAGGAGAATTCGGGTTACCAGGTGGACAAGCTGCTGGCGCTGCTGAGTGAAGCGGAAGAAGCGGCAGAATAGAGTTTGAGATTAAGCAAAGATAGCCCCTGCATTGTCGGTAATGCAGGGGCTATCTTTTGAAGAAGAATGGCCTATAGATACCAGACAGGAATGATCTTATCGGTATCCTTAAGGGTAATCAAGCGGTCATACATGCAGACAATACCTCCGCTGCCACGTTTGAGGCCAGACAGGTTGTCCAACTTACCAAACGCAGAGATATCATCGGGCCTTGGATCGGCGTGTTTTTTGATTTCAATCGGATGCAGGGTGTCTCCGGATTGGATCAGGAGGTCAATCTCAGCGCCATCACGGTCACGGTAAAAATAGAGCGGCGGTTGCAAAATGCCCGCATTGGTGTAGCTTTTGTAAATCTCAGAAATGACAAAGCTTTCAAAAAACGCCCCGGCAGAGGCGCCCACAGACAATACTTCGCTGTTAGGCCAACGTCCCAGGTAGGCAGCAAGGCCGGTATCCATAAAGTAAAGTTTGGGGGACTTTATGGCTCGCTTAAGGATATTATTATGATAAGGCTGCAGCAGGTAAATCAGGCTGGAGGCTTGCAAAACGGATAACCATCTTTCAATTGTCGGCTGACTGACGCCCACATCGCGAGACAGCGAGGCCATATTAAGCAACTGCCCGTTCATGGCGGCAACCGCAGTCATGAACTGGTAAAACTTCAACTCATCGGCTACCTGCGAAAGTTCTCGGACATCGCGTTCGATGTAAGTGCGCACATAGGTCGCATAATACATTTGCCAATCGGCCTGACTGTTTGATACCAGTTCTGGCATAGAACCACGAAAGATTGTTTGCCAGATACCTTTATAGGCAAGGGGGGGGGCGTCGTTTTTTCGGCCTTCAAAGTAGGCGGCATCGGGAACAAAAGGATAATTATTTGAAATGCCAAAGCGCTCCCTCAGTGAAATGCCCAGAAGATTGAGGATGCCCACCCTTCCAGCCAACGATTCGCTGACGTTTTTCATCATGTGAAATTGCTGAGAGCCAGACAAGTAAAACAATCCCTTCTGCTTTGTCTGATCGATCTGAATTTTGATATATGGGAAAAGGCCAGGCGCATATTGGACTTCATCAATGCAAATAGGCGGGGGAGAATCCAAAAAGAAGGTCGCTGGTTGATGAACAGCCTGATTGCGAAGCACGGGATCGTCCAACGATACATAGGTGACATCGCGAACGACTTCACGCAGCAGGGTTGTTTTGCCTACCTGCCTGGCGCCGGTCACCAGCACAGCGCCAAACATACTGGCTGCTTTCTGGAGAGCCTGTTCTATGTGCCGCTTGATGTACATAACGCAAATCCTTTTCGGCTATTATAATATACAATATTATAATAGCCGATTCGGGGCCAAAAATCAAGAGGACAAAGAAGATTTTTTCTAACTGTGAACAGCAAACCAGTTGCCGCTGACCGGCGGCAGGGTGAGGCGCAGGGCATCATCGGTTACGGCAATTTGCTGCCGGTCAATGGGGCTGGTGAAGACCTGGCCTTCGGAGGCATTCAGCGCCGAAGCGGGGATTTCCAGGTGGGCTTTGTAGCGAGACGGGTTGGCAACGGTGATCATCTGATGCCCATCGGCGCGGCGGGCAAAAGCACAGGCGCCGTGACTGCCCTGGGCAAGGGGGACAAATTCGCCGCGCCGCAGGGCAAAAGAGCCGCGGCGATGGGCGATCAACTGGCGCAGCCAGGTGCGCAGGTCGTGATTCCATGAAGATTCTTCCCAGGGGAAGGCCCGGCGGCAGTCGGGGTCTTTGCCGCCCGCCACACCAACCTCATCGCCGTAATACACAGCCGGGGCGCCGGGGAAAGAGAATAACAGCAGGTAAGCCAGGCGCAGCTTGTCCAGATTGCCATCTAAAACGGTGAGAACGCGCTCGGTGTCGTGGGAGCCAAGCAGCAGGTACATGGCAAAGACATTTTTCTGAGAATAGCGGGACATCTGTTCCTGCACCTGGCCGGTAAAGCCGGCGCCGTCCAGCTTGCCGGCGAGATATTCAAAGATTGAGGTGCGGAGCGGGTAGTGCATCAGGCCATCAAAATGGCCGGGGCTGACCCAGCGAGGATTGCCATCCCAGATTTCACCCAGCAGATAGGCTTCGGGATTGACGGAGCGGACATTGTAGCGAAATTCTTCCCAGAAGGTGTCGTCGTCAATTTCGTTGGGCACGTCCAGGCGCCAGCCATCGGCACCCTGTTCAATCCAGTAGCGGGATACATTCATGATGTACTTGCGAACCTGGGGATTGGCCGTATTGAATTTAGGCAGGCTGGAATACCCCCACCAGGCTTCGTAGTTCAGATTCTTATGGGAGCCATAGGCTGAAACCGGGAAGTTTTTGACATGGAACCAATCGCGGTAGGGCGACTCGGCTTGATTTTCGAGCAGATCGCTGAAGGCAAAAAAGCCGCGGCCGCAGTGATTAAACACGCCATCCAGAATGATGCGAATGCCGGCGCGATGGGCAGCATCGACCAGGGCGTGAAAGTCATTCAAATTGCCCAGCTTGGGGTCGATTTGGAAATAATCAAAGGCGTTGTAGCGGTGATTGGAAGCCGCCAGGAAAATGGGGTTGAAATAGATGGCATTGATGCCGAGGTCCTGAAGATAATCCAGATGGTGAAGGACCCCGCGAAGATCGCCACCCATAAAGCCGTGGCGCGTTGGCGGGTCGCCCCAGGGCTGGACGTTAGCGGGGTTGATTGAGGCATCACCATTGGCAAAACGGTCGGGGAAGATTTGATAGAAAACGGTATCTTGAACCCAGGCGGGAATTTTTCCGTGTGTGCTCATTGATTCTGCTCCTGCCGAGCTTTGCGCTCAGATGGTTCGAGTTTTGCCAGCTCGGAAATTTTGATATATGAGTAAAGAATAAAGCCCACAAACATGAGGATGGCGCCAAAGGCCAGAATCAAATCGTAGAGGGTGGGGGTCCACTTGACCCAGGGCAGGTTGACCAGCGGATTGCCCGCAAAGAAAATCACGGCATTGGTAATGATAATCAGCACGCGCATTTCGGTGGGGCCGAGTTTGGCGTATGAAATGCGGAATTTTCCGGTGACGATGGTATCGACATAGACCAGGACAGACATCAACATGTAGCCGATCAAAGCGAGGGCCGCAATCTTGAAGTCGATGTAAGGAGAAAGGCCCAGGCCCAAAAAGACCAGCACTTCATCCAGAGCGTCAACAATATGATCGACAAAAAAGCCGTATTTGGGACGCTCAATATTGCGGTAGCGCGCCAGGGTGCCATCCAGACTGTCGCCAAACCAGTTCATGATCAGGCCAAGGCTGGCCAACCAGAGGAACCAGGGGCTGTGATTGGTCAGGATATAGCTGACAAAGATAACCACGGTTCCAAAGAAGCCGAATGCGGTTAACAGGTCTGGGTGAACCCAGGCGGGCATGTGGGCTGCCAACCAGCGCAGAGCCGGGCGTTCCAAAGGACCGAGCAGCATGGGATTAACCCGGGTGTGTTGTGAACGATCTCCAAAGGACATCTGATCTCTCCTCAAGACGGGATTTGGTCGAGCGATTCGGGCCAGAGGGGGTAGGTCATGGCCCACTGCTCAGGATGCGCCTGCAGGACTTCTTCAGCAAGGCGGAGAATTTTTTCGGCGTTGGCGATAATTTCAGTATCCCGATCGGGATAAGATTCCAGCCAGATGGGCTCGGAACAATCGAGCAAATATTTGCCCTTGGGCTGCGATAAACAATATACGAAATAGACCGGGGCTTTGTTGCGTAGAGCCAGAGGAATGTAAGCTACGGGAAGCGCCGTAGGACGCCCAAAGAAGCGCGGATGGTGGGTTGATTCAGGCCAGGGGCGATCCAGACCTGTCAGAACGGTGCCGCCGCTCTGCAGGCGCTGGCGGGCAGCCTGGAGCGCTTCGATATTCAGGGGCATTATTTCAATGCCGCTGAGACGACGAAGTTCGTTTTGAAGCTGATAGCCGCCGGGCGGCTGGGGAAAAGACAGGACAAGAAATTTCAGGCCAGCCTGAACCAGCGCCATCCCGGCCAGGTCAAATGAGCCGGTGTGGCTTGCCACAAAGACAGCTCCATGCTGACCCTGCTGGCGTTCTGCAATCACATCGAGCATATGGGGGGTGAATTGGACCATTCGACGGGCGCGGCGGGGGGCGCGGAGGTTATGGTAATGGTCAAAAAGAGCGCTGCCCGAGGCTTGAATGACCTGACAGGCACGCGCATCCAATTCCGGGGCGGTCAATTTTTGGCCGCTGAGCACCCATTGATTGGCGCGAATCGCCTGAACCATGGGGCGCTGACGGCGACAGACAATGAGGCGCGCCACAAGACCCACCAACTGCTGGCCAACCCAGCGCGGCATCAACTGGCTGAGGGTCAGCATGAGGCTGACCGCAAAGCGGCTGTTGGAGAAACGCTGAAGATTGAGGCGTGGGCAGCGGGGGCGTTCGGCGGTCATCTTGAAATTTCGGCTAATAGTTTTTCGGGTTGGTTGGCATAGGTCTCGCGCGGCAGGTCGCCGGCAGCGAGTGCGGATAGGATGCGCGTCAGGGATTGATTTACCGGGGCAAAACGTTTGAAGGCGGCAGCCTGGCGGGCCACCGCTCCGTTGAGATATTCCACCTCGCTGCGGGTACGGCCACCGTATAAATCAATGTGGAAAGAAGGCATCTTGTCGCCGCGTCCTTTGGTGAGGCCGCGTTTGAGTAAGGGCTGGCTGACCAGGGGAGGCAGATACCCAAAAGCCCAGGCCAGGGCGCGAACCGGCGTGCCGGGCAAATCACAGACCGGCAAAGGCCAGGCGCGCATGACCGATAAAGCCTCGCGGAACTGGGCTACTTCCAGGCGGTAGATGCCTGGGTGCGAGAATACCTGGGCGGGAGTCCAGTTGAGGATGGCAGAAGTGGCGTTGGCGGGCAGATTGGTGAGAAGCTTGGACCACTTCATGGCGTTGGGGTGGTTGTAGATCTGGGCATTCAGGCCAGCCTGGTTGAAGACAGTGGTCAAATCCAGAACATGGGGATGGACATAAGCCAGGCCCACCCCGCGCAGGCGTTCAAGCACAATTTGACCCACCCCCAGCCGCCCCACAGCACTGGTAACAGTGCCGGGGATCACCCGAGAAAAGCCTACCAGACTGCGCAGATGATTTTCGTTTTCAACACCATTTTGGAGGCAGATCAGGGGAGGCAACTGGGCCTGGTGAGGCCGGAGCATGTCTATAAGCGCCGGGGTATCATAGGATTTGATGGCGACAATGGCATAATCAAATGGGCCGCGGGACAGGGCCTCCTCGATGGAATCTACGATGATTGGGGTGTCTATCTGCCGCTCGCCCCCCGGCAGGACCAGCCGCAAACCGCTTTGCCGGGCTGCAGCGGCGCCTTCAGGGCGCTCCGAAAAGACGACCTCTTGCCCGTTGAGGGCGAGGCTGCCGCCAATGTACGTACCAATTGCACCAACACCGAAACAAAGAAAACGCATCCGGGCGTCCTTTTCTGAGGGTGAAAGATGGGTGCTACTCTGTTACCAGCCGCGGGCTCCCCGCAGAAAGACATCGCCGGGCATGGGGCGCTTGCCCGCGGGCTGTAATTCCAGCAAAAGCAGGCAGCCGAGGGCAGTGCCAATTGCCGGAAAGCCAGCCACTATACCGCGCTGACCGGGAGACAGGTGATCGGCAGGATGGGCAGAGGCACGCTGAATTTTTAACACCGCATCGGCCCAAAAGGTGTAGGCGCCTGGCCAGGGCTGATAGGCACGGACCTGGCGTTCCAGTTCAACGGCGGGGCGAGAAAAATCGAGCAGGCCATTTTCTTTCTGGATCATCGGAGCATAGACCGCGAGGGCATCATCCTGCGGCTGGGGAATAATTTTACCGTTCAGATAAGCGGGAAGGGTTTCGATTAACAAATCGGCGCCAAGCTGAGCCAGCCTGTCACTGAGTGCACCGGCAGTATCTTCAGGCAGAATGGGGATGGCGCGCTGGGCCAGCACGGGGCCTGTATCCACACCGGCATCCATGCGCATGATGGAAACGCCGGTCTGGGCATCGCCAGTGCGGATGGCAGCCTGAATGGGCGAGGCACCGCGCCAGCGGGGTAAGAGCGAGGCGTGAACGTTGACGCAGCCATGCGGGGGCAGGTCCAGGACGTTTTGGCGCAGAATTTGACCGAAGGCGGCGACAACAATGAGATCGGGCGCCCAGGCAGCCAGTTGGGCCTGCGCCTCGGGTTCTTTAAGGCGGTTGGGTTGAATGACCGGCAGGGAGAGCGACTGGGCCAGAATTTTCACCGGCGGAGAAGCCAGGGTTTGCCCCCGCCCAGCGGGACGGTCGGGCTGGGTGATGACGCCGATGACCGGGTAGGCCTCAGTCAAACGGCGCAGGACAGGTACGGCGAAGTCGGGCGAGCCCATGAAAACGATGCGGACATCCATGGCATAATTTTAGCACATCTTGGAGGTTTGACGATGGAATGGCAAAGGTCTGGACATTGTCTGACAAAACTCAATTGGCGCTCAATTTTACCTGTGCAATTTATAAAATTAAGCTATAATAGGTTCATTAATCCCTTTCTAACATTTGGAGGAATCAATGACCGACCAAACCCCTATCACCCCTGAGGTGGCCTTGCCCCGAAAAAGTGGACACGATTAATGTCCTGAAGGTTGCTCGAATTCTGCTGGGCTGAGGTAGCCCAGAGCAGAATGCATTCTCTGGCGATTGTACCAAACTTCGATGAACTCGAAGATGGAGGTTCGCGCTGCAGACCGGGTCTCAAATTGCTGGAAGGCACACTCTCCTTTCAAGGTGGCATGAAAGCTTTCCATGGCGGCATTATCATAACAGTTACCGGTACGGCTCATGCTGATCTGGCAGTGGGCAGCTTCCAACAAGCTCAGGTAGCTCTCACTGGTGTACTGACTGCCACGGTCAGTGTGATGGAGTAAATCGGCTGGTGGATGGCGATTGAGCACCGCCATTTTCCAGGCCCTCTGCACCAGGCTGAGGTTCATGCGATCACCCATAGCCCAGCCCACAATCCGCCGCGAGTATAGGTCCAGGATCGAAGCCAGATACAACCAGCCTTCAGCCGTATCGATGTAGGTAATATCCCCCACCCATTTCTGGTTGGGTCGGGTAGCTGTAAAGGCTTGATTGAGGATATTCGGTGCCGTTCTGGCTCCAAGACGCTGTCTGGTGGTCTGTGGATGCCGCCTGAAGCTCCTCCGGGCCACGAGATGCGCACTGCGCATCAACTGTGCCACCCGGTGACGCCCACAGGCATACCCTTGACGGCGTAAATACCGCCAGAGCCGCGGGCTGCCATACACCCCGCGGTTGAGCACAAAGGCCTTGCGGATCACGGCCAGCAGATCGATGTTTGCCTGTTCTCGCTGGCTCATCGGTCGTCTTTTCCAGGCATAATATCCGCTTCGCTGCACGCCCAGCACCTTGCACATCCGCTTGACTGTGAATTCCTGTTCATGCGCTGCCATAAAGGCGTACTTCAGCCGCTTCTTCGTGAGAAGATACTGAGTACTTTTTTTAGGATTTCGCGCTCCTCTTCGGCGTTGGCCAGCTCGCGCTGCAAGCGCCGGATCTCCGCTTTGGCGGCTTCCATATCGCTGGGACCAATTTGTGCTGCCTGTCCCTCTTCTTCCAGAACTTGATAGCGCCTTCGCCATTTCATCAATAGCCCGGGGGTTATGCCCAGTTCTCGCTCGATCTGCCCGCTGTTCTTATCGCCACGGCGAAGCAGCTCTAAGGCTTCTAATTTGAACTCCCGTGAGTACTCGCGGTATTTCTTCTCGTTCATGTCTGATCTCCTGCTCTGGTTAGTTTACTCGATCAAGACATTTTCTGTGTCCACTTTTTCCGGGGAAGCCCAGAGGTTACCAGTGACGATAAGCTGTGGGCGCTGCTGTCCTTCCTGCTCACACCCTTAATCCCCCTGATTGTCATCCTGATGGAAGACAAGAAGAATCGTCCGTTCCTCAAGCACCATGCCGTGCCCACCCTGATTGAGGGCATTATCCTGTGGATCATCATGATTATCCCGGTTGTGGGCTGGATCCTGGGCCCCATCGGCCTTATTGTCATCAATATTTTGATGGGCATTAAGGCCTATAAGGGTGAGTACGTCAATATCCCCGTTATCACGAACTTCTGCAAGAATCAGAACTGGATCTAAGCGGCTCAAGGCGGGGGCCGGTGGGTGTATCCTGCACCTGCCAGCCTAACGCCGCAAGTTGAGCGCGATAGCTATCTGCTAACGACCACTCCCGCCGGGAGCGCGCTTGTTGCCGTGCTTCGAGCAAGGCCAGCGCTTCGGGCGGGGGTGTTTCGTTTAAGCATTGCTGCTGCTGGCGTTCCTGGCGGGCGGATTCAAATATGGGGCGGATTTCAGCGGGAAGATCGGCCCAGGGATTGACAGGCAATTTGAAAGGCCCCAGTTCTGTCAGCGGGAAAGTTTCGCCGCTTTCAAAGAAACGTTCCTGACCGGCACGCCGGATGTGTACAGCAGAAGTGCCCAGTACACGCCCCTGCCCGGCAGACAGATCAAACAGCAGGGTGGTATGTTCGTCTATGCCCAGGATTGTGGTTTCGGCAGGCAGCATGGCTGCAAGCAGATCAAACCGCTGGCGGCCCATGAAACAGCAGCTTGTATCCAGTTCGGCGCCGCCATCGGTGTTGTTCCAGTGCGGGATGACTGCCAGTGAGAGGCCAAAACGACCAAAGAAGTTGAGGCCGGGCTTCCAGTGCGGGTCTTCGCCGACTTTGTAAATCTCATAGACAGGCAACGCCCAGGCGCCAAGGGCAATGGTGGCGGCAGAAGCCAGAGCCAGCGAAGCCCCCAGTAGATGGCGCCCAAGGATCATATGCCAGGCCAGGCTGCCGGATAACTGCCGCACTGTATAGGAAGGGCTGCCAGCGCCCATATAGATCAGATGACTGTGAGACAGCGGCGCCAGAATGGCGGTGTCATCGGTGCTGAAGGGGGGCAGACGGCGCCGGGCTGGGATAAGCTCGATGTGCGGGCGGTAGTTCTGCAGCCGGGCGGACATAAAATCAACCACGCGGCCGGCAACCCGGTCAGAATTGAGTTCAAAGCCGGCGGGGGTTTCAAGGACGGCAATTTCAAGCGGAACCGGCAGGGCTGATACAAGCACCTCAAAGGCTCGGCCGCCATTGGCGGCGGTTTCGCCGGAGCCAATGAGGGCAACCTGGCCCAGTGTGTTAGAAGGGGAGGATGTCACTGCGTCAACCCTGCCTGTTGATTACGCTGCCGGAAGGTGTTCAAACTGGCTGTTGTACAGCTCAGCATAGAAACCGTTACGCGCCAGCAGTTCAGCATGGGTACCCTGCTCAACCACGTCACCCTCGTTGAGGACCAGAATCAGGTCGGCATTGCGGATGGTGGAAAGGCGATGGGCGATGATAAAGCTGGTGCGGTTCTTCATCAGGTTATCCATGGCCTTTTGAATCAGAATTTCAGTGCGGGTATCGACCGAACTGGTGGCCTCATCCAGGATGAGGATTTTGGGATCGGACAAAACCGCGCGGGCAATGGTGAGCAACTGTTTCTGGCCTTGAGAAATGTTAGTGGTCTCCTCATTGAGTACCATCTGATAACCCTCTGGCAGGGTGTGGACGAAATGGTCCACGTGGGCGGCGCGAGCCGCGGCATAGATCTCCTCATCGGTGGCGTCGGTGCGGCCATAGCGGATGTTGTCCATGATAGTTCCATTATAGAGCCAGGTGTCTTGCAACACCATGCCAAACATATCGCGCAAATCGGCGCGGGTGAAATCTTTTACGTTGTGCCCATCCACACGGATGGCGCCACAATTGACATCATAGAAGCGCATCAGCAGTTTGACCAGAGTGGTTTTGCCGGCGCCGGTAGGGCCGACAATGGCAATTTTCTGACCAGGGGCAATGGATGCCGAGAAGTCTTTGATGATGATTTTTTCGGGGTCGTAGCCAAAGCAGACATGCTCAAACTCCACCCGGCCAGAGACGGCCGTCAGTTTGACAGAATCAGCGGTTTCGGCAACTTCTTCGGGCTCTTCGAGGAAGGCAAAGACACGTTCGGCCGCGGCAGCGGTTTGCTGCAGGATATTGGAGATATTGGCAAGCTGCGAGATCGGCTGGGTAAATGAGCGGACATACTGGATGAAGGCCTGGATATCACCTACGGTGATGAGGTTGCGAATGGCCAGGGTGCCGCCAAGAATTGCCACGGCAACGTAACTGAGGTTACCCACAAACCCCATGACCGGCATCATCAGGCCGGACAGGAACTGGGACTTCCAGGCTGAACTGTAGAGTGTGCTATTGAAGTTGTCGAATTTAACCACGCTCTGGGCTTCGCCGTTGAAGGCCTTCATGACGATGTGGCCGCCGTACATTTCTTCCACATGACCGTTGACGTGACCCAGGTATTCCTGCTGCTGTTTGAAGAACTTTTGTGAGTTCTTAATCACAAGCCCGGTGATGACCAGTGAGATGGGGATGGTGAGCAAGGCGATCAGGGTCATCTGCCAACTGATGGAGATCATCATGATCAAAACGCCGATGACGGTGACGATGTTAGAGAGGATTTGAGACAGGCTCTGATTGAGTGTCTGGCTGACGGTATCCACATCGTTGGTCACGCGTGAAAGCACCTCACCATGGTTGGTGCCGTCAAAGTATTTGAGCGGCATGCGGTTGATTTTCTCGGAGAGGTCTTTACGGAAGCGGTAGGTGATGCGGGCGGCGATGCCGGACATAATCCAACCCTGAATATAGGCGAACAGGGATGACAGGAGGTACAGGCCGACCATGATCAGGAGGATGTTACCGATATAGACAAAGTCTATGCCCTCGCCGGTACCGGAGATTTGGGCAAGGACGCCTTCAAAGAGGCGGGTGGTGGCTTTGCCGAGGATTTTGGGGCCAATGATGCTGAATATGGTGGAGAAAGCGGCAAAAACCATCACAATGAGGATAGAAACCCGATAGGGCTTCAGGAATTGGAGCAGCTTGCGCATGGTGCCCTTGAAGTCGCGGGCTTTTTCACCGGGCATCATCATGCGCGGGCCGCCACCCATGGGGCCGCCATGGCCGCCGGGTCCACCGCGGGGAGGCTGCTGAGGACGATTTGGGGTTGTCATGAGAGTTCCTCCATGCTTAACTGTGAGAGCGCAATTTCGCGGTAGGTCTCACAGGATGTCATTAATTCCGAGTGGGTGCCTTTGCCAACAATTTTGCCTTCATCCAGGACGATGATCTGGTCGGCATGAATGATGGTGGAGACGCGCTGGGTGACGATGAGCAGCGTGCTGCAGCCCGATTTTTCATTCAGCGCGCGCCGGAGAGCAGCGTCCGTCTTGAAGTCCAGGGCTGAGAAGCTGTCATCAAAGATGTAGATGGGAGCGTTTTTGACCAAAGCCCGGGCAATGGACAGGCGCTGTTTCTGACCGCCAGAGACGTTGACACCGCCCTGGGCAATCTCGGTCTGCCAGCCTTCGGGTTTGGCGGCAATGATTTCAGCCGCCTGCGCAATTTCAACAGCCTGGTCAAGGATTTCCTGCGAGGCGTTTTCATCTGCATAGCGCAGGTTGCTTTCAATAGTGCCAGAAAAGAGGGTGCTTTGCTGGGGGATGTAGCCAATATTGCTGCGCAGATCGTGCTGGGTGACGGTGCGAATATCCATGCCATCCAACAAAATGGTCCCCTCCGTCACATCATAGAAGCGGGGGATGAGGTTGATGATGGTGGACTTGCCTGAGCCGGTTGAACCGATGAAGGCTGTGGTCTGGCAAGGGTATGCAGTGAAAGAGATATCGTGCAGCACATCTTCATCGGCGCCGGGGTAGCGGAAGGAGACGTTTTGGAATTCGACCACACCGCGGAAGGGTTGGGCAAAGGTCCGGGGGGAGGCGGGATCATTGATTGAGGGGACAGTATCCAGGACATCAGCGATGCGGTTGGCAGAGACGGATGCGCGCGGCAGGATGATGAACATGAAGGACATCATCAAGAATGAGAAGACAATTTGCATGGCATACTGCAGGAAGGCCATCATATCGCCGACCTGCATGGTGGCCTGGGCTACCTGATGGGCGCCCACCCAGATAATTAAGATGGACAGACCGTTCATGATGAGCATCATGGCAGGGAACATGGTTGCCATCACTCGACTGACAAAGAGATTGACATCGGTCAAATTCACATTGGCTTTGTCAAAGCGGTTCAGTTCAATTTGCTGGGTGTTGAAGGCACGAATGACCATCATGCCGGAGAGGTTTTCACGCATGACCAGATTGAGGCGGTCAATGAGGCTCTGCATGATTTTGAATTTTGGAAGCGACAGCGAAAAGACTACAAAAATCAGGCTGAGGAGAACCGCCACAGCCACAGCAATGATCCACCACATGGAAGAACCCTTGCTCATGGCGCGGATGATGCCGCCAACGCCCATAATGGGGGCGAAGAAAATCATGCGCATCATCATCAGGACGAACATTTGCACCTGGGTGATGTCGTTGGTGGTGCGGGTGATCAACGAAGCGGTGGAGAATTTGTTGAACTCGGCGCTGGAGAAGGTTTCGACCCGCTGGAAAAGCGACTTGCGCAGGTCGCGGGCAAAGCCGGCGGCAGAGCGGGAGGCAAAGTAGCTGACGCCCACTGCACAAATCACGGTAACCAGGGAAATCAACAGCATCCAGCCACCGGTTTTGAAAATATAGGTATTTTGGAACTGGCCAGGGTCCATGCCCAGGGCGGTATATTCCGCCCGGGTTGCGCGAATGGCAGCCTGATTGACCATGCTTTCGCCGAGGGCAGCAAACTGCTGTTCGATGGCGGCGCGGATCTGGGCGCGCTGTTCAGCGGGGAGTTGGCCCAGCACCGTGTAGATATCGGTTCCGGGGGGAAGCATGGTGAGGTCAAAGCCAAGTTTCTGGCTCATGGCAGCGGCCTGGGCTGGATCGGCAAGCATTTGCTCAAGGCCTGAGACAACTAATAAGGTCTGCCCGGCTTTTGAGTTCAACCATTCCAACTCAGTTTCATCAATATCTTTCAAGATGTAGACTGGCTCGTTTTCAAGTGCTGGATAAACTGCGAGCTGGGCGACATAATCGGGAGAGGATTGATCTACCAGGGTGTAATCAGCCAGCAGGCGGGTTTGGTCAGCGGCGTCGAGGAAGGCCAGCATATGTGTCATCTGGCTCTGGCGAACAGCCACAGGAGCGGCGTTTTCAACGCCCCCCTGCTGGATGCCGACATTGACGATCCGGGAAAGGTAATCTGGCAGGGCAAGTTCTGCATTGGCCTGAATAAACAGGAGAACAATGGTGACCAGAATCATGGCGAGGTAAGGCTTCAGATATTTGAACAGTTTAAGCATGAATGTGGGGCTCCTTGTGACACAATCGGCAAGATTGCGAAATTATCAGCATAGAAATTATTTTTCAGGGTCGGCAAGGCCGGATTCAAAATTGCAGGGCCAGGGGTCATCGGGGGTATCGCAGAGGCGCTGCAGCAATGACAGACCCACTTGGAGTTGATCCAATTCCTGGGATGACAGACCGGCGAGCAAGGTGGTTACCTCGACCTCCATCTGCTGGTGGGCGTCTTTAATCACCTGGCGGCCCGCCGGTGTAATTTCAACCTGAACGAGCCGGCGGTCGTGAGGCACCTCGCACCGCTGGACCCAGCCGCGCTCTACAAACGTGGCAATGGTTTTTGAAATCGTGGCTGGCTTGACGGACTGCTGCTCGGCAAGTTCACCGAGGGTGTAGGAACGGCGGGACAACAGTCCCAACAGGCGGAAATGCGGGGGCTCAAGGCCGGCTGCGGCAACCCGCATCCGGGCCGCGGTGTTGCGCATGACCAAAGGGATGGTATGCAGCAATTGATGAGCAACTTGACGGGCTTCTGACATGTTTCGTACTCCTAATATTTAGCAGTGCGAAATTATATCAAGGATACTTTACCTGTCAAGAGATTGAACAGTGCGCTTGACAAGGCAAGCGGGCAAAAGCTACAATGATGGCATGTTCAGTCAATCTACGCGGGAGACGATTCAGGCGCATTTAGAAGCAGCGCAAAAATCCCGGCAGGCAGGCAATGAGGGCAGGGCACGCGTGAGCGCGCGGCTGGCTGCCGCTGAAGCCATTCGGGCGTATGTGCGGGAGCAGCAACGGGTCATTCCGGCAACCAGCGCTTACGATTTGCTGCTGTGGCTGCGAGACCTGCCGACAGCATCCGAGGCCGTCCGGCAATCGGCCGAGGCGCTGACGCTGCGTGTGGATATCCACTTCAATCTACCCACCGGGGTAGACTTAATTGCAGAAACGCAAAACCTGGTGGAATTATTAGAACAGGAGTCAACCATGACAGAGACAGGCGAGATTGTGATTTATGGAACCAGCTGGTGCGGTCATTCGCGGCGGTCACGGGGCATTTTTGATCAGAACGGGATTGCCTACCGCTGGGTGGATATTGACCAGGATATGGAAGGGCGAAAGTTTGTTGAAAGCGTCAATCACGGAAACCGCAGTGTGCCGACGATTGTGTTTCCGGATGGGAGCGTTCTAACTGAGCCTTCGGACATGACGCTGCGAGCTAAGCTGGGGCTGTAACGCTAATCGCGGGAGCGGCGGTAAAGCCAAATAAAAAGCAGGCCCATCAGGGTTGCGCCGAGCAGGGCAAACAATGGCAGGCTGGGCGCGCGGGCCTCCATTGAGGGGCCAACCGGACGGGCAATCAGACGTTCGTGCAAATGCCCGACAAATACAGGGTCGGGTTGGATGGTTCGAAGCGAGCTGCGCAGGCTGGCTTCCAGGGCGTCGATGGATGAATCAGCAGATCCCACGGTTATCCCTCCTCTAAAACGGGGTAGGCAATAATGCCAACAGCGCCGCGGCCCAAATTTGCAGCCACGGGCAATGAAAGCTGGGTGACAATGACATCGCGCACATTGAAGAATTGGCGCACTTTCTGCAGCAGTTCCTGGGCGGCTTCGGGTGCGGCGGCGTGGACAATTGCCAGGTCCACAGGCTGGTTTTTGATGCGCTCACGGGTGCGTTGGATGATGTGATCTAACGACTGGCTGCGGGTGCGCACTTTTTCAGACATCTGCAGCAGGCCATCGCGCAGCACGATGATGGGTTTAATGCGCAGCAGCATCCCCATTGCCGATTTGAGCGCAGAAATCCGTCCGCTGAGGTAGGCGTAGTACAGGGTATCGAGCGTGAAGATGACGCTTAACTGCTGGCGGGCCTGCTCCAGGCGCTGCAAGGTTTTTTGAATAGATGCCCCGGCGCGTTCCAGGCGGCGGGCTTCACGGCACATAAAACCTAAAGCTGCCGAGCCAGCACCAGAATCGAAGACGTGAATTGAAAATTCGGAGGCAACCTCTCGGGCAGCCAGTTGGACTGCGGCAAAAGTGCCTGACATTTTGCTGGCGATGTGAATGGACAGGATGCTGTCGCCAGGGCGGGCAATCTGGTGATAAAATGCGACGATCTGGGCGGGAGCAGGCAGCGATGTCTTGGGGGGTTTCTGGCTCTTCTCCACCAGACCATAAAAGTTATCAACACTGACGTTGACGCCCTCGACCAGGGTTTGATCGCCAATCTGGATGTAGAGCGGCAGAACATCAATGCCATATTCATCCCGCCATTCGGCAGGACAATCTACGGCGCCATCGGTCACAATACGCAACATCTCAACCTCCC
>Ga0208458_1001324_pt1 | contig 20877 bp, 12 predicted proteins | sample AD_UKC085_MetaG_FD_184432 | JGI IMG/M metagenome (GOLD analysis project Ga0208458, IMG submission 184432) | Active sludge microbial communities of municipal wastewater-treating anaerobic digesters from USA - AD_UKC085_MetaG (SPAdes) (version 2) | ecosystem: Engineered > Bioreactor > Anaerobic >... | reverse complement strand
TGCTGGCGCTGGAGTACCCGGTGCAGGACGAGACCGGCTGGTGGATAAAGGATGTCGCAAGGAAGCTTGGCCTTGACGTCGGCCTGGTGCGCGAGGCGTGGCGGCAGGCCGACCAGGCCCAGTCGGCGTTCGTCCAGGCTTGCCGGAACGCGGGGCGCCAGATCATCGACAGGCTTAAGGTTGAAGGTGGTCGTGGCTGCGTCGTTCTGGGACGCCCCTACAACACGACCGATCGGCATGTGAACCTGAATCTTGCCAGGCGGCTTTCCGCGCTGGACATCGAGCCGATACCGTTCGACTTCATGCCGCTTGGCGATTCGCCGCTTCCACCGCTCTGGGGCCGCGTGCGCTGGGGATACGGGCGCAAGCTGCTGCAGGCGGCAAGGCTGTTGAAGGACCATCCGAATCTTGGTGCGGTCATTCTGACCAATTTCGGGTGCGGGCCGGATTCGTTCGTTGACCAGTATCTGGAAACCGAACTTTCCGGCGTCCCGCACATCGCGCTGGAGCTTGACGACCATCAGGCCGAGGCCGGGCTGGTCACCAGGCTGGAAGCCTTTTCCCGCACGTTCAGGATCAGGCGGTCCGACGCCGCCCCGCCGGAGTTGTCGATGGGCGTTCCCGGCGAGCCCCGGCGTCCGTTGCGGGAATACACATACTACATTCCGTCTTTCGTCGATCATTCGCACGCCTTTGCGGGGGCATTGCGCGCGGCCGGGTGCCGGGTTGTGCTGCTGCCGCCGACCGATGACGAAAGCTGGGAACTCGGTCTGCAGCACGCATACGGCCGTGAATGCCATCCCTTCATATCGTTTGCCGGCGACCTGCTGAAGGCGGCCAGGCGCCCCGATTTCTTGCCGGCCGAGGCGTGCTATTTCGGCCCGTCGTATTTCGGGCCGTGCCTGCTGCCGCAGTATCTGGTCGCGCTGCACCTGATTCTGCAGAAAGCCGGTCTTGGCGACGTGACCGTCATGAACATCGCCGATCCGCCCACGATGAAGGATCTTGGAAGGGGCTATCCGATAAGGCTGGCGCTTGGGATTTACGCCATTGACAGGCTCTTCAAGTGGAAGACCGAGATTGAGCCTTTCGAGGCGAATCCCGGCGAGGTGGCCGCCGTTCACCAGGCGAACATGGAAGCCATCCAGGAGGGGCTCGCGGCCGGGCATTTTTTCAAGGCCCTGCGCGAGTCGGTCGCGCGTTTCAAGGCCGTCGAGCTTCGGCCCGGTTCAAGGCAGCGTCCTGTGGTGGGCATAGTCGGCGACGTCTACACCCGGGTCAACGAGCATTCAAACGATCACCTGTACCGCCGCCTTAACGACCTCGGGTTCGAGGTCTGGACGTCGTGTTCGCTGATCGATGCGTCGCTTCTGGGCGGCGAGCAGCTTCACCAGGAACTGCTACGCAAGGGCAAAAAGGTCTCCGCTGTGGCGGCCATGGCGGCAACCCCCGCGGCGAAGGCCGCTCTGGCGATGGTTGACCGGCATTTCCCGGACGGCATCAGGACTCCGCAGGAGCGCCATTTCAAGGAAGTCCACCAGGCGTCGTCGAAGTATGTCAGTTACTGGATCGACAAGGCGTTGTCGATGAACATCAACAGGATCCAGGAATTCCACCAGGCCGGCGCAGACGGCGTGATCAATGCCATGTGTCACAACTGCATGCTTGGCAACGTGACCGCTTCCCTGTCCGCCTCCATCAGGCGCGATACCGATTCGATGCCGATCTGCAACCTGGTATTCGAAGGCTTGAAATCGACCCACAGCACGAACCGGCTCGAGGCCTTCGCGCACCAGGTCATGGCCGGCCGCGAGGCCCGCAATCCGCGCAGCGGCGCCGGAATCAAGGACGATTGAAAGGGATGGACGACGTTTTTGACGTGGTTGTGGCCGGCGGCGGTCATGCCGGTGTCGAGGCCGCTCTTGCCGCGGCGCGTGTCGGGGTGCGTGCCTGCCTTGTGTCCCAGCAGGTCGAGGCCCTGGGCAGGCTTTCCTGCAACCCGTCGATCGGTGGAATCGGCAAGAGCCACCTGGTTCGCGAAATCGATGCTCTTGGCGGGTTGATGGGCATTGCGGCGGACGCGACCGCAATCCAGTACAGGACGCTGAACACCCAGAAGGGCCCGGCGGTTCAGGCCACCCGCGTCCAGTGCGACAGGCGGCTGTACAACAGCTTTGTTCGGGATTTTGTTCTTTCGAGTCCCGGCGTTACCGTGGTTCAGGGCGATGCCGTCGATGTGATTGTCAGGGAAGGCGCGGCAGTCGGGTTGCGTCTTTCAGACGGACGCGAAATCCACGGAAGCGCGGTGGTGCTGTCGTGCGGAACTTTCCTTGACGGACTGCTTCACTTCGGCCAGGAAAAGGTTGCGGGCGGCCGGGTCGGCGAAGCGGCGTCGTACGGGCTGTCGGACAGCCTGCGCGGTCTGGGGCTGTCGGTCGGCCGCCTGAAGACCGGCACGCCCCCCCGGCTGCTTCGGGATTCCCTGGACTTTTCGAAGATGGAAGTCCAGGAATCCGAGGACTCCGCCATATTTCTGTCGGCAAGGACGGTCGAGTCGCCCCTTCCGAAGATTCCGTGCCACATAACCTGGACAACGTCGGCCGCGCATGACGCGATTCGCGGTAACCTGCACAGGGCGCCTTTGTTTTCGGGGCAGATCAGGGGCCGAGGTCCTCGTTACTGCCCATCGATTGAAGACAAGATTGTCAGGTTCGCGCATCACGATCGCCATCAGGTCTTTGTCGAGCCGGAAGGCCTGGATTCGCCGGAAGTCTATCCGGCCGGCCTGGCCACGTCACTGCCGCTGGATGTCCAGAAAGAGTTCGTCCGCCGGATTCCCGGTTTTGAAAATGCGGTCATCAGCCAGTCTGGATACGCGGTCGAGTACGATTTTGTCGATCCTCGCGAGTGTCGGGCCACGTTGCAGGTTCGCTCGGTGCCGGGGCTGTTCCTGGCCGGCCAGGTGCTGGGAACGACCGGATACGAGGAGGCCGGGGCGCTTGGTCTGCTGGCCGGCGCGAACGCGGCCCTTTACGTTCGCGGCCTTGAACCCATGGTGCCTTCCAGGGCGCGCGCATACCTGGGTGTCATGGTTGACGACCTGACGACAAGGGGCGTCACCGAACCTTACCGGATGTTCACATCGCGCGCCGAGTTCAGGCTTTCCCTGCGCGAGGACAACGCGGCCGAAAGGATGCTTGGCGACGCGGAAAGGACGGGACTGGTCGATACGGCGCATGTCGAATGCCTGAAGCGGCGTGCCGCGAGAATATGTGACGGCATCGCTGTGATGGACTCAACCAGGGTCAAGCCTGGCCAGGCCACGGAAGACGTGCCGGTGTCCAGCGACGGGGCCGTGCTCGCCCAGCTTGCCAGGCGCCCGAACGCTTCATGGGATTCCCTTGTCGCACTGGATCCGACCGGCAGGCTGGCTGGGCTTTCCCCGGACGAGGCAAGGGCAGTCCTGATCCGAGTAAGGTACGAGGGCTACATTGCCCGCGAGCAGGTCGAGGCGGAAAGGATGGAACGCCATGATTCCATGAGGATTCCGCCCGACATCGAATACGGATCCATGCCCGGCCTGTCGATTGAACTGCGCGGCCGCCTTTCCAGAGAACGCCCGGCAACGATTGGTGCCGCAAACCGCCTTGAAGGAATGACCCCGGCCGCCCTTGCCGCCATTCTTGTCCGAATCAGATAGACCCCGATTGTTAAGATTCTGTCAATTTGGGTTGACTTGTCTTGTATGTAGGGATATACTGTCCACCATGAATCCAGATTGCGATTGTGTATCGTTACCGCGGTTATTTTCCTTTTATCGGGGGATTTTTATGTCCAGGCTCTTTTCGTTTCTGTCCGTATTCGTTGCAGTTTCCGTTCTTGCCGTCGCCGGTTTCGCCCAGACGGTGAAGCTGGTGTCGGCCGACACCGATACCGCGAAGTACCGCATTGACGGCGCCGCTGGCATCGAACAGGAAGGCGCGGTCGCGACCGCGGTCGAGGCGGCCCTGAATTTCGCCGCCAGTGAAGTCACCGGGGATCCCAACGAGAAGTTGAGCGCCCAGGCCTATGTGAAGAAGAACCTGGCGCAGTTGAATTCATTTGCGACGCCCGGCCAGATCTTCAAGCGCGGTTTCGATGCATCCGGCGACAAGATGATGGTCGGAATGTTCGTGATGGTTGACATCAAGGGACTGAAGGCCCACCTGGTCGCCGCCGGCGTGACCACGACGGGCGCCCAGCTTTCCGACGCCGTCGGCAAGCCGAAGCTTCTTGTCGTCTATAACCAGGGCGACTGCGCCCGTGGTTCGGAAACGTCGCCGATCTGCGCGATCCCGGCGAAGATCAAGGAATTCAACGCCGAGGTCGAAAAGAACGAGGCGAAGATCGACCAGCTTTTCGAAAAGGTCACCGCTTCGGACTGCCTGCGTCCGACCGAGCTTCGCGCTTCCTCGAAGACGACCGACAAGGCCGAAGGTTCAGCCAGTGTTTCTGCCAGGCGCACCGCGGTCGGTGGCGGCGGCATGTTCCATTCGTGGGGCGCCAGCCGCACCAGCGTCAGGGCATCGGCAAGCTTCAAGCGTTCCACGACGACCGAAGCCGCCATGGAACTGATCCAGGCCAGCCCGAATTGCAAGGTCTTCATCGACCAGGCGGGCGGCCTGCTGCGCGAGAATCAGGCGATCAAGGCGAAGAGGGATCAGGCCCAGGATGAACTTGAAAGACTGCGCGCCCAGGTGATGGACAGCGACACGACCACCCTTCGCGTCAACAAGTGGCTTATCGGCGAGCAGTGGGACATCGTTGACGCCGACGCGATCAACAAGGCCCAGCGCAGCCTGGACGCGATGACCTCGACCGAGGGAATCCCGGCCGACCCGGTTGCCGCGACCGCGCTGCTGGCCGGCGCCGACGTGTATGTGGTTCACGACTTCAAGGAAACCAGCCCGGGCGGCGCGTATCAGCTTGTCTTTTCCGTCAAGGCGTACGACGTCGTGACCGGAAAGCTGCTGGCATCGACGGTCGAGTCGTCGAACAAGATGTTCAACGAGGAAAAGGAAAACGCGACGGCCAAGGCCATCGGCAAGGCGATGCCGGTCGTCATCAACCAGATACTTTCGTACTGGTCCTCGATGGCTGAAAAGGGCGTCCCGACAAAGATCGTCCTGCGTGGACAGTTCACCAACGACATCGTTGACACGATCGAGGAATTTCTTGACGAGCGCCTGGTCGATGTCATCGGCAAGTCCGACTGCATGGGTTCCTGCAAGTGGAACAGCGAAATGACCACCAAACAGACCATTTCCGGAACTTACGTTCTGCCCGCTTCCAAGCGTCAGTCGATGCTTCGCAAGCTGCGCCGTTCGTTAAGCGACGAAGGGCTGGAATACGACATCGTCGTTCAGTCGCCGACGCTTGCGATTCTTCAGATCCTTTAAGGCACGAAGGGGGCGTTCCGGCGGGCCGGCCCAGCGGGCCTTGTTCCAACGGGATGCATAACAAGTCCGGGATGGTTGTCCCGGCGGAGGGTGATTATGTTCAAGAAGTTCTGGCTGGCTATGATCCTTTGTTTAATCGTCCCGGTTGGGGCGATGGCCCAGGAAGCGACGGATGACGTCGAGTTCGACAAGTACAGCACGACAACAGAACAGCTTCTGATGCTGAAGGGTGTTCTTAACACGACCCTTCCGGCGCCGCTGGTCGATAAGTTCTTCTTCATCCACGGCTTCAACCGTTTCAAGACCGCGATCACCGAAAGCGATCCGAACACCGCCGCAGTCCAGCAGTGGTGCATGACGGCCGTTGCCGGCACCCAGACCCGTCGCGGCGCGCTTGACCAGAACATGGAAGTCGAAATCACCCAGCGCGCCGTCGAGGAGCGCTGCTCGGACGTCTTCAAGTACGACGCCGACGTCATCCACAACTGCGTCAGGAAGACGACCGAGGAAGGCAAGCCCTACCTGGCGTGCACCCTGAATTCGAAGATCACGTTTTCGAAGTTCAAGGCGATGGCGGCCAACGGCAAGGTTTCCTGGGTTCCCGACACGACTTTCGGCAAGGGCGGAAAGGTCGAGGTGAAAAGCAGCCAGAGGGCTTCGGCAAGCCTCGACAAGGGAACGACGGTCGAACAGGCGACCGCCAGTGCCTTAAACACCCTTGTTCCGATGACCGCGATTATCGGCAAGCGCAAGATGCTCGACGTCCAGCAGTTCCAGGTTCACGCGCCGGTAATCAGCGCCAAGAAGGGCGTCGCGAAGTCCTGCCTGGGACGCGACACCGTCGAACTGGACCTTCCGTTCATCGTCATGGTCAACGCCGGCGGCAAGGAAGTCAGGAAGGGCTTCGTCAAGGCCAGAAAGATTTATGACGGATGCGACGAAACCCCGGAGATCCTGGAACAGGCCGCGAAGTCGAAACGGAAGCCGGAAATCAAGCCGATGGAAGCCCAGATCATTCTTGGCGGCAAGGATGTCAAGGCCGGCCACACGATGTGGGAAATGCCCTCGATCGGACTTAACGTCGGTGGCGGTCTGTCGTTCTCCCAGGCGATGGGCGGCGTCGGCTCGGGAACCTTCAAGATGTGGGCCGCGCCAGCCGTTAACGCGGAATTCAACCTTGCCCCCTACACCGGAATTTCCGAGTTTCATGTCTGGGGTTCGTTGAAGTTTTCCGGGTTTGCTGATGCCTATTTGAACAATGAGTTCGATAAGCTGGTCAGCAGCCTTACCTCTGAAAGCGTCGGTTCCGGTGACGTCACCTTCATGTTCCAGTTCGACGCCGGCGTCCTGAAGCGCTGGTATTCGCGCTTCTTCATCTTCGGCCTGATGGGCGGTATCAACCTTGGATACTACGCCTCGCTGGCCAACCTTGGCGACTACAGCGTCGGCGCGCTCGGCGTGGGCCTCAGCGGCCAGATCGAACTCGGCTTCCAGCTTGCACCGCGCTTCATCCTGGACTTCAGGTTCGGCTACAGGTTCGAAGCCGGCCTGGCCATGCTTTCGGATGGAACGGATGCTGTCGGCGACCCCAAGTTCATCGGCGTCTTCCACGGACCGGTCGCCACCCTGAACTTTGCGTATAACTTCTAGTTGTAATCCCAATCGGTTAACACTAAACTGACCCCGTCTGACTTACCCTTGGAGGTCCAGATTGAATTCCAGGCATATTTTCGTTCTGGCCTGCGGCGTCGCGGCCATGTCGATTTCAACCGGCGCCCGGGCGTCGATTAAGCAGGTTGCCGAGGCGGTTGATTGCGCCAACCGGTGTGTTGCCGCGATTTCCGGGGCGGTCGGCTGCGAGGCCGGTCTTGAGGCTTGTGGTAACGCCCTGTGGGCAGCTCTTGCGAAGGACGGCGCCGCCACAAGGGACGGTGCCGGTTCGGTCCAGGGCCCGGCCAAAGGCGGTGCCAGGCCGGCCTGGCTCGACAGCCCGCCGGTCAGGGACGGTTTCCTTTACGGCGTCGGATCCGGACGTGACATGGTCGCCGCCTTCTCGCGCGCGGCCGCGGTCATTTCGGCCCAGATAAGCGTGGAAGTTGATTCATCCTTCAACATGGTCACGGCGGTTCGTGAACATCAGATCGAATCCAGGGGACGCGTCCGCGGTTCGACCGAGGCGATCCAGTTGACCCAGGAGACGCTCTCGACAAGAACCGGCGGCGTTCTCACCGGCGTAACCGTGGCCCAGAGCTGGGAAGACGTTTCCGGCGAAGTGTCGGTACTGGCCGTGTTCGATTTCGCGGCGTTCAAGCAGGACAAGCAGCGCGCCATCGAGCAGCTTGGAATCAAGATATTCGATGCGGCATGGGACATCGCCGCGACCATCCAGGCCGCCGGCCGTATCGGCCCATCCGAACTCGCGATGATGAATTCGTACCTTCTGTACCTGAAGGAACGCATCCGTGACACGGATGACCCGGACAATGTGTGGCGCAAGGCGCATATCGAGTTCCAGGCCGCAATCGCCGGAATACTTGGGTGCATCAGTCCGTCGAATCTCGATTTCGAAGGCCCCCTGCTGGTTTCCGCAAGGGTCAACAGGCTGGCGTTTTCCTGTAACGGCCGGCCATGGGATCAGACGCGCTTCGCGCTTGAACCGGTCGGCGTCCTGCTGGACGGCCCGGATCAGGTGGTCACCGCGTCCGATGGCACGACGACCGCGAAGGTCGGAAAGATTTACGGTTCCGGAACGGAAGCCAGGGTCAGTCATGCCGGACTGGACAAGCTGCCGATCCTGAAGGGGTTGTGGCGAAAGTCCGGCGTTGCGGGCCGCCTTGAACTTTCCGGTCAGCGTCTTCCCGGTTCGACCGTGGTTACCGTTGAAGGCGTCGGAAAGGATCAGGCCGGACTGAAGGATGCGCTCGGGGCATTTGTCGCGCGTCACTGGGGTGGCGAAGCTGCGGAAAATGACGGCCAGCTCCAGATGAAGGCGACGGTTTCGCTCGGGCAGGCGGTTGCCGTCGGCGGGAAGCAGAACGTCCCGGTCGTGATGGAAATCGAAGTGCGCGAGGCGGCCACGAAGAAGGTACTGTTGAAGGAACAGGTCAAGTCCGCCGCCCTTGGCGAATCCGTCAAGGAAGCCGGGGAAGCCGCCATCAAAAACCTTGCCCCGCTGATTCGCAAGATGAAGTGATTCAGCAGTCTTCCTGCTTTGGCGCCACGTCGTTGACTGTATATTTATTCAAGACTTCAAGCATCGCATCCTGCAGTTCCTTCCACACGTCGTGGACGCGGCATTTTTCGCGAAGGCTGCAGGGCGTGTCTTCATCCAGGCACGGGTTCAGGGCAAACGGTCCTTCAACCGCGGTGAAGACATCGGCCAGCGTGATTTCGGACGGATCCCGTCGAATCCGGTAGCCGCCGCTTTTTCCGCAGGTGGAACGGACGATTCCCGCCTGGGTCAGGGATTGCATCACCTTTGCCAGGAACTGAACCGGAACTTCCTCGGCCTCGGCAATTTCCTGGATTGAGTAACATCTGTCGTCAATTCTTGTGTTCAGGTAACGAAGTGCCCTGCACGCGTATTCGGTGGCCCTGGTAATCTTCATTCAGACACCTTTCGTCAATCCGGGGATCCGATACCCCAGTCTGGGCGCTAAGTTACATCAGATAAACTGGACCGTCAATGTCCGGTTTCGCATCTGCATTCATTTCGGGCCGTTTTGCGGCAGGCGGCAACAATCTGCCCGCCCGACGGCCGCCCGCCCGATAGTGGTAAACCATATTCGTTAAATCATCTTGAATGCCGTTGTCGAACGGAATAGAGTGTGAACCAAACACAAATGGAGGCTTCCGATGAAGTCCCGATTCTGTTTCCAGGTGATGTTGCTGGCGGTTCTTCTTTCCAGTCCCGTGGTGGCGCAGGTCGATTCGGCGCGGTACGGCGAGTTCAAGGATCGCAAGGCCGCGGTCGATACGGAAATCGCCTCGCAGGTCACGGCCATGGAGCAGCAGTTCACGGTCGATTCCGCGCCGCTTGTGGCAAAGAAGGCCGAAGAGCAGTTGCGCCTGGATCAGACCACCAGGCAGTGGAACGACATGACCAGGGCCGGCTTCGAGAACAAGGTTTTCAACATTATCCTTGATATCGTGAAGTCAAAGGTGTCCATCCCGTTCTTCTACCTGACCATCATCCTGGCGCTTGCCTATCTGTTCTTCCTGAAGCGCGCCCTTTTCATGCGGCACAGGATCCTGATTTCCGTGATTGCCGGGATCCTGCTGGTTCTTTATTCAGTCGATCTTTTTGCCCAGGACAATTCAAGCCGTCGCCTGATCGACTCCAAGATCACGACGGTCAACAGGTTGCTTAACGCGGGCGAAATCGACAAGGCGATCGTGTCCATCGAGGAAACATCGGAAACCTTCATCGAAATGAGCCTTCCCGATGTGTCCAGCACGTGGCTGATCCCGGTCGAGTCCTTTCGCAAGGGCAGCTTCACCGAAAAGTACACCCTGGGCTGCCTTTATTATGAAAACAAGGACTTCAACAAAGTGACCGAACTGTTTTCCGGGGCCCTTTCCCTGCTGAAGCCGACCAAAGGCGAACTGGATCAGGTTGTCGCGATGCTGAAGTACTTCGAGGAAATCAAGGATCCGGTCAATGCGCTGCTTGCAATCGGCAAGGCTTCGGCGATCGGACCGGAGCAGGGCGACCTGCTGGCGCACCTTGACACGGCAGGACTCGGACCTGAGGAGCTTCGGGCGACACTGGAAATGCTTCTTTCCCGGATGCGCGGGGCGGTCGATTTCCTGAAGGCAGCGGTCTATCTGAATTCCCACGGCGATCCGGCCAGGGCTTCGGAAATGTATGCCAGGGCCGTCAGGACGGCACGCGACTCCGCCGGCTATCTGGGCCTTGCCGACTACGCCTACAACAACGGCCTGCCAGCCGAGGCAGCAGGCGCCATGGACAAGGCGTTTAAGTCCGCAAGAACGACCGAGGCGTTCCTGGCATACTTCAAGCTGGCCACCAAACATCAGATACCGAATGCGCCCGAGGCGTGGGATCGTGCCGTCGCAAGCGCCAGATCCATCGCCGACTTCGTCCTTGTTTCCAGATACCTGAAGGAACAGGACAAACTTTCGGACGCAATCGCCTATCTGAAGATGTCGGTCGATAAGAAGGGCACGCTGAAGGATCTGCTGGATGTGATGAACCTGGCGGCCGAAATGAACAGCGCCGCTCTCGTCGAGCAGATCGTCGATTCCGTGCTTGCCCGGACCCGTCGCTTCGAGGATTTCATGAAGATTGCCGGCGTATGCAACCAGGTCGCGCCCGGCAAGCTGCCACAGGTCTTTTCATCCGCGGTCGCTTCCGCGTACAAGCTGTCCCACTTCAGGGCGCTGGCCGGATTCGTCGTCGGGGCAAGCGACAAGGGGCTCATCTCTGTCGTCGTTTCGGGCGCCGTCCAGAAGATTGGCGGGGCAAGGGATCTGCTGACCCTGCGCAAGGAACTGATGGAAAAGGGATTCAAGGATGCGGTCGGGCCGCTGAACATGGCGGTCGTGAACCGCCTGCGATTCCACAACGAATTGATGTCACTGTTCAACATGTTCGAGGCCGAAGGATTCCGGGATGCCGCCGAGATGGCGCTGGCCCGCATCGTCGCGGTTTCATCGAAGCAGAACGTGATCGAAAACATCATGAACATGGCGCTGGAGCGCGAATACTTCAGTGCGGCCTTCGACGGCTGCCTCAGGCTCCTGCCGTCAAGGGATTCGACGAACGTGCCGGATCCGCGCCTGATTCCCGAAGCATCCCTGGTCCCGAACGGTCCGGAGATTGAGTACGGCGTGTTCTGCGCGGTCATCGGCCACAAGGCCGGACGTTCCGCCGACGCCCTTGCCGTCCTTGAAACCCGCGTTGCAGGCTTCCTGGAGGCCTACATCAACGACCCTGATTCTGTCATCGCGGGCCCGGTCAACACCTATTTCTACCTGAGGCTGCTGTGGGAGCTTTCCGGCGTGTCGTCGATGGTTCCGCGGTACGAACAGATCTACAAGGTGGTCGAGACCAGGTACCTGGAAGAGTACAAGGCCGAAAAGTCCGAGGCCATTTCGGAAAAGCAGATCGAACTGGAAAACCGAAGGATCGCCTTGAATCAGGAGATTGCCGCAATCCAGGCGGAAACCGAGGAAACCGCGCAGAAGATCGAGGCGTTCCGCGAAGAGCACCGTAAGCAGGTGTTCAAGAAAATCGCATCCTTCATGCGCGTGTCGGCCACCGTCGGGCTTTTCATCGTGGGAATCGTGATTGCCGCCATCGCCGGATGGCGCTTCAGCCGGAAGCTGACCAGGTTCCGGATTTCAGGGTTCACGTTCAAGTTCTTCGAGACGTTCGGGTTTGAACTGATGTTCACCATCATCCTGCTTCCGGTAGGTCTGGTGATGCTGGTTGTGTCCCAGGTTTCGATGATGGTGCAGCACATCCAGCAGGATGCGGAAGAGGAGATGCTGTGCGACCGCGTCAAGGGTTATGACCCCGAATAGTCTTCAGGCCGCCCCCGTCCGTCGCCGATAAGTCGCAATCAGAAAATCAAGTGGAATGCGGGGTGAACGGGACTACCGCGTGTTGTAGTTCGGCGGCTCTTCCGTGATCTGGACGTCGTGGACGTGGGATTCACGCAGGCCGGAATCGGTGATCTGCACGAATGTGGCTCGTTCCCAGAGCTCGGGAATGGTTCTTGCGCCGCAGTATCCCATGCCGGCCTTCAGGCCGCCCATCAGTTGATACACCACCTTCGAAAGCGGACCCTTGTAGGGCACGCGCCCTTCGACACCTTCCGGAACCAGTTTTTCCGGCTCGTAATCGTCCTGGAAGTATCGATCCTTCGATCCCGACTTCATCGCGCTCAGGCTTCCCATGCCGCGATAGACCTTGTAGGAACGGCCCTGGTAATAGACGACGTCGCCGGGGCATTCCTCGGTACCGGCCAGCATGCCGCCGACCATGACCGAGCTTGCGCCAAGCGCCATCGCCTTGACCAGGTCGCCTGAAAACTTGATGCCGCCGTCGGCAATGACCGGGATGTCGTGCCTCTGCGCTTCCTCGGCGCACATCGCGACCGCCGTTGCCTGGGGCACGCCGATACCGGCCACGACGCGTGTCGTGCAGATGGAGCCCGGCCCGATTCCGACCTTGACCACGTCGGCCCCGGCATCGACAAGTGCCTTGACCGCTTCGGCGGTGGCAATGTTGCCGGCGCTTACGTCAACGTCGGGGAACCTGGCCTTGATTTCGGCAACCGCCCTGATGACGCCGGCCGAATGGCCGTGGGCGGTATCAAGCGCCAGAAGATCAACACCGGCTTCGACCAGGGCCGCCGCGCGGTCCAGCCGATCCGGTCCGACGCCGATTGCGGCCGCGCACAGCAGCCGTCCACGGTGATCCTTGGCGGCGTTCGGGTGCTTGCCGACATTCTCTATGTCGCGGAAGGTGATCAGGCCGACAAGCTTGTGGTTTTCATCGATCAACGGCAGCTTTTCGATCTTTTCGCGGTGAAGAATCTCCCTGGCATCGGCGTAGGAAATACCGGCCCTGCCGATGACGGGCGTTTTCGTCATCACGTCCGAAACCAGCTTGTTCATCTGGGTTTCAAACCTGACATCGCGATTGGTCAGCATGCCGACCAGGCGGCCTTCGGAATCGACGACCGGGAAGCCGGAATACCCGCGCTTCGCCATGAGCTGGCGAACCTCCGCCAGGGTCAGATCCGGCGTCACGGTGACCGGGTCGTCGATAATCCTGGACTCGGCCTTTTTCACCTTGCGGACTTCCCGGGCCTGATCCGCAATCGAAAGGTTCTTGTGAATCACGCCGATTCCGCCTTCCAGGGCAAGCGCGATGGCCGTTCCGGATTCGGTCACTGTGTCCATCGCGGCGCTGACAAGCGGGATGTTCAATTCGATGCGGCGGGACAGCCTTGTCTTCAGGATGGCATCCTTCGGCAGGATCTGGCTGTGCTGCGGTACCAGCAGCAGGTCATCGAAGGTAAGGGCCGGTTTGTCGATCAACATGCGCATGATGTGTACTCCTGCCCCTTCCGTCGGGGACACGACCAAACTTGCTTCTTTGAACCGATGCTTCCCGGAAAGTTGCTTGACAGGTGCGGCCTCCGGGGCCACCGGGTATCCATTTGTATTAGAATAGCGGCCGGTTGTAAAGGGGCATTCAATGCCGAACCGGGAATCTGGAATCGAGGAAGGCGACGACGGAACCATCGACGACGGCCGTGATCTGTTCGGCGAGCCGTTGCGGCAACCAACCGAGGGCGCGCGTGGAGGGGGGCGGCGCCAGGATCGGGCGGCCCATGAAACCGAAGCAGCCTGGCAGGGATCCGCCCTTCGCGGCGAGGATTCGGGTGATGCCGGGACATCCGGCGCGGACGCGCCGCTGGCGGATCGCATGAGGCCCCGGACCCTGGATTCCCTTGTGGGACAGCAGGATGTGCTGGGCGAAGGTGGTTTCCTGCGCGAGGCCATCGAGGCGGATATCATCCCGTCCGTTATCCTGTGGGGACCGCCCGGATGCGGCAAGACTTCGCTGGCGAGAATCATCGCGGAAAGGACGATGTCTGTTTTCGTGCCCTTTTCGGCGGTGATGTCGGGCGTGCGCGAGGTACGCGCCATTGCGGCATCCGCCGTCGAGAGGCTCCAGTCAGGCGGCCGCAGGACCATCCTGTTCATCGACGAAATCCACCGGTTCAACAAGGCCCAGCAGGATGCCTTCCTTCCTCATGTCGAGTCGGGCGCCATCACGCTGGTCGGAGCGACCACCGAAAATCCGTATTTCGAGGTCAATTCGGCGCTTCTTTCCAGGTGTCGCGTCGTCAGGATGGCGCCGTTGTCCGAACAGGAAGTGCTGCTGCTTGCCAGGCGCGCGCTTGGCGATCCGGTCAACGGGCTCGGGGCGCATGACATCTCGATTTCGGACGAAATGCTGCTGGCCCTTGCGCGGGCCTCGGACGGCGATGGCCGCAGGATGCTGAACCTGCTGGAGGCATGTTTCGGCCATGCCGTCAGGCGCGGCTCCCGTGTGGTTGACCAGGCCGTGATCCAGGCGGTCCTGACCGGGCCAGGTCTTCGTTACGATCGCGCAAGCGAGGAACATTACAACGTAATTTCTGCCTTCATCAAGTCGCTGCGGGGGTCGGATCCGGACGCCGCGATGTATTACATGGTCAGGATGCTTGAGGGTGGTGAAGACCCGCGTTTCATCTGCCGTCGCATGATAATTTTTGCGTCCGAGGACATAGGGAACGCCGATCCGCGCGCGCTGGCGGTCGCTTGCGACGCCAAGGACGCCCTGCTTTTCCTGGGGCTGCCCGAGGCCGAGATTCCAATGGCCCAGGCGTGCACGTACCTGGCCTGCGCTCCCAAGTCGAACAGATCCTACCTGGCCCTGCACGCGGCAAAGGACGCGGTGAAAAATACCGGGTCGCTGGAAGTGCCGATGCACATAAGGAACGCACCGGTCAAGGCAATGGCTTCGCACGGTTACGGCCAGGGATATGCCTATCCGCACGATTACGATGACGCCTTCGTGTCCTGTGACTACCTTCCGGATGCTCTTGCGGGCAGCCGCTTCTATCAGCCCCGCGACTGCGGATATGAAAAGACGATGGGCGAGCGTCTTGAGTGGTGGCGGTCCAAAAGGCGCCCCGATCCGCCCCGCGATCGGTAGGGGCGAATGAAAATTCGCCCGCCTCGGAAGTAACCGCACGCCCCATGAATGACGCAGTCGTGCCTGTGGCCGGCCATGAAGTGTCCGGTTCGAGAGGCCTCACCGGACACTTATGGTCCGGCCCGATCCGCCCCGCGATCCGTAAGGGCGAATGAAAATTCGCCCGCCGCGGTCGAGCACGTTGCCTTAAATCGCGCCGTGCCCTTCGATCCTCACATTTCGTTGATCATCTTCTTGAAGCGGTCGCCGCGGTCTTCGAAACTGGTGAACTGGTCGAATGACGACGCCCCCGGCGACAGCAGGACCACGCTGTCCGGGTCGGCGATTTCGCGGGCACGGTTCACCGCCGACCGCATGTCCTGAACGATTTCCAACGGAACGGCCTTCGGGAATTCCCGCTTCATCCGCTCCGCGCATGCACCGAACAGCACCACGTGGCGGCATCTTTCCCCGATCGCGGTCGCCATGTCCTTAAGTTCCAGGTTCTTTTCGTATCCGCCTGCCAGCAGCACAAGCGGTCGCCCGGCAAACGACCTTATTCCGACCGCCGCCGCGTGGGGATTGGTCGCCTTGCTGTCGTTGTACCAGTCAACCCCGTCAAGATGACGGACGAATTCGATCCGGTGCGGCAGTCCGGCGTACGTACGAAGGCCGTTCACCAGCGAAGGGATGCTGACCCGCCGATCCTGAAGGGCCATACACGCCGCGATTGCCATCAGCGCGTTTTCCGTGTTGTGCGGGCCGGGCAACTTCAATTCGTCCCGCCTGCACACTTCAATCGCCCTTTTCCTGGATGCGATCCACAGTCCGCCGTCCTCCAGGAACGCCCCGTCCTCGACGGAGTGTTCAAGGGAAACGTCAACGACCGCCTGCCCGTTTCCGGATATCCAGCGGTTGCCTGGCGTGAACCACGTCTTCAGGACGGGATCGTCGATGTTGCGGACGAAGGCATCGCCGGCCATCTGTGCCGCCCCGACCATCGCCTTTGCCCGGACGTAAGCCTCCCATGTCCCGTGGTGGTCGATGTGGTCGGGCGCCAGGTTGGTTACCAGCGCCACTTCCGGCCTGAACTGCCTGCACGTTATAAGCTGGAAGCAGCTTACTTCGGCAACGACCACGTCCTTTTCCGTAAGGTCCTGGACTTCCCCGCACAGCGCGTTGCCAAGATTTCCCGCGGCCCGCGCGGGAATCCCGCATGCATTCAGCAGGTGTGCCGTCAAGGTCGTCACCGTGCTCTTGCCGTCCGTCCCGGTGACCGCGATGGTGCGGCCGGGGAAGAATCGGAAGAAAAGTTCGACCTCGCCGATTACTTCGTCGGCAACTCGCTGGGCAAGCCTGAAAGCCGGAGCGTGGGGCGCGATTCCCGGTGAAAGTACCGCCACGCTGCCGGGCCTGACAACCTCGCATCCGAAGACGGTTTCGACCCGCCGATCAACGGAACCGGCCACCGATTCCCGCAGATCCCGGTTATCGCGCATATCGGAAAGGACGACCTGGGCGCCGTGCGAGGCAAGCAGGTTGGATGCGGCGATGCCGCTTTTTCCCATTCCGATTACGCAGAATTTTCTTCCTTCAACAAGCATTGGGGCCCCCTTGAGTCAATTTCACCCGGCAGATGAAACGGCGCCGAGTCGCTGCACCAGTTCGTCGGCAAGCTGGAAAAGGTCATCGCCCCCGAAGAATATGATCGTGTCGCCATCGCGCAGAACCTTCAGGATTTCCGGAATGATATCGGTCATTTCCGGGATATACGCCACATCTGAACCGGCGTCGCGGATCCTGCCGACAAGCCAGTCCGTATCTATCCCCGGAATTGGAACCTCACCGGCGGTGTACATGCGCGTGACGAAAGTCAGGTCGGCGCCCTTGAAGGCTTCAGAATACTCGTCGCCCAGGTAATGGATCATCGTGAAACGGTAAGGCTTGAACACGCACAGGATCCTGCCCGTCGCGAACTTGCGCGCCGTATTGATCACGCAGCGGATGCCGGTCGGGTGCGATATGTAGTCCTTGACCACCAGTCCACGGTCGGTCCGGACGCACGAAAATCGGTTTTCGAGCCCCCGGAACGTGCCGACTGCAGCCCTTACAGTTTCGAGCGGGACGCCCTCGTGAATCGCGACGCTTATCGCCCCGGCCATGTTCATCGCATTGTATTCGCCCGGGATGTGAAGGATGAATTCGCCCATGTCCCCATCCGGTCCCGACATGGAAAATACCGTTGTCATCCCGACGGTTCGTATGTCGCGCACCACGAAGTCGCACGAAGGGCCGCATCCGAACGTGACGCCCGGAAATCCGCTTCTGCGGCGAACCTCGGCAATGTTTTCGTCGTCGCCGTTTGCATGAAGCCTGCGCGGCGCCATGGGGCCGGCAAGGTATCCTGAAAACAGCGCCAGCAGGCCTTCCAGGTCCTTGTAATAGTTAAGGTGATCGGCCTCGAGGTTGTTGATCACCATGACGTCAGGGCGGATGTTGGTGAAGGAACCGTCCGATTCGTCCAGTTCGCAAACGATTGTTTCGCCGTCCGTCGGGCGTGAATTCGTCTGGAAGTTCAGCAGCCTTGCCCCGATTGCGAATGCCGGATTGACACCGGCGCATTCGAGCAGCCACGTAATCATGGCCGAAACCGAGCCTTTTCCGTTCGTCCCGGTGACCCCGATCGACTTGCGGCCGCGCATCACCGCATCAAGGATCATCGACCGGTGAACCACCGGGATTCCCGCCTTGCGCGCCGCAAGCAGTTCCTGGTTCGTTTCCGGTATCGCTGTCGATACGACCACCAGATCCGCGCCGCGAAGGTTTTCCGGGTTGTGACCGATGAATACGTCGGCACCGGCGTTTCGCATTTCAATCGTCAGGCACGATTCGCGAACGTCTGAACCCGAGACCTTGTGGCCTGCGTGCAGGACCTGTCTGGCCACGGCGCTGACCCCGACGCCGCCGATGCCAATGAAGTGAAAGTGTTTGAAATCGTTAAGTTCAATCTGACTCATTGCGGTGCTGTCCGTAAATACTGAAAGATGAAGGCCGCCGAATCTCCCGCCCGGGCGGATCGCTCTGCCGGTGGCGGGTTGTCCAACCCAGCCTGTTATGCGTCCCGAAGGATAACCCAGTACGTGATTATTGTCTTCAACGACACGGGCCCGTGTTATCGGCCGCGTTCGCGCAGGGATTCGGCAAGCCTGGCCGCCTCCAGGCCAAGCGTCGGTCTGACCGACTGGCCTGCGATGATTTCCAGTGCCCTGACGGCATCCGGTCCGCCGATGTCGGCAATGGCGTATGTGGCGGCCCATGCGATAGACCCTTCGTTCGAAAGGGTCAGGCGTCCAAGCGTAAGGACCGTCCGGGGAACCTTCAGGCGCCCCAGCGTGCCGATTGCACGAAGGGCCAGGTCACCGGAAGAAGACAGGGCCAGTTCCTCGACGGCGGCGACGCAGTCGGTGTTGTTGCGGACGGCAAGCTCCTCCAGCGCCCGCATCAGGACTGCAAGTGGCACGGGACCACGCCGGCGTGAAGCGATTTCGCACAGCTTTTCATCGGCAACCCCCGAAATCGCCTGAATTTCGGAAACCTGACGGATAAGATCGAACAGCGAGGCACCCAGGGAGAGGAATCCGTCTTCGCAGGCGAAGATCGTGTCGGAGTTGGCGCTTTCAAACGTTTCCGATTCCAGCGTGCGGGAAAAAACCTTCAGTTGAAGCATCGACGCGACTTCGATTCCGTCTCCTGCGGGGCGACAGCCGAGCGCGATTCGAAGGGAATTTCCCGGCATCGCCATGTCGCGCGCCGCAAGCAGTGCGAAGCCGGCCGCAGCAAGGGCCGGACAGCAGTCTTCGGACTCCACTTCCGTCTGGATTTCGGCCACCTTCCATCGAGCCGGTGGTTCCGCTGGCTGCGGTGTCGCGCACCCGTGAAGCGTTGCCGCGGCAAGCGCGGCTGCGACGAGCACCCGTCCAGTCCAGGCCGAAATGGAAAACCGTCGCGGCATCATGGGAACCCGTTTCGTTTGCGACATGATAAAATACCGCGTTTCCAAACGGAGGGCATGTCCCTTTCATGAAATCGACAACGTCGTCAACCGAATCAAGGCCGAACAAATCGACCATCGAGCCAAGGCTGCTGAAGGGCTTCAGGGATTTTCTCCCGGACGAGCAGGCGGCCCGGCAGACGATGCTTTCCGGTATCACCGGGGCTTTCGAACTTTGTGGTTTTGCACCACTTTCCACACCCGCCATCGAATACGCCGACATCCTTCTTGGAAAGTATGGCGACGAAGGCGAAAAGCTGCTTTACAAGTTCGAGGATAACGGTGGCCGCCAGGTCGCCCTGCGTTATGACCTGACCGTTCCGCTGGCACGCGTGGTCGCCCAGTACAGGGATATTCCGAAGCCGTTCAGGCGGTATCAGCTTGGCACCGTCTGGCGGGCCGAGAAGCCGGCTCATGGTCGCTTCCGCGAGTTCATGCAGTGTGACGCCGACATCATCGGCACCGCCTCGTCCCTTGCCGATGCCGACTGCATCGCGGCCGGCATCATGGGATTGAAGTCGGTCGGGCTTGAACGCTTTGAAGTCAGGATCGGGCACCGTGGCGTCCTGAACGACGTTCTTGGCCAGTTCGGCGTGACCGTCCCGGACGCCCAGGCCGACATCCTGCGCAACCTGGACAAACTGGACAAGATCGGGCCCGGAGCCGTCGCGGAAACGATCGCGGCCCAGGGGTTGATGGATGCGGATCAGGCCGGACGTCTTATTGCCACGATTTCGGGGGCCGGCGTGCCGACGGTCGTCACCGAAGCCGGACTGGCCGGGGCCGAACATTTGCGTGGCGTCCTTCAGGCCCTTGAGTCGATGGGTTTTGGACCTTTCATCCGGGTCGATATGTCGATTGCCCGTGGCCTGGACTATTACACGGGCACCGTTTATGAAACGATGCTGCTGGATCTTCCGTCGGTAGGTTCGATCATGAGCGGCGGTCGATACGACTGCCTGCTTGAGACTTATGGCATGCCCGAGGTTCCGGCCGTCGGAATCAGCATCGGCGTTGACAGGCTTTTCGCGGCGCTTGCGGAACTTGGACAGGCCCCGATGGGCGGTGCCGGGCCGCGCGCGGTGGTGTGCACCCTGGGTGACAGGGCCCTGGATTCGGCCCTTGGCCTGGTGTCGGAACTTCGCGACGCCGGCATCTCGTGCGAGGCGGCCCCCGAGCCTGGCGCCAAACTGAAGAGGCAGCTTGCCCACGCTGTTCGTCGGGGCGCCAGATATGCGATACTTCTTGGCGAAGACGAGGTCGGTCAGGGCGTCGTGACCGTGAAGAACCTTGCCACCGGTGAACAGGGCCAGGTGGAACGTAACCAGGTTGCTTCGGCGCTGGTTTGATGCAGGTGTCGGAAGATGGCTCGGGACAGCGATCTTGAACAGGAACTGGCCGACATCGCGGCATTGACCGAACGGTTGCGCGTTCACTTCAATGCGTACTTTCTGGGCCTGGAAAAGAATGCCCCGATGAACCTGCGGGATCAGCTTGAACGGCGTATCCGGACATCGATCCTTAACGACGAAGGCAAGGCCTTCTACAAGTTCCGTTTCCAGGCCGCGGTTTCCAGGTATCGCACGATGTCGGTTTATTGGGATCGGATTCTGCGGGATCTTGAAACCGGCCGTACCAGCCGCGCGAAGCTGCGGGCCGAAAAGGGT